>Ga0265798_10000986_pt1 | contig 45463 bp, 28 predicted proteins | sample P3T30metagenome_FD_192430 | JGI IMG/M metagenome (GOLD analysis project Ga0265798, IMG submission 192430) | Plant litter microbial communities from East Loma Ridge, Irvine, California - P3 T30 | ecosystem: Environmental > Terrestrial > Plant litter > Unclassified | place: USA: California... | reverse complement strand
TGGAACCACCTGATCCCATCCCGAACTCAGCAGTGAAACGATGCATCGCCGATGGTAGTGTGGGGTTTCCCCATGTGAGAGTAGGTCATCGTCAAGATTCAATTCCGAAACCCCTATCTGCGTGAGCAGGTAGGGGTTTTGTCTTTTGCGCGGCATTTTTTGTAAGACCCCTCCTACTTATCAATTCAACATTCAGCTGTCTCTTACAGGCGGGGGAGATCCGGCTGGCTCAACTCGCAAAGCCACATCTGATAAGGTTGACCCTTGATTCACGCCCACTTCAAGGACTTCGCCCATGTCGGCTGTGTCACCCCTTACCCCCGGTTTCATGGTCGTACACGGCAATCGTCTGGACGAACTGCGCAGCCTTGTCGTGAGCTGGATGCGCCTGTACCCACTGCGTCCTCTGGAAAATGAAATCATCCTGGTGCAGAGCAACGGTATCGCCCAGTGGCTCAAACTCGCGCTTGCTGCGGACGAAGGCCCGGATGACGAGGGCGGCGTAGGCATTTCTGCGGCGGTAGACGTGCAGTTGCCGGGTAGTTTCATGTGGCAGTTGTATCGAAGCGTACTGGGGCAGGACCAGATCCCGTCGTCCTCGCTGCTCGACAAGGCGCCGCTCACCTGGCGCTTGATGCGTCTTCTGCCGCAACTGATTGACCAGCCCCATTTCGAACCCCTGCAGCGCTTCCTGCTCGACGACAACGACCTGCGCAAGCGCTACCAGTTGTCCGAACGTCTGGCAGACCTGTTCGATCAATACCAGGTTTATCGCGCGGATTGGCTGCAGGACTGGGCGGAAGGCAAGCATCAGCTGCGCAATGGCAGGGGGCTGAGCAAACCTCTGCCGGCAGGCAATTGTTGGCAGGCGGAGTTATGGCGGGCACTGCTGCAGGATGTAGGCTCCGAAGGCATGGCGCAAAGCCGTGCAGGGGTGCATCAACGTTTCATGGAAGCTGCGGCGGCGCTCGACAAGCCGCCGGCAGCGCTACCCTCGCGGGTCATCGTGTTCGGTATCTCTTCGTTGCCTGCACAGGGTCTGGAGGCACTGGCGGCGCTGGGCAGATTCAGCCAGGTGTTGTTGTGCGTGCACAACCCCTGCAGGCACCACTGGGCAGATATCGTGGCGGACAAAGACCTTCTGCGTCATCAATACAAACGTCAGGCTCGCAAGCAGGGCATGCCAGCGGTGCTGGACACCGACAGCCTTCATCAGCATGCACACCCATTGCTAGCTGCCTGGGGCAAGCAGGGCCGTGACTACATCAACCTGCTCGACAGCTATGACGATCCCGCCAGCTATCAGTCGGCGTTTCGGGATGGTCGCATCGACCTCTTCAGCGACAGCGAGCCACAGCATTTACTGGGTCAGTTGCAAGACGACATTCTGGAGCTGCGCCCTTTGGGTGAAACTCAGTCCACCTGGCCAAGCGTGGATATCAAGACCGACAAGAGCATCCGCTTCCACATCGCTCATGGTGCACAGCGCGAAGTGGAAATCCTTCACGACCAGTTGTTGGCACGGTTCAGTGCCGATGCCGGACTGCGTCCACGCGACGTGATCGTGATGGTGCCCGATATCGACAGCTATGCGCCGCACATTCGCGCGGTGTTTGGCCAACTGGACCGGGAAGATCGCCGATTCATTCCCTTTACGCTGACCGACCAGGGGCAGCGTGGGCGAGATCCTCTGCTCATAGCGGTCGAGCACCTGCTCAAGCTGCCGGACAGCCGCTTCCCCGTGAGCGAGATCCTTGACCTTCTGGACGTACCTGCGCTGCGGCGTCGGTTCGCGATCCAGGAGCGTGATCTGCCGACTTTACGTCGCTGGATCGAAGGCGCGGGCATTCGCTGGGGCCTCCACGCTCCGCACCGCCAGCACTTGGGCTTGCCGATCGAGCTGGAACAGAACACCTGGCGTTTTGGCCTGCGGCGAATGTTGCTCGGCTATGCTGTCGGAACCGGTGTGGGCTGCAGCGATATCGAGCCCTATGACGAGATCGGCGGCCTGGATGCAGCGCTCATTGGCCCGCTGGCAGCGCTGCTGGATGCCCTGGAAGTGGCCTGTCAGCAACTTGATCGCACGGCCAGCCCGGCAGAATGGGGTGTGCGTCTGCATCAGATGCTGCAGTTGTTCTTCACTGCCGACACCGAGCATGACGAGTACCTGCTCAACCAGCTCGAAGAGCTGCGTGAAGAGTGGCTGCAAACCTGCGAAGCCGTGGGACTGGTCGAAGCATTGCCGCTGACGGTGGTGCGTGAAGCCTGGCTCGCGGGGCTGGATCAGGGCCGCTTGAGCCAGCGTTTTCTGGCGGGCTCCGTCAACTTCTGCACCTTGATGCCGATGCGTGCAATTCCATTCAAGATCGTGTGCCTGTTGGGCATGAATGATGGCGATTACCCTCGGGCGCAACCGCCGCTCGATTTCGATCTGATGGGCAGCGATTATCGCCCGGGTGACCGTTCGCGGCGCGAGGATGATCGCTATCTGTTGCTGGAAGCGCTGCTCTCGGCGCGCGAACAGCTATATATCAGTTGGGTGGGGCGCAGTATCAGAGACAACAGCGAACGACCGCCCTCGGTACTGGTCGGGCAATTGCGAGATCATTTGGCCAGTGGCTGGAGGCTGTCGGGCGATGAGGCGCTGGACAACTCGGCCAGCGGGGAGAGGCTGTTGCAGGCGCTCACGCTGGAGCATCCTCTCCAACCTTTCAGCGCTCGGTATTTTCATCAAGGCATCCCGGCTCTTTTCAGCTTTGCCAGGGAGTGGCAGCACTTGCATACGCAAGTGGCGGCACCCCATGCGCAGTCGCCTCTGCAGGCTCATCGTCAGGATGAGCCGCTGAGCGTGGCTCAGTTGCAGGACTTTCTGCGCAATCCCGTCAGGCATTTCTTCAGCCAGCGGCTGAAAGTCTTCTTCGAGTCGGCGGAAAAGCCTGTGGCCGACATCGAGCCCTTCGTGCTCGATGCGCTGGAGCGTTACACGCTCAGTGACAGCCTGCTCGGTGCCGGCATGGCCAGTGCCGACGCCATTGCCGAGACGCTGGAAAGCCATGCGCGCAAGTTGCAGGGCAGCGGCCTGTTGCCCATGGCCGAATTCGGCACGCGGTTGCGCGAGGAGTTGATCGAGCCACTACCCGATCTGCTCGAGCGCTACCGTCAGTTGCTCGTCATGTGGCCGTCGCGACTGGCCAGTGCCCTGCCGATCACTTTCCAGGCCCAGGGCGTCGTACTGGAGGGATGGCTGGCGGGTGTCTACCAGCGTGAAGACGGTAGCTACCTCAGCGTTTCAACGATTGCCAACGCCATTGGCGGCGTGCGCTCGCGCAAATGGCATCGGCTGGTACGCCCGTGGGTGTTGCACCTGGCATCCTGCGCCGTTGGATTGCCGCTGACCACTGCGGTAGTTGCCAGTGACGATACCCTGCTGATCGAGCCACTGCCCCTGGACCAGGCTCGGAACGCCCTGAGCGATCTGCTGCTGGCCTGGCAAGCGGGCATGACCCGGCCCCTGCCGGTAGCCGTGAAAACGGCCGTGGCCTGGCTTTCGCACACCGATGAGGAAAAGGCGTTGGTGGCAGCACGCAAAGCGTACGAGGGCGATGGTGTGACGAGTAATGGCGAGCGTCGGGAGGCGATGGCACTGATGCGCCAGTTCGCTGATTTCGATGCCTTGATGGACGGGGAAGAATTCGAAGGCTGGGCGCAAGCCTTGTACCAGCCCATGCTGGAGGCGCCCTGGCGCTCGGTCGATGACAGGGAGGCTCGCTCATGACATCGCTCGAACGTCCACTGGCATTGGCTTTTCCACTGCGTGGCAGCCAACTGATCGAAGCCAGTGCCGGCACCGGCAAGACATTCACCATTTCCGCACTCTATCTGCGTTTGATACTTGGGCATGGTGGAGACATCAACGGCTTCGGACGCGAACTGCTGCCCCCGCAGATCCTGGTAGTGACCTTCACCGATGCCGCAACCAAGGAACTGCGCGAGCGCATTCGGATCCGTCTGGCCGAAGCCGCGCGGTTTTTCCGAAACGAGATAACGGCACCGGATGCGCTCGTCGAGCAGTTGCGCGACGAATTCGAACTTGGCCAGTGGCCGGCCTGTGCCAGCCGACTGGATATCGCTGCCCAGTGGATGGACGAGGCTGCCGTTTCCACGATTCACAGTTGGTGCCAGCGCATGCTGCGCGAACACGCGTTCGACAGCGGCAGCCTGTTCACCCAGAGTCTGGAAACCGATCACAGCGAACTGCTGGGCGAGGTGGTGCGCGACTATTGGCGGCGGTTCTATTACCCGATGCATGGCGCTGCGCTGGATTGGGTGCGGGCTCATATTGGCGGGCCTGCGGCATTGCTTGGTCGGGTGCGGGGGCTGTTCGCGCATGTACAGCAAGATCCATCGGGCGATGAGCCCGGCCAGTTGATCGAACGCTGTCTGGCCGAGCGCGAGCGAGCGCTGGTCGAGCTCAAGACACCTTGGCCGCAGTGGGCCACCCAGTTGCGTGAAATCTGCCTGCAGGCGGTGGCGGCCAAGGCAGTCGATGGCCGCAAGATGCAGGCACGCTACTTCGAACCCTGGTTCGAAAAGATCACCGCCTGGGCTACGGATCCAGATCAGCACGACCTGGATATTGGTACCGGTTTTACCCGCTTGACCCCCGACGGCATGGCCGAAGCCTGGAAAGGCGATGCGCCGGAGCACGCCGGCTTGCACGCGATGGTCGAGCTGCCTGCGGCACTGGCGGCCTTGCCGACGCCTGAAAGCGCGGTTCTGAGGCATGCAGCGCAGTGGATCGGCGCGCGCTTCGAGGAAGAAAAGCGCCGGCGTGCCGAGATGGGCTTCGACGACATGCTGGTGCGGCTGGACCGGGCCTTGCAGGGCTCCGGTGGTGAACAGTTGGCCGAGCTGGTTCGTGAACAGTTTCCCGTGGCCCTGATCGATGAGTTTCAGGATACCGATCCGGTTCAGTACCGCATCTTCGAGCGCATTTACCACATCGAGCGAAACGAGCAGGAGACCGGCCTGTTTCTGATCGGTGACCCCAAGCAGGCGATCTACGCCTTTCGGGGTGCCGATATCCATACCTATCTGCAGGCGCGTCGGGCGACCGAGGGCAGGCTGCATACGTTGGGTACCAACTTCCGCTCTACCCAGGCCATGGTCGGCGCGGTCAACCATATGTTCATGCAGGCCGAGCAGCGTGCGCAGGGGCGAGGTGCATTCCTGTTCCGCCAAGGCGATGACAACCCTGTGCCATTTCTGGATGTGCGGGCCCAGGGGCGCAAGGAGTCCTTGATCGTGGACGGGCAGGCCGTACCGGCCTTGACGCTCTGGCATCTGCCCAGCGACCAGCCTGTTTCCGGCGTCGCGTACCGCAAGGCGCTGGCCAGTGCCTGCGCGGCGGAAATCGTGCGCCTGTTGAATGCAGGGCAAGCCGGGCACGCAGGCTTTCAGGTGGAACAGCGCAGGGTCAGCGGTATTCTGCCGGCCGATATCGCCATTCTTGTGCGTGATGGCAAAGAGGCCCAGGCCGTGCGTGCTGAGTTGACCAACCGTGGAGTCCGCAGTGTGTACCTGTCGGACAAGGACTCGGTATTTGCCGCTCAGGAGGCCCATGACTTGCTCGCCTGGCTGAAGGCGTGCGCCGAGCCTGACTCGGAGCGGCAATTGCGCGCCGCCTTGGCGAGCGTCACATTGAACCGCTCTTTGCACGAGTTGGAGCAATTGAACCTGAGCGAGCTGGAATGGGAAGCGCGGGTCATGCAGTTCCGTGGCTATCGAAACATCTGGCGCACCCAGGGCGTGCTGCCGATGCTGCGCCGCCTGCTGCACGATTTCGACCTGCCACTGGCGCTGATCGGCCGTGACGATGGCGAGCGTATCCTGACCAACCTGCTGCACCTGTGCGAACTCTTGCAGCAGGCGTCCAGCGAGCTGGACGGCGAGCAGGCGCTGATCCGTCATCTGAGCGAACAGCTGGCACTTTCCGGCAGCGCAGCGGAGGAGCATATCCTGCGTCTGGAAAGCGACGAGCAGTTGGTCAAGGTGGTGACTATCCACAAGTCCAAGGGGCTCGAGTACGCACTGGTCTTCCTGCCTTTCATCTGCAGTTGCAAACCGGTCGACGGCAAGCGATTGCCGTTGGTTTACCACGACGCGGCTCACCGCGTGCAATTGACGCTCAACCCTACATCCGAACAGGTGGCCTTGGCCGACGACGAACGTTTGGCCGAGGACCTGCGCTTGCTTTACGTGGCCCTGACCCGGGCTCAGCACGGCTGCTGGCTCGGCATCGCCGACCTCAAGCGCGGTGCGACCAAGGAGTCGGTGTTCCATCGTTCGGCCATCGGGTACCTGCTTGGCGGCGGGCAGCCGCTTGCCGATGCAGGCCAGCTTGCGAGTTGGCTGCAGGCGTCGAGTGCTGGGTGCGCAGACATCGTGAGTGTGCCAGTGCCAGAGGTGGACGATAGCCGTTACGTACCCTTGCGCAGCGACGCCGCGCTGCTCAAGGTGCGCCTGCCAAAGCGCAGTGCGCGGGAGAACTGGTGGATAGCGTCCTACAGCGCGTTGCGCATCAGCGACACCCTGGGCGCGGATGATGACCAGGCGCCCGACAGCGCTCTCGAGCAGAAACTTATGGACGATGAGCGCCTGGACGCGCAGGTGCCGCGCGAGGTGCCGGCCACCAGTGGTGACATTCACCGTTTTCCCCGTGGCCCCGGGCCGGGCACTTTTCTGCACGGCTTGCTGGAATGGGCAGGGCGCGAAGGTTTCGCCAGCGTTGCCGCGGCCCCGGAGCGACTGGCCGACAACGTCGCGCGGCGTTGCAGTCGACGCGGCTGGAGTGGCTGGATCCCTACCCTGGACGACTGGTTGCGGCGCTTCATCGACGAGCCATTGCAGCTTGGGTCCGAACGAGCCCCGGTACGTATGGCCGATCTCGACCAATACCAGATCGAGATGGAGTTCTGGTTCGCCAGCCATAAGGTCGATGTAAGCCGGCTCGATACCCTGGTGCGCCAGTACACGCATCCCGGCGTGCTTCGAATGCCAGCCGAAGGCGCCATGCTCAACGGCATGTTCAAGGGCTTCATCGACTTGTGTTTCGAGCACCAGGGGCAGTATTACGTTGCCGACTACAAATCCAATTGGCTGGGTCCGGATGATGCCGCCTATACCCACGCTGCGATGACCGAATGCATCCTGGCCAACCGCTACGACCTGCAATACGTGCTGTACCTGCTCGCCTTGCACCGCCAGTTGAAGGCGCGGCTGCCAGGGTACGACTACGACGAACACGTGGGCGGTGCGGCGTTCGTGTTTCTGCGCGGCCTTGGGGCGCCCAGCCAGGGTGTGTACTTCACCCGGCCACCCCGTGAGCTCATCGAGGAGCTCGATGCGCTGTTCAAAGGCGGACGCCGTGATGTCCAGGCCGACCTGTTCGAGGAAAGTGCACCATGACCCGCTCGTTTGCCGACCTGCTGCCCACCCCTCTGGATGCACACAGCCTTGCTCAGCTGCAGCCCCGAACACGCACGGCCGACCTGTTGGCGTTGCTCGAGCGCTGGGTGGAGCGCGGTTGGCTGCGTGCGCTGGACAAAGCCTTCGTAGCGTTTCTTGCCGACCTCGACCCGCAGGGCGACCCTCTCGTATTGCTTGCTGCCGCCCTCGCCAGCCACCAGCTGGGGCATGGGCATGTCTGCCTGGATCTGGCGGCGACGCTGCAGGCACCGGATTTTGCCTTGTCCCTGCCACCCGAGGGCGACTTGCAAGGGGGCGTGGCCCTGCTGCCATCGCAGTTGCTTCAAGGCCTGGGTGCCGAAGCCTGGCTTGCCAGCCTGGCCAACAGCTCCTTGGTGGGGAGCGCAGATGACCCGACAGGCAGCTCGCCTCTGGTGCTTTCGAGCCAGCGCCTGTACCTGCGTCGTTACTGGGCGTACGAGCGGCGTATCGGTGATGCGCTGCGTCAGCGGCTGGCCGCGCGCGAGCCGGTACCGGAGGACCTTGCGCAACGTCTGACGCAATTGTTCGGGGCCACCGACGGGGCTCGGATCGACTGGCAGAAACTGGCTTGCGCACTGGCCGTGCGGGGTGCTTTCAGTATCGTTACGGGCGGCCCGGGAACGGGCAAGACCACCACGGTGGTGCGCCTGCTGGCACTCCTGCAGGGGCCCGCGGTGGCGCAGGACAAACCGTTGCGTATCCGGCTGGCGGCACCGACCGGCAAGGCGGCGGCGCGGCTGACCGAATCGATCAGCTTGCAGGTGCAGAGCCTGCAGGTGGACACCGCAATCAAGGCGCGTATTCCGACCGAGGTGACCACGGTTCATCGCCTGCTGGGTAGCCGTCCGGGCACGCGGCATTTTCGTCATGATGCAGCCAACCCTTTGCCCTTGGACGTACTGGTGGTGGACGAAGCCTCGATGATCGACCTCGAGATGATGGCCAATCTGCTCGATGCGCTGCCGGCCCATGCCCGGCTGGTGCTGCTGGGCGACAAGGACCAGTTGGCCTCGGTCGAGGCGGGTGCGGTGCTGGGCGACCTGTGCAGCCAGGCCGAGTCCGGCTACTACAGCCCGGCGACGCGCGCCTGGTTGGAGCAGGTCAGCGGCGAGGACCTCGCACGCAGCGGGCTGCTCGAAGGCAACGAACGTGATCACGCCCTCGCGCAGCAGGTGGTCATGCTGCGGCACTCGCGCCGATTCGGCGAGGACAGCGGCATTGGCCAGCTGGCCGCCAGGGTCAATTTGCAGGACGCCGACGGCGCGCGTGCCTTGCTGCAGGAAGGCCAGTATTCAGATGTTCATTGGCTGCCGCTCAAGGGCGAGCACGATGTGGCGTTGCTGCGCCTGCTGCTGGACGGACACGGTCGCGACGCCGACGGACCACAAGGCTACCGACGTTATCTGGAGCAGATCGGTACCTCTCGGCCGCCGGCCGACACGCGTCTGGAAGATCACGCCTGGGCCACCTGGGCCCGTGGGTTGCTGAACGCGTTCGATGAGTTCCAGTTGCTGTGCGCCGTGCGCAAGGGGCCTTGGGGTGTGGAAAGCCTGAACGCTCGCGCGACCCAGGCCTTGACCCATGCGCGCCTCATTGAGGGTGGCCAACCCTGGTACGAGGGCAGGCCCGTATTGATGACACGCAACGACTATGGCCTGGGCTTGATGAACGGCGACATCGGCATTGCGCTGATGCTGCCCGAGGGTGGCGAGCGCGATCGAATGGTGCTGCGCGTGGCCTTTCCGCGCAACGACGGGCAGGGCGGCATCCGCTTCGTGCTGCCAAGTCGCTTGAATGACGTCGAGACGGTCTATGCGATGACGGTGCACAAATCCCAAGGGTCGGAGTTCGCGCACACGGCGCTGATCCTGCCTGATGCCTTGAATCCGGTGTTGACCAAGGAGCTGATCTACACCGGCATCACGCGTGCCAAGCATTGGTTCACCTTGGTCGAGACCCGCAAGGGTGTGTTCGAAGAGGCTGTGCGGCGCCGGGTGAAGAGACTCAGTGGGTTGATGCTTGAATGGAAGTCGTGAGACGTTTGTGACGCGGCTTGCGCGGCTGCTACAGAGGTTGCGTGGTGCGGGACTGGCCCATCAACAGCGCAGCGTTGCGGTCGGTGACGTTGCGGATGTAATCCCACAGCAGGATGATCCGTTTGAGTTTCCTCAGGTCCTCCCGGCAGTACATCCAGAACTGCCGAGTGATATCGACTTCTTCGGGCAGGACTTCCACCAGGCGTTCGTCCTGGGCGGCGAGGAAGCACGGCAATATGACCAGCCCATGCCCCTGGAGCGCTGCGGTGTACTGGGCAATCACGCTGGTGCTGCGCAGCCCGGCGTTGACGTTGGGCAGCAGTTTGTTCAGGTACAGCAGCTCGGAGCTGAAGGCCAGGTCGTCGACGTAGCTGATGAACCGGTGCTCGCTGAGTTGGGCGCTGCTTTCGATGGGGGGATGACGATCCAGATAGGTCCGCGTGGCATACAGCTTGAGCCGATAGTCGCAGAGTTTGCAGCAGACGTAGGGCCCATGTTCGGGACGCTCCAGGGCGATGACGATATCGGCTTCGCGTTTGGACAGGCTGATGAAGTGCGGCAGCGGCAGGATATCGACCGAGATGGCCGGGTATGTGTCGACGAAGTGGCTGAGCTGCGGGGTGATGAAGAAGCTGCCGAAGCCTTCGGTGCAGCCCATGCGGATATGCCCTGACAGCGCCACGCCGGACCCGGAAACCTGCTCGCAGGCCATGTGCAGGGTGCTTTCAATCGACTCGGCCGAAGCGAGCAGGCGCTGCCCTTCGGCAGTGAGGACGAAGCCTGTGGTCCGCGACTTCTCGAACAGCAGGGTACCAAAGGCATTTTCCAGCGAGCCGATGCGCCGCGATACGGTGGTGTAGTCCACTCCCAGGCGCTTGGCCGCGATGCTGGCCTTGCGCGTACGAGCCACTTCGAGAAAGAACTTGAGATCGTCCCAGTTCAGGCTGCTAAGGTCTTTTTGCATGTTGGACCGGCTTTATTGTGAGTTCTTGTTAGATGTTTGCAGCATCTATACTCCATCGCAGAACCGTCTCGCCACAACAATAAATACGCGGAGGTCATCCATGAACGTGTCCGTTCAACCGAATGCCAGCAAGATCGACGATGTAAAACTGCTGATCGATGGGCAGTGGGTCGCCTCGACCACCCAGGAATGGCGCGACATCGTCAACCCGGCCACCCAGCAAGTGCTGGCGCGGGTGCCCTTCGCCACGACCGACGAGGTCGATGCTGCAGTAGCCGCCGCGCAGCGTGCATTCAAGACCTGGCGCCTGACGCCACTGGGTGCGCGCATGCGCATCATGCTCAAGCTGCAGGCATTGATCCGGGAACATTCCAAGCGCATTGCGCAGACCTTGAGTGCCGAGCAGGGCAAGACCATTGCCGATGCCGAGGGCGATATCTTCCGCGGCCTGGAAGTGGTCGAGCATGCCTGCTCCATCGGCAGCCTGCAGATGGGCGAGTTCGCCGAGAACGTCGCCGGTGGCGTCGATACCTACACGCTGCGTCAGCCCATCGGTGTGTGCGCGGGAATCACGCCGTTCAACTTCCCGGCGATGATTCCGCTGTGGATGTTCCCCATGGCGATCGTCTGCGGCAATACCTTCGTGCTCAAGCCTTCGGAGCAGGATCCGCTGTCCACGGTCCAGCTGGTGGAGCTGGCATTGGAAGCGGGCGTGCCGCCCGGTGTATTGAACGTGGTGCACGGTGGCAAGGACGTCGTCGATGCGCTGTGCACCCATGCCGACATCAAGGCGGTGTCGTTCGTCGGTTCGACCGCTGTCGGCACCCATGTGTATGACCTGGCCGGCCGGCATGGCAAGCGCGTGCAGTCGATGATGGGCGCGAAGAACCACGCCGTGATATTGCCGGACGCCAACCGCGAGCAAACGCTCAACGCCTTGGTCGGCGCCGCCTTCGGTGCAGCCGGGCAACGTTGCATGGCCACCTCGGTCGCCGTGCTTGTAGGCAAGTCGCGCGAGTGGATTCCTGATATGAAGGCACTGGCGCAGAAGCTCAAGGTCAACGCTGGCAATGAACCGGGCACCGACGTCGGCCCGGTGATTTCCCGCCGTGCGCTGGAGCGTGTGACGGCCTTGATCGACAGTGGTGTCGAGGAAGGCGCGACGCTGGAACTCGACGGTCGCGGTGTGCAGGTGCCTGGCTACGAGCAGGGCAACTTCGTTGGCCCGACCTTGTTCAGCGGTGTCACCACGGACATGCAGATCTATACCCAGGAGATTTTCGGGCCGGTGCTGATCACCCTGGAGGTGGATACCCTCGACGAAGCCATCGCTTTGGTCAATGCCAACCCGTTCGGCAACGGCGTGGGTTTGTTCACCCAGAGCGGCGCGGCGGCGCGCAAGTTCCAGAGCGAGATCGACGTGGGCCAGGTAGGCATCAATATCCCGATTCCCGTACCGGTGCCGTCGTTCAGCTTCACCGGGTCGCGCGGCTCCAAGCTTGGTGACCTAGGGCCCTATGGCAAGCAGGTGGTGCAGTTCTATACGCAGACCAAGACGGTCACAGCGCGCTGGTTCGACGATGACAGCGTAAACGACGGCGTCAACACCACCATCAACTTGAAATAGGGCATTGCCATGAACATTGCTTTCATAGGCTTGGGCAACATGGGCGCGCCCATGGCGCGCAACCTGCTCAAGGCAGGCCACACGCTGCATGTGTTCGATCTGAACCAGGACGTACTGGCGGAATTGGCGCAGTTGGGCGGCCACGTCAGTGCTTCGCCCAAGAACGCCGCTGCCCAGGGCGAACTGGTGATCACCATGTTGCCGGCAGCGGCGCACGTGCGCAGCGTCTACCTGGGTGAGGAAGGCGTGCTTGCTGGCATTCGCGCGGGTACGCCAGCAGTGGATTGCAGCACCATCGATCCGCAGACTGCGCGCGATATCGCTGCCGCAGCCTCCAGGCAGGGCGTTGATCTGGCCGATGCGCCTGTGTCGGGCGGCACCGGTGGCGCTCAGGCGGGTACCTTGACCTTCATGGTCGGTGCGTCGGCGCAATTGTTTGGCCAGCTGCAGCCGGTGCTGGCGCAGATGGGGCGCAACATCGTCCATTGTGGCGAGGTCGGCACCGGACAGATTGCCAAGATCTGCAACAACCTGTTGTTGGGCATTTCCATGGTCGGCGTGTCGGAAGCCATGGCATTGGGCAATGCCCTGGGCATCGACACACAGGTGCTGGCGGGCATCATCAACAGCTCTACCGGGCGTTGCTGGAGTTCGGACACCTATAACCCCTGGCCGGGAGTCGTCGAAACGGCGCCTTCTTCACGTGGATACAGCGGCGGGTTTGGTGCCGACCTGATGCTCAAGGATCTGGGGTTGGCCACGGAAGCGGCCAAGCAGGCACGCCAGCCGGTGATTCTGGGCGCCGTGGCGCAGCAGTTGTATCAGGCGATGAGCCTGCGCGGCGACGGTGGTCTGGATTTTTCGGCGATCATCAAGGCGTATCGAAACTGATGCAAAACGCCTCTCCGTTCAAGTTTTAGGAATCGTCTTATAGGCGTGAAGTCATCAGGCGCGTAGTTTGCCCTCGATGAAACTCAAGCACTTTCTGCACCTGCCGGACTCGACCTTCTCCACACCCAAAGCGGCGCGCAAACTTCTGCAATTGTTTGCCGCCGCGCTGGTGTTGGGGACGTTCATGGGTGCCTACGGTTATCTGCGCGGGGCCTTCAACGATGAGGTCAGCCTGCGCCGCAGCTACATGAACGCAGCTGTTTCCGATGCGCAGAGTTTCTTTGTCAGTCGTCAGGCGTTGCTCAGGTCCTTGGGATTGTCGACGGTACGCAATGTGGTGCAGCCTCTGGCCAATTTCAACGAGGTGCCTACTGAGGAAACCCATATTGCATTGGGTGAAGGCAGCAGCAGTTGGAGCCTGTGGTTGACCAAGCGCATGCTTGCCTACCTTCAGCAGAGCCGGGTAAGTTTGCTGTACGTAGGCCAGGGCAAAGGGGTCGCAGCCGATCGACTTTACAGCGTGAGCGATACACCTTCATCGGTACCTGTTCATATGCTGCAGCGACTCTATGAACTGGACAATGCCGGACAGGCGCAGGGCGAGGCGCTGTGGCTCACTGACTCTCGCATGATGGATTCGCCACTCTATATTTTTACCCGCCTGGACGAGCGCAGCCCGGCCTCGGGCTGGCTGGGCCTCGAGGTGGAAGTACCGGCTCTGATGGACGCGCTGCGTCATGATGAAGCCGGTGACTTCATGCTGCTCGACAGCCAGGGTCAGTTGATCTTTACCAGTGCTTCGGGCCCAGGTACGCGCGAGGCATTCAATCTGGCCCAGGCAGCCAGTGCGTTTGGCTTGACCGGTGCGCAATGGTTTCCAGATCACCTGGCTATCAGAAAACAGCTCGGTTATTCGAATTGGCAGATCGTCTACAGCCTGAATCTGCGCTCGCTGCTGCCCGCGCTAGGCAGCCGCCTGGTGATCTGCCTGCTGGTGTGTCTGGGCGTGTCCGGTTTGATGGGCTGGTTGGTGTACCGCATCGACCGACGCCTGATCGTTCCGGCGGCCAACCGCATCGAGGCGCTGGTGGAAAGCGAGGCGTTCAGCAGCGCGGTGATCCGCATCGCGCCGGTTGCACTGTGCGTCCTGCGCCGCAGCGATGGTCGGCTGGTGTTGCAAAACCGGCTGGCGGAGCAGTGGCTGGGTTTGGCGGCCGAGAGAGAGCAGTTGTGTCACGGTTGGATCCGCCGTGCTTTCGATGAAAATGACGGAAATGACAGCGACGAGATAGAACTGGCTGACGGCCGTCATCTTTACCTCGGTTTTGCGCCTACCCGCTATCAGCGCGAAGAAGTGCTGATCTGTGCCTTCAGTGACATCACTGCACGCAAGCAAGTGGAACGAGCTCTGCACCAGGCGCGGCGCTCGGCCGATGCGGCCAACGAGGCCAAGACGCTGTTCCTTGCCACCATGAGCCACGAAATTCGCACCCCGCTCTACGGCGTGCTGGGTACCTTGGAGTTGTTGGCGCGTACCGAACTCAACGCCCAGCAGCATAACTACCTGCAAGCGATCGAAGGCTCGTCCGCCAACTTACTGCAACTGATTTGCGACGTGCTTGATGTGGCCAAGATCGAAGCCGGTCAGCTGTCTCTGGAACTCACCACGTTTTCGCCCGTGCAACTGGTTCGCGAGGTCATCCACAGCTATGCCGGTGCTGCGCAGGGCAAAGGTCTGCACTTGTACAGCAGCATCGATCCCTCGATCCCGGATTGGCTTAGCGGTGATGTCACGCGTCTACGGCAGGTGTTGAACAATCTCTTGAGCAACGCTTTGAAATTCACGGACAGCGGACGCATCGTGCTCCGCGTGCATGTGGCAAGCAGGGACGATGAGCGCACGTTGCTGCGTTGGCAGATCGTGGACACCGGGAAAGGGATCAGTGCCGATGATCAGAAGTATCTGTTCGATGCGTTCTTTCAGGTCAGCGGCAATGCCAATGTCGTCGCCGGTACGGGGCTTGGCTTGTCGATCTGCAAGCGTCTCATCCATTTGATGAACGGTGACCTGCGGGTGGTGAGTGAGCCGGGTCTGGGTAGCAGCTTTGCCTTTGATGTGCCTCTTGTACGGGTGGATGAGCCTTCGAGCCTGACCCCGTACGTGCCACTGATGGCCCAGAAGATCTATGTTGTTTCCCGTATGCACGATCTGGCCGAGAACATCTGCGGATGGCTTCAACGCTGGGGTGCTCGTGCCCAGGTGGGCGGACCCGCCGCCGGCGAGGTCGCGGCAGGTGCTGTGATGGTTGAGCTGGATGCGGCACTGGAATCCCCTGGCCTGATGCCTTCCTGGCAAGGGCCGCGGGTGATCGTCTGTCCCATGGAACTGACGCTCGATGCGCCGATGTCGGGGATCTGGCAGGCCAACCTGAACAATCTCGAAGAACTCAGGGAGGCGGTGTCCCGTGCCCAGGGACAGCAACGCAGGGAATGCGCTGGTGCAGGTGAAACGCCGCCTGCGCTTGAACTCAATCTGCGCGTGCTGGTGGTAGAGGACAACGTGATCAATCAACTGATTCTACGAGATCAATTGCAGGAGCTCGGCTGCGAAGTCGTGCTGGCCTGTGACGGTCTGGAAGCGCTGGCGTTGTGGCACGCAACGAGTCTGGATCTGGTCCTGACCGACGTCAACATGCCACGCATGAACGGCTATGAATTGGCCAGCCAGCTTCGCCAGCGCGAGTGCACGTTGCCGATCATCGGTGCCACTGCCAACGCCATGCGCGAGGAGGGCGATCGCTGTCTGGCGGCAGGTATGGACCAGTTCCTGATCAAGCCGGTCACACTGCGAGCTCTGCATCACGCCCTGCAACCCTATCAGCGGAGAATGGTTTGAACGCCTATCGGGTACTGATCGTGGAAGACCACCCTTTCCAGCATGAGTACCTGTTGAATCTGTTCAAGGAGGTGGGTGGCTTCGAGGTGCACGCGGTCTGGGACGGGTCGGCTGCGCTGCAGTGCCTGACCACCCATCACTATGACCTGCTGCTCAGCGACTTGATGATGCCGGGTATGGATGGCGTACAGTTGATTCAGCGATTGGCGGGCGTGACCAGGCCACCGGTGCTGGCACTGATGAGTGTCGCGTCGCGCCGTATGCTGGTGGGGGCCGGGTTGGCCGCGCGCAGTATGGGGCTGGACGTCGCCGGGCTGATTTCCAAGCCGGTTCAGGCTCCGGCCGTGCTGCGTCTGCGCGAGCATCTGGATAACAACAGCCAGGACATCGGTAACCACCCCTTGAGCGAGCGTTCCCAGCCGCCAGCGCACAGTCTGGAAAGTGTGATGGCTGCGCTGCATCAAGGTCAGATACAAGCCTGGTTCCAGCCCAAGAAAAGCCTGTGTGACGGGCGCATCGTGGGCGCCGAGGCATTGGCACGCTGGCAACATCCCGACTACGGCGTGCTGATGCCGGGTAACTTTATGGGCATCATCGAGGGCTCGGGTCTTGAGGAAGAGCTGTTGTGGTTGACCTTGCGTCACACCCTTCAGGCCCAGCAGCAATGGCGCCTCCAAGGGTATGAGATGCCCGTGTCGATCAACCTGCCAACCCACCTGCTCGATCAGCATGATCTGGCCGATCGCCTGCACGCTTATGTCGTTGCCCGCGATGCCAGGCCACAGCAGATTGTTTTCGAGCTGCTGGAGACCTCGACCACGCGCCAGTTCGGGGATTATTACGCAGGAGCTTGTCGCTTGCGGATGAAAGGCTTCGGCCTGGCTCAGGATGATTTCGGGCAGGGTCTAAGCTCGTATTTCAACCTGGTTTCTACGCCTTTCAGCGAACTCAAGATCGATCGTTCGCTGGTGCATGGCTGTGCTGACAGCGAGCACTTGGCAACGGTGTTGCAGAGCATCATCGAGCTGTGCAGCAAGCTGGGCCTCAATGTCGTGGCCGAAGGTGTGGAGACTCAAGCCGAGCTGGTGCTGCTGCGGCGCATGGGCTGTGCTCAAGTCCAGGGTTTTCTGATTTCACCCGCAGTGGCCGTGGGACGTTTTGCTGCCATGTTGGTGGAGGATGGCCCTCCGCCAGCACTAATCTGACCACAGCGAGTCCGATGTCCATACAGCCTGCTGAAGGGTCGCCTGCTTCAGGCTTTTCTGGTCGTACCCACGACGCGGTCCCATGCCTTGCACCAAGGCTTCGATGGTATTGATGATGAAGCATGCAAGCTTGCGTCTGGGCGCGCTGGCGCTCAGTTCCCAGCGGTTGAACAAAGGCTTGCTGCTATTGGCCGGGCTGACGTTGCTGCTCACCAGCACCAGCTATTGGGCCATTCACCGGCTGGTGGAAGCAGAGCAGGAAAAGGTCGAATTCCACTTCGCCCGGGTCATCGAGAATATCCACGAGCACGAGGCCTTTCTGCGTAACGTGGCCAGCGCGTACGACCGTACCAATCGCGGCCTGCTCCCCGATGTTCAACCTGCCAGCCGCAGGGCACTGGGCAGCGACGACGCCCGCAGCCTGTTCCAGGGTCGCGGCTTGCCGTTGTCACTGCCATTTACGTTGTCCTATGGGCGCCAGCTGAGCCGCACCGACACCCACGGTGCCTTTTCCCTGGGCACGCAACTCACGGACTACTACAGCACCTATTGGTCAGGCTCCTACTATGCTTCGCCCCAGCTGTTCGTTTTCGCACCGGCCGGACAGTTCGATATCGCCATACCGGGTATCGATGGTGTGCGCCAACGCTTGCCATTGCAGCAAGCACACTACCTGACCATTGCTGGGCGTCTGCGCGATCAGTTGCAGCCTCAGCGCGCATTGCTCGGCGGCGGCGTCGTACGCTGGTTGCGTGCTCCAGCCGCGCTGTACCCAACGACCAAGACGCTGGTGGCGACAGTCGGCGTGGATCTGCCTGCCGATTTCATGCCGTCGCGCCAGGAACAGGGCCTGACCACCATCGTGGCCCTATTGGACATGGGCCAGATCAACGAGATAGAGCGGGTCCTGCGTCGGCCGGTCTACAATCAGTTCACCTTGATTTCCCCCCAGGGCGAAGTGCTGCTCGGTAGCCTGGGTGACGACCGGCAAGCGCCCATGGGCCTGAGCATCGGTGGGCAGGGTCTGCGCTTCAAGATGGCAACCGAAGGAGGCGCGCACTGGACGGCGCTCTACGCCATCAGCTACGAGGACTTTCTGCGTTACGCGAAATGGCCGTTGATCGGTCTGGCGCTGACCATGCTGCTGGCGTTGGTGGTGGGCTGGTGGATCAATCGCTGGTACCGGCTGGAGTTCGTGCAGCCCGCGCAGCGGGCTCAGCAGCGGCTGCTGGAGAGCGAGGCGTTCAGTCGAGTGATGATGGACAACGCTCCGGTAGGACTCAGCGTGGTACGTCGCGAAGATCACCAGGTGCTGCTGGAAAACCAACGGGCACGGGAATGGCAGGGTACCGCGCAGTTGCTCGAGTTGCTGGATCTGGGCGAGGTGTCGGCAACGCCGGGCGAGGTTTGGCTGGAAGTCGAAGGACGCCATCTGCAAGCGTATTTCGTGGCCACCCGCTACCAGGGCGAGGACGTGCTGCTGTGCGGCTTCAACGACATCACCCGGCACGTCGACGACGCCCAGACCATGGAGCAGGCGCGCCGCTCCGCCGATCAAGCCAGTGAAGCGAAAACGCTGTTCCTGGCTACCATGAGCCATGAGATCCGCACGCCACTCTACGGTGTATTGGGCAATCTTGAATTGCTGGGCATGACCCAGCTTAACAGCCGGCAGCGGCAATACCTGGAAGTGATCCAGGGCTCGTCGACGGTCTTGTTCCAGTTGATTAGCGACGTGCTCGACGTATCGAAGATCGAGTCCGGACAAATGGCCTTGGAAGTTGCACCGTTCAGCCCTCGCACATTGGTGCTCGAGGCCGTGCAGGGGTTCACCGCTGCGGCACAGAACAAGGGCTTGCAGCTCCAGGAAGAACTCGATCCTCAGCTGCCCGCCCACGTCAGGGGGGATGCGGGACGGATTCGGCAGATCGTGCACAACCTGTTGAGCAACGCTATCAAGTTCACCGACTCGGGGCGTGTGCTGATGCGTCTGGTGGTGACCGAACTGACTGCCGAGCATGTGACACTGCAGTGGCAGGTGTCCGATACGGGCGTCGGTATCGCGCCCAAAGCGCTGGACGATCTTTTCAAACCCTTTTATCAGGTGTCCGGGCGCGACCAGACCAGCGGAGCAGGTTTGGGGCTGTCGATTTGCGCACGCCTGAGCGAGCTGATGGGAGGTAGCATGCGCGTAGTCAGCGAGCCCGGTCTGGGCAGCAGTTTCTCGTTGCTGCTGCGGTTGCCGATCGTGGCGGGGGAGGTCGCTCCGGAGCCTGTCGAAGAACTGTTGGGGCTGTCACTGCCGGGCGCCGCTTTGCGAATTCTGGTGGTGGAAGACAACCCCATCAATCAAGCCATTCTGCAGGAACAGCTGGAAGCCCTGGGGGCTCACGCAATGGTGGCCGAGAACGGCGAGCGAGCTTTGCAGGTCTGGGCCGTACAGCCGTTCGATCTGGTTATCACCGACGTCAACATGCCGCGCATGAACGGCTACGAGCTGACCCGCGAGCTGCGGCGCATGGGCGTCAAGGTACCGATCATCGGTGTGACCGCCAATGCCATGCGCGAGGAGGGCGAGCGCTGCCTGGCGGTGGGGATGACGGCGTGGGTGGTGAAGCCGTTGAGCCTGAACATGTTGCGCGCTGCACTTCTGGCGCATTGCAGGGAAGAGCGTGTCGACTCCATCACTCGGATCGACGACACCGCCGACCTCGATGACTGGATCGAATTGTCGCCTGCCATGCATGACCTGCTGATTCGTACGCTGGACGATGACATCAAGGCAATCGAAACGGGGCTGGCGCTGGGCGATGCCACCGATGTACGGCAGCGGCTGCACAGCCTGAGCGGCGGGCTGGCAACCCTACGTGCCATGGCCTTGGCGCGGACGTGTGGGCAGTGGGAGCATGCCCTGCAGGAGGGGCCGCTGGACGCTCGCATTCGTAGCGGTATCGAGGCTTTGTTGGGACGTCTTCGTAGCGTGGCTTCAGCCCTGACAACTCAGTCATGAACAGGCACGTTAATCATTGCAAGGAACATGACTCATGCACGAAATGAACGTCGTCATCGCCGATGATCATCCGATCGTTCTGGTGGGCGTGCGCGAGATGATCCAGCGCAACCCAGGCTTCACCGTAATCGGTGAGGCGGTCAGTTCCAGTCAACTCATAGCGCAGTTGGAGCAGCATCGGCCCGATGTCCTGGTAACCGACTACAACATGCCTGGGGATGCGCTCTACGGCGACGGGTTGAAGCTGATCGAATACGTGCTTCGCCGCTTCCCCGACACCCAGGTCCTGGTGCTGACCATGGTTTCCAACAGCCTGATTTTGACTCGTCTGCAGGAATTGGGCGTGGCGGGAGTGATCCAGAAGAATTACCTGCACGAAGAGATTCAGAAAGCCTTGATCGCCCTCAGCGCGCGACGCAGCTACCAGGCACCTCCCATTGCGACGACATCGGTCACCGCCAACAACCAAGAGGTCGACAAGCGCTTCGCCAGTCTGTCAGTCAAGGAAATGGAAGTGTTGCGGCTGTTCGTGGCCGGGTCCAGCGTTGGCGACATAGCGCGTCAATTGAACCGCAGCGTCAAGACCGTCAGTGCGCAGAAAGTGGCGGCAATGCGCAAACTCGAGGCTGACAGCGACCAAGCTTTGTTGACCTATTGCATCAGGGCCGAGCAGTTCGAGTAGGGCGTAAGGCTGCGCGATTCACCTGCAGCCTGCGACCGATACTTTACTGACTCACTGGTAAGTGATGGTGAATTGCATCGAAGCATTGGCTTTGCCCGGCGTGACTTTGTCTGCAGTTTTGTAATACGCAGCCTGCAGGGGAATCGTGTAATTGCCGCTGGGTTCGGTTTCAAGAAAACGGTGCACCTCGCCCAATGTTACGACGGTATCGTTCTTGTCCGTGATCTGAATGCCTACGCCTGTGGCGCCACCTTCATCAAGCGCCAAGATACCTTGCTTGAGGTCGAAAGCTGGATTCACGGGGTCGAGTTGGTAGCTGATACCGCTCAAGCCAGTGGGGCAATCGCTGAGGACAATGTCGAACGCTTTCTTGCCTATGGTAGAGCCTATATCGCCAAATTTACTGCTGTACTGCTTGCCTAGGTCGACGTTGACGGATGGGGTCTTGCAACTGACCTCGGTAAAGATGATGGTATTGGCAAGGCTGACCTGGACGATGTCCATGCCAAAAGCACGCAGGGTTCCGAGGGGGCCCGTAGGTAAAGTGCCAGCCTTCACATTGCCAATCTTGAAGAGCGTGAAGCCGATAGGGCTGGTCAACGTGTAGGCGCCCGCATTCAACGAGCCCTTGGGATACGCGGGTGCAAAAGTTTTCCCATAGCTCATGCGCCATCCCAACCCAGTGTTCCCTATAGGGTGCGGTTCGGTATCACTGGGTGTCGTGCCCCGCTCATTCACATAGCCCCATGCGCCCGCCTGGTCGCATTCAAACCTGGCTGCCCCGGTCGGCATTTTTTGTGAGGATTCATAAAGGGCATAACCATTGGGCGTGTTCTTGGGAATGACCAAAGTTTTGGGGGCGGTCATGTTCATCACCAAGGTACTGTTGTTTGCCCAACAACTGAGTGCGTGTGCGTTATTTGCGCCACAGAGCAGAAAAAGGCTGCCAACCCACGTAGTCATGCACCGGAAGCTTGTAGCAATAGTTTTCATGGTCGATATCTCGAGAGTCAGGCAGCCCGAAGGCTGCCGTTAGGGCTGTGGTCACTGCACCGTGCAGACGGTGTGAAGTAACGTGTAGCCGCGGGTGGCAGCGCCTACAGGGGCAGGAATGGTGTAATGGGCACGGCAGCTTTCCCGCGCCTTGCTGCCCCAGCGGATCGACAGATCACCCTGTTGCTGGCTGGTACGGATGAATGTTCTACCACCCTGACCCACCATGCTCAGATAGCGCCCTTCGGTATCTTCTACCTGGGCACCCATGGGAATACCCTTGCCGTCGTCACGTGTGACGTGGAGCAACACAGGGGTTCCAGACAGGGTCGGGTATTGCACCAGGCTGATAGCGCCGAAGCGCGGAGCGACGGATTGCGAAGTTGTTTCCAGTTCTACCGAATCGGAGGTGCCTTTGGGATCGATGGAAATATCGTTCTGGCGATAAGGCATCAGACCTGCCACCAGCGCATAGCCCTTGTCGTTGATGATCGCGTTCGAAGTGTTGTCGACCTGCGCACCGCCGGCGCCTTTGGCCTCGATCAGCGCCATGGTCTCACCTTGTTCGGAACCGAACGTCACACCGCCGGCGTGAACGACCAGGCTGCCGCTGGCCCCGACATTGGCTTGCCGGTAACCGCTGCCGCCGTTCAGGCCCGCGCTGAGGGTAGTGGTCTGGGCGCGGTACTGCAGCGATGATCCGCCGCTGCTGTTGGTGCGTCCGTCGTTCTTGTCGGCCGAGCCGTAGAGGTTGTAGGTCAACTGGTTTTGCTCGCCGGCGCTACCGCCCAGGTTGACTTGGGTATTGCTGGCGCCATTGTCGTCGTAGCGCAGCGTGGTGCTGAGGTAGTTGGAGCGGGTGCGGCCGAATGGAATGTTCACGCCGACCATGTACTGAGTCTGGAACGCGCCATCGTAGTCGCGTGTGCGGCTGGCGCTCAGGTTCAGCGAGCCCCAGTGGTATCCATTGCTGTAGCCGGCCTGGTAGGTGACGTTGCCAGGTTGGTCGCCGTTCCAGTAGTTCTGCGCAGAGCCGGTGAGGTACACGCTGCCACGTCGCTCACCCAGCGGCTGGTTGATGTTCAACTGAAATCGGCTGCGCTGACGGGACAGCGAACGGCTGTCTCGATCCTGCAGTTGTGCGTAATCACTGAAGTTGAGGTAGCCCTCGCTGGAAAAGCGATAGGCCGCTACGGTGAAGTTGGTCTGCGTGACGTCCACCAGTTTGCTGTAGGTCAGCCGATAGCTGCGCCCGCGCATGGTGGTGTCGATCCCTTCGTGGGTGGGCGCCAGGTCACTGGCACGCGACTCGGTCACGTCCAGTGCCATGGCGCCCCAAGGCGTGCTCCAGGCGGCACCCGCCTGTACCGCCAGATAGCGCTCGGCGATGATGCTACCGGTGTAGGTACTCCACCGATCCGACACGCCGCGCTGATAGGTCCCTTGAACGAATTCGGGATTGTGGCTGAGGTAATCGTCGCGATATTGCCCGGCAACCACATTGAAACGGCTGGTGCCGGGGCGCAGCAACTGGGCCACCGAAGCAAAGGGAACCACGAAGGAGCGAGTGCGCCCATCGGCCTCGGTGATGGTAACCGACAGGTCGCCCGAATAGCCGGTGCTGTAGAGGTCGTCGATGACGAACGGGCCCGGCGCCACGGTGGTTTCGTAAAGGATGCTTTCGCCTTGGCGAATGGTGACTTTGGCATTGGTATCGGCCACGCCTCGCACCGGGGGCGCGAAGCCACGCATGGAATCGGGCAGCATGCGGTCGTCACTGCCGATCTGGACACCGCTGAACGGTACGCTGTCGAACAACCTGCCGGGCGTGTAGTACTCGCCTAGGGTCATCTGCGCCTTGAGGCCAGTGATATCGCGCTGGGCATAGCTGCTGGTGGACTGGTAGCCGCTGCGATAAGCGCCGTCTGCCGATTTGCTGTAGCTGTAGGCGCCGTTGTGTCGTAGCCGCCAGTCACCCAGATTGACCCCTGTGTTCAGCCCCAAATACGACTGGGTGCTGCTGACCCCGCGTGTGTCACTCTGGTACAGGTTGCTGTTGTAATTGACAAAACCTGCGTTGATGCCTTTGTCCCAGCTTTTTGGATCGACATAGCCCCGGGAGATTCGCTTAAGGTACGCCTGGGCGATGGTCAGGTCAGCGCGAAGCTCACTCATGTCGACCTCCACGCCGATGTCTGCTGCCAGCCGTGAGAGCTCTACACAGTGTTCGTCGGCCAATAGATTGCTCAGGTTGGCCTGGTCGGGAAGCGCGTCGACGTTCAGCCCCCAGCGCGTGAGTTCATCGAGCTTGAAGCAGAAGCGTGGCGCTGCGTTGTCTCGTTCTTGAGTAATGACCAGAGGTTCACGGCCCTGCCAGCTGCCGTTGAGGTACACATCGACGCGGTAGGTGCCGGGCGTGAGCGGATTGCCTTTTTCGAACGCTGAAACGTCCAGCGCGCGGCCGTGGCTATCGGTCATGAAGGCAGGGTTGAAATTGATGCGTTCGGCCTCGCCGGCCCATGCTGCGCACGGTGTGACAAGGGCCACCAGCAAAACGCAGGCGTGGCGTCGCGGTGCCGCGAAATGGGCACGCAGGCGAATGATTTCAAACATGAGTAGGCGTCCTGAACAGGCCTGCTACATGACAGCAAGCGACCAAGGCTCAACCGGCGTGGCTGGCGTTATCGAAGTGATGAGGTGAAGCATGGCTGGGTCAACGCGCCAGCCGGGTCTCGACGGACTTGGCAGCGCCATAGTCGTTGAGCCATTCGTAGCGCACCGTGGCACCGCCTGAAGGCAGGCTTTGCAGGCCCTGCAACGGAAACGCGTAGGTGCCATGCGGGACGATCATGCCGCCCTTGCTGGTGTAGGTCTGGTTGCCGACTATCAGTTCGGTCTTGTTGTAGGAGGCGCTGAACGCTGTAGGGTTTTTGCCGCGCAATGCGAAGCCTTTTCCGTCAGGTACTAGGCTCCAGGTGACCGCCGCAGGGGTGTCCTCGGCAAAGCCTTTCAAGCCCTCCGGGCGGAAGAACACCTTGATGCGCGAGCGGTAGGCCAGCTGTACAAAGTTGCTGTCCGCGTTTTTCGGCAGCGGCGGGACATCCAGGACGTTCAGCCAAAATACCGATTCGACATCCTGGGGCAACGGGTCATGGGTGTAGGTCATGCGCAGGGTTTGCGAGCGCTGGGCGCCAATGCGCGCTACCGGTGGCATCAGCAGAAACGGTGCATCGGCCTGATCGGCTCGTGACTCAGGGTCGCCACGGTCTACCCATGCCTGGACCAGCGCGGCTTCGTTGCCGGCATTGTCGAGCTTGAGGGTAATCTCGCGCTCCTTGGCTGGGTACACCACACGAGTGCCCCCGATCACCACATTGGCCATGACGGGTATTGGGTTGGCCAGCAGCAGTGCGCTGAATAACGCGCCGGCAGCCTGTACGATAAAAGAAGTGTTCATAGGCTTGGCTCGAAAGGCGCTCGCAGCAAGCTGCGAGCGCTCAAGATCAGTTGTAGTCCATGGAGAACTGCACATTGGACGTGACCTTGCCCGGTGTAGCTGCCGCTGTGGCCGCGATGTACTGGGCATAGAACTGCAGGGTCGACGCTTCGCTGGAGATCGCTGTGGACAGCGATCCAGCGTTGGTCTGCAGGTTGACCGGTGCGAAGCTGGCGTTGAGGATCTGGATCTGCGCGTTGGAGCCATCGGCAGTCTGGTTGACCAGGTTGCCAGTAGCCTCATCGACGGTAGCGCCCTGCTCGAAACGCACCAGTGCGGTGGCGCCGGTGCACTTGGTCAGCGCCAGCGAGAACGCGGTACGGCCGGCGGTCTGGCCAACAGTGGCCAGGGAGGAGGCGGCAACTCGCGGCATGGTGACGGTCTTGCTGGTGGTGCCGGTGGTGTTACCTTCGATGGCGCAGGTCTGGTTGCTGACTTCACCGCTGAAGTTGATGGTGCCGTCGGCAGCCGAGGCGTTCAGTGAAGCGCCAAAGGCTGCAGTAGCGGTGAGCGCGATCAAGACTTTTTTCATTATCGGATTCTCGTGATTGGACCATCAGAACGACCGATAGCAGGCAATGTGCCGGTGCTTAGGCCTCTGAGGGACGCAATCATAGAATTCACAGGGGTTGGCCAGAATAAGACGATTCTCAAAAGCTCATTCCGCGGCGCCTGATTGCTGAAAAATCATAGGTGTCGAGTGCTGATCTACAGCGTACTGGGCGTTTGCCGGCCCCTATGTTGCAGCTTCGCAAACGGTCCTGAAGAAGCATTCAGGACGTTTTCAAACACCCGCAACCCGACTAGACTCGGCTAATAGCTGAAACGATTCACCGCATGATCCATAACTCCAAGAAAGGGCCCCCCCATGAAACTGCTTCCCCTCGCCTGTGCCATCTCCGCACTCACCCTCAGCGCCCACGCTCTGGCCTGGGACTTCGTGTTGCTGGACAGCGACAAGCCTGCGCAGAACCAGCGCATCACCAGCGAACAGTTGGGCGTCAAGGTCGACAAGCCGTTCTCCATCACGATGCGCACCCTGCACGGGGGTCGCCAGGAAGGTGTCAGCCTGATCGACATCGATAACGGCACCATGAAGCTGACGCTAGTGCCCACACGGGGCATGAACGTGCTCCACGCCCAGGTGGGCGACGCGCGCATGGGCTGGGATTCGCCCGTGAAAGAAGTGGTCAATCCGGCCTTCATCGAGCTCAACGGCCGGGGCGGCCTGGGCTGGCTGGAGGGCTTCAACGAACTGGTGACGCGCTGCGGCTACGAATGGGTCGGCCATCCGGGCATGGACAACGGTGAGCTGCTGACCCTGCACGGTCGTGCCGCGAACATTCCGGCCAGCAAGGTCACGGTGCACATCGACGAGGCGCCGCCGTATGCGATTCATGTGCGTGGCGAGCTGCAGGAGCAGGCTTTCAAGAAGGTCGATTTCACCGCGCAGACCGAGCTGGTAACCGAGCCGGGGGCGGCCCGTTTCGTGCTCAACGACACCTTGACCAACAACGGCGACTACCCCAAGGAATACCAGGCGCTGTATCACAGCAACTTCAGCACGCCGTTCCTGGAAGAGGGCGCGCGGTTTGCCGCGGCGGTGAAGCAGGTGTCGCCTTTCAACGACAAGGCCAAGGCTGATCTGGGCGATTGGCAGACCTATCGCGCACCCACCAGGGACTATGACGAAACCGTGTACAACGTGGTGCCCTATGGCGATGCCAAGGGCGACACCCTGACCGTGCTGCACAACAAGGCCGGCAGCCTCGGCGTGGCGGTGGGTTTCAACGTCCAGCAGTTGCCGGTGTTTTCATTGTGGAAGAACACCGATACGCAAGGCCAGGGCTATGTGACCGGGCTGGAGCCGGGCACCAGCTTTTCCTATAACCGCCGTTACCAGCGGCCTTTGAATCTGGTCCCGACCATCGAGCCCAAACAGCAGAAGCACTTCAGCATCAGCTACAGCCTGCTGGCGGACAAACCGGCCGTGGACAAGGCGCTGAAAACCATCCAGACGATTCAGGGCGAGCGCCAGACCGAAGTGCGGCAGACGCCGCTGGTGGACCTGACCAAGGAGTAGCAACAGCGTTGGCGGCAACCGAAAAACCATGTTCCGCGACGGTGGGACCAGAACCTGGTCCCGCCAACAATCACGCAACAATGGCTATTCATTCGTGACTCTCAAGCAAGAGAGATTTGCGCACTGCCCGCTTACTCCCCGCGGGCAAGGCCTCTAGACTGCGCCTATCGATATTTCTCGCACAGTCAACGAGGCCACATTCATGAAAAAGATTCTTCTGCTCAACGGCGGCAAGCAGTTCGCCCACTCCGACGGTCGCTACAACCAGACCCTGCATGACGCCGCCGTGGCCTACCTGGACCGCGCCGGCTTCGACGTGAAGCAGACCTTCATCGACGGTGGCTACGACATTGCCGAAGAAGTGCAGAAATACCGCTGGGCCGACGTGGTCATCTACCAGATGCCGGGCTGGTGGATGGGGGCGCCGTGGACCGTGAAAAAATACATCGACGAGGTGTTCACCGAAGGCCACGGCAGCTTGTATGCCAATGACGGCAGGACGCGTTCCGATGCCTCGCAGCGATATGGCAGCGGTGGCTTGCTCAAGGGCAAGCAGTACATGATTTCGGCCACCTGGAACGCGCCGCAGCAGGCGTTCGACGATCCGGCCGACTTCTTCGAGGGCAAAGGCGTGGACGCGGTGTATTTCCCGTTCCACAAGGCCAACGAATTTCTCGACATGACCGCTTTGCCGACCTTCCTCAGCGTCGACGTGATGAAGATGCCGAACATCGACAACGATGTCGCGCGGTATCAGGCACACCTGGCCAAGGTGCTGGGCTGACGGCACGCTCGCCAGGGGCGAGGATTGGTGTATGTTTCGCAGGTCCTGGTAGATCCGATGAGGCCTGCGTTGAAATCTCGATCCGATGAGCTGCAAGTCTTCGTCGCCGTCATTCAGAGCGGCTCCATTTCTGCCGCCGCCGAGCAGTTCGGTCAGACCCCTTCGGCGGTCAGCCGTACCTTGTCCAAGCTCGAGGCCAAGCTGGACACCACCTTGATCAACCGCACCACGCGGCGCATGGACCTGACCGAAGAGGGGCGGTTTTTCTTCGAGCAGGCCAAGCAGATCCTGGCGCGCATGGATGAGTTGGAAGAGCGCTTGTCGCTGCGTCACCAGACGCCGGCCGGGCGCTTGCGCATCAATGCCGCGTCACCGTTCATGCTGCACGCGATCGTGCCGTACGTGGCGGAGTTTCGTCAGCGCTACCCGGACATTCTGCTGGAGCTCAACAGCAATGATCTGATCATCGATCTGATCGAGCACAGCACCGATGTCGCCATCCGTATCGGGGTATTGGCCGACTCTACCCTGCACGCCCGGTCGCTGGGTTGCAGCCCGCTGAACATCCTCGCCAGCCCCGCCTACCTCGAGCGCCACGGCGTGCCGGAAACGGTCGAGGCCTTGAGCCAGCACGTGCTGCTGGGCTTCACCCAGACCGAGACGCTCAACCACTGGCCGTTGCGCCATGCCGAGGGCGATCGACTGCAGATCCAGCCACGCATGGCGGCGTCCAGTGGCGAAACGTTACGGCAGCTGGCGCTGGAAGGGCAGGGGATCGTCTGCCTCTCGCACTTCATGACCCACGAAGACATTCGCCAGGGGCGCTTGCAGGTGGTGCTGGCCGATGCCAACAGCGGTTACCGCCAGCCGATCAATGCGGTGTACTACCGCAACTCACAGCTGGCGTTGCGGATTCAGTGCTTTCTGGACTTCATTCAGGACAAGTTGGCGGCCTACGCCTGCTGAAGCGGCGGCGGGTGGATTGCGCCGCTTTCGATACGCCGCTTACCATGACGGCTGATCGCCATTCCCGGGACTCATCATGAAGCGCATCGCATTGCTCGCCGCCCTCGTCACTCTGGCCAGTTGTTCCAGCAAGGGGCCAGACGACGGCAGCCTTGGCAACGAACAGGCGCAGGACATGTTCAAGGAGGCGATGTCGCAGCCGCCCGTGCCGCAGAGTGTGCTGCGCAACGGTGATCGCCTGAGCTTCATGTTGCTGCAGCCCAAGACCGACACGTCGCCGTTCGGCTTTTTGCTGCAAGTCGACGCGGCGTGTTCCAGCCCCAGCGCCAGCCTGATCTATCTGGACGGGGTGAAACGCATCTATTTCGCCAGCCCCGATGGCAAGTATGCGCCGGCCCGTCCGATCCCGGCTGCGCAGGTAGCGGCGTTGAATGCCAATCCCGCTTTCCAGCGCGCCTGCGCCGCCACTCCCCAGCCCGATTGGCGGGTGCTGTTGGGCAAGGGCGATGAGCAATGGGTGCTGATCGACCGTAACAGTTTGGCTACCGTCGAGGGGCAGTTGCAGTTCTGGGCGGCCTACGACTCGCCGACCATCGGCCACGATCAGCCACACAACGCGCCCTATGCACAGAAACGCGAGCGCTATGCCCTGGACTGCGCCAAGCAGACCTTCAGCCTGCTGGCCGGGTATGACCTGGATGAGCACAACACGGTGACCGATGGTGGGGTGTTCTTCGAGCCCAAGACTTACAACGTGAAGGACAGCGACCCGGATTATCGACGGGTGTTCGACGCTGCCTGCGGCAAGCCCGAAGGCCTGGCCGGATTGCCGGCGTTCAAGCCGCGGAGCAAGGCTCCGTTGGTGCTGGCCACCCCGCGCGTGCAGGCGCCGGCGCTGTCGGCAGTCAAGCAGTTGAACCTGCCGAAACCGGCAAAGGTGCTGAAACGGGTAGTGGAAACCGGTACGGCCCATCTCAAAGGGCAGAGCGCACCGTTCACCGAGGAAAAATCGTTCAGCCAGGACAAGGCGTCGGGGTTGCTCTCGGTGCGCACCAAAGGCAGCAATTTCGAGGGGCAGGCGGTGAGCGTTCGCGGCTTGGTCGCGTTGGCCCAGCAAACCGTCTACAGCGGCGAAGCGCCGATGGTGGACAACGTCGGTTTGAATGCCATTGCGTTCAGCGGGGACTGGAAGAACATGCCGGTGGGTGCGCAGCTGGGCTATGTGACCGATGGCAAGATGAGCAACAGCGTGGTCGGCGAGTACGGCAAGCCGCGTCAGGCGTTCGACTGCCGTGTCGAGCAGCAGTTGCCCGCGACCCAGGTCAATGGCCGCTTGAGCGGTCAGGCGAAGAAGCTGCGCTGTGCGCACCTGGAAGACAACCTCAAGCGGGTGGAGACGCTGTATTACCTGGAGGATTACGGGTACTTTTTCCGCGCGGGTGTGGACCCGAACGCGTTCTTTCATGAAGAGCGGGTGTTGAAGGAAGTGGAGTGAGCGGGTTGGATCGTGTTGCGGCCGGACGCGGCTTGCGCCGCTGCTACAGGGGATCGGTTTCCGTAGCAGCGGCGTGAGCCGCGTCAGGATGTGAGCGTGCTTTCTTAGACGCGGAAATGGCTCACCATCATCTGCAACTGATTGCCCAGGCGTGCCAACTCGACGCTTGAGGCGGCCGTTTCTTCACTGGCGGCGGCCGTCTGCTCCGATACATCGCGCACGTTGATGATGCTGCGGCTGATTTCCTCGGCAACCGAGCTTTGCTGTTCGGCTGCAGCTGCAATCTGCTGGTTCATCGCCTGGATGCTGGACACCGTGCGGGTAATGTTCGCAAGCGAAGTGCCGGCGCGGCGTGTCAGCTCGACACTGCTGTCAGTCAGGCCACGGCTGCTCAACATCACACTGGCGACCTGTTGCGTACCCATCTGCAGACCGGCCACCAGACCTTCGATTTCCTCGGTGGATTTCTGCGTACGCTGGGCCAGGCCGCGAACCTCATCGGCCACCACGGCAAAGCCACGTCCGGCCTCGCCTGCGCGGGCCGCCTCGATGGCTGCGTTGAGGGCCAGCAGGTTGGTCTGCTCGGCGACTGCCTTGATCACGTCCATGACGCTGCCGATCTTGTCGCTTTCCTTCTGCAGGGCGTTCATCGCTTCGGTGGAGCGACGGACTTCGTCGGCCAGTTTCTCGATCTGCGCGATGGCTTCGCCCACCACCTTGTCACCTTCACGCGCTTCATCGTCAGCGGTGGTGGCGGCCACCGAGGCCTGTTCGGCGTTGCGCGCCACTTCCTGAACGGTCGCGGTCATCTCGTGCATGGCGGTGGCGACCTGATCGGTCTCGACCTTTTGGTTGTTGACCCCGGCACTGGTCTGTTCGGTGACGGCGGATAATTCTTCGGCAGCGCTGGCGATCTGGGTGACGCTGTCGCGGATGCCGCCGATCAGCTCGCGCAGGGTTGCGCCCATGCGCTGAATGCCTTGTTGCAGCACGCCCAGCTCGTCCTTGCGGGTGACTTGCAGGTTCTGACTCAGGTCGCCGCCGGCAATGCGCTCGACAACTTCCAGGGTCTGCTGCAGCGGGCGGGTGATCTGGCGGGTAATGATCCACGCGGCAAGGATCCCGAAGATCAGAGCCAGCAGCGCGGCGCTGATTTGATAGCTGCGCGCTTCGGCGCTTTCGGCATCGCGTCGCTGGATCTGGATCTTGTACAGCTCGTCGCTCAGGCGAACGATTTCGGCGCCTTCCACGGTCATCTCGGCACGCGCCGTAGCGATGTTGGCGATTGCCGCCTTGAAGCCGGCGACTGCATTGCGGTAGTTGCCCAGCGCGGCGTTGAGTTGCTGGAAGCGAGACTGCTCGGTGGGCAGGCGGGCGGACAGCTGCTGCAGCTCGGCCACGGCGCGGTCCATCTGGGCGAAGGCGGTCTGTTCGGATTTTTCATTGACGTTGCTGGTATAGGCGAGTACGTCGTAGCGCGTCTGCTGGATCAGTTCACGGACGCGGGTAATGGCCTGGAATTCGTCGAAGCGCAGGTCGCCGTCGGGCACTGCAAGCACTGCCTGATTGATCTGGTTGACCAGCTCGGTGGCAGCCGTCGCCGTGGCGGTCATGTTCTGCCGCGCGACATTGCTGGCCTTGTAGCCGTCGCGCATCTGGTTCAACGACTTCTGATACGCGTCGATCTGCTCGGACTGGGCCTTGAGGCGCTGCAGGTTCTCGGGGCTCTTGAAGCCGTCGATCAGTTTCTTCTGCTGGGTCTCGAAAGCGTCCAGTTGGGTCTGCACGGTTTGCGCAGACGCATCATCGCCGTTGGCCAGCATGTACTGCAGGCGCACGATGCGCAGCTTGGTCAGGCTGTTGTTCAGTTCGGAAATGTCGCTCATCCAGTTGCTGCGCTGGATCAGGCTGCTCAAGCTGGTCCAGCCGGTCAGCGCCAGCAGCGCGGTCAATACCAGCACCAGGCCAAAGCCCAGCGCAAGTTTTCGGGTAACGCTGATATTGCCGAACCAGCCGTTCATAAATGTGCTCCTGACAGTAAAGGATCAGACCTGGACGACCGTCGTTGTGGTTATGGGTGGTCGCCATGAAAAGGTCTTCTTGATCCCCCCATATCGGCACCTCGTCGCAGAGCTGAAACAAAAAGTCGGATCACCGAGGCAAAAAAAAACGGCGCGATCGAGATCGCGCCGTCTGGCTGTTGCGGCCGTTGCATCAAGCGATCGGCTGCGAACTCCACTCACCGTTCACCAGGCGTTGCAGGCCCAGCGGGTTGGCATTGCGCAGCGCTTCGGGCAGCAGCGCGTCCGGGTAGTTCTGGTAGCAGACCGGACGCAGGAAGCGGTCGATCGCCAGGGTGCCGACAGAGGTACCGCGCGCATCCGAGGTGGCTGGGTAAGGGCCGCCGTGGACCATGGCGTCGGACACTTCCACACCAGTCGGGTAGCCGTTGACCAGAATGCGGCCGACTTTCTGTTCCAGCACCGGCACCAGCCATTGGTACTTTACCAGGTCGGTGGCCGGTTCGCCGATCAGGGTAGCGGTCAGCTGTCCGCGCAGCGATTGCAGCGCGGTTTTGAGCTCGGCATCATCGGCGACTTCGATCACCACGGTGGCCGGGCCGAACACTTCTTCCTGCAGCAATTCGTCGCCATTGAGCAGCAGGCCTACATCAGCCTTGAACAGCTGCGCCTGAGCCTGTTGGCCTTCCTGTGGGTTGCCAGCCAGGTGCGTGATGCCTTCATGGGCCAGCAGGTGTTCGACGCCTTTGCTGTAGCTGCGCAGGCCACCGGCATTGAGCATGGTTTGCGGCGCCTGGGCAGCCATTTGCGTTTGCAGCTGCTCGAGGAAAGCGCTGAAGGCCGGCGAGCGAACGCCGATCACCAAGCCCGGGTTGGTGCAGAACTGGCCACCGCCCATCACCACGGACGCCGCCAGTTCCTTGGCCACGGTTTCGCCGCGGGTGGCCAAGGCGTCCGGCAGCAGGACGACCGGGTTGATACTGGACATTTCAGCGAACACCGGGATCGGCTGGGCACGCTCGGCGGCCATTTTGCACAGCGCATTGCCGCCGTTCAGCGAGCCGGTGAAGCCGACCGCTTGAATGGCCGGATGCTTGACCAGCGGCTCGCCGACGCCGGCACCGAAGATCATGTTGAACACGCCCTTGGGCATGCCGGTCTTTTCTGCAGCACGGATGATGGCGGTGCCGACCAGATCGGCTGTCGCCATGTGCCCGCTGTGGGCCTTGAATACAACCGGGCAACCCGAGGCCAGCGCGGCGGCGGTGTCGCCACCGGCCGTGGAGAACGCCAGGGGGAAGTTGCTGGCGCCGAACACGGCAACCGGGCCGACGCCGATGCGATACTGGCGCAGGTCGACGCGCGGCAGCGGTTTGCGGTCGGGCAGGGCGAGGTCGATCCGGGCACCGAGGAAGTCGCCACGGCGCAGCACTTTGGCAAACAGGCGCATCTGGCCGCTGGTGCGACCGCGTTCGCCTTGGATGCGGCCGGCAGGCAGGGCGGTTTCCTGGCAGACGACTGCCACGAAATCATCACCCAGCGCATCGAGTTCGTCAGCGATGGCATCGAGGAATTCAGCGCGGCGAGCGGGGCTCAGCTGGCGATATTCCAGGAAAGCGTCGTCGGCGGCCTGGCAGGCGGCGTCGACTTCGGCATCGGTGGCTTGGTAGAAGCTATAAGGAAGCGCCTCGCCAGTGGTGGCGTCGACACTCTTGAGTTTGGGCTCGCCACTGGCGCTGCGGTTGCCGCCGATGAAGTTGTGACCGAGGATGTTAGGCATTGTTGTCTCCGTGTCCTGTGGGCGGGTTGTTAACAGACATCATACAACTTGAGCATATACCGGGCAAGTTGCCCCCCGAACCCCCTACTGTAGCAGCGGCGCGAGCCGCGTCGGTGGTTGATGGGGTGAATCAGGTACAACGCAGCAGGGCCGGACGCGGCTTGCGCCGCTGCTACAGAGGCTGCGCAAGCCGCGTCGGCGGTCTATGCGGTGAATCAGGCAGACCGCGCTAAGCCACATCGGCATTCGCGCCGAAAGAAAGCAAATAGCCAGCACGCAAGGTAGCGGCGAACAGGGCCTTGGAGGTAAGGTGAGCAATGGTGCATCAATGGCGATCATGCGCGTCGCCCCATGAAGAGAACGAGAGGCCATGCCGCCCATTCCCCTGCTGATCTGCGATGACTCGAACATGGCCCGCAAGCAGCTGCTGCGCGCCCTGCCAGCGGATTGGGACACCACCATCACCCAAGCGGTGAACGGCCGCCAGGCGCTCGAGGCCATTCGCGAGGGCAAGGGCGATGTCATGTTGCTCGACCTGACCATGCCCGACATGGACGGCTACCAGGTCCTGGCAGCACTGCGTGAGCACGGTTTGCGTTGCAAGGTCATCGTCGTCTCCGGCGACGTGCAGGATCAGGCCCTGCGCCGGGTACGCGAACTCGGTGCGCTGGCCTTCATCAAGAAGCCGGCTGAGCCCGACGAGTTGCGCCGAGTCCTGCTCCAGGCCGGCCTGCTGGAAAAGACCAGCGGCGGCCCCTTGCGCGGCGGCAGCGACAGCACCATCCACATCGGCTTCATCGACGCTCTGCGCGAGGCCATCAACGTTGCCATGGGCCAGGCTGCTGCCATGCTGGCCAAGGTGCTCGGCGTGTTCATCCACTTGCCCGTACCCAACGTCAACCTGCTCGAAGCCAGCGAGTTGCATATGGTCCTGGCCGACGTGCAGAGTACACAGCCGATCACGGCAATCTGCCAAGGCTTCATCGGCGGCGGCATCGCCGGTGAAGCGATGCTGATCTTCCACGACTGCGACATCGCCGACCTGGCTCGACTGATGAACCGCAGTGCGCTGGACTACTCCGACCAGGAAATGCTTCTGGACCTCTCGTCGGTCATCATCGGCGCCTGCCTCAGCGGCCTGGCCCAGCAGTTGGACGTGATGTTCTCCCAGAGCCATCCGCACCTTCTCGGCGACCACGGGGCGATCGACGACCTGATCGAAGTCGGCAGGCACCGCTGGAAAAAGACCCTGACTGTCGAAATCAGCTACGCGCTGGAAGGCCACTGCATTCATTTCGACTTGCTGTTGCTGTTCACCGAAGACTCGGTGCAATTGCTGCGCGACAAGCTCGACTACCTGATGAACTGAGCCATGAACAGACCTATCGAACTGGACGAATTTCACTGGCTGCTGGCGATCACGCAGAGCATCGACGTTGGCGTGGTGGTGCTCGACAGCGACTACCAGGTGCAGGTCTGGAACACCTTCATGGAAAACCGCTCCGGCGTGCAACCCAGGGACGCCATCGGCCAGGCCTTCTTCAGCCTGTTCCCGGAGATCGACCGCGAGTGGTTCCGCAAGAAGGTCAGCAGCGTGGTCACCCTCGGCACGCCGGCCTTCACCATCTGGGAACAACGCCCGTACCTGGTGCGCTTCAAGAACTATCAGCCGATCACCGGGCACGAAGCGTTCATGTACCAGAACACCACCATCCTGCCGTTGCGCTCCACCAACAGCGAGATCAAGCACATCTGCGTGGTCATCTACGACGTGACCGACGTGGCCACCAATCGCCGTCAGTTGCAGGCGTCGAACCTGCAACTGCAGAAGCTTTCCAGCACCGATCGCCTGACCGGGTTGTACAACCGTGGTCACTGGGAGGAAGCACTCAAGGTCGAGTACGCACGACACGGGCGCTACGGCCACGCGACCTCGTTGATCATGTTCGACATCGACCACTTCAAACGGGTCAACGACACCTATGGCCACCAGGTGGGCGACCAGGTCATCCAGCGCGTGGCGCAGGTGCTGCGCGCGATGGTCCGTGATTCGGACATCGCCGGACGCTACGGTGGCGAAGAGTTCGCCGTGCTGCTGCCGGACACCGACAAGGCGGGCGGTGCCATATTGGCCGATCGCCTGCGGCTGGCTATCGAAGCCGAAGTGGTCGAGCACGAAAGCGGCCCGGTGCGGTTCACCATCAGCCTGGGCGTCGCCGATCTGGGCTACCCCAGCAACGAGCACCAGCAACTGATCGAATGGGCCGACCAGGCGCTGTATGCCTCCAAGCGCGCCGGCCGCAACCGGGTGACGGTCTACGAGCGGCCCTGACGGCGCCGATCAGTCCTTGGTGGCATGCGCCCAGCGATAATCCAGGCGTGGCGCGCGCACCTTGATCCGGCGCTGAGCCTTGCTGAAAAACGGCTCGTGCACCGGCTCCGGATCCTTCAGGAACACCGTCAGCAGCGCACTCAACGCGTACAGGCCGGTAAACGCCCACACCACCCCTTCCAGGCCGAAGCTTTCGTTGAAGATCGCCACCACCGCAGGCCCCACCCAGGTGGAAGCGCCCGCGCCCAGGCTCAGCACCGACAGCGCCGCTGCCTTGTTGTGCGGCGCCAGTGCCGGAGCCAGTGCCGACAGCGGCACGAAGCACGCCAGTGTCAGGCCATACAGCGCGCCGAACACCGAGGCCAGCAGGAAGTTATCCGGGAAGGCTTGCGGCATGAAGAAGAACAGCGGCGTGGTGATCGTGCTGCCCACCGCGCCCAGCCAGAGGATGGTATTGCGGTAGCCGATGCGCGTGCTGATGACGCTGGAACCCATGTTGCCGATGATGTTGAACACGAAGACGATGGTCAGCAGTTGCAGCCATTGCTCCAGGGTGAAACCCACCGTGTCCATGAAGAACCCCGGCAGCACCACGAGAAAGCCGAACATCGACGAGGTATTGATGATGCGCACCACACCGGCGAGCGTGACCTTGGGGTGCGACCACATGATGGTGACGTTCTTGGCCATCGACACCAGCGGCTTTTCACCTTCGGGTGCCAGGCGCCGCAGGCCGTGGGCCTCACGCATGCCGACCAGACCGATCACGCCGCCAACCACCACCAGCGCGAACGACAGCCAGAACGTCTGCAGCGCACCGATCAGTGGAATGCTCACGCTCGCCACCAATGAACCCAAGGTCGGCAGACCGGCTGCATAGGCCACCCAGAACCAGCCCACGGCCAGGCCCATCTTGCGCGACGGCGTCGCCGCGGCGATCCACACCAGAAACCCGTAGGCGAACAGCGGATAGCCAAAGCCGCGCAGGCCATAGGTCAGCAAGATCATCTGGTAGCTCAGGGTTTCCAGGCCGTAGATCAGGAACAGCACTTCGAACACGCTCCAGATCAACAGCCCGAGCATCATCACCCGTTTCGGGCCCCAGATATTGGACAGGGCACCGGCCAGCCATGACGAGATACCCACGGTGACGCCATACAGCGTGAACACCATGGCGATTTCACCGTCGGGCATGCCGCGGTCGCTGAGAAAAGGGGAGAGGTAGCCGAGTTCGACACCGTCGCCGATCATGAAAATCAGCAGGCCGACGAAGCCCCAGAACAGGGGATAGGGAATGCCGATCTTGTCGCACAGGCGAGAGAGGGGGGTGTTCGGAGTGGATTGATTGCTCAATGGTCCGTTCCTTGTGTGCAGCACGGCGCTTGGGCGCGCCGAATGAATGGCCTCGATGAGGTTGAAAGGCAGGCTCGGTCAGGAGCAGGAGAACGCCACGAAGGGGTGGCACAAACGGCAGAGGCGGGCGCATGAGGATCGCCGATGTACGGCGCGCATGGGCCCTTTGATCTGCTTTATTCGAGATTTTCGCGCCGTTTGCCTATTTGTTATCGCATCTGAAACGATTCAGCGCAACCGCATGGCGGCCTGTTGCCTGCGACAACGTGCCCGGTGGTAATGGCCGCAGGCCACGTCTTATGGCGGCTAAGGTGTTGCAAAAAATGACTGAAAAAAAATGCCAGGAATGGCCTCGGTCATGCCTTCGTCTCAGCATGTGAGAGCATGGCCGCATCGCTGCCAGAAGGGTTGCCGCTGGCCGTGCCAGAGCGTAAACCTTGGGTATCGACCTCGGCAGGAAGTCCCATGTACCCGCTCATTTCCCACGTCGACAGCAACACCTCACTGCCCGACAGCGCCGATGTAGTGATCATCGGTGGCGGCATTGTCGGTGTGTGCACCGCGTTTTTCCTGGCCGAACGGGGCATGTCGGTGGTGCTGGTGGAAAAAAGTGGCATCGCCCATGAGCAGTCGTCGCGCAACTGGGGCTGGGTGCGCACCATGGGCCGCGATGTAGCCGAGGTGCCGTTGGCTATCGCCAGTCTCAAGCTGTGGGACGGTTGGGCGGCGAAGTTGCAGCACGACACCGGCTTCACCCGCTCTGGCATTCTCTACGCCTGCGAGTCCGCCGCGGAGCTGGCGGCCAAGGTCGCCTGGCTGGATCAGGCGAAACCGCTGGGCATCGAGGCGCGGCTGCTCGACACCGCGCAGATTCAAGCCCGTCTCCAGGCCAAGGTGCCGTCCTCCTGGACCGGCGCGCTGTTCACCGAGAGCGACGGCCGCGCCGAGCCGGACATCGCCACTGCGGCCATCGCCGAGGGCGCCCGGGCACGCGGCGCGAAGCTGTTCGTGCGCTGCGCCGCGCGCAGTGTCGAAACCTCGGGCGGCAAGATCAGCTCCGTAGTTACCGAGCTGGGCGAAATCAGATGCAACAGCGTGGTGCTGGCGGCCGGTGCCTGGTCGAGCCTGTTCTGCGGCAACCTGGGTATCCGCCTGCCACAGCTGCGGCTGCTGGGGTCGGTGATGCGCACCGCACCGTTGCCAGGCGGCCCGGAGTGCGCGGTGGCGACCGAGAAGGTCTCGTTCAGAAAGCGCGCCGATGGCGGCTATACGGTCGCATTGCGCAACGCCAACGTCGCGGCGCTGGTACCGGACAGCTTTCGCTACCTGCCCGATTTCCTGCCGATGGTCAGGGCTCACCACCCTGAATACCGCCTGCGCGTGACCCGCCAGAGCTGGCAGGAGCTCAACACGCCCCGGCGTTGGAGCAATGCCCAGGCTTCACCGTTCGAGACACAGCGCCTGTATGACCCCAAGCCGGTGGATGCCTACCTCGACCAGGCTTTGAGCATGCTTGCCGAGCAGTTTCCGATCTTCGCCCAGGCCCGGATCGAGCAGCGCTGGGCCGGCTTGATCGATGTCACGCCCGATATCGTGCCGGTGATGGACCAGGTGCAGAGCCTGCCCGGTTTCTACCTGGCCACGGGCTTCTCCGGGCACGGTTTCGGTATCGGGCCGGGCGCTGGGCATTTGATGGCGGACCTGATTACCGGCAGCGCGCCTTTGGTCGATCCCGCGCCGTTTCGTTTCGCTCGGTTCGCCCGATGACACGCTCATATTCAAGCCCCGAGCCGTTGCGCGATGCGGTCCGCTTCCTGGCGCATGGCTTGCACCAGCCGCTGCTGATAAAGCGGGGTCATGCGCACACTCGGCAGGGCGCAGCTCAGCGCGCCCACGGGGGCGGCGTCGGCGTCCAGGATCGGCACCGCCACGCCGGTGTGCAGCGGCAGTACGCGATCGGCCAGGCCACAGGCGTAACCCTGCTGGCGCACCTGCTTGAAGGTGGAGCGCAGTGCGCTGTCGCTGATGGCGTATTCGCGCAGCAGGCGCGGTGCGTTGTGTTCCAGAATCTGCGCGCGTGCCGCAGTGGGCAGGTGGCTGAGCAATGCCAGCGAGCCCTGGCCGACGCCGCTGAGCACGCGCGCGCCCACGCAATCGGCAAAGCTCTGGGTAGGGTTGGCTCCTTCGTGCAGTTCCAGGCACAAGGCGTAGTAGCCATCCTGAACGAACAGAAAGAAGCTGTCCTGGAAGGTTTCGCACAGGCGCAGCAGGGCTGGGCGGGCGAGCTCGCGCACGCCGCCGGTGTTGCCGGCCTGGGCACCCAGGCTGAGCAACTGGTAACCCAGGAAGTAAGGCCCGCGCAGCCGTGGCAGGCGCACGAAGCCGTAGGATTTCATCGCCTTGAGCAGCCGATACAGGGTCGCGCGGCTAAGCTGGGTATCGGCGCTGAGTTCTTCGATGGTCGCGCCTGGCGCGCCGCGCGCGGCAATCGCCTGAAGAATGTCGAAGGAGCGGTCCAGCGTTTGCGTGCCCTGGGTCGTGCAGCGCGGCAGACGAGCTGGGGATGAGTCGGTTTGGGGCATGTGTAGCTCTCCCTGGAAACGACAATGGCCGAACCCGCACCGAGCACAAGGCTGGGTCTGGCAGGCACGGCAAGTGCAGTGCAATATCCGGGCCCTCACGGTCCTTCTCACCACGATCCATAGGGATGACAGCAACCGATGCCTGGACCTCGCGTAGTACCTGTACAGGGCGATGAACACCTGCCGGCCCGAGTCGATGTGGTGGTGATCGGCGGCGGCATCGTCGGTGCATCCACCGCCTTGGAGCTGGCCGAACGCGGCTTGAAAGTGGCCTTGTGCGAAAAAGGCGGCATTGGCCACGAACAGTCGAGCCGCAACTGGGGCTGGGTGCGCATCTCGCGCCGCGATCCTCGCGAGTTGCCGTTGATGGCCCATGCGCTGAACATCTGGAACGACCTGGCCGCGCGCATCGGCAAGGACGTCGGCTACACCCGCGCCGGCATCCTCTTCACCTGCGCGGATGATCAAAGCTACGCCGAACACGAGCGCTGGAAGGCCAACCTGGACGAGTACCCGGTGCGTGCGCGGATGGTCTCGGGCACCGACCTGGCCGGCTTGCTGCCCGGTGTCGCGCGGCTACCGATCAAGGGCGCGCTGTACACCCCCGACGACGGTCGGGCCGAACCTCAGCAGGCGGCCCCGGCGATTGCCGAAGCGGCCCGGGCCCGGGGCGCGGTGATCCTCACCGAATGCGCGGTGCGCGGCATCGAGCGCGCGGCGGGCCGGGTCAGTGGCGTCATCACCGAGCGTGGCCCGATCGCCTGCACGTCCGTGGTGCTGGCCGGCGGCGCCTGGTCGAGCCTGTTCTGCTCGCCATTGAAGGTGCACCTGCCCCAGCTCAAGGTACTCAATTCAGTGATCCGCACCACGCCGCTGCAGGGTGGTCCGGAAGCCGCCATCTGGGCGATGGATTTTGCCGTGCGCAAGCGTCAGGACGGTGGCTACACGGTTGCCTCTGGCCACGAGAACATTGCTGACATCGTGCCCGACTCCTTTCGCTACGCGCGGCCGTTCTGGCCTGCTCTGCAGCAGGAACACAAGTCCCTGTCGTTTCGCCTGGGCCAGCGTTTCTTCCAGGAAGCGGTGCTGCCCAAGCGTTGGGCGCTGGACGAAGCCAGCCCCTTCGAATACCGCCGCGTGCTCGACCCGGTGCCGTCGATCCGCCAGTCCAACCGCGCCCTGGCCAGCCTCACCCACGCCTTTCCGGTGTTCGCCAACGTACGGGTCGCGCAGCGCTGGGGCGGCATGATCGATGTCACGCCCGATGCCGTGCCGGTGATCTCGGCCGTGGAGGGCGTACCTGGCTTTTTCATCGCCACCGGATTCTCCGGTCATGGCTTCGGCATCGGCCCGGCGGCCGGGCGGCTGATGGCCAACCTGGTCACCGGCGAAACCCCGATCGTCGACCCGCAAGCGTTCCGTCTCTCGCGCTTCACCGACGGCTCCAACCCACGGCCCATTTCCGGATTCTAGAGCCACCCGTTCACCCGGCAATACCCTTCAGAAGCTCGTCCGAACGAGCCCGGGTCCAGCGTCCCTGACGCTTTCCAGCGCCTGCCACCTGCCCTTTCTTCCTCACAGTGGGAGCTTCAGCATGTCGCAACGCGATGACTCGGATAAAAGCAACGCTCTGTTGAACCCAACCCGCCGCCAGGCGCTGGCCATGGCCATCATCGGTGCTGCGGGGACTCTGCTGCCGTTGGGCCGCAGCAGCCAATCGTTCGCGGCCATGGCCGCGCCGCCGTCCGGGCAGGTGATCATCGGCCTGTCCCAGGAGCCCACGGTGTTCAACCCGCACATGCCGCACATCGAGGTGGATGACGGCATCCACTGGAACGTGTTCGACCCGCTGTTCGGCATTGCGCCCACGGGCGAATTCGTCCCGGCCCTGGCCACTGAAGTGCCAACCGTGGCCAATGGCGGCATCTCCGCCGACGGCCTGCAGTGGAAGATCAAACTGCGCAGCGACGCCAAATGGCACGACGGTCGGCCTTTCACCGCCGATGACGTGAAGTACACCCTGGAACTGATCGTCTCGCCGAATTTCCGCAGCGGCCGCCGCGCGGGGCATGACCTGCTGCGCGACATCACCGTGGTGTCGCCCACCGAAATCCACTGGCGCATGGAGAAGTCCTACGCGCCCTACGCGTCGATTCTGTCGTCCACGTTCATGCTGCCCAAGCACATCCTCTCGGCTGCCGCCGACGTCAACACCGCGCCGTTCAACAATGCGCCGATCGGCACCGGCCCATTCAAGTGGGGCACGCGGGTGGCGGGCGACCATATCCAGCTCAAGGCCAACCCGGACTATTACGGCACCAAACCGCAGCTTGAAAGCGTGATCTTCAAGTACATCCCCGACCTCACCGTGCTCTACACCCAGTTCAAGACCGGCGACATCGACGTCACCGCGATGCAGGGCATCACCCCCGACCATTACGAGGAAGCCAAGGACCTGGCCGGACGCACCGTGGTGATCCTGCCGGTGGCCACCATCGAGTCGGTAACGCTGAACATGGAGCGCCCGCAGTTCAAGGACCCCGTCGTGCGCCAGGCGCTGTACATGGCCATCGACAAGAAGACCATCATCGACGAGCTGTATTTCGGCCTGGTGCTGCCCACCGAAACCTACATGCCGCAGCAGTCGGCCTACTACAACCCCAACCTGCCCAAGCAAAGCTTCAACATCGAAGCGGCCAGCAAACTGCTCGATGACGCGGGCTGGAAACCGGGCTCTGGCGGCATTCGCGAGAAGGGCGGTGTGCGCCTGTCGTTCACCAACTCCACCACCGCTGGCAACCAGATCCGTGAACAGGCGCAGCAGTTCATCCAGCAGACCTGGCTGGCCATCGGCGTGGAAATGAAAATCTCCAACCTGCCACCCGCCGTGATGTGGGGCGAGTACTGGGTGCAGTCCAAATTCGACTCGGTGATCGTCGGCAACAACTTCCTCACCGGGGCCGACCCCGACACCCGCGACTACTTCGGTTCACAGTCGACCAATGCCAAGGGTGGCGCCGGGCAGAACAATTCGCAGTACGTCAACGCCAAGGTCGACGAACTGCTCGCCCAGGGCGCCTCCATGCAGGATGTCGCCCAGCGCAAGGCGGTGTACGTGCAGGTGCAGGACCTCATCCGCCAGGACCTGCCCATTCTGCCGCTGTTCCAGTACACCTACGTGCGCGGCTACAAATCGGGCCTCAAGGGCTTCACCGGCAACATCAACCTGCGCATCGAACCCTGGAACGTGAACACCTGGTCCTGGACCTGAATGCACGCCCACGCCTGGCCGCACGGCCGGGCGTCGTTCGTACCGCAGAGGATCTGACGCATGCCCAACTACATTCTCAACCGCCTGGGGCAGAGCGCCGTGGTGCTGGTGCTGGTTTCGCTGATCGGCTTCATGGTGCTCAACCTGGCCCCCGGCGGGCCCATGTCGCAATTCGCCCTCAACCCCGGCATGAGCCAGGCCGAGCTGGACCGCATCGCCGAGCAACTGGGCCTGAAGCGGCCGCTGCTGGTGCAGTACATCGACTGGTTCAGCCACCTGTTCGTCGGCGACTGGGGCCACTCGTTTCGCGACGGTCGCCCGGTGCTCAGCGTGATCGCCGGACACCTGCCCGCGACGTTGCTGCTGATGGGCACCTCGACCGTGCTGTCGATCGTCATCGGCACCTGGGTCGGCGTGCTTGGCGCAGTGCGTCGCTATTCGGTGTTCGACACCCTGGCCACGGTGGGTGCGATGGTGGCGCTGTCGATTCCCACCTTCTGGTTCGGCCTGGTGGCGATCTTCTTTTTCTCCCTGCACCTGGGCTGGCTGCCGGCCGGCAACATGTACACCATCGGTGACCAATCCGTGGGTGACTACGCCATTCACCTGGTGCTGCCGGTGCTGGTGCTGGCCTTGGTCAACGTGGCGATCTGGAGCCGCTACATGCGCTCCGCCACCCTGGACGTGATCGACCAGGATTTCGTCCGGACCGCCCGCGCCAAGGGCGTGCCCTATCGCCGAGTGCTGACTCACCACGTGATTCGCAACGCCCTGCTGCCGATGATCACCCTGGCCGGGCTGCAGATACCCACCATTCTCGGCGGCGCGCTGGTCACCGAAACGGTATTCACCTGGCCCGGCATGGGCCGGCTGTTCCTCGACAGCCTGGGCTACAGCGACTACCCGGTGATCATGGGCATTCTGATGTTCTCGGCCGTACTGGTGCTGCTGGGCAACCTGCTCGCCGATCTGTTGATAGGTGTCGCCGACCCCCGTGTCCGGCTGGCCTGAAGGAGTACCGCCCATGACCACCGCCACGCACTACCTGCCCGCCACCCGCCGCTGGGCCTGGCTGGCCAACCCCACCCTGCGCCGTTTCATGCGCCACAAACTGGCCGTGCTCGGCGTGGTGATGATCACCGTATTGGTCCTGGCCTGCGTGTTCGGCCCCTACCTGCTGCACTACAACGACCTGAGCATCGACATCCGCAGCCGCTTCGCGCCGCCGTTCACCGGCAATCACTACCTGGGCACCGACGCGCTGGGCCGCGACACGGCTGCCCGACTGCTCAACGCCGGGCGTATTTCGCTGATGGTGGGCTTCTGCGCCATGCTCATCAGCATCGTCATCGGCACCCTGATCGGCGTCATCGCCGGTTACTACCGCGGCTGGGTCGGCGCCGGGCTGATGCGCTTCGTCGACGCCTTTCTGTCCTTTCCCAGCGTGTTCTTGGTGCTGGTGCTGGCGGCGTTCACCAAACCCAGTC
>Ga0265798_10000985_pt1 | contig 45464 bp, 38 predicted proteins | sample P3T30metagenome_FD_192430 | JGI IMG/M metagenome (GOLD analysis project Ga0265798, IMG submission 192430) | Plant litter microbial communities from East Loma Ridge, Irvine, California - P3 T30 | ecosystem: Environmental > Terrestrial > Plant litter > Unclassified | place: USA: California... | reverse complement strand
TGGTCGGCAGGCTGCCGTCGCCGACGCCCGCATGCACCAGGCCCTTGGCGCCGGCGGCCACCAGCGCGTTGATCGCGGTCGGGCCGACGTTGGCGTAGCTGTAGGCGACGTCCACTTGAGGCAGCGAGGTCAGGTTCGACACGTCGAACTCGGTGTCCGCCGTGTGCTTGCGCGTCGAGGCGCGGTAGAAGTGCGCCTGGTTGCCGACCACGTAACCCAGCATGCCCAGTTCCGGCGACTTGAAGGTGTCGGTGGTGACGGTGTTGGTCTTGGTGACTTCGCGCGCGGCGTTGATCTGGTCGTTCAGCACCACCAGCACGCCTTTGCCGACGGCGTCCTGGCTGCCGGCGGTCAGCACCGCGTTGTACAGGTTGATCGGGCCGTCGGCCGAGATCGCGGTCGACGGACGCATGGCGCCGACCACCACCACCGGCTTCCTGCTCTTGACGACCAGGTTCAGGAAGTAAGCGGTTTCCTCGATGGTGTCGGTGCCGTGGGTGATCACGATGCCGTCGACGTCGGGTTTCGCCAGCAGGGTGTTGACGCGCTTGGCCAGGGGCAGCCACTGCTCGTTGCCCATGTTCTCGCTGGCGATCTGGAAGACTTGTTCGCCGCTGACGTGGGCGACCTTCTGCAGTTCCGGCACGGCCTTGATCAGGGCGTCCACGCCGACGGTGGCGGCGGTGTAGCCGACCGTGGTGGTGCTGGTGGCGCCGGTGCCGGCGATGGTGCCGCCGGTGGCCAGGATGACCACGTTGGGCAGTTTGGCGGTGGTGGTCTGGGCCTGGGCTGCGAGTGCGAACAGGCAGAGGAAGAGCGCGAACAGGGTGCGCGTGGGATTCAGGTTCATGGGATCTCCTTGGGACGAGTAATCAAACATACCGTCGCCCCTGCGCAGGCAGGGGCCCAAGTTCGTGGCGGATCGTACAACTTGGATTCCCGCCTGCGCGGGAATGACGGTCTTGAAGCAGTCGGTAAAAAAAAGGCTTTCCACCAATGGAAAGCCTTTGGATCGGATCGGGTACAGTCAGCGCAGCGTCGCCGTCGACATGTCCTTCTCGGCCGCGACCGGGTCGGACAGCTCGCCTTCCCACTTCGCGACCACGGCGGTGGCGATGCCGTTGCCGATCACGTTGGTGGCCGAACGCGCCATGTCGAGGAAGTGGTCGATGCCGAGCAGGAGCAGCAGGCCGGCTTCCGGGATGTGGAACTGGTTCAGGGTGGCGGCGATCACCACCAGCGAAGCGCGCGGCACGCCGGCCATGCCTTTCGAGGTCAGCATCAGCACCAGCATCATGGTGATCTGGGTCGACATCGGCAGTTCGATGCCGTAGGCCTGGGCGATGAAGACGGCGGCGAAGGTGCAGTACATCATCGAGCCGTCCAGGTTGAACGAGTAACCGATCGGCAGCACGAAGGCAGCCAGGCGGTTCTTCACGCCGAAGCGCTCCAGGCCTTCCAGGGTTTTCGGAAAGGCCGCTTCCGACGAGGCGCAGGTGAACGCCAGGATGGCCGGTTCGCGCAGTTCGCGCATCAATTTGAGGATGCGCGGGCCGACGAACAGGATGCCGATCCCGATCAGCACGATCCACAGCAGCGCGATGCCGAGGTAGAACTCGCCCATGAACACGCCGTAGGTCGCGAGCACGCCAACGCCGCTCTTGGCGATGGTGCTGGTGACGGCGGCGAACACCGCCAGCGGCGCGAAGTTCATGACGTAGTTGGTCACCTTCAGCATGACGTGGGCGACGCTGTCGACGGCGTCGATCAGCGGGGTGGCGCGCGCGCCCACGGCGGCGGCGGCGGTGCCGAAGAAGACCGAGAAGATCACGATCTGCAGGATGTCGTTCTTGGCCATCGCGTCCACGATCGAGACCGGGACCAGGTGGTTGACGAACTGCGCGAGCGTCAGGCCGCTGGCGGCGACACCCGAGGAGGCGGTGGCCGCCGGCAGGCCGCCGGTCAGCGCCATCGCGTCGCCCGGACGGAAGATGTTCACCAGGATCAGGCCCAGGGTCAGGGAAATGAGGGAAGCGATGACGAACCAGCCCAGCGCCTTGACGCCGATGCGGCCGACTTCCTTGGCGTCGCCCATCTTGGCGATGCCGACCACCAGCGTCGAGAACACCAGCGGCGCGATGATCATCTTAATCAGGTGCAGGAACAGCGTGGTCACCAGGGACAGCGTGTCGGCGAAGCCGGATGGATCGGTCATCGTCGTATTCGCGACGTAGCCGACAGCGATGCCCAGCACCAGGCCTACGATGATGTAGGTGGTGAGGCGGTTTCGATTGGTCATAGGGCTTCCTCTGGTGATGGCGGCGCAGGTCGGGCACGTGAGGCGTCGGGAGAAGATCGTTCATCCTGTGCCGGTGGAATCTCGGGCAGAATGGTGGTGGTTTCGCCCGGTGCCTGATACTGAAGATATTGACAAGTTCCGCAGTATCCTAGGCGTTGATGGTGCTGTCAAGCACGCTCAAGTCCATGTAAATGCACGACAATACACGCCCAAGATGATCGAAATCGAGAACGTCAGCAAATGGTACGGCACCGTCCGGGTGCTCGATGGCTGCAGCACCCGCGTGGACCGCGGCGACGTCGTCGTGGTGTGCGGACCGTCCGGCTCCGGCAAGTCGACCCTGATCAAGACCGTCAACGGTCTCGAGCCCTTCCAGCAGGGGAGTATCCGCGTCGACGGCATTCCGGTGGGCGACCCGACGACGAAGCTGCCGGCGCTGCGGGCGCGCATCGGCATGGTGTTCCAGAATTTCGAACTGTTCCCGCACCTGTCGGTCCGCGACAATCTGAACCTGGCGCAGATGAAGGTTTTAAAACGCTCGCGCGACGAAGCCGACGCCAACGGCCTGACATACCTGGAGCGCGTCGGCCTGGCGGCGCACCTGGATAAATTCCCGTCCCAACTCTCCGGCGGCCAGCAGCAGCGCGTGGCGATCGCGCGCGCGCTGGTGATGGACCCGGTCGCGATGCTGTTCGACGAGCCGACGTCGGCGCTCGACCCGGAGATGGTGGGCGAGGTGCTGGACGTGATGGTCGGCCTGGCCAGGGAGGGCATGACCATGATGGTGGTGACCCACGAGATGGGTTTTGCGCGCAAGGTGGCGGACCGCGTCGTGTTCATGGACGGCGGGCGCATTGTCGAGGACAGCCCGAAAGAGGATTTCTTTACCGCCCCGAAGTCGGAACGTGCGCGCGATTTTTTGGCGCGGATCATCCACTAGCCCAAAGACCGTCGCCCCTGCGAAGGCGCGATAGCGCCCCCAGCGCTATCGCTCCAAGTTCATTGCGCAGCCGGAACGCATGCGAACTTGGGCCCCGGCCTTCGCCGGGGAGACGTATGGCTTGGATCAGCTCAGATAGGCGCGCAGCACATCGGCACTCTGGTCCATCCCGTACTTGAGGCGCTTCTCGGCCAGCTTCGCAAACTGGTCCGGAGACCCGTTGGCCTGGCTCGCCGCCTTGACGGCAATCGCCTTGCTGGCGACGCCGAAGGCCATGATCGCCTGTTCCCAGGTCAGGCCCGAGGCCAGCGCGTGCTCCACCACGTGCGCCGCCAGTGCGCCGAGCCGGTCGGCCAGCGCATTGTCCGTTTGTCGCAAGCTCAGCATGTCCATCCTCCTTTAATAGGCATCGCAGTCAGGCCGAGTGTACGACGGCGGGCCGCAAGCGCGCGCGCCGCTGGTCAGCTCGCCGCCAGCGCCTGCAGCTGGGCCAGCAGCCCGGCCGGCACCTCGATGCCGCCCTGTGCCGATTGCGCCGCCAGCGCATCGCGGCGCGCGCCGGGCAGGCGCACGTCCTCGTCGACCAGCATCGCGGCCAGCAGGGTCTCGATGCGTTCGTGGAATACTTCGCCGCCGGCCAGCGCGCCCGGGTCGATCACCAGGAAAGCCTGGCCGATGCGCGGGCGGTTGCCTTCGGCGTTGAAGAAGGTGTCGGCCTCGAAGCCGAACGCCGCCCCGGTCAGCGCGCAGCACAGCAGCTCGACCATCAGCGCCAGCATCGCGCCCTTGACGCCGCCGGCCGGCAGCATCATGCCTTCCATGCCGGCGGCCGGATCGGTGGTCGGCTTGCCGTCGCAGTCCAGCGCCCAGCCTTCGGGGATGCTGCGGCCTTCCTGCTTGGCCACCATCAGCTTGCCGCGCGCGACCTTGGACAGCGACAGGTCGATCACCAGCGGGGAGGCATCGCGGCGCGGGAACACGGCCGCGATCGGATTGGTGCCGAACAGCGGACGCTTGCCGCCCCAGGCCGGCATCGCGCCGGGCGAATTCGAGAACGCCAGGCCGACCATGCCGGCTTGCGCCACCGGTTCCAATTGCAGGGCAGCCGCGCCGGAATGGTGGCTGTTGGTCACGCCGGCAAAGGCGGCACCGCACTCGCGCGCCGAACGGATCGCTTCCGCAACCGCCAGTTCGCAGGCGGGAAAGGCGAAGCCGTCGGCGGCATCGACCAGCAGGGCGGCGGGGCGGGTCTGCTGGACCGTCGGCCGGGCGGCACCGTCGACGCGGCCGGTGCGCAGGTGGCCGCAGTACTGGGGCACGCGCGACAGGCCGTGCGAGCTGAGGCTGCGGGCTTCGGCGGCGACCAGCGCGCGCGCGGTGGCGGCGGCCATGGCCGGGTTGGCGCCGGCGCGTTCGAGGGCGGCGCCGGCGAGGGTGGTCAGTTCGGCAATGCTGAGTCGGGGCATGAGGCTTCCTTTGCGGGACAAGCCGGCATTACATCATGAATTCCGGGTAGAAACTAATCACACAGTCCGTACCAATGCGTGCCGGGCGCTTTACCTGCGGGTAAAATGCCGGGGTCCGTAATCCGAGAACCCGCCATGTCCGACATCGAATCCCCAGACAGCATCACCATCACCCGCCCCGACGATTGGCACCTGCACCTGCGCGACGGCGCGGCCATGGCCAGCGTCCTGCCGCACAGCGCGCGCCAGTTCGCGCGCGCGATCGTGATGCCGAACCTGAAACCCCCGGTCACGACCACCGCCTTGGCCAGTGCCTACCGCGACCGCATCCTGGCCGCGCTGCCGCAGGGCATGCAGTTTGAGCCGCTGATGACGCTGTACCTGACCGACAACACGGACCCGGACGAGATCCGCCGCGCCCAGGAAACCGGTTTCATCCACGCCGTCAAGCTGTACCCGGCCGGCGCCACCACCAATTCGGCGGCCGGCGTGACCGACCTGCGCAAGTGCTACAAGACGCTGGAAGTGATGCAGGAACTCGACATGCCGCTGCTGGTGCATGGCGAAGTCACCGACCACGATATCGACCTGTTCGACCGCGAAGCCGTGTTCATCGAGCGCGTGATGCGCCCGCTGCGCCGCGACTTCCCGGAACTGAAGATCGTGTTCGAGCACATCACCACGCGCGACGCCGCCCAGTACGTGGCCGAAGCCGAAGGCCCGATCGCCGCCACCATCACGGCCCACCACCTGCTGCACAACCGGAACGCCATCTTCAAGGGCGGCATCAACCCGCATTACTACTGCCTGCCGGTCCTCAAGCGCGAGGAACACCGCCTGGCGCTGGTGACCGCGGCGACCAGCGGCGACGAGCGCTTCTTCCTCGGCACCGACTCGGCCCCGCACGCCATCCACACCAAGGAAGCCAGCTGCGGCTGCGCCGGCTGCTACACCGCGCTGCACGCGATGGAACTGTACGCCGCCGCCTTCGAGCAGGCCGGCGCGCTCGACAAGCTGGAAGCCTTCGCCAGCCTGAACGGCCCGAACTTCTACGACCTGCCGGTGAACACGGGCACCATCACCCTCAAGCGCGAGAGCTGGACCGTGCCGCCGACCGTCCCGATGGGCGAGCAGGAACTGGTGCCGCTGCATGGCGGCGAGCAGATCGGCTGGAAGATGCTGTAATCGATGTTGGCGGAGATCGACGCGATCGATTGGGCGCGGCCGTGGTACGACGCGGTGCGTCCCGCCTTCGACAGTATGAAACGTGGCGCAACGCCGGGTTTCATGGATGCCTCATTTATCGACGCGTTCAATGCCAACGCCACCCGCCTCGGCTTGCAGAACCACCGCGGCCAGCCGATCCGCTTCGTGCCCCAGGCCGCGCTGCCGGCCGGGATGGCCTATGAAGCCTTCATCGGCGCCACCGGCGGCGTGCCGACGCGCGACAACCTGCACGATTTCTTCAATGGCCTCGTGTGGCAGACCTTCCCCCTCATCAAGCGTGAACTGAACGCGCTGCAGGCGGCGCAGATCGCTGCCAGCGGCGTCGGCAAGTCGCGCGGCCCCGCGCGCGATGCCGCCACCCTGTTCGACGAGAACGCCGCCCTGCTCGTCGTGCGTGACGATGCGGCGGGCCGCGCCCTGGTCGAGGACCTGCGCGCGCATCGCTGGCTGGACGCGCTGTGGACCCGGCGCGCGATGTTCGGCCGCGACGCCGAGGTCTGGCTGTTCGGCCACGCGCTGATGGAAAAGCTGGTCGCGCCGCGCAAGGCGATCACCGCGCACACGCGCGTGCTGTTCGCCTGCGACGCCTTCTTCACCCTGCCGTGGCAGGAACGGCGCGACTGGATCGACATGACGCTGGCCGGCGTTCTTGCCGCCGAAGGCTTGCGCACGGCCGCGTTCACGCCGCTGCAGGTGCTGGGCGTGCCCGGCTGGTGGCCAGGCCAGGATGAAGCGTTTTATCGGGACGAGACCGTATTCCGGCCCAAGCGGCCATCGACAACAGACCACAAGGAGGAGAGATGAGCGACACCGTACGTTGGGGCATCCTCGGCACCGGCCGCATCGCCAAGGCCTTTGCCAACGCACTGAAGGACACGCCGGGCGCCGTGCTGGCCGGCGTCGGCTCGCGCACGCAGGACAGCGCGCAAGCCTTTACGAACGAATTCGGTGGCACGGCGTATGGCTCGTATGAAGCCCTGGCCCGTGCCGGCGACATCGACCTGATCTACATCGGCACGCCGCACCCGATGCACGTCGAGAACGTGCGCATGGCGCTGGAAGCGGGCAAGGGCGTGCTGTGCGAAAAGGCCTTCACCGTCAACCGCCGGGAAGCCGAGGCACTGGTGGCGCTGGCGCGTGCGAAAAACCTGTTCCTGATGGAGGCGATGTGGACGCGCTACCTGCCGGGCCTGGCCGAGGTGCGCCGCGTGGTGGAGTCCGGCGAGATCGGCAAGGTCAGCCAGGTCATCGCCGACCTCGGCTTCACCTCGCCGGCCGGTCCGGAACACCGCCTGTTCAACCCGGCACTGGGCGGCGGCGCGCTGCTCGACATCGGCATCTACCCGCTGTCGATCGCGGTGGCGCTGCTCGGCCCCGTCGAGACGGTGGTGGCGCAGGCGGACATCGGCGCCACCGGCGTCGACGAGCAGACCAGCTTCGTGCTCAAGCACCGCGGCGGCGGGCTGTCGAGCTGCAGCTGCTCGCTGCGCGCCCACCTGCCGAACGAATTGACCATCGCCGGCGCACGCGGCCACGTGCGCATGAACACCAAGTTCCACCACGCCCAGACCATTACCGTGACGCCGGCCGACGGCGCCGCGCGCACCGTGCCCACGCCCTATCTCGGCAACGGCTACGTGCACGAAGCGATCGAAGCCCAGCGCTGCTGGCAGGCCGGGCTGATCGAAAGCCCGGGCATGACACACGAGGACACGTTGGCCCTGATGGGCGTGATGGATGAGATCCGGCGCCAGATCGGCGTCAGCTATGCGGCCGACCTGGCCGACTGAATAAAGGAACACGATGAAAAAGAACCCCTGCGCCAATTGCCGCGTACGCCGCCTGAGCCCGCGCCAGCGCAAGAAGCAGCGCGTCGCCGAATTCCAGGAACTGAGCTTCGAGGTCGACCTCGTGTTCGCCAGCCCGATGACGGGCGAGCCCTACGACGACTTCCTCGGCGCGCTGTCGAGCTTCCTGGACAAGCGCGGCCTGCTGGCCGGCGGCTTCGGCGGCAGGCTGCCGCTGCTGGAAACCGGCGGCATCGTGGCGCAAGCCGAGCGCGGCTCGGCCACCGAGGACGATATCGCGGCCGTGGTGGAATGGCTGCGCGCGCGGCCGGAAATCAAGGACGCCAAGGCCAGCCACCTGTTCGACGCCTGGTACGGCTACGAGCCGAAGGCTGCCTGACGCTTGTCAATCCGCTGTCAGGCGCGTAAGTGTTTGTAAGGCCGGTCAACAGCCGCGTGGCGCGCGACGTTCTTGAAGCAAGTGACACATGATGTGCACTGCATCCAAAACCGACCGAGGACTTCATCATGAAAAAGACCATCGCCACCCTGATCGCCGGCCTGTTCGCCACCGCCGCATTCGCCCAGACCACCCCGGCCCCGGCCACGCCGTCGAGCACCACGCCGCAGTCGGCCGTCTCGCCGGAAGTCGCCAAGGCGCAGGCAGCGCACGAGAAGCAGGAAGCGAAGCCGGATGCCAAGTCCGACAAGAAATCGGGCGACAAGGCGGGCAAGAAGAAGTCCGGCAACAAGGCGAAGCCCTCGACCAAGGAGACGGACAAGGTGCCGGCGGAAGGGCAGAACACCACGGCGGCAGTGGGCGGCGCAAGCCATTCCACCGCAGCTAACTGATCCAGCTTGCCTGAAGACCGTCGCCCCTGCGCAGGCAGGGGCCCAAGTTAACTTCCCCCATTCATCTCCCGAAACAACCCAGGACTCACCCCGAAGCGCCTCACAAACGCCTTCGAAAACTGCCCCTGGCTCGCATACCCCGTCCTCGCCGCGATCTCCTTCAGCGAAGCCTGCCCCTCCAGCAGATGCCGCGCCTGATCCAGCCGCAGCGTCTCGACAAAGCGCGCCGGCGTCTCGCCCACCGCCTCCGTGAAGCGCCGATGAAAATTACGCGGCGACATCCCCGCCTGTTCGGCCAGCCGTTCCACGTCCAGCGATTCCGCCAGGTGATCTCGCATCCACTCCAGCAGGCCTGAAAACGAGGTGTCGGCCCGCGCCTGCGCCGCCAGCACGGGGCTGAACTGCGACTGGTAGCCGGGCCGCCGCGCATACAGCACCAGGCGCCGCGCGATCGCGTTGGCGACCGCGTCGCCCAGGTCGCGCGCCACCAGCGCCAGGCACATGTCGATGCCGGTGGTGACGCCGGCCGAGGTCCACAGGCGGCCATCTTCCACGTACAGCGCGTTGGCGTCGACGTCCAGCTCCGGGTGGCGGCTGCCCAGGATCGCCGTCGCTTCCCAGTGCGTGGCCACGCGCTTGCCTCGGGCCAGCCCGAAGGCGGCGAGCACGAAGGCGCCGGTGCAGATCGAGCCGTAGCGGCGCGCCTTCGCGCAGGACTGCGTCATCCAGGCCCGCACCGTCTCGTCCCGCGCCATCGCCTGCAGGCCGGCCTTGCTGCCGCCGACCACCAGCACCGTGTCGGCGCTGCCCGCGGCCAGGGAGGACAATGGCGCCGTCTGCAGCACCACGCCGCTGTTGCTGGTGACCGGACCGCCCGCGGCCGACAGGATGTGCAGGCGGTAGAAGGGCCGGCCGGCCGCGTCGTTGGCGGCGCCGAAGACGGCGGCGGGACCGGTGGCGTCCAGCACCTGGATGCCGTCGAAGACGAGGAGGGCGACGTTGCGCGATGTTTTCATTGGCACGATTTGACCAGAATCTGGCATTGCTGCCAAGCCGGCGGCTTCCTAGAATGAGTCTTCCATCCACCCAGGCGCGACCATGAACACTTCCCTCGACATCGGTTTCCTGCTGTTCCCCCACCTGACCCAGCTCGACCTGACCGGGCCGGCGCAGATCCTCGGCCGCATCCCCGGCGCCCGCGTCCACCTGTTGTGGAAGTCGGCGGACCCGGTGCCGACCGACGTCGGCTTCAGCATCAACCCGACCACGACCTTTGCCGATTGCCCGCCGCTGGACGTGCTGTGCGTGCCCGGCGGCTTCGGCATCGAAGCCCTGTTCGACGATGCGGAGACGCTGGCCTTCCTGCGCCGCCAGGGTGAAGCGGCGCGCTACGTCACCTCGGTCTGCAACGGTTCGCTGGTGCTGGGCGCGGCCGGCCTGCTGCGCGGCTACCGGTCCGCCTGCCACTGGCTGTGGCGCGATTATTTGCCGCGCTTCGGCGCCATTCCGGTGGCGCAGCGCATCGTACGCGACCGCAACCGCATCTCCGGTGGCGGCGTGACCGCCGGGATCGACTTCGGCCTGGCGCTGGCCGCCGAACTGGCGGGCGAGGAGGTGGCGAAGACGCTGCAGCTGGCCTTCGAATACGACCCGCAGCCGCCCTTCGATTGCGGTTCGCCGGAACGCGCGGGGCTCGAGCGTGTGGCGCGCCTGCGTGCGCTGCAGGGCGAACGCATCGCGCGCGTGGCGGCGAAGATGCCTGTGGAGGTTTGACTACGCATGCATACGCGGTTTGGTTTGACTGCGCAGGTGGCGGGCGCGATACTTTCCGATCACCCTGACTCTTCGAGGAAACCATGATCTTGCGCGCCACCCTGTTTGCCGCCTGCCTACTCGCCGCTGCCCCCAGCTTCGCCGATCCGGTCCCGGTCCCCGCCGACAAGGCGGCCTACGTCGGCGACTGGCGCGGCAAGGACATGCGCATCCATCTCAAGCAGGACGGCCACGTCGAATACGCGCGCAAGCAGCCGGGCAAGGACCTGAACCTGAACGTCGACCTGCAGGGCTTCAAGGGCGACAACTTCGACGTCGGGTTCAGCCTGGTGCGCTCGACCTTCGTGGTCAGCAAGCCGCCGCACCGCGAGGACGGCAAGTGGAAGATGACGGTGGATGGCGTGGAGCTGACCAGGGTCGAATGAGGTGCATACGGTTGAGTTGTAAGCATTCGTCAGCGCAGTAAGCGTTTGTAAAGCCCGTCAACAGGGCGGTGATGGTCCGCGTTTTCAGGACAGGCGACACGATGAACGTGCGCTGCAACCGACAACGAAACAAGGACTACCCAATCATGAAAAAGACCATCGCTACCCTGATCGCCGGCCTGTTCGCCACCGCAGCATTCGCCCAGACCCCGGCGCCGGCGGCCACCACCCCGGCAGTGGTCAAGGCGGAAGCCAAGCATGAGAAGCAGGCGGCGAAGGCGGAGGTGAAAGAGACCAAGGCTGTGGCCAAGGCGGAAGCCAAGGAAGCCAAGGCGGATGCGAAGCAGACCAAGGCCGAAGCGAAGGCCGAGGTGAAGGAGGCCAAGGCTGAGCACAAGGCGGCGAAGGCTGAAGCGCACAAGGAAGGCAAGGATACCAAGGTGGCGCTTGTGACGCCGGCTAAGTAATCAGTACCACCAGCTCGTCGCCCCTGCGAAGGCAGGGGTCCAATTTGCACGCACTTCGATAGCGCGTAAAACTTGGGCCCCTGCCTTCGCAGGGGCGACGTGTTTAAGCAGCGGGCCGCCTCAAACCTTCAGGAACTCCTCCCGCCCACCCAGCCACCGCAGCAGGTGCGCATCCACGATCGCCTCGGTCTCCGGCGTCCCCGTATCGAGCAGCCATTGCGCCACGTCGCGCGCCTGGTCCACGATCCACTGGTCGGTCTCCAGGTTGGCAAAGCGCAGCATCGCTTCGCCCGACTGGCGCGCGCCCAGGAATTCGCCGGGGCCGCGGATTTCCAGGTCGCGCCGCGCGATCTCGAAGCCGTCGGTGGTCTCGCGCATCGTCATCAGGCGCTGCTTGGCCACCTGGCCGAGCGGGCTCTGATACAGCAGCAGGCACACGCTGGCGGCCGAGCCGCGGCCCACGCGGCCGCGCAACTGGTGCAGCTGCGACAGGCCGAAGCGCTCGGCGTGCTCGATCACCATCAGCGAGGCATTCGGCACGTCGACGCCGACTTCGATGACGGTGGTCGCCACCAGCACGTGCACGTAGCCGGCGGAGAAGGCGTCCATGATCACCTGCTTTTCAAGCGGCTTCATGCGCCCGTGCACCAGGCCGACCACCAGGTCGGGCAGGGACGCGGCCAGGGTCTCGTAGGTGTCGGTGGCGGTCTGCAGCTGCAGCGCTTCGGATTCCTCGATCAACGGGCATACCCAGTACACCTGCCGGCCTTCCAGCGCCGCCGCGTGCACGCGCTCGATCACTTCGTCGCGCCGGTTCTGGTCGATCGCACGGGTGACGATCGGCGTGCGGCCCGGCGGCAGCTCGTCGATGACGGACACTTCCAGGTCGGCGTAATAGGTCATTGCCAGCGTGCGCGGGATCGGCGTGGCCGACATCATCAATTGGTGCGGCACCAAGCCGTCGCTGCCCTTGTTCCGCAGCGTGAGGCGCTGGCCGACGCCGAAGCGGTGCTGTTCGTCGACCAGCACCAGGCCAAGGCGGGCGAACTGCACCGAATCCTGGATCAACGCGTGCGTGCCGATGACGAGGTTGGCTTCACCGGTTTCGGCCATCTCGCTGGCGGCCTGCTTTTCCTTTTTCTTCAGGCTGCCGGTGAGCCAGGCGACTTTCACGCCCAAAGGTTCCATCCAGGCCGCGATCTTCCGAAAATGCTGCTCGGCCAGGATCTCGGTCGGCGCCATCAGCGCGGCCTGGTAGCCGCTGTCGATGGCCTGGGCGGCCGCCAGCGCGGCCACCACGGTCTTGCCGCTGCCGACGTCGCCCTGCAGCAGGCGCTGCATCGGGTAGCCCTCGTGCAGGTCGGCGCTGATTTCCTTGACCACGCGCGCCTGGGCAGCGGTCAGCTTGAAGGGCAGCGTTTCCAGGAAGGCCTTGGAGAGCGCGCCCACGGTGCGCAGGTGCGGCGCGCCTTTTTCGCGGCGCGCCACCTGGGCGCGTTTCAGCGACAGCTGCTGGGCCAGCAACTCGTCGAACTTCACGCGGGTCCAGGCCGGGTGGCTGCGCTCGACCAGCGCATGCGTGTCGGCTTCGGCCGGCGGGTAGTGCAGCAGGCGCACCGCCGGCTGGAACTCGGCCAGGTTCAGGCGCGTGCGCACCGCTTGCGGCACCGTGTCCTGCCAGTCGACGCGCTTCATCGCGTCCGCGATCGCGCGCCGCAGGATGGTCTGCGACAGGCCTTCGCCGGCCGGGTACACCGGGGTCAGGGAGGTCGGCAGCGGCGCGCCTTCGTTGACGATCTTGTAGGCCGGGTGCACCATCTCGGCGCCGAAGAAGCCGTGGCGCACTTCGGCGCGGGCGCGCACGCGCGTGCCTTCCGCCAGCTGCTTGACCTGGCTGCCGTAGAAATTCATGAAGCGCAGCTGGATGTCCGAGGTCTCGTCGGCGATCGACACCAGCAACTGCTTGCGCGGCTTGTAGCTGATTTCATTCTTGATCACGACGCCCTCGACCTGCGACACGTGGCCGCCGCGCAGGCAGGCCTCGCGGATGGGAACGACTTCGGTCTCGTCCTCGTAGCGCATGGGCAGGTGCAGCACCAGGTCCATGTCGGTGCGCAGGCCGAGCTTGGCGAGCTTGGCTTCGATGTTTTTCGCTGCCGGTGTCGGTGCGGCTTTGGCTTTGGTGGCGGGCATAAGGGCTTGATTGGCGTGAAAAGCGGGTAAAATAGAAGGTTCGCCGTACACGCTTGATCCCCTATTGTAAAGGGGCCAGCCAGGTTTCCCAAGATGAGCAGAATGTATTCCCTCTCCGATTTCGATTTTGAGCTGCCGCCCGAGCGCATCGCCCAGGTGCCGCTGCCGGACCGCAGTGCGTCGCGCCTGTTGCAACTGGACGGCGAGCGCATCACTGACCGCCATTTTTCCGACATCGTCGACCAACTGCAGGCCGGCGACGTGCTGGTGATGAACAACACCCGCGTGCTGAAGGCGCGCTTCTTCGGCCAGAAAGACACCGGCGGCCAGGTCGAGGTGCTGGTCGAGCGCGTGCTCGATCCGCGCACCGTGCTGGCCCAGGTGCGGGCGTCCAAGTCGCCCAAGCCGGGCTCGCGCATCCGCCTGGCCGACGCCTTCGAGGTCGGCGTAGGCGCGCGCGCCGGCGAATTTTTCACCCTTCATTTCGAGGGCGATGTGTTCGACCTGATCGAGGCCCACGGCCGCCTGCCACTGCCGCCTTACATCGAGCATGATGCCGACGACTTCGACGAGCAGCGTTACCAGACCGTGTATTCCAAGACGCCGGGCGCCGTCGCCGCGCCCACCGCCGGCCTGCATTTCGACCAGGCGCTGCTGGACAAGGTGGCAGCCAAGGGCGTGCACATCGCCTACGTCACCTTGCACGTGGGTGCCGGTACCTTCCAGCCGGTGCGCGTGGAAAACCTGAGCGAGCACAAGATGCACAGCGAGTGGTACACGATCCCGCAAGAAACCGTGGTGCTTGTCGCCGCCGCCCAGGCCGCCGGCCGTGACGTGGTCGCCGTCGGCACCACCTCGCTGCGCGCGCTGGAGTCGGCCTCGCAATCGGGCAGCCTGCAAGCGGGCAGCGGCGATACCAATCTGTTCATCACCCCGGGCTACCTGTTCAAGACGGTAACCCGCCTGATCACGAACTTCCACCTGCCGAAATCGACGCTGATGATGCTGGTGTCGGCCTTTGCCGGCTACGAGGCGATCCGCAAGGCGTATTCACATGCGATCGCCAGCGAATACCGCTTCTTCAGCTATGGCGATGCGATGTTGCTCACCACCGATTCACGCCAAGCGGCACACACTAATTAATAGACATGCTGGAATTTACCCTTCTCAAGAAAGACACCAGCGGCCTGTCGCACGCACGGCGCGGCCGCCTGAAACTGAACCACGGCACCATCGAAACGCCGATCTTCATGCCGGTCGGCACCTATGGCTCGGTCAAGGCGATGGATCCGAATGAACTCAAGGAAGTCGGCTCGCAGATCATCCTCGGCAACACCTTCCACCTGTGGCTGCGCCCGGGCACCCAGGTGCTGGATAAATTCGGCGGCCTGCACGGCTTCATGGGCTGGGACAAGCCGATCCTGACCGACTCCGGCGGCTTCCAGGTGTTTTCGCTGGGTGCCATGCGCAAGATCACGGAGGAGGGCGTCAAGTTCGCCTCGCCGATCGACGGCTCGCGCCAGTTCCTGTCGCCGGAAATCTCGATGCAGATCCAGCGTTCGCTGAATTCCGACATCGTGATGCAGTTCGACGAGTGCACCCCGTATGAAATCGACGGCCGCCCGGCCACCGCGGAAGAGGCGGCCAAGTCGATGCGTATGTCGCTGCGCTGGGCCCAGCGCTCGATGAACGAGTTCAACAAGGGCGAGAACCCGAACGCGCTGTTCGGCATCGTGCAGGGCGGTATGTACGAGCGCCTGCGCGACGAATCGCTGGCCGGCCTGGAAGAGATCAATTTCCCGGGCCTGGCGATCGGCGGCCTGTCGGTCGGCGAGCCGAAGGAAGACATGATGCGCATCCTCGAGCACGTCGGGCCGCGCCTGCCTGAAAACAAGCCGCACTATCTGATGGGCGTCGGCACCCCGGAAGACCTGGTGGCCGGCGTGGCCAACGGCGTCGACATGTTCGACTGCGTGATGCCGACCCGGAATGCCCGCAACGGCTGGCTGTTCACCCGCTTCGGCGACCTCAAGATCAAGAACGCGCGCTACAAGGATGAGCAGGCGCCGCTGGACGAGTCCTGCACTTGCTATTGCTGCAAGAACTTCTCGCGCGCTTACCTGCACCACCTGCATCGCTCGAAGGAGATCCTGGGCGCGCGCCTGAATACGATCCACAACCTGCACTACTACCTGAACCTGATGCAGGAAATCCGGGACGCGATTGATGCGGATCGTTTCCACGAATTCCGCCTGCAGTTCAATGCAGATCGCGCTCGTGGAGTTTAATTTTTGCTAACGTCTTGCAATCCGGCATCTTGCTGCCACATGGCCAAAAATGGCCGGTGGCCATATGCCGGTGCTAGAATACAGCGCTTGATTTTCACCTTATATACTTAGAATCGGAGTCCTTGTGTTCATTTCCAACGCTTACGCGCAAACCGCTGGTGCCGCCGCCGACCCAGGCATCATGGGCAGCCTCACCACCTTTGCCCCGCTGATCCTGATGTTCGTGGTCATGTATTTCCTCATGATCCGTCCGCAGCAGAAGCGCCAGAAGGAACTGCGCTCGATGATGGATGCGCTGGCCAAGGGCGACGAAGTGATCACCGTCGGTGGCGTGCTGGGCCGTGTGACCAAGGTCGGCGATGCCTACGTGACCATCGAAGTGGCCAACAATACCGAAATGGTGGTGCAGAAGAGCGCCGTCACCGGACTGCTGCCGAAAGGCACCCTGAAGTCCCTGTAAGAAGGAGGCGGGCCACGTGCCCGCCTTGCCCATTCTTGAACGCTGGAACATCATGAATCGTTATCCCCTCTGGAAATACATACTGATCCTGGTGGCAGTCCTGTTGGGCTTGTTGTACACCTCGCCCAACTACTTCGTCGACTCGCCGGCACTGCAGATCACCACCGACAAGGCCACCGTCCGGGTCAACAGCGATACCGTCACCCAGGTCGCCGACGCCCTGAAACGGGGCGGCGTGCCGCCTGAACAGGTCAGCCTGGAAGGCTCGGGCGACACCACCGCGGTACTGGCGCGCTTCGCCAGTACCGACGCCCAGTTCAAGGCCAAGCAGGCGCTCGAGCGCGAGATGAACCGCGACCCGGCCGACCCCGATTACACGGTCACCGTCAACCTGGTCAAGAACACCCCGGTCTGGATGCAGAAACTGAACGCCAAGGCGATGAACCTCGGCCTCGACCTGCGCGGCGGCGTGCACTTCCTGCTGCAGGTGGATGCCCGTGACGTCCAGGAAACCCTCATCAAGGGTGTCCAGTCGTCGGCCCGTGCGCTGCTGCGCGACCAGAACGTGCGCCACGCCGGTATCGAGCGCGTCGGCAACAACGTCGAGATCCGCTTCCGCGACGCCGACACCCGTGCCAAGGCACGCAGCGTGCTGGCCAACCAGAACAAGGACCTGAACTTCGCCGAAGCCGCCGACGGCACCGACCTGAAACTGGTCGTGAGCCTGAAGCAGGCCGCGCTGGACCGTGCGGTGGAAGAGGGTGTCAAGCAGAACATCTCGACCCTGGGCAAGCGTATCAATGCGCTGGGCGTGTCCGAGCCGGTGATCCAGCAGCAGGGCCGTGACCGTATCATCGTTCAATTGCCGGGCGTGCAAGACGTCGCCCATGCGAAAGACATCATCGGCCGCACCGCCACGCTGGAATACCGCGTGACCGACGACACGATCACCCCGGGCACCGAACTGAACGCGGCGATCCCGCTGAACTCGGAACTGTTCACCCAGGGCCGCGACGTGCCGGTCGTGGTGTCGAAAGACGTCGTCGTGACCGGCAAGTCGATCGTCAGCGCCACCGCCGGTTTCGACGAGAACCAGCGTCCGTCGGTGAACATCGAGCTGAACGAGGAAGGCGGCCGCAAGATGCGCGCCATGACACGCGAGCGCATCGGCAAGCGCATGGCCGCGCTGCTGAAGGAAAAGGGCAAGTACACCGTGCTGCAGGTCGCGACCATCCAGGGCGAATTCGGCAAGAACTTCCGCACCACCGGCATGCGCTCGCCGCAGGAAGCCGCGGAACTGGCCCTGCTGCTGCGCTCCGGCGCGCTGTCGGCGCAGATGGACTTCGTCGAGGAACGCGTGGTCGGCCCGCAATTGGGCGCCGAAAACATCTCGCGCGGCCTGCACTCGACCGTGTGGGGCTTCGTGGCGATCGCGATCTTCATGATCATCTACTATCAGCTGTTCGGTTTTTTCAGCGTGGTGGCACTGGCCTGCAACCTGCTGTTCCTGCTGGCCCTGCTGTCCATGCTGCAGGCAACGCTGACCCTGCCGGGTATCGCGGCAATCGCGCTGGCGCTGGGTATGGCGATCGACGCCAACGTGCTGATCAACGAGCGCATCCGCGAGGAATTGCGAGCGGGTAATACACCGCAAGCATCGATCTCGGCCGGCTTCGAGCACGCCTGGGCCACCATCCTGGACTCGAACGTGACCACCCTGATCGTCGGCCTGGCGCTGCTGGTGTTCGGTTCGGGCGCGGTGCGCGGCTTCGCCGTCGTGCACTGCCTGGGCATCCTGACGTCGATGTTCTCGGCCGTGGTCGTCTCGCGCGGCGTCGTGAACCTGTGGTACGGCCGCCGTGGCAAGAAGATCAAGAAGCTGGCCATCGGCACCGTCTGGAACGCCGGCATGGACGCCACCGGCGCCAAGCAAGCCGTGAAGAAATAAGGTAATCGAGGAAAGACATGGAATTTTTCAAGATCAAGCGGGACATCCCGTTCATGCGCCACGCGTTGATTTTCAACGTGATCTCGGCGCTGACCTTCGTCGCCGCGGTGTTCTTCCTGCTGACGCGCGGCCTGAACTACTCGGTCGAGTTCACCGGCGGCACCACGATGGAGCTGCATTATTCGCACGCGGCCGACCAGGACAAGATCCGCCACAACCTGGAAAAGCTGGGCTTCGAGCCGGTCGTGACCGCCTTCGGTGCCGCCAGCGACGTCTTGCTGCGCCTGCCGCCAGCCAAGAACACGACCTCGGTGGCACCGTCGTCGACCGTGTTCAATGCCCTGTGCGCATCGGAAAGCGGTACCCCGAAGCAGGTCCAGGAAACCACCGCCAAGGGTGAGAACATCGCCCGCACCACCTGCGTGAATGCGGCCGGCACCGAAGTCGTCAGCCTGCAGCGCGTCGACTCCGTCGGCTCCCAGGTCGGCGACGAACTGTTCCAGAACGGCGTGAACGCGCTGATCATGGTGGTGGTCGGCGTGATGATCTACCTGGCCGTGCGCTTCGAGTGGAAGTTCGCGGTGGCGGCGATCATCGCCAACCTGCACGACGTCGTGATCATCCTGGGCTTCTTCGCCTTTTTCCAATGGGAGTTCTCGCTGACCGTGCTGGCGGCGGTGCTGGCGGTGCTGGGCTACTCGGTCAACGAATCGGTCGTGATCTTCGACCGGATCCGCGAGACCTTCCGCAAGCAGCGCAAGATGAGCGTGACCGAGGTCATCGACCACGCGATCACCAGCACCATCTCGCGTACCATCATCACCCACGGCTGTACCGAGATGATGGTGCTGTCGATGCTGTTCTTCGGCGGCCAGGCGCTGCACTACTTCGCCATCGCGCTGACCATCGGTATCCTGTTCGGTATCTACTCGTCGGTGTTCGTGGCGGCGGCGATTGCCATGTGGCTGGGCGTGAAGCGCGAAGACTTGGTCAAGCCGGTCAAGCAGCGTGACGAGACCGATGGCGCCGTAGTGTAATTACGTCGCTTTCGGCCCGATGCCGTCAGCAAGGCCAGGAAAACTGCCGCGGCACTGCCGTGGCAGTTTTTTTTGACCGTCTTTTTTATTGTGTGAAGCAACGCACAGAGGCACGCTCCAGCCTGCCTTACCATGGACTCGTCTCTTTCAGGACATCCCTAGTTTTGGACTTCACCCGCTCCCCTTACCGGAGCGGGTTTTTTTTTGCCCGATTCGGGTGAACTAGCTCATCAATACGCGCCAGATCAAACAAACGTAAAAAAATTTAACAAGTGTGAGGCAGCGCACAGAGGGCGCGAGTCCGGGGAACTAATATGGACTCGTCTCTTTCAGGACATCCCTAGTTTTGGACTTAGCCCGCTCCCAACCGAGCGGGTTTTTTTTTGCCTGGGTGATCAGGCGAGGGCGGCGATGATGCCGTTCACTTCTTCGCCGGCTTCCTGCAGGACCAGCGCCAGGGTGCCGTCGCCAACGGCGAAGTCGATCGTGGCCAGGCCTTGCAGGCCAGCCATGCCGGGGCGTTCGAGCAGCGGAGATGGGGCCGGGCACAGGTCGTTGGCCAGCAGCAGGGTGTCGCCCAGGGTTTCCGGCGGCAGCGCGCGCATGCCGTTCCACAGCGCCTCGATCGCGCCCATCACCGGTGCCGGCACGCCCAGCTTGAGCAGCACGCCGCGGCCGATCGCAGTTTCGCCGTACTCCAGCCATTCGTCGGCGCCGCCATCGAGCAGGCCGGGAAATTCGGACGCACGCGACAGCAGGTAGAAGCCGCCGACCTCGTGCACGATCCCGGCGAACAGCGCCGTGTCCGGATCGACGCTGGAGACGCGCCGCGCGATCACCTGGGACAGCGCGGCGACGTGGGCCGAGTGCTGCCACAGCAGGTCGGCCTTGGCGCGCAGGCCGGGGTCGAGGATGTTGCCGGCCAGCTGGCGCACGATGACCGCTGCCGCCAGCGCGCCCAGCGTGCGGAAACCCACGCGCTGCACGGCGGCGCGCACGTTGGTCACGTCGTTGCCGGAACGGTTGTAGGCGGCCGAGTTGGCGATGGCGACGGTGCGCGCGGCCAGCAGCGGCTCGGTCTGCACCAGGCGCGCGGCCTCGTCGATATGGCAGTCGGGATCACCCAGCGCGCGCTGCAGCTTGAGCGTGGCGTCCACGTGGGTGGGAAAGGTGAGCTCGCCGCGTTCGGCTTGTGCGGCGATGCGCTTGAGGGCGTCGATTCTGTCCATGGGGGAAAATTATACCCCCGTGGCCATGCTCAAGGCTCGCTGAAAATGGCGTCGCAGCCTTCTTTCGGTTCTTCGGAGTCCTGCAGTTCGTCCACCAGCCCCAGGTCGAACAATTCCTCGACCGCGTTCATGAAGCTGTTCAGTTTGGTGGCGCCGATCAGGCGATAGATGTCGCCGGCTTCGTTGCGTACGCCGATCAGCATCTGCTCTTCGCGTACCTCGTCGGGCGTGGCGACGTCGAGCAGCAGGTTGCCGATGATGTGCTTGTCGAAATGGGCCGGCTTTTTACCTTCGAGCAGGGCTGTTTTCACGGGGGTCTTCCTTGGTGGTGCGCTGGGGCGCGCGAGTTCTGAATTTGCCGCCGGCGTCGGGCGACGGCGGCTTGCCATGGGCAGGATTATAGCCGTCCGGGACGATCTTGCCTGACGGTCCATTTTTTTAACTTTTCATGGCCGGGGCCGGGTACCATTGCCGGTTTCACGAACCCGCTCATCCTCCATGACCCAGCAGTTGCGCGGCATCTTCGCCCTCGTCATCGTCGTCCTCGTCTGGGGCACGACCTTCCCGGCCATGAAGGACCTGACCGCGACCTTTTCCCCGGTCTGGATCATCCTGGTGCGCTTCGCGCTGGCGGCCCTGCTGCTGTCGCCCTTCCTGTGGCGGGCACGGCGCGCCGACCTGGCCTCGGGCTTGATCCTGGGGCTGGTGTTGTTCTTCTGCTACCTGTTCCAGGTCGAGGGCCTGGCGCTGACCAGTTCCAACCGCAACGCCTTCATCTGCGGCCTGAACGTGCTGGTGGTGCCGCTGCTGGGCATCGTCGGCGGGCGGCTGCCGGAACGGCGCATCGTGTTCGCGCTGCTGCTGGCGATCGCCGGCCTGGCCTTCCTGTGCTGGGACGGCGGCGCCTGGGGCCGCGGCGACACGCTGGCGCTGCTGGCGGCGCTGTTTTTCGGCGTCTACGTCAAGATCATGGAGATCCGCACGCGCCGCGCGCTGCGCCTGATGAGCGTGACGGCGGCCCAGATCGCCACCGTCGCCGCCTGCGCCACGCTCTGGCTGCTGGCGCGCGAGGTGCCGCTGGGCGCGGCCCGGCTCGAGGACGGCGCCAATTACTGGAGCTACATCGGCCTGCACCTGGCCCGGTACTGGCCGAACTTCGCCTACCTCGGCGTGATCTGCACCGCCACCATCATCTCGATGCAGGCCTGGGGCCAGGCGCGCACCAGCGCCAACGAAGCGGCCGTGATCTACGCCTTCGAACCGGGCGCCGCCGCCTTCTTCGGTTTCTTCTGGCTGGGCGAGGCCATGACGGCGCGTGGATGGCTGGGAGCGGCGCTGTTGATCTCGGGTATGATAGTCAGCCAATGGAATGCCGAGAGCCGCCCGGCCGCCGCACTTGCTCCCGAGTGAACGCACCCGAGTAATGACCTTTGATCCGCCTCACGCATCGCGTCGATGATGCACGCTGAACTGTCCCGCCTGGCGCAGGAGGCGCCGCTGCGCGTGCTGCTGGTGAATGCCGGCGAGCCCGATTCGCTGACCTGGTCCGGCCTGATCCAGCCGCTGCGCCTGGCCGCCAAGATGCTGGGGCCGCAGCGCCTGCACGTCGACGTGCGCAGTCCCGACAAGTTCGCCGGCGAAGCGCTGCGCCCCTGGCACCTGGTTCTGCTGGTGGCCGACGAGGCCGAGGCCGGCCTGCGCCCGGCCAACCTGCGCGCGCTGGCCGAGCGCTGCCGCGGGGCGCCGTGCTGGGGCGGGGTCGGCGCCGGCGTGCTGTGGCTGGCGGAAGCCGGCATGTTCAACGGCGCGCGCACCGCGCTGCCCTGGTCGCTGTACCCGGACGCCGAGGCGCTGGCCGGCCAACCCCTGTTCAGCCCGCACCTGTTCGAAATCGACGGCAACCGCCTGACCTGCTGCGGCGGCGCGGCCAGCATCGATTTCGCGCTGACCCTGGTCGACCTGCTGTTCGGCGCCACCGTGCAGGCGCAAGTCAAGGAAGTGCTGTGCGTGGACCGCGTGCGCGGCCCGGAAGAACGCCAGCGCGTGGCCCTGCAGGCGCGCTTCGGCGTGCTGCAGCCCAAGCTGACCGAAGCCGTCACCTTGATGGAAGCGAATATCGAAGAGCCGCTCTCCACCGACGAGATCGCGCAACTGGCCGGCGTTTCGCGGCGCCAGCTGGAACGCCTGTTCAAGCAATACCTCGGCAGCCTGCCGTCGCGCTACTACCTCGAACTGCGCCTGAAGCGCGCGCGCCAGCTGCTGCGCGACACCAATTACTCGATCGTGCAGGTGGGATTGATGTGCGGTTTCTCCTCCGGCTCCCACTTTTCCACCGCCTTCGGCGCGCTGTTCGGCAATACGCCAAGGGAAGAGCGGCAGCGCAAGCTCAGCGACTAAATTCGGTCACTTCGGGGTCAGAGCACAAGGTTTTATGCGTTTTGCAGGCATTGCGCGAGGATGCCTGGCGCATCGAAGGAAATTCCACGAAGTTGACAAATTCTAGTGCTCTGACCCCGAATTCGGACCATTGTGTCCGTCCAAAAATGAAAATGCCTGTCGCAGTTTGAAAAGAACTGCAAGGATGGGCTTTCTATAATGGGGCGCTCGGCGCGGCTGCTGGAGTTCGCGCGATTTTATTTGGATGAGGAAAACGTCATGAATGCCAAGCTCGATTCCGGTGTCACCACGCGGCCTGTCACACGCCAGACCTACGACGAGGTCCTGGTCCCGACCTACGCCCCCGCCGCGATGGTGCCGGTGCGCGCCTTGGGCCTGGACGTGTGGGACCAGGAAGGCAAGCATTACCTCGACTTCACCTCCGGCATCGCCGTCTCCAGCCTGGGCCACTGCAACCCGGTCGTGGTCGAAGCGCTGACCCGCCAGGCCAACACCCTCTGGCACGTCGGCAACGGCTACACCAACGAGCCGGTGCTGCGCCTGGCCACCGCCCTGATCGACGCCACCTTCGCCGAGCGCGCCTTCTTCGCCAACTCGGGCGCGGAAGCCAACGAAGCCGCCCTCAAATTGGCGCGCAAGTACGCGCACGGCAAGTTCGGCCCGCACAAGTCGCGCATCGTGTCGTGCTACGCATCCTTCCACGGCCGCACCCTGTTCACGGTGTCGGTCGGCGGCCAGTCGAAATACACCGAAGGCTTCGAGCCGCTGCCCCCGAGCATCGACCACATCACCTACAACGACATCGCGTCGGCGCGCGCCGCCATCACCGACGACGTCGCCGCCGTGATCGTCGAACCGATCCAGGGCGAGGGTGGCGTGATTCCGGGCGATATCGAATTCCTGAAGACCCTGCGTGAACTGTGCGACCAGACCGGCGCCCTGCTGGTGTTCGACGAAGTGCAGTCGGGCGTGGGCCGCACCGGCACCTTCTACGACTACATGAACGTGGGCGTGACCCCGGACATCCTGACCTCGGCCAAGGCCCTGGGCAACGGCTACCCGATCGGCGCCATGCTGACCACCAACGAGATCGCCCAGTACCTGGCGGTCGGCTCGCACGGTACCACCTACGGCGGCAACCCGCTGGCCACCAGCGTGGCACTCAGCGTGGTCGAGCAGATCAACCAGCCGGCCTTCCTGGAGCGCGTACGCGAAGCCAGCGCCAAGCTGTTTGCAAAACTGGAGCAGCTGGCGGCCGACTACCCGCAACTGTTCAGCAAGCCGCGCGGCAAGGGCCTCTTGATCGGCCTGCCGATGGCCGATGCCCAGAAGGGCCATTCGAAGGACTACACCAAGGTCTGCGAAAAGCTCGGCCTGATGCTGCTGATCGCAGGCCCGGACGTGGTGCGCCTGGCGCCGGCGCTGGTCGTGACCGACGCCCAGCTCGACGAAGCCATGCGCATCATGCGCGAGGCCGCCGACGCTTACCTGGCTGGCTGATACCTCAAAGAGCCTTCGCCCGGCCGGGTTCCGATCCAGCCGGGCGTCCCTCAAGCCACCGGGAGTTTCCATGTACGTAGTCCGTCCGGTCGAACCCGCGGATGTCGGCGCCCTCGAGACGCTGCTCGCCGCGTCCATGCCGGGAGTGCACACGCTGCCACGCACGCGCGAGAAGATCGCCGCACTGGTCGAACGTTCCGTCGCCTCGTTCGCGGCCCACGTCGACATCCCCAGCGAAGAAACCTACCTGTTCGTGCTCGAGAGCGTGGACGAATCGGGCAAACCCCACGAACTGGCCGGCACCGCCGCCATCCACGCCTCCGCCGGCTCGAACGGCACCTATTTCGCTTTCCGCAACGACGTGATCCAGCAGGTCTCGCGCGACCTGAACATCAGCCACAGCGTGCATGCGCTGACGCTGTGCTCCGAGCTCACCGCCTACTCCCAGCTGTCCGGCTTCACGATCCGCCACCGCGACAGCGCCGGCCTGGAAGCGGCCCTGCTGTCGCGCGCGCGCCTGCTGTACGCGGTGCTGGCGCCGCACCGCTTCGGCGACCGCTTCTTCGTGCCGCTGGCCGGCGTCACCGACGAGAATGGCCAGTCGCCGTTCTGGGACGCGCTGGGCCGCAAGTTCTTCAAGATGGATTTCCTGGACGCCGAACGCACCATCGGCGGCGCCCGCAACCGTACGTTGATCGTCGAGCTGATGCCGCACTACCCGGTCTACGTGCCGCTGCTGCCCGGCCCCGCGCAGGCGGCGATGGGCCAGATCCATCCGGACGGCGAACTCTCGTTCGACCTGCTGACGGAGGAGGGCTTCGAGGCCGACGAATACATCGACATCTTCGACGGCGGCCCGATCCTGCAAGCCCACAAGAACGCGCTGCGCTCGTTTGCCGGTTCGATGGTGCGGCGCGTAGCCGCCCCGGCACGCGGACCCGCTGCGCCGGCCCGCCTGGATACGATGGTCAGCTATGCGGTGGCCGGCAGCGAGCGCAATTTCCGCGCCATCGTCGTCTCCTGCGCGCCGGCCGAAAGCGCCGACACGCTGTGCCTGCCGGCCTGGGCCCAGCAGGCGCTGGGCGTGACGGCGGGCGACAACGTCATCTGCGTGCGTATTTGAAGGATATCCAACCATGCTCGTAATACGCGCAATCACCCTGGTCGACATCGACCCGCTGATCGAGATGGCGCGCCAGGTCGGCAGCGGGATGACGACCCTGAAGCCGGACCGTGCCATGCTGGGCGAACGCGTGAACATCGCGGTGGCCTCGTTCGCCGAGACCATCGCACCGGAAGAACGCGACTACATGTTCGTGATGGAAGACACGGTGGCCGGACGCCTGGCCGGCGTCTGTGCGATCAAGGCCGCGGTCGGCCTCACGGAACCCTTCTACAACTACCGCATCGGCACCCTGGTGCACCACAGCCGCGAACTGAACGTGTTCACGCGCATGGACACGCTGTACCTGTCGAACGACCTCACCGGCTCGACCGAACTGTGCTCGCTGTTCCTGATGCCGGAATACCGCACGGGCTCGAACGGCAAGTGGCTGTCGAAAAGCCGCTTCCTGTTCATCGCCCAGTTCCAGCACCTGTTCACCGAAAAGATCATCGCCGAGATGCGTGGCTACCAGGCCGAGGACGGGACCTCGCCGTTCTACGAAGGCCTGGGCCGCCACTTCTTCAAGATGGATTTCAACCACGTCGACGGCCTGACCGCGGTCGGCAAGAAGTCCTTCATCGCCGAACTGATGCCGCGCCAGCCGCTGTACGTGGCCTACCTGCCGGAAGACGCGCAAGCCGTGATCGGCCAGGTGCACCGCTCCACGCTCCCCGCGAGGAAGCTGCTGGAGCAGGAGGGCATGCACTACGAGGGCTACGTCGACATTTTCGATGCCGGTCCGGTGCTGCAGGGCCGCGTGGGCGAACTGCGCGCGGTACGCGACAGCGTGCCGACCGTGGCCGAAGAGGGCGTGCCGGAAGGCGAGTGCGACGTCACGCTGGTCTCGAACACCCAGCTCGGCAACTTCCGCATGATCCTCACGCAAGCCTGCGCCGGCGGCACCAAGGTGGCGCTGTCGGCGCGCGAACTGCAACTGCTGCATTGCCAGTCGGGCGACCCGGTGCGCACGCTGTCACTCAATGTAAGGAAGAACGCACATGGCCAATCTGTCTAACTATATCAACGGCGAGTGGCTGGCCGGCAGTGGGGCTCCGGTCTCGACCATCGATCCCTCCACCGGCCGCGAAACCTGGACCAGCCAGGAATCGACCCGCGAAGACGTCGCCCGCGCCGTGCGGGCCGCGCGCGATGCGTTCGAAGACTGGGCGCTCACGCCGCTCGAACAGCGCATCGCCATCTGCCAGCGCTTCCGCGATCTGCTGAAGGCGCACAACGAAGACCTGGCCGCGATCATCGCCGAGGAAGTCGGCAAGCCCTTGTGGGAAGCGCGCACGGAATTGACGACCATGGCCAACAAGGTCGACATCTCGGTGCAGTCGTACGCGGCCCGCACCGGCGAGACGAACGCCAAGGTTGCGGACGGCAACGCCGTGCTGCGCCACCGTCCGCACGGTGTGTTCGCCGTGTTCGGTCCCTACAACTTCCCCGGCCACCTGCCGAACGGCCACATCGTGCCGGCCCTGATCGCCGGGAACACGCTGGTGTTCAAGCCCAGCGAATATGCGCCGCGCACGGCTATCCGCACGGTGCAGCTGTGGGCGGAAGCCGGCCTGCCGCAGGGCGTGCTGAACCTGGTCAACGGCGGCCGCGACACCGGCATTGCGCTGGGCCAGGCCGACGTCGACGGCGTGCTGTTCACCGGCAGCAGCCAGACCGGCGCCGCCCTGCACAAGCAGTTCGGCGGCCAGCCGGGCAAGATGCTGGCGCTGGAAATGGGGGGCAACAACCCGTTGGTCGTGTGGGATCTCAGTGCTACCGCCGCGGATATCGACGCCGCCGTGCACCACACCGTCATGTCCGCCTTCATCTCGGCCGGCCAGCGCTGCACCTGCGCGCGCCGCCTGGTGGTGCAGGACACGCCGGCGGGTCTGGCTTTTATTGAGCGCCTGGTCGAGGTGGCAGGCAAGCTGGCCGTCGGGCCGTCGAATGCCGAGCCGCAGCCCTTCATGGGGCCGGTCGTATCCAGCGCCGTGGCCGCGCGCCTGGTCGAAGCGCAGACGATGATGGAAGAGAAGGGCGGCACCGTGCTGCTGCGCATGCGCCAGCTCGATCCGGATGCCGGCTTCGTCACCGCCGGCATCGTCGACGTGACCGACGCGCAGGGGATCCCGGACGAGGAGTGGTTCGGGCCGCTGCTGCAAGTGATCCGCGTAAAAGACTTCGATGCCGCGATCCAGGCCGCCAACGCCACCCAGTTCGGCCTGGCCGCCGCGCTGCTGTCGCCGTCCGAAGACCTGTGGCAGCGCTTCGCGGTCAAAGCGCGTGCCGGCGTGGTCAACTGGAACCGCCCGACCACCGGCGCAGCCAGCTCGGCGCCCTTCGGCGGCGTGGGCAAGTCGGGCAACCACCGCCCGAGCGCCTACTACGCGGCCGACTACTGCGCCTACCCGGTCGCGTCCATCGAAAACGCCGCGCTGGAAATGCCGGCCAAACTGTCGCCAGGATTGAGCTTCTAAATGCGTAACGCCCGCGAATTCAACTTCGATGGCCTGGTCGGTCCATCGCACAACTACGCCGGCCTCTCGTTCGGCAACGTCGCGTCCTTCAACAACGTCAAGAGCGCGTCCAACCCGCGCCAGGCCGCGCTGCAGGGCCTGGCCAAGATGCGTGCGCTGGCCGCGCGCGGCTTTGCGCAAGCGGTGCTGCCGCCGCAGGCGCGCCCGAATTTCCGCCTGCTGCGCCGCCTCGGCTTTTCCGGCAGCGACGCCGACGTGCTGGCGCATGCCTGGCGTGAAGCGCCGGTGATCCTGGCCTGCGCCTGGTCCGCCTCGCCGATGTGGACCGCGAACGCCGCCACCGTCAGCCCGTCGAGCGACACTGCGGACGGCCGCGTGCATTTCACCGCCGCCAACCTGAACAACAAGCTGCACCGCGCCGAGGAACACATCCAGTCGACCCGCACGCTGCGCGCGCTGTTCGCCAACCCCGAGCGCTTCGTGGTGCACGATCCGCTGCCCTCGACCCCGGCCTTCGGCGACGAAGGCGCGGCCAACCACACGCGCTTCGCCAGTGCCCACGGCGCCGCCGGCGTCGAGTTCTTCGTGTATGGAAAGGTCGAGTTCGATCCGTCCGCCCCGGCCCCGAAAAAATACCCGGCGCGCCAGACCCTGGAAGCCTCGCAGGCGATCGCGCGCCTGCATGGCCTGGACGCCGCGCGCACCGTGTTCGCCTCGCAGAACCCGGACGTGATCGACCAGGGCGTGTTCCACAACGACGTGATCGCGGTCGGCAACGGCAACGTGCTGTTCTACCACGAGCTGGCCTTTGCCGATGAAGCGGCCACGCTGGACGCGCTGCGCCGCGCCTTGTCGAATGTCGACGCCGACCTGCAGGCGGTGCGCGTGACCGGCGCCCAGGTGCCGCTGGCCGATGCGGTGGCGAGCTACCTGTTCAACAGCCAGCTGCTGTCCAAGCCGGACGGGAAGATGGCGCTGGTGGTGCCGCACGAATGCCGCGAGAACGCCAACGTCGCCAACTACCTGGCCGGCCTGGTTGCAAGCGGCGGTCCGATCGACGAACTGATCGAATTCGACCTGCGCCAGAGCATGCGCAACGGCGGCGGCCCGGCCTGCCTGCGCCTGCGCGTGAGCCTGACCGACGACGAAGCCGCGGCCATGCACCAGGGCGTGATCATGACCGAAGACCTGTACGCGGCGCTGGTGCCCTGGGTCGAGCGCCACTACCGCGACCGCATCGAACCGAAAGACCTGGCCGACCCGCAACTGGCGCGCGAGTGTGCGCAGGCGCTGGAAGAATTGGAGCGCATCCTCGGCTTGCCGGGCCTGTACGACCTGGATTGAGCAGTGATGCTGTAATAACATATCGACGCAATCAGGACGGGACAACCCCGCCCGCAAAACAGCCGCGGCGCACGGCCACAAGCCAGGGCGCCCCAGGCATCACAATCAGCATTGGAGATGTAAATGAACAAAGACATGCCCCAGGATCTGCGTATCCGTACGCTTGCACTGGTCAATGAGAACAAGCCCGTGGAGCAGGTGGGCGCCCTGATCGGCGCCTGGCTCGGTTCCCTCGACGACGAGGACCTGGCCGGCGTCGCACCCGAGAGCTTGGCCACCATCCTGCTGGACGGCTTTGCCCAGGTGGCGCAGCGCACCGTGCAGGGCTGCCAGATCGCCCGCATGCGCTACAGCGACGGGCGCGCCGGCATGTCGACCGCTCTCCTGATCCTGAACGAGGACATGCCCTACCTGGTCGACTCCTTCGTGATGGCGCTGCGCCGCCAGCGCGTGGTCGCCTCGGGCGTGATGAACGCCGTGCTGCCGGTCAAGCGCGATGCGAACGGCGCCGTGACCGCCGTCGGCGAAGCCGGCGCGCCGCTGGAATCCTACGTCTTGTGCCTGCTGGCCGAAGACCTGCCGGCCGACGAACTGGACGCCCTGGTCGGGCACTTGCAGATGGTCGCGCGCGACGCCGCCATCGTGCACCGCGACGCCGTCGCCATGCGCGACCGCATGACCGCCGTGGCCGCCGCCGCCGCCGAGCAGGGCACGCCCGCCGGCCAGGAAGTGGCCGCCTTCCTCGAGTGGGCCAAGAACGAAGGCTTCGAGCCCTTCGGCTACGCCTACTACTTCGTCAAGCCGGGCGTGCGCGAACTCGAACGCGACATCCCGAGCCGCATCGGCGTGCTGCAGGACACCAGCCACCCGGTGTACGGCACCTGCCTGAAGAACATCCCGGGCGACTTCGAGATCCTGTCGCGCCGCGAAGACAACCTGTCGGTCGTGAAGGCCGACGTGGCCGGCACGCTGCACCGCGACCAGCCGCTGGACTTCATCGGCGTGCGCAATACGGACACGCAGGGCAACACCATCGGCGAGCACTGCTTCGTCGGCCTGTTCACCCGCGCCGCCACCTCGACCCCGCTGGCGCGCCTGCCGTTCGCGCGCGGCCGCGTGGCCAAGGTGCTGGGCATCGCCGGCGTGCGCCAGGAAGGCTTCCGCGCCGAGAAATTCATCGAGATCCTGGAATCGCTGCCGCGCACCGAAGCGCTGGAAGCGGACACCGAATGGCTGGCCCAGGTGTGCAGCGCGGTGGTCTCGCTGTACAAGCAGCCGCGCGCCAAGGTGTTCGCGCGCCGCGACGTGTATGCGCGCCACCTGAACGTGCTGGTCTACCTGCCGCGCGAGCGCTACAGCGCCGCCGTGGTGGCCGCGCTGGCGCAGGCGCTCAAGGACAGCTCGGGCGCCGTCGACGTGCGCTCGCAGACCCTGGTCGCCGACGGCCCGCTGGCGCGCGTCTACCTGATCGCCCAGGCCGCGCGCAATCCGCTGGATCTCGAGACCGACATCCAGAAGCCGCTGCTGTCCGTGCTGGACGGCTGGCATGACCGCTACACCGCGCTCACCGAAGGCATCGAAGACGTCCCGACCCGCAACGCGCTGCGTAAACTCTTGCCGACGCTGCCGGTCAACTACGTGGCCGCGACCGCGCCGGAAGTCGCCTTCCGCGACGTCAACGCGATCCTCCACAACGGCCAGGCGGGCCACGTCTCGGTGCGCATCGAAACCGACGACGCCGGCACCGCCTCGATCCGCCTGTACTCGACCGGCAGCGTGCCTTCGCTGTCGCGCATCCTGCCGGCGCTGCAGAACGCCGGCGTCGCCATCGACCGCGAGCAGACCTTCTGGATCGCCACCGCCGACGGCGCGCGCCACTACGTGACCGGCCTGATCGTCGATGCCGAATCGGCCGCCAAGCTGGCGCAGCCGGGCATCGCCGCCGTGGCCGAGGAACTGTTCGCGGCCCTGTTCAACGACGAAGCCGAAGACGGCCGCCTGAACGGCCTGGCCATCGAAGGCGGCCTGTCGACCCGCGAAGTGCAGCTGGTACGCGCCTACATCAGCTACTGGCGCCAGGCCGGCAGCAAGTTCTCGACCCGCTACATGGCCGAGACCCTGCGCCTGCGCGCCGGCCTGGTCAAGCAACTGGTCGACGGTTTCGTGCAGCGCTTCGACCCGGCCCTGCCGCAGGAGCAGCGCGACGCCGCCACCGCCCAGTTGGCCGAACTGAAGGCCGGCCTGGCCAAGGTCAACCACGCAGACACCGAGGAAATCATGGCCGCGCTGGTCGACCTGGTGATGGCGACCGTCCGTACGAATTACTTCCAGAACGCTGGTGAAAAAATCATTTTCAAGTTCGACACCAGCAATCTGGCGCTGGTGCCGGAACCGCGTCCGTTCCGCGAAATCTACGTGTTCTCGCGCCGCTTCGAAGGCGTGCACCTGCGCGGCGGCCCGGTCGCCCGCGGCGGCCTGCGCTGGTCGGACCGCATGGAAGACTACCGCACCGAGGTGCTGGGCCTGGTGAAGGCGCAGATGGTCAAGAACGCCGTCATCGTGCCGGCCGGTTCGAAGGGCGGTTTCGTCTGCAAGCAGATGCCGAAGGATGCCGCGCGCGAGGTCGTCGCGGCCGAGGGCGAAGCCGTCTACCGCCTGTTCATCGCCAGCCTGCTGGAAGTGACCGACAACCGCGTGCACGGCGAAATCGTGGCACCCAACGATACCGTGCGCTACGACCAGGACGATCCGTACCTGGTGGTGGCTGCGGACAAAGGCACCGCGACCTTCTCCGACATCGCCAACAGCATCGCCGTCTCGCGCGGCTTCTGGCTGGGCGACGCGTTCGCCTCGGGCGGCTCGAACGGCTACGACCACAAGAAGATGGGCATCACGGCCAAGGGCGCGTTCGAAGCCGTCAAGCGCCACTTCTACGAGATGGGCCACGACATGAACACCACACCAGTGACCATGGTCGGCGTGGGCGACATGTCGGGCGACGTGTTCGGCAACGGCGTGCTGCTGTCGCGCCAGCTGAAAGTGCTGGCCGCGTTCGACCATCGCCACATCTTCCTGGACCCGAACCCGGACGTCATCGTCTCCTTCAACGAACGCCAGCGCATGTTCGCGCTGCCGCGCTCCTCGTGGGAAGACTACAACAAGGACCTGATCTCGGCCGGTGGCGGCGTGTACCCGCGTAGCGCGCGCCACATCGAGCTGTCGCCGCAGGTGCGCGAAGCCCTGGACATCGAGGAGACCTCGCTCACGCCGGAAGAGCTGATGCACCGCATCCTGCTGGCGCCGGTCGACCTGTTCTACAACGGCGGCATCGGCACCTACATCAAGGCTTCGAGCGAGACCCATGCCCAGGTCAAGGACCGCGCCAACGACAACATCCGCGTCAGCGGCAACGAGCTGCGCTGCAAGGTCGTGGCCGAGGGCGGCAACCTGGGCGCGACACAGGCCGGCCGCATCGAATTCGCGCTGAGTGGTGGCCGCATCTTCACCGATGCGATCGACAACTCGGCCGGCGTGGATTGCTCCGACCATGAAGTCAACGTCAAGATCTGGCTGGACACCGAAGTCAACGCCGGCAAGCTGCCGGAAGCGGACCGCAACCGCATCCTGAACGAAATGACCGGCGACATCGAGCACCTGGTCCTGCGCGACAACACACTGCAGACCCACCTGCTGGTGCGCGAAGCGCAAGCCCAGTCCAACGCCGCCGTGGTCGACGGCTATGCCGCCCTGATCGCCAGCCTGGAAGCTGAGGGTGCCGTCTCGCGCGAACTGGAACAGCTGCCGAGCGAGACCGAGCTTGCCCGCCGCAAGGCACTCGGCCAGGGCCTCACCACGCCGGAACTGGCGGTGGTCGTGGCCAACGTCAAGAACCGCTTCAAGCGTATCCTGGCGGCGCTGCCGCTGACGGAGCTGCCGTGGGCCGAGACCATCCTGCGTCCTTACTTCCCGAAACAGCTGGTCGCCACCCGCGATCCGCTGGCGCACCCGCTGGCGGGCGCCATCCTGGCGACCGTGCTGGCCAACGAATCGGTGAACCGCTGCGGTCCGCTGATGCTGCGCGACCTGGCGCTCGAGCACCGCATCGACGATGCGGAAGTCGTGAAAGCCTGGGGCCAGGCCTGGGCCGCGCTGCACCTGGCGCCGGTGTTCGAGGCGCTCGACAACGATGCTTTGAACGTGCCGCGTGACGTCTCGCAGGCTGTCGACGCCCGCACCCGCGTGATGCTGCGCACCGTGATCGAAGGCGTGCTGTCGCTGCCGGCCGAACAAGCCGGCGCCGGCGGCATGGACGAGCTGTCCAAGCTGTTCTCTACCCCGGAACAGCTGCGCAGCTTGAACCCGACCAAGTCGGACGCCGACAGCCACGCCGGCCTGTCCTCGTCCTTCGTGCAGGCATGGAAGGCGGTCGACACGGTCGAATCGCTGGCGGCCTTCCTGTTCGCGGCAGTGTCGGTGCAGCGTCCGGGCGGCCTGTCGCTGGCCGAGTTCCTGCACGTCGGCATGCTGCTGCGCAGCGCCGCCGGCCTCGACACGCTGGAGCGCGGCCTGAAGCTGCCGGCCACCAGCAAGTCGCAGGAACAGCTGCGCAACTACGCGCTGCAAGCCCTGCGCCGCACCCAGCAGCGCATGCTGCTGCAGGTGCTGGAACGCGCAAAGCAGGGCAGCGACATGCAGGCCGCGGTGCAGGACCTGGTCGCGGCGATGGGCCTGGGCAACCACGCCCAGCCGACCGACCTGGAGCAAGCCATGCTGGACGTCTGGGCGCTGTCGGAAGGCAGCAGCCCGGAACGCCTGGCGGCGTGACGGGTGATGAGCCACACCGTGAGTGCAGCGTCTTTCGACACGCTGCCGGAAGCGGTCCGGGCGCTGGCCCGGGCCGACTTCGGTGACATTGCAGCACGCTTCCGCGGCGCCGGTTTCACGGTCGGCTTGCCGGCCAAGGGCATCCTGAGCGTGAAGGCGGCGCTGCCCGATCCGGCACGCGCGAGCGTGCTGCTGTCGGTCGGCGTGCATGGCGACGAGACCGGTCCCATCGAGATGGTGGCCCATGCGCTCGACGCCCTGTCGCAGACGCCGCAGGCGCTGGCCGTGGACCTGATGCTGTGCGTCGGCAGCATCGATGCGATCGCGGTCGGCAAGCGCTTCATCGACGCCGACCTGAACCGCATGTTCCGCCTGCAGCGCGGCGACCTGGCTTCTACCTTCGAAGCCGGGCGGGCCGATGCCATCATCGCCGCCACGCGCGCCTTTTTTGAAGACGCCGGGCCGCGGCGCTGGCACCTGGACCTGCACACGGCGATCCGCGCGTCGCGCTATCCGAAGTTCGCGATCGTGCCGCAGCTGATCGCGGACGACGCACGGGCCGAGTTGATCGGCTGGCTCGGCCTGGCCGGCATCGAAGCCGTCATCATGAATCCGGCCTCCGCCGGCACCTACAGCTACTGGACCGCCGAGCAGCACGGCGCCGCCGCCAGCACGGTGGAGCTGGGGCGGATCGGGACGCTGGGGCGGAACGATTTGTCGCAGTTCGCCGAGGCGTCGGCCGCGATCGATGGATTGCTGCGTGGCCTGCCGCAGGGCGCGGGCGGGGCGCCGCTGGTGTTCGACACGGCGCAGTCGATCACCAAGCTGTCCGACGGTTTCCGCATGAGCTTCGGACGCGAGACCGAGAACTTCACGCCCCTGAAAAAGGGTGAAGTCATCGCCATCGACGGCGACACCGTCTACACGGTGCAGCATGACGAGGAATGCGTCGTGTTTCCCAACCCCGATGTGCGCGTCGGCCTGCGCGCCGGGATCATGGTCGTCCGAAAGTAGAATGGACGCGTGGACGGGAAACCCGTCCACGCGTTCAAGCTACGCTTGCTTACCACCTACGGAAAGCACGTTTCAGGCGCGCGCGCTAGACTATCCCTTTTGAATGCACGGGAGCGTCTACCCATGAGCAAACTGTTTTCTCCAATCAAGCTGGGCCCGATCGAGCTGCCCAACCGTATCGTCATCGCCCCCATGTGCCAGTATTCGGCCGAGGGGGGCTTCCCGACCGACTGGCACATGATCCACCTCGGCCACCTGGCCCTGTCCGGCGCCGCCATGCTGGTGCTGGAAGCGACCGCGGTGACCGAAGAAGGCCGCATCACCTATGCCGACCTGGGCCTGTGGTCGGACGAACACGCGGCCGCGCTGGAGCCGGTCATCAACGCCATGCGCAAGTACGCGCCGATCAAGATCGCGGTGCAGCTGGCCCACGCCGGCCGCAAGGCCTCGAGCGAAGTGCCCTGGCTGGGCGGCGCCAACATCCCGGCCGACCATGCCAACGGCTGGCAGACCGTCGCCCCATCGAACCTGCCGCACGCCGACGGCGAGACCGTGCCGGAAGCCCTGGACGCCGCCGGCCTGCAGCGCGTGAAGGAAGGTTTCGTGGCCGCCGCGCGCCGCGCCGATGCGCTGGGCCTGGACGCGATCGAAATCCACGGCGCCCACGGCTACCTGCTGCACCAGTTCCTGTCGCCGCTGTCGAACCAGCGCACCGACGACTACGGCGGCTCGCTGGAAAACCGCATGCGCTTCCCGATCGAAGTGTTCCAGGCGATCCGCGCCGAGGTCTCGCCGGAGATGGTGGTCGGCATGCGCATCTCGGCCAGTGACTGGGTCGAAGGCGGCTGGGACCCGGAGCAGAGCATCGTCTTCGCCAGGGAACTGGAAAAGCTGGGCTGCCAGTTCATCCACGTCTCGAGCGGCGGCCTGTCGCCGCAGCAGAAGATCCCGGTGGGTCCCGGCTACCAGATCGAGTTCGCCTCGCGCATCAAGCAGTCCACCAGCATGCCGACCATCGGCGTGGGCCTGATCACGGAAGCCAAGCAGGCCGAGACCATCGTCCAGACCGGCCAGGCCGACATGGTGGCGCTGGCGCGCACCATGCTGTACGACCCGCGCTGGCCGTGGCATGCGGCGGCCGAACTGGGCGCGTCGGTGGCGGCGCCGCCGCAGTACTGGCGCTCGCAGCCGCACGAGTTCAAGAACCTGTTCGGCGATACGCGCCTGGGCCAGCGCTGATCCGCAGCCGCTTACCGTTCATCCCGCGTTTTCGGCAGTCCGTCGCATGCCGCGGGGTGGAGGCGGGCCCGCTTGTTAGAGTGCATACATTAACCTCGACAAGAAAAGGCCCACCATGCGTTCCGTCCCCGCCCTCGCACTTTGCGCCACCTTCGCCGCCACCCTCGGCGGCTGCGCCATCATCGTCGCCCCGGGTCCGGACGGCGACGTCTCGGTCCACACCCCGTTCTCCAGCGGCACCGTGCAGGGCGACGGCGTGATCGCGCGCGACCAGCGCATGGTCGGTACGGTACCAAGCCTGGAAGTGAACGGTTCGGTGCTGGTCGACGTGCGCGTCGGCCCGGCGACTTCGCTGGTGGTGGAGGCCGACAGCAACGTGGCGCCGCTGATCCGCACCGAGGTGCGCGGCGACCGCCTGCTGGTCGAAGCGTCGCGCTCGTTCAACAGCCGCAATCCGGTGCGCGTCACCTACACCGTGCCGCGCCTGACCGACCTGCGCCACAGCGGCTCCGGCCAGCTGTCGGTGCGCGACCTGAACGGCGAACCGCTGACGCTGGTGCAGAAGGGATCGGGCTCGGTGCTGCTGACCGGCCGCGTGGCCAGCCTGGAAGTGAACAGCGAGGGTTCGGGCAGCGTCGACGCCGCCACCCTGCAGAGCGCCAGCGCCAGCCTGACCCTGAGCGGGTCGGGACGCCTGAACGTGGGCCAGGTGCGCGGCGATTATGCGATCGCGCGCCTGGACGGTTCCGGGCAGTTGCGCGTGGCGGGTATGGTGCGTGCGCTGACCGGGCGCTCGACGCGCTCCGGGCACCTGGACCTGTCGGACCTGAGCAGCGAGCAGGCCGACCTGAATTCGAGCGGCTCGGGCGGGATCACGGCCAAGGTGAAGCAGTCGCTGATCGCGCAGAACGGCGGATCCGGCGGGATCCGCGTGTATGGCAATCCGCCGCAGATGTCGGTCAGCGGCAAGCCAGTCCAGTTGGTAAATTGAGACCGACGTATGATCAAAGCAGGTGGTCGAGCAGCTCCGGCCCGAACACCTCGCGATGCAGCCGGCCCGCCGGCACACCCGCATTCAACAAGGCCAGCCACTGCGCCTGCATGAACTTGTGCGGCCCGCACAGGTAGACCTGCGCGTCATCGAGCGGCCAGGCCGGCAGGCGCGCCACATCCATGCGGCCTTCGAGCGCATCCTGCGCGCCCTGTACATCTTCATAGAACGTCACCACCGACAGGTTCGGCATCGCCACCTTCAGGCGCTCGACCTCGGCGTGGAAGGCGTGAAGGCCCGGATCGCGCGCCGCATGCGCGAACACCACCCGGCGCTGCGGATGCACCGCGGCGATGCGCTTGAGGCTGGAGACCATCGGCGTGATGCCGACGCCGGCCGACAGCAGCACGATCGGCCCTTCGCCTTCGGTGTCCGGCGTGAAGTCGCCGAAGGGGTGCGACACCTGCAGGATCGAACCCGCCTGCACGTTCGCATGCAGCCAGTTCGAGACTTCGCCGGCCGGGGTATCGGCCAGCGCGTCTTCCCGCTTCACCGAAATGCGCATGCTGTCGATACCTGGTACGTCGGACAGGCTGTACTGGCGCAGCTGGTGACGGCCGCCCGGCAGGTCGACCGCGACGCTGACGTACTGGCCCGGCTTGAAGTCCGGCAGCGGCTTGCCATCGGCGGCCACGAAACGGATCGACAGCACATTGGCGCTTTCGCGTACCACGTCGAGCACGCGCATCGGACGGGTCTCGCCCGGCTGGATGCCGGCGGTGCTGTACATCTCGGCTTCGGCGGCGATCAGGAGTTTGGCCAGGGAGTTGTAGGCTTCGGCCCAGGCGTCCAGCAGGGCAGGGGTGGCGGCGTCGCCCAGGGTGGCGGCGATCGCCTCGAGTAAGTGCTTGCCAACGATCGGGTAATGCTCGGTGCGGATGCCGACCGAGACGTGCTTGTGGACGATGCGATTGACCACCGGGCCCAGCGCCTGCGGCGTGCCGATGTTGGCCGCATACGCGAACACCGCCGACGCCAGCGACTGCTGCTGCGCCCCGCTGGCCTGGTTCCCCATGTTGAAGATGCGCGTCAGCTCGGGATGCGCGCCCAGCATGTTCGCGTAGAACAGGCGGGTGATGGCCAGGCCGTGCTCGCGCAGGACCGGGACGCTGGCATCGATGTAGGGGCGGGAAGCTTCGGAGATCATGGTAGGTTCCTTAATTATGCATTTAAAATGCATATTTATCGTTTAAAAAATCGCCCGCAAGGCGAGCGCTTACTTCCAGGCAACTTGGCTTAAGCTGCCGAGTTGCCGATATCCTTGTTCCCAGCCCAGAACATCCGGTGCATCTGCACCACCTGTTCGCCGGTCGCACCCGAGGTCACCTGGGACAGCGTGTAGCGGTCCATCGCCTCATAAAAGGCGCGCATCCCGGCGCGCAGCATGCCGCGCAGTGCGCAATCCGTCTTGAGGGCGCAATTCGTGCCTTCGCAGTCGGCCAGATCGTCGCCATCGCCTTCGAGCTTGCGCAAGACCTGGCCGATGGTGAGCGTGTTCGGGTCGGCCGCCAGGCGCAGGCCGCCGTTGCGTCCACGCATCGATTTCACCCAGCCCAGCTTGGCCAACTGGCCGACGACCTTGACCAGGTGGTTCAGCGGGATGTCGAACTGCGCACCGATCTCGGCCACCGTGACCGGGTGGACCCGTTCGCCTGCACGCTCCAGATAGATCAGGACGCGCAGGCCAATGTCGGAAAAGCGGGTAAGGCGCATCGTATGGGCTCGCTGGAAACGGCTTCATTCTACCTAAATCTGCATTAAAAATGCACATTTAGGAAACTATTTTTTTCTTGCCTTGAAGATCAACCTATAATCGCGAGTTTGAGGCTGACACAAACAGCTGTTGATAGTAGCGCGACCAGAGGATACGCCGTGAAGCAGACATTGGGCCAAAAGCTCTTTCGAACCAAAACGTCCGGACACAAGCAGGACGAAGGCCATGGCGGAGGGCTGGGCCGCAGCCTGGGCCTGTTCCCGCTGACCATGATCGGCGTCGGCGCCACCATCGGCACCGGCATCTTCTTCACGATGGTCGAGGCGGTCCCGAAAGCCGGCCCGGCGGTCGTCCTGTCCTTCCTGTTCGCGGCGATCACCGCCGGCCTCACCGCGCTGTGCTACGCCGAACTGGCCGACCGCGTGCCGGCCTCCGGCTCGTCCTATTCCTTCGCCTACGCGACCGTGGGCGAGTTCGCCGCCTTCGTGGTCGCGGCGTGCCTGCTGCTCGAATACGGCCTGGCCGCCAGCGCCACCGCGATCGGCTGGTCGGACTACCTGAACAACTTCCTGCAAAATGCGATCGGCTGGCAGATCCCGACCGCGCTGCGCTCGCCGATGATCGTGTCGGGCGCGCACGGCATCGAAATCCACGCCGGGAACATCAACCTGCCGCCGATCCTGCTGGTGATCCTGTGCTGCACCTTGCTGGTGCGCGGCACCAAGGAATCGGCCACCACCAACGCCATCATGGTCGTGATCAAGCTGGCGATCCTGGTGTTCTTCGCGGCGATCGCCCTGACCGGCTTCGACATCAACAACTTCCACCCCTTCTTCGCTTCCCCGGACAGCCACGGCGTGGGCGGCATGGCCGGCGTGACGGCGGCCGCGGGCACCGTGTTTTTCTCCTTCATCGGCATCGACACCATCGCCACCGCCGGCGAGGAAACCCGCAACCCGACGCGCGACGTGCCGCTCGGGATCCTGGCCGCGCTGATCATCGTGACCGTGTTCTACATGCTGGTGGCGATCGCCGCCATGGGCGCCCAACCGGCCCACAAGTTCGCGGGCCAGGAGGCGGGCCTGGCCGTGATCCTGCAGAACGTGACCGGCAAAGCCTGGCCGGCGCTGGTGCTGTCGGGCGGCGCGGTCATCTCCGTGTTCTCGGTGACGCTGGTGACGATCTACGGCCAGACCCGCATCCTGTACGCGATCGCCAAGGATGGCCTGATCCCGCAGGCGTTCAACAAGGTCAATCCGCGCACCCAGTCGCCGGTCGTGAACACCCTGATCGTCAGCATCGTGGTCGGCATCGTCGCCGGCCTGGTCGACTCCACCTTCCTGTGGGACATGGTGAGCATGGGTACGCTGGTCGCCTTCATCGTGGTCTCGATCGCGGTGCCGGTGATCCGCCGCAAGCAGGGCGAGACCGGGCGCAAGGGGTTCCGCGTACCCTTCGGCCCCTACCTGGTGCCGGGCCTGTCGATCCTGGCCTGCCTGTACCTGGTGCACGGCCTGTCGACCATCACCTATACCGTGTTCGCGATCTGGATGACGGTGGCGATCCTGACCTACTTCGGCTACGGCATCCGCAACAGCCGCATGAACAAGAGCGACGCGGCGCGCGCCGAACTGACGCACTGAGTTTCCGATCAACCGGGTGAGCGATAGCCGCCGCGCTCACCCGGCCAACAACCCCACTTCTATAATGCTTTCGCCATCCACATGGAGGAAGCATGTCCCGTTTGCTGCAGTGCCTGGCGGCGTTCGCCGTCTCCGCGTCGTGCCTGGCCGGCGCGGCCGCCCAGGTCGCCCCATCCAATCCATCCACCCCGGCCGCCCAGGCGCCGCGCCCCAAGTGGCAGGTCGATGCCTGGCTGATGACCTCCTTCCGCGGCAGCGGCGACGGCCTGCACCTGGCCGTCAGCGAGGATGGCAAGACCTGGCGTGACCTCGACCGCAACTTCCTGAAGCCGCGCGTGGGCAGTGGCCTGATGCGCGATCCGCATTTGCTGCGCGGGCCGGACGGCGTGTTCCGCCTGGTCTGGACCACGGGCTGGAAGGACAAGGGCATCGGCTACGCATCCTCGACCGACCTGGTGAACTGGTCCGAGCAAAAATACCTGCCGCTGTTCGAGGACGTGCCGGGCACCAGGACCGCCTGGGCGCCGGAAACCGTCTACGACGAAAAGCGCGGCCATTACGTGATCACCTGGTCGTCCGACATCGAGGGGCGCTTTCCGCAGACCGCCTCGAACGACCGGATGAACCACCGCACGTATTACGTCACCACCCACGACTTTCAATCCTTCAGCAAGCCGCAGTTGCTGCTCGATCCCGGCTTCGACCACATCGACACCACGCTGAACAAGTCCGGCGACAAGTGGATCGCCGTGTTCAAGGAAGGCGACCAGCAGAAGAAAAAGATCTGGGGCGCGCTGCGCTATGCGGTGGCCGACGATGTGCTGGGGCCGTACAAATTGATGCCGGAACCGCTGGTGCGCGAGCGTGCCGAAGGGCCGACCTTGATGCGCCTGGGCGACAAGACGCGCCTGTTCGTCGACTTCTATTCGGGCGGCCACTACGGCGTGTACGAGACCGCCGACTGGAAGACCTGGACCGACGTCTCGGGCGAAGTCAGCGTGGTGAAAGGCCAGCGCCACGGCACCATCCTGTGGGTGCCGCCCTGGCTGGCCAGGAACCTGGACACGGCGCAGCCCTCGGGCACTGCGGCCACGCCGCAGCCGGCGCCGCCGCCCATCCTCGAAGGTTTCACCGCCGACCCATCCATCCGCGTGTTCGGCGACACCTATTACCTGTACCCGACCTCGGACAAGCCGAACTGGCAGACCACCGATTTTTCGGTCTGGAGCTCGAAGAACCTGGTCGACTGGAAGAAGGAAAAGATGGTGCTGGACGTGGCCCACGACCTGAAATGGGCCAGCATCGAAGCCTGGGCGCCGGATGCGATCGAGCGAAACGGACAATACTATTTCTACTTTTGCGCGGCCCAGCGCATCGGCGTGGCCAAGGCCGGCAGTCCGCTCGGCCCTTTCCAGGACGCGCTGGGCAAGCCGCTGATCGAGAAGGGCAGCGGGGTGCAGACCAACACCATCGACCCCTATCCCTTCATCGACGACGACGGCCAGGCCTATCTCTACTACGGTAACGGCAAGATCGCCAACGTCTACAAGCTGAAAGCGGACATGGTGACGCTGGACGGGCCGCCGGTCGGCATCGCGCTGCCGCAGTTCCGCGAGGGGATCGTGGTGTTCAAGCGCGGCGGCAAGTACTACTTCATGTGGTCGATCGACGATGCGCGCAGCCCCGATTACCGGGTCGGCTGGGGCGTGGCCGATTCGCCGCTGGGACCGGTGCGTTCGCCCGACCACGACTTCATCGTGCTGCAGAAGCACGGCGCCGCGGTCGGCACTGCCCACCATAGCGTCGTCAACGTGCCGGGCACCGACCGCTGGTATGTGGCCTACCACCGCCATGCGCTGCCGCAGGGCGGCGGCTACCAGCGCCAGACGGCGCTGGCGCGCATGAGCTTCGACGCCGCCGGGAACATCGAAACCATGGACCCGCTGGCGGCGCCGTTCAAGCCGGGCGATGCCGGCGAGCCGATCGTGAACGGCCGCGGCATTGCCCGCTAGGCAATCGCCGGATCAGCGGGCCATCTTGTAGCGTTCCAGCCAGTGCGCATACGGCGCCGGCAGCACCCAGGTCGGCTTCTCCACGCCCAGTTCCTTGGCGGCCTGCAGCGGGTAGTGCGGATCGGCCAGGTGGGCGCGGCCGACCATCACCAGGTCCAGCTGTTCGCCCGCGACGGCATTTTCCGCCAGCTGCGGGCCGTCGAAGCCCCAGGCCGACGCCACCGGCAGGCCGGCTTCATTGCGCACGCGCTTGGCGATGTCGCCCAGGAAGGCCGGGCCCCAGGGAATGTTGGTCTCGGCGATGGTGAAGCCGACGCTGACGCTCAGCATGTCCAGGCCGCGCGCGCGCATCTGGCGCACCAGTTCGATCGATTCGGCCAGGGTCTGTTCGTCCTTGCCGTCGTACTCCAGAACGCCGAAGCGCGCGGTCAGCGGCAGGTTTTCAGGCCACACTTCACGCACCGCTTCCAGGGTCTCGAGCAGGAAACGGCTGCGGCCGGCGAAGTCGCCGCCGTACCCGTCGGTGCGCTGGTTCGAATGGCTTGAAAAGAAGCTCTGGCCCAGGTAGCCGTGGGCGAAGTGCAGCTCCAGCCATTCGAAGCCGGCGGCCAGCGCGCGCTTGGCGGCGGCCACGAAGTCGGCTTTCACGCGGGCGATGTCGTCCAGCGTCATCTCTTTCGGGGTCTTCGGCAGGTGGTGGCCGAAGGGGATCGCCGACGGGGCGATGGTGTCCCAGCCGTAGGGCGCGTCGGACGGAATGTGATCGTCGCCTTCCCACGGACGGTTGGCGCTGGCCTTGCGGCCGGCGTGGCCGATCTGGATGCCGGGCACGGCGCCGGCAGCCTTGATGTGCGTGGCGATGTTCGCCATGCCTTCGACTTGCGCGTCGTTCCACAGGCCGGTGCAACCCGGGGTGATGCGGCCTTCCGGCGAGACGGCGGTCGCTTCGACGATCACCAGGCCGGCACCGCCGCGCGCGATGCCGGCGTAGTGGACCTGGTGCCATTCGTTGACGAAACCGTCATTGGCTTGGTACTGGCACATCGGCGGCACCGCGATGCGGTTGCGCAGGGTGACGTCTTTCAGGATAAAAGGGGTAAACAGGGCTGACATGATGAGAAACTGGGCTTTCGTGTTGAAGAGTCAAGCCGCGGTCTGCGCCGCGGCGGGTCGGTCAGTATAAGAGGATCGCGTGAAGCTTGCTGGCGGGCTCTAAATTCTAGAAATTTGAGCAAACAAGGCTAAGGCTGCAGGGGCATAAAGTAAACTAATGGAACCTTATCCTGTCCATAAGAATCTCTTATGCTGAATCCGCAATGGCTGCGCAGCTTCGCCACGCTGGCCGAGACCGGCAGTTTTACGCGCACCGCCGAACGTCTGGGCCTGACGCAGGCGGCGGTCAGCCAGCACATCACGCATCTGGAAGACGCGCTCGGCCCCTTGCTGATCCGGCGCCCGCGCCAGCTTGAGCTGACCCCGGCAGGTAGGGCACTGCTCGACTATTGCGCTGAGCTGGAGCAAGCCGACAAGCGCCTGCAGGCGCGCTTGGGCGACTTCGATGCCGACAGCGGCGAGGTCAGCCTGATCACGCCGGGCAGCATCGGGCTGGCGCTGTATCCGGTCCTGCTCGATTTGCAGCAGGCGCATCCCGGCCTGGTGATCCGGCACCGCTTCGCGCCCGATCCGGAGACGCGCGAGGCCGTGCTGCAGAACACGTATGAGCTGGGACTGGTCACCTTGAAGCCGGACGATGCGCGCCTGGCCTTCGAACCCTTCATCGAGGAACCGCTGGAATTGATCGCGCCGGCCACCGCGGCTGTCGATGGCTGGGACGACCTGGCCGGGCTCGGTTTCATCGACCACCCGGACGGCCAGGCGATGGCGACGCGCCTACTCAGCCGGCGGTTTCCCGGCAACCCGGGCGTGCGCACGCTGCCGGTGCATGGCTTCATCAACCAGATCGGGCTGATCCTGGAGCCGGTGGCGCGCGGGCTGGGTGTTACGGTGTTGCCGCGTCATGCGCGGTTGGCGTTTGCGCGGCAGGATGCGATCCGGGTGGTGGCGGGCGGTGATCCTGTCGTGGACCAGCTATGGCTGATTCACCGTGCCGAGTGGCCCTTGTCGGCGCGTGCGCAGCGGGTGGTGGCGCATATCCGGGCAAGCTGCACGAGCAATCAGCTTGGCGCCAGTTCGTGACAGGCGCGATGACGCCATGCGCTACCTGACCTTGATCGGCGCTGTGATTGCGTGGCCTTGCGAGTCGAAGAAGCTTCCTCCTGCAAATCCTTCGGCTGCATGCTCGACGAATTCCCTGGCCGTTTCGGCGGCCACTTCTTTCCGGTGCTCCGCCGGTATTTCAACGCGCCACCAGCGACCGGAGCGGCTGTAGTGCGGCTCTTCAATGAGATACTCGAGCCATAGGGCGCCACAACGCTTGCATGTCGAGACCGAGATTTCAGCGCCGTGCCGGTCTTCGCCAATGGGCTCGGTATCGTAATCCTGAAAGCGGAAGGGCGGCCGCCTGCAGGCGCATGAACGCTGTATCGTCGCTTCTGACATGGTTGGAGACTAATTTTCCTCAGCGACGTTACCGCATGCAGATCAGCATGCCATCGCCCCGCTCCGCAGTCCGGTCGATGAAATCTTTCATCGCCGTAAAGCTGCCCGTACAGAATTCCAGCGCATCCGGCTCG
>Ga0265798_10000984_pt1 | contig 45486 bp, 48 predicted proteins | sample P3T30metagenome_FD_192430 | JGI IMG/M metagenome (GOLD analysis project Ga0265798, IMG submission 192430) | Plant litter microbial communities from East Loma Ridge, Irvine, California - P3 T30 | ecosystem: Environmental > Terrestrial > Plant litter > Unclassified | place: USA: California... | reverse complement strand
CGGGCAAGAACGTGGCGGACGTCAAAAGCACGCAGAATGCTTTCGACATCGCTGTCACTATGGCTGAAAGGCAGATCTTGAAGGGATCGGGTTCGAAGGAACCACGTGTGGAGAGGGTATTGGCAAAACCTGGCGTGCCTACGGTGAAGGCAACAGTGGTAGAAGTGTTGCCATGCTGTTAGTGGGTATGCTTCTAAGAACATCCATTCGACACGAATCCCACATCTGTCATGACACGACGGATGGAAGTAGAGTATAGAGTCAGGTAGTATGTTGTAGGAAACTCATGACAGATGTGACCTCCTCTTGTTCTCGAGGACTTGAACAGTTCGCATATTCACACTAGTATTCCCGACTGGAGCGTGTCTGTTCCAACTTGACATCTTCCCTCCCCACAAGCGCTCGTTTGAAACGTGTCGCATTGCGAGATTGCATCCTGCTCCTAAACTGAGTGTAAGCGTGTAAGTCCTGTTTGAGCGTGTACATCTTCCTCACACGTGCAAGGAGATTCGAAAAGAGACACATGTTCATGAGTACCATGCTCCAAGAAGGACCACCGGTATTGCTCATCTGGGTCAAACGAGAGGAACTGTATGGGAATGACAATGTTTTATATGCAGATTACATCTCACGACACGCGGTTTTTTTCGAACGCTTCTACTATCAGTCCGCCGTCGATCCATGCTTCGGGATGTTCTTCGCACGAGGAGTAGGCATGTCCGAGAATCTGTGCTGCGTCCCGTGCTGCTCGACCACGTCTTTGCTGTCCTCCAACCTTGCGCCGCCTGTCTTAATGTCACCGCCTTTGCTGTCGACATGGGCCTAGCTGTCGCGTGTGTCTTTTTTGTTGCTCGTCGCGATGCTGTCGCCCGTGTGTTTGCTGTTTTTCGATGGGATGCGGAAGGCGTCGTGGGATCTGTACCAAGGGGATACGGTGCGTCGCTCTCCAGCGAATTCGAGCTCGGGGTGACGGGAAGGATGATCTGCGGTGGTCGGAGTTCTCGGGGGTGACTCCGCATGCTCCGGGCCGTCCTTCTTGTCGTCCTTGTTGAAGTCGAGCGAATCCAAAGCCGACTTTGAAGCCGAGCGCAGCGCAGCGCCAGATCCATGACAGAGCTCCTCTTCTTGATCTCCTTCAGGTTGTCTTTGTCTAGCCCTTGCCCTTTATCCCCATCGTGGACTTCATACTTTTGAGCAACCTGCTCGCCAATAACGGTTTCTTCTTTATGCCACTATCCAGCGCCGACTCCGACTCCGCACTCCCGACAGCCTGAGTCTGCTCATCCTCCATGTCAACCTCCGAGTCCACGGCTTTCAACGTGAATGATGGCTCCTCTGCTACCACCGGCTTCGCGTCCTGCTCCTCGACTGTCATGGTCCCTGATGGCATGATGTCGACCGCTGCCTCCACCTTCTCCCAACAGGGTGCGCTCGACCTCTTGCTTGACAATGGAGCACGGCCTCCATGGTGTAGCGAAAATCCCTGCTCTCGCCCAAGTCCATCAGAGTCTCCTCATCACTCCAATCTTCGTCGACCACGTATTCCTCTACCACGTCCCCGAAGTCGTCATCTTCTTCTTCTTCCTCTTCTTCTTCCTCTTCCCATTCTTCCTCGTACCCAGCAAGCCTCGGATCCTCCATCGCGCGCGGCTTCATAGCATGCGCGCGCTGCAACGCATCGAGCAATTGGCGGATCTCTGTCAGACTGCCTTGAATGCATTCGTCGGTGGCGTTCTTGTGATGGGCATTCGTGTTGTGCCAGATCGCTTCGCAGCGGGCAATAGCATCGCCTGCCTCATACCAGCTGGCGAGAATTCCACCGAAGATGATTTCGAACAGCATGCGATGGTAAAGGGGCATGGAGTCATCCCTCAAATGATGTTCGACAAGGACGATACACTCTTCGAGCTTTTTGTCTTTGTATAGCTGATAGCACGCGTTGTAAGCAGCGGCCCATGACTTTAGGACCTCCACGGAGTAGCCGCTGTTGTCGGCCATGGCTAGTTGATGTGTCCGGCTATCATCAACCTGAACCATTTCTATGAGCTCCTACCACGCCTTTCCCTCGATCCAAAGGCGCGTTTCGAGTACACTCTTGCATCAACGCGATCATTGCGCGTTCTCGATTCCCCAATCTACAACAACAGAGACTTTCGTCTGGTCGGCGGCATCACTCTCGAAGACACGATACACAGAGACGAATGGGAGACAAAGGCATGGCGTATACAAATCAGCGACGCCAACGATCCCAGCGGGCAAATTCTTCTGCCATTCCGCATCCAGCCATACTTGGAGTACTGGGATGAGAAGAAGCATAGACCCAGGTCAGCTCATCCAGTACTCAAAGCAATACGACCACGCAACACGGTGCCTCACTGGTACAGTCCTTTCGCCTCATATTCAGAGTCCCTACGTCTTTTCGAATCAGCCATTCTAACGAAAACAGACGCCGAAGACATTGCTCAGCTCTTGTGTGATGTGTTGAACAGGATCCCATCCAATCTACCATCGTTCGACGCTTAGTCTAGGCTGTTGAAAGGCCAGGGTGCAAGCCCTCGTATCGCGAGGTTCGCAGAGCTCGTAGTGCTCCTCCGCTGGAGTGAAGACTTCGACCCGTCAAAGATCGACGTGGCATACTACACGCCAATGAAGCACGTCACGAGCAGCTAAATCAAGGCGAATAGACACGTCTATCTATTTTGCGACATGCAACAAGAAACCGTGGTAGACTCAAACGGTTTGGCAATCCGAAAGCACAAGGAATGGGCGCTCGTAATCGATAGCGCTTATCTCGACAAGGCCAAAATTGCGAACACTGCTACACCTCTTGGGTTTCTCAGCATCATCAGCGAAACCACTGGTACCACCACCGACATGCGAGTATCACTGGTTTTAAGCAGATCCAGTGGCGATTGTTCGGTCACATTGGGACCAAGGTCCAACTCCAAACGAGATCCGACATCTTAAGAGCAGAGTTTCAAGCAGCATCTCTGAAGCAAAAGGCGAAAGACTTCGGCGCTTTAAATAGCTACAGAATAATTGAGAAACGCTATACCATCGCCAAACCGCAGGCGCGAATGGACTGCTCCCGTATCCTCTGCTTTCGCCGAGGCCATATTTGGTTGATAACTTGATATGCAGGTCAAGAGTAATGAGAGTCATTCATCACTCGAGACAGCGCCTCTCCGAGTCGTCGTCCATTCGGAGAGCACCATCATGCACTCGTACATTTCTGAACGAAGTCTTCGGTCAGTTGCTTGTGGCGACGGTCTACTCAACGTCTTCTTCGAAATTTGTGAGGCTGTAGATCAGGTCAACCTTGGCGTTATCAAAAAGTCTCCCCCATCAGTGACGAAAAAGCACGCCCGTATTCCTGAGATCAACGACACATCTTCCAAGCTTGTCGAGAAAGTACTGTGTAGTCCAAATCCTCAAGCTACAAAGGGTGCTGGCGGCTGGGCAAGGAGGCAGGCAACTGGGCAACTGAAGGCCTTGCCCGCAAGTGATAACAAAGATTTGTACAAAACGATCGATCGATCGTCTAAACGTGATATTCGTGGACCCACGTCCGAGAATGCTGGTGTGTCCCAACTCAGGGCGAATTTCTAATTCGAGTATACTTTTCCTGCGTAGGCTCGGAATATCACATGATGAGTCGAGAAAGACAACGTACGACGTACGTGAAGTCCGCGAACAAAGTGGTGTGCTAGCCAAGCAACCATGACGACTGCAAGACTCCGCAAAATGCTCTTTGGCGATGATATACTAAGATTCGATGAGAACATGGGTATACCGAGTGTTGTCATACCCAGAAAGGGTTGATTGTAGTCGTGAGACCGCATTGTCAAGGGTAAGGGTTGGGGTTATCTAGCTATCACCGCGTCAAGTGCTTTGGGAAGGAACACATGTTTCGAATGCCTCGTTGCGGGCAGATGACTCGAAAGTGATACGACGGAGCCACACCTCGAATGACGAATAGTTATTACACACTTCTCTAACTACGAAAACAAGCAGTCTTCAGGGCCCGGTACCTTCTTGGCCGCCAGCGCCAAACATGTCTCCGTCTCCAGGCGTGTCCATGCCATGTAAAGCTTCGCCAAACGCACTATCGTCGCCGAAGTCCAGCATGCCGTCGCCAGCACTCTGACCGAATTCACCAGCAAGATCGCCAAAAGTGTCGTTGAACATGCTAGTGTCCTGGAGGTCGCCCGCCGGAGTACCCTGTGGCCCCGTGCTGGCAGCGTTGCTACCAGGCTGCGCGTTGAGGTTTGCCATGGCGGCAGAACCTTGCTGCGCTGGGGGTTGTCCGGGTTGTTGCTGGGCGGTAGACGCTGCTGCTTCGCTGGGTGCGACGTTGCTCTGGGGCATAGAGAAAGCTGTGGAGTCACCGGGTGTCTGGTTCTGACCTGGCGTTCCGGTCTGAGCGGGCGTCACGCCTGCGCTGGGGAATTGCAGATCGGTTGTGTCGAGGTCCATGCCCTCCGGGAGTTGAAGGTCCGAGTTGCTGGTCGAGGATAGGTTCTGCTGAGGCTGCTGAGGCTGCTGCTGATACTGCTGAGGGTAGCTATCTTGTGCCTGACCTCCCGATTGCATGCCGGGTTGCGTAGGAGGGACGCTATCTTGCTGTTGTTGGGGCGGTACTGGCGACGCATTCGGCTGCGGGACGTTCGCGGGTACCATAGGTTGGAGCTGTTCCGCCTTCGACTGGGGCGCTTCAGCACCTGCTTGCTCTTCTGGGGAGCTGCTCTGCTGAGCGGGTGGCGCCTCTCCCTCTTCCCAGCCTCCCTTCTCGATCAAATTTGCGTCCGCATAGCCAGCAAACTTGACTCCAAGAATACCCTCGACGTCTTGTAAGACCTTTTCTACAGTCTCGCGCTTATCACCTGTTTGGTCATTGACTTCGAGTTCTTCAAGCCTGTACGCAGCAGGTTCGTAGCCCTCCCATGTGGCGCTGCGCAGCCTCTTCTCGGCTTGCAACAGAGTCTTGGTCTTGCGCCATTCTTGCATCTTTGCAGCGTGCTCGGCCTTCATCCGTTCGATTTCGGCGTGCCCGTCGTCAAGATGCTTTTGCACGCGCTTGTTGAACTCATCCACCTGCTCCTTCTTGACATTTGTAAAGGGCTTTGCCTCCTCGGGTGCTGTCAATTGTTTCTCACTAGACTCAAAGTCCATGGAGGGTGGCTCAAGAAGACCATCAGTCAAACTCTTCATCTCACCCATGAGACCGAGTCCAAGATCAGCGGGTACGATCTGCCCACTTGCGTAAGGTGAGGAGAATACTTCCTCCATCCACCTGTGATGCTGCATGTACCTAGCGGTGCTGATATCTCGAGGTGTCAAGTGATCGAAATAGTCACCGAGTGCCGTGTTTTCTTCGTCTTCGATGCTCGTATCTGGCATACCGTCTGGAACACCAGCCACACCGACCGACCCCTGTGTCCTCTGCCTCTTGGCAGGGGGAGCGGCCTGGTTGTACCGACCCTGGGCGGGCATAGGGTTGGAACCGTAGAAACCAGGTGCCATCATGGTATGCCCCATCTCGCGTCCGGAGGGTCCGTTGATGTGAGGCCAGTGCTCGCGATCGTGAAGCATAAAGTCCCGCTTCTCCAATCTTCCCTGGCTCTGCAGATGCTGACGTTCCAACATGAGCTGCCTCGTCTGGGGATCGAATGGCAGTTGAGCAATTGGCAGGATGTTGCGGTTGTCCGCTTGATGGTAGTGTACAATCCAGAGCGAAGGGTCGGGCGGTGCAGCATTGACGTTGGGTGCCTTGGAGATGAAGTGGTAACGCGTGCGCGCGTGCGAGGCAACCGAGTCTAGACCAGGACGATAACCTAGCGAGTGGACCATTCCCTCAATCGTGTAGCCTCCATATTCCTGGCGAAACACGGATTCGGGATCGCCCCAGACATATCCGTCCGAAGGTAGGCGGTTCTGCTTGTATGAAGGAAGCCATTCGAGCCAGATTGTTCCGTCGTTGGGGGCGTTCACGTATGTCCATGACATTGGCGCAAGCGTTTTGACGATTTGAGGCGCATCGATAAGGTATTTGAAGACGACATTTAGCGCGAGATGGCCGACCAGAGGGAAATGGTGGGCAGAGATCAAGTGAAGGTGGTTTTGCTAGGCGCGTGTTAGTTGTGGTTGGTATGAGTGCGGTCTCTTGGGGTTTCACGTACCAATGGCGCCGCTACGCCCTGAGTGGGGTCCTGCATGGTGTGATGTGTGCAGTCTGTGCGGGCGAGTGAGGTCAAGTGTTGGTGTGGGTGTATTGTCGCATCGCCTGGCTTCAGACGGATTGGAGTGCTTCTAAGCTTCACATGCGCAACGCGACTTCCAGCCCAGCCCTTGAGCCCCAGCGCGCAAGGCCAAGCCGTCACATGACTCGCGCTAGTCGCAGGCGACCTTCAATCTTCCAGAACCGAGAGCTCGGCCAGAACAACTCGACAACCGACACATCACATCAACATGTCTGGCCGCAAGGATTTCTTGTCGCAACAGGCGCCCGAAAACTATGTTGCCGGTCTGGGACGTGGTGCCACCGGGTTCACCACTCGATCGGATCTTGGACCGGCGCGTGAAGGACCCAGCGAAGATCAGATCAAGGAAGCCCTCGCGAAGCGTGCACAACAGCTAGGAACCGCACCACCTACGGCGTACGGAGCTGGCAAAAAGAAGCCCGACGAGGAGGAAGATGACGAGCGCTTCCGCGATGCCGAGAACGAGGAAGGCCTTTTCGCGACAGGCAACTACGACAGAGACGACGATGAGGCAGACCGGATCTACCAAAGTGTTGATGAGCGTATGGATAAGCGTCGTAGAGCACGAAGGTTAGTCTTCCCAATTCCCTGCACATCCTCTCCCCATGCCCGTTGACTTTCGATGTTCATCACCCTCGCAGCACGGTGTGGTTGGACAGTATACCGACTTGAGTCTTCACAGGGAAGCTCGCGAAAACGAGCAACGAGAAGAATACGAACGCAACAACCCAAAAATTCAGCAACAATTCGCCGACTTGAAACGAGCTCTAGGCTCTGTCACCGACGAGGACTGGGCCAGCATCCCCGAGGTCGGCGACTTGACCGGAAAGAACCGTCGTAGTAAGCAAAACATGCGACAGCGATTCTACGCTGTACCGGATAGTGTACTCGCAGGAGCGGGCGCCAGTGGCCAACTGGGAACGGAAGTGCAAGAAGATGGAATGGCTACCGAGGGAACTGGCAGCGCCGAACAGGCCGACGGCACCATGACAAACTTTGCGGACATTGGTGCGGCACGCGACAAGGTGCTGAAGGTACGCCTCGATCAAGCTGCCCAAACACAACAAGGCACCGAGTCGGTGTCCGGCACGAGCACAAACATCGATCCGAAGGGATACCTCACTTCGCTTTCGATGTCCGAGAAGAGAGCTGGCGAGGTACCTGTCGGCGACATCAAACGTGCGCGTGTACTACTGGAGTCCGTTATCAAAACCAACCCGCGCCACGGCCCTGGATGGATTGCGGCCGCTCGTCTGGAGGAATACGCTGGAAAGATTGTCGCTGCTCGAAACGTCATCAGACGTGGTTGCGAGATGTGTCCAAAGAGCGAAGACACATGGCTGGAATGTATCCGATTGCACGACAATCAGAATGCGAAAATTATGGCCGCCAAGGCTATCGAGAACAACGATCGATCGGTGCGACTTTGGGTGGAGGCCATGAAGCTCGAGAGCGTGCCGGCCGCGAAAAAGAGAGTCTTGCGTAAAGCACTGGATCATATCCCTCAATCTGTCGCTATCTGGAAGGAAGCTGTCAATCTTGAGGAAGACCCCGTTGACGCTCGCTTGTTGCTTGCAAAGGCCACCGAGATCATCCCTCTTTCAGTTGAGTTGTGGCTCGCTCTTGCACGTCTTGAAGAACCCGACCAAGCCCAAAAAGTCTTGAACAAAGCCCGCCAGGCAATTCCTGCAAGCCACGAAATCTGGATCGCTGCTGCTCGACTGCAAGAACAGGTTGGCAAGAGTGACATGGTATTCAGGGTTATGGATCGTGCCGTGAAGGCGTTGGCCAAAGTAAGCGCCATGCTTAAGCGTGAGGAGTGGATTACACAAGCCGAAATCTGCGAGGAAGAAGGTGCCCCACTTACGTGCCAGGCTATCATCCGAGAGACGCTGGGCTGGACATTGGACGAGGATGACGACAGGAAACAAATTTGGCTGGACGATGCGAAATCATCGATTGGGCGAGGCAAATTCGAGACTGCACGCGCCATCTATGCCTACACCATCAGAGTCTTCTACAACAGGAAGAGCGTCTACCTCGCTGCAGCAGACTTGGAACGAAACCACGGTACGAAGGAAGCACTCTGGGCACTACTCGAGAAAGCCGTTGAAGCGTGCCCGACATCAGAAGTCCTGTGGATGCAGCTTGCTCGCGAGAAGTGGCAATCTGGATCTATCGACGAAGCACGCAAAGTTCTCGGCCTTGCGTTCCAGCAGAACCCCGGAAACGAAAACATTTGGCTTGAAGCCGTGAAACTCGAAGCGGAGAATGGCGAGTCACAGAAAGCACGCGAGCTACTCGCGACTGCGCGTTCAGAAGCTGGCACCGATCGTGTGTGGATAAAATCTGCCGCGTTCGAGCGCCAGCTCGGTGACATTGACGCAGCTCTGGCACTCGTGAACGAGGGCCTGCAGATCTACGCCAAAGCTGACAAGCTCTGGATGATGAAGGGCCAGCTCTACGAGATGAAGAACATGCTTCCGCAGGCCCGAGAAGCCTTCAACACTGGCACACGCGCATGCCCGCAGTCCGTCCCGCTTTGGCTGCTTGCTAGCCGACTTGAGGAGAAGATGGGGGTTGTCGTCAAAGCACGTTCTATCCTTGATCGGGCACGTCTCGCTGTCAAGAAATCACCCGAACTCTGGACCGAAAGTGTGCGATTGGAGTGGCGCGCAAAGAACCTGCCTGCCGCCAACGCAAAGATGGCGCAGGCTCTGCAAGAGTGTCCAACAAGCGGGCTCGTGTGGAGCGAGCGCATTTGGCATCTTGAAGCCCGCACACAGCGCAAGCCTCGCATTCTGGAGGCGATTCAAAAGGCAGACAACGATCCTATTCTATTCGTCACAGCCGCGCGGATTTTCTGGGCCGAACGTAAGCTTGAGAAAGCAGACGCGTGGTTCCAGAAAGCTGCGATCCTGGATCCGGACTGCGGTGACACGTGGGCTTGGTGGTACAAGTTCTTGCTGCAACACGGAACGGAGGAAAAGAGAGCTGATGTGGTGAGCAAGTGCGTACTGAACGAGCCCAGACACGGCGAGGTTTGGCAGGCTGTGTGGAAGGCACCCGAGAATGCGGGTGTCGGGACAGAGGCTGTGCTGAAGAAGGTCACGAAGCTTTTGGAGTAGGGTGCGCAGAGGTCGGCGATGTGGTTGAGATTGTACATGTAAGATGCTCGAAGGCGACATACCACTGCTCTGATCACGCAACTCTTCACGTTGCAATCTTGTATCAGCGTTGCCGACGCGATTCAAGCAAAGGTAGCATCGGCATCTGAAATACATGTCGACATTACAATACCTAGGTCCTACCAACCTACCCGCTGAGATTATGGGTATCTTATGGGTATCATCGAAAGATAAGCTCTGGTCCGTTCATCTACGTAGATAAGTGCTATACACCGCGCTGAAGGCAAGGCAAGGCAAGCAGGCCCAACAACAACGCTCACATGGTCTATTGATTGTTAGTGCAAGCCACGTTCATGCGGACATCACTCACTCTTCACAATCAGGCGCTACATTGTTTATGGCCCCGTCGTCACGCTTGCACTTGTCGTCGCTATTAACTGATTAGGCAGGTGTCGAAGTATATCTACACCTCGGTCCTTGGCATATGCATACCAAGCATCTCGGCGCAGCACCTCATCTAAACGTGTTCTTCTCGAACAACTTTTGTCGCCGCCTCGCTTCGAATCGCCTTGCAGACGACGGCGGCCTGGTCAGTGTTGAGTAGGTGCCGTTGATATTAACCCTCGCCTTCTGTTATGCATTTCAGGATGCGGCCATGAGTGGCGAGACGATGCCACCATCGTCGGGACGACCGATATCTCATCGGGCTGTTCACAGTGGTCCAAGACCGCAGATTATAAAAATGCACTCCACAGGGCTAGATGATGCGACACCGACTGAGATCTGCAAGGGACGCGGAACGAGCGCTGCTACACCACGGGAGGACCTAGCAGGCGCTGTTCCTTTGCCTGCGCTAACGAATGAACATGCAAACTCCGGCGTCTGCCCATCACCATGACTTGCAGCTGCAGGGACGCATTTCCCAAGCCTGGCCATTCACAGCCTTCCGGAGGATTTATCAAGCACGCAACGGCTCGTGGGCTCCTGCCGCTTTGACAGAGAAGGTTAGTGAGCCTTCCCGAAAGTGAGTCTCGTGGTAGTCGCATGCAGCTACTCCTGATGCCATGCCGGAAGTCATTTGGGCCTATACACATGATCCAATCGAAGAGGCCTAACCTGCCCGGCTCCACTGAAATAGGCAGCTCGGCGTTGATAGCGACGCCGGCGAAGACGAAAATCCGCCTCCAATCAAGAAGGCATTCTGAGATAACGCCGGCCCAAGGCCCAGATGGAGAATCTAATGAAGCATGATATAGGCCTGCCCTCGAGATTACGCTCGAACAGGAAGCTGATGCTGATAACGTTCGACGAACAGCTGATCCAAGACTTCGAGTCGCAATGCTACAGTCTGAGAGGTGGGTGGGTTACAATGGTACAGATACCGCGAACGAGTGTATATAAGGACGATGTTCGCAAGACGGTGGCAAAGGGACATCAACTCCAAGAAGCACCGCCTCGGCTACTTTCAATCGTTCCGAAACAGTCAACCGCTTCGTAGGGATCTTCTTCCCTGACCTTCGTTAAGATGCGTGGCATCCTTCTAGCCGGCTTCCTTTCTTCTGCCGCGTACGTCCGTGGCCACCCGGCTCCCGAAGCACGCACCGGAGCGGCTCTGCAACGCCGTACCATCGATCTCAACGCCTTCCGTCTCCCGGCTCTGAGCGAGTACATCAACGCCACCGTCACCGACTCCAGCATCGACAGCTCGGCGCTCAACAAGCGGGCTGACTACGTCGACACCGCCTCCGAGTTGGTGAAGAGCAAGGCTCCCGATGCCACTTTCCGTGTCGTCCAGGACCACTATGTTGGAGCAAACGGCATTGCCCACGTTGTATGAATCAACGATCTCGTGCAATCGATGAAACAGTCACTGACTATGATCCCCTCCAGCACTTCAAACAAACTGCCAACGGTCTGGACATTGACAATGCCGATTTCAACGTCAACGTAAGTCAGGATTTTCAACTCGAAAAACATCGATAATCTTTAACAGCGTGCAGGTCGACAAGGACGGCAACATCTTCTCGTTCGGCGGTTCTTTCTACGAGGGCGAGATCCCTGCGCCGTCTGAGCTCCGCAAGCGTGATCTGATCGATCCCGTCGAGGCTCTCAAGGGTGCTGCGAGCGCCCTTCAGCTCCCTGTCGAAGCAGAGGAGGCAACTGCTGAGCCTACTGATGTTGAAGACTCTTACGTGCTCAGGGGTACCTCTGGAGCTGAGAAGGACCCCAAGGCCCAGTTGATGTACATCCAGCAGGATGGGCAGTTGAAGCTTACCTTCCGTGTTGAAACCGACATTCTGAGCAACTGGCTTCTCTCTTACGTCGATGCCAGCACCAAGGACGTCCATGCAGTCGTCGATTGGTCGGCAGATGCCTCTTACCAAGTCTAGTAAGTCCTTCTGACGTAAGGAAAGATCTTCTTCTCAACCATGCTGACAAAAATTGCAGCCCCTGGGGCCTCAGCGACCCGAGCGAGGGCAGCCGAACGACCATCTCCAACCCCCAGGACGCATCCGCCTCCGAATTTGGATGGCACTCGTCTGGCACCACTTCGTACACCGTGACGAGAGGCAACAACGCCATTGCTCAAACCAACCCCTCCGGAGGCAACACTTACCTCACCAACTACAGGCCCAGCGGTGGAAGCTCCAACAACTACGTGTTCCCGTACACCACCTCCTCTACACCGCCCTCATCCTACGTGGATGCCAGCGTGACTCAGCTGTTCTACACTTCCAACATGTACCACGATCTCCTCCACACGCTTGGGTTCAACGAGGCTGCTGGCAACTTTGAGGTTAACAACAACGTAAGATATTCGATCTCTTGCAGGATATTCTTCTATGGGTTGATTGCTGACTTGACTCAATAGGGCGCTGGTGGTCGTGGCAACGACGAGGTCATCCTCAACACCCAGGTAAGAACATTCGATCCAATCGTTCTTCCAACCAATCAACCATACTGACAACACGACCAGGACGGCTCCGGCACCAACAACGCCAACTTCGCCACCCCGCCCGACGGCCAAATGCCTCGCATGCGCATGTACATCTGGACCCGCTCCACGCCGCAGCGCGACAGCTCCTTCGACGCCGGCGTCATCATCCACGAGTACACCCACGGCCTGTCGAACCGCCTGACCGGTGGCCCCGCCAATAGCAACTGCCTGAACGCCCTGGAGTCCGGCGGAATGGGAGAGGGCTGGGGCGACTTCATGGCCACCGCCATCCGCCTCAAGGCCGCCGACACCCGCGCGAAGAGCTACCCCATGGGCGCCTGGATCAACAACTCGCCGGCGGGCATTCGTGCTTACCCTTACAGCACCAGTCTTACCACGAACCCGCATGTGTACACTGATGCGAACGGCATGACCAGCGTCCACGCGATTGGTAAGATATGACCCAATATCTCTCTTTTTGACAAGAGGAGCAAAACTGACGGATTTCGTAGGAACTATCTGGGCTACCATGCTTTATGAGGGTAAGCTGATGAACTCCCCTATGATCGAATGAAACCCGTACTGACAGCCTCCCCGTGATGTGGAATTTGATCGACAAACTCGGAAAAAACGACGCCATCAAGCCCACGCTCAGAAACGGCGTGCCAACTGATGGAAAGTATTTGGCCATGGCGTTAGTCATGGAAGGCATGGCTTTGCAGCCATGCAACCCCAACTTCGTTCAAGCCCGCGACGCCATCCTCGATGCCGACCGCGCCCTGACCGGCGGTTCCAACGCCTGCGAAATCTGGACCGGTTTCGCCAAACGCGGTCTCGGATCCGGCGCGGTCTACAGCTCCAGCAGGAGGACGGCCTCCTCTACCATCCCCAGTGGTGTATGCTAGACATCGATACCTAGGAGTCAAGAGTATGGTGGGTGGGTGGATGGTAGATATCCGGAGCGCGATGAACAGCATTTACGAACAAAGCATTTTTATGACTCGGAATTTCCCTTCTTCTACTTGTTTGCATTTTGTTTGCCGTTTTGTATTGAACGACGACGAGTTTCTTCGAGTTTTTCGGTTTGTGGGGGGTATTGATAGTAGCATTTATTCGAACAAAAAACTTCGAATAACAATACTCGGTTTGACAACCAACCTCGGTCACTCTCTCTCTCGATGGTACAAACAAAAGCTGAAGATCACTTTGGAAACCTCCAGGCATTAGCTCAGCTGCAACTCGAGTTACCACGGACACATCCTTATCGGAGGGTTTGCTTTTTAAGAGAAGCCATAGAACGGGGGTGGTGTATATAACCTCTCTCTCGCTTATTAAACAGATCATGCATACCTAGCAGCGGCGGCTCAAGCCAAGAAAGAGACTCAGCTCAGCCGCAGCACAACTAGAGTACCATACATCGCGTCGATAGCACCTTAGTTCATCATATCGGATGATCCTGCCTTATGCTTTGCCTTGGAATAATCGAGACTCGGTCAAATCGTGATTCCGCGGTTGTAGTAGTTGATCTTCACATTGAAGCGTGGTGGAATGAAGATATTCTCCGGTGATAAAGTTGAATAGTCGTCTCACTCGAATGTTCTAGTCCGTTAGTTTATGTGCCAATTTTCGCCGTTGCCTTGCACTGTTGTTAGCCATTGGGTCGTGCAGTCCGAGCCTGTACGAATCGTTTGGCCTCTGACAACAGCAGATCAGTAAGAGTGAGGTGCTAAAAAAACTTCCAACTTGAGCCAGCGCTTTTTATGCTAACCAATCGAATTTTGCTTGACAGGAGTTGAGCGACAGCACAGAAATGTGGATATATTACATTTAGTACAGGTATACATATCTGGCCAGATACTGCAAGTTAAAATTGCGCTGCAGGAGAGACAGCACCTTTTTCTACCAATTTTTGCTCTGACGAACTCGTCTCTTGATGCCACTGGCAGGCCTCTTGAGCAGCATCCACATCATGACTGTAGTGGCGGCGCTCAGACTGAACCATGTGAAAATGTACTTTCGAAATGGTTAGCAACACCCATAGAACGGAAGTATAGACGAGAGAAACTTACCTGTCCGTGGTTGTTCCTCAAGTTGACCTCAGGCGGACGACCAATGGGCACACCCTTGTCTTCACGAGCGTACGACTCGAGCAAATCCGGTCTCATAGTCTCCTCGATCCAGACAGCCTGGGAGCCAGCATAAGCCGCCATCTCGTAGACATCCGGGAAGTAGAATTTGCCCTCCGCAGGCTTGTTGTCAGGCGTGAACATGTTCTTCTTCCAAGGCTCCCTCAACAATCCCTCCACGACAACTGTTCCCTGTGGCAGACCCTCGGGCCTCGCCCTGTGATCCGCCTTGTCCTTTGGTATCCAGCCACGGTTGATGAGAACGGTAGAATTTCCCTTGTTCCCCGGGAACTCGTCCGTCCTGTCCAGAGGCGTGACGACCTGATATCCGGGCTGTCCGTCGTGTACTCGCGGTCCAATAAGCATCTCCTGATCGTGCCGTAACACACCCCTCGCGACAACCCGCCTGTAGTCAAAGTCCTTGATCGCATCCGGATCGACTTGTGGAGGCAATGGCAAAGGGTCCTTGAGCAAGCGATCCTCGAACCTCGCGATCAACTCTGACTTCCACCCCAGTCTTTGCACCTGCCAGCAGCCGAGAACGAAAGCTGTGACGGGGATCGCGGCCAAGATGAAGAGGCCGATCTTGTTGTGTTTTCTCCCCGATCGGATGAGTTGCGGGGGGTTGTCGACGATGGATGTGAATGTTGGGTCATCGCCGGGCTGTGTGGATTGCTTTCGTCGTTGCTGGCGGAAGATGTTGGATGGCTTTGCCTGTTGGCGGAGGCAGCCTGTGCAGATCCATGATGGTCGCTGTGTCGCAGTTGATATGGTCCTCCTGGAGGCTGTGTCGGAGAAGACCCTCGATAGTATCCGTGATTTGTCCATTGTTGTGTGGTCCCGGCGGGAGTTGTGGCGCGGGCGAGAAGTTGAAGTTGTCGCATTCGATCATGTCGTCGACTTTCACGGATCCCGCCAAGCGAACCTGGGGAAGGTGCAGTACAAGGGTCTATCCCATGACGATCCGGCGACCTATTCGTTGACTTACCTCACCTCACTTACTTGTTGCAATACCCACCAATTAACAATAGCAAAATCGCAATGTTCCACCAAGGCGATCTCCAAAGCGGCATCAGCGCAGCCATACAAGAACAGAAGCTTGTCGCTTGCTTCATCCGACAAGGTAACATTGGCTTCCACGATTTATACATACACGTTGATCTGACAAGTAGTACATAGACGACGATGAAACCTCAGCGACATGGGAAAACGAATGGCTCGCCGGAAACCACGACTCAGACTCAGAGGACGCACCTCACGCCGACATTCCTTCAGTACTCAAATCGAAGACTGTCCTCTTACGATTGGACTACGGCACCAAAGAAGCAAGCTTCCTCAGCGCGTTCTGCCCGATTGACGAGGCTCCTACGCTTGTCATCATTCACAACGGAACTGTAGTGGATAAGCTCGAAGGCAATCTCGAATACACCGAATGGGCGCAACGGTTGTTGAAGGCCTGCGGAAACGATGCACAGGGTACAAGCGCTGGCGACTCGACACAACCACGTGAGCCTATGGTATCTGCACCTACTGCCGTGGAAACAACCGACGAAACAAACGAAGGAGCAGCCGTACCCGTCGGCGAATCAGCCAGCGGTTCAGCCGCCCCTTCACTGCCCGGCGTCCCGCCCGAACATCAACCCGAGAATATCCAAGCACTACTTTCCGAGCGCGGCCAGCGTCTAGAAGCCGAGCGATTGCGACGCGAAGGAAGGGAAAAGGCAGAACGGATAGCTCGAGCTCGAGCCCTCCGAGAGGAACAAGAGCGAGCACAATCACAGTCAGACAAGGGCAAGCAGCGAGCCGAAGACCCCGATTCAGCCAAGAACAAAGCTCGCGTCGATTGGATGCAACAGCAAGCGAAGAGGAAAACCGAGGCCAAAGAGGAGAAGCAGAGAATCATGGCGAGGATCGAGGCCGACAAACGCGAGCGCAAGAACAGAGAGGTGGAAAGGAAACAAGCCGCGACTGCAATGGCCGGCGAGCCTTTACCCTCAACATCAAGCGCGTTGCCCGGCAGCAGCAGCAGTACGAAAATGCCGCCCACAAGCGGTACCTGCGCACTCCAAGTCCGTCTCTTCGACGGCTCCAGTATCAAAGGCCGCTTCAAGCACGACAGCACACTTGCCACCGCCGTCCGAGAGTGGATCAAAGAAACCAGTCCAGCAGGCGGCGCCGACATCCCTTTCAACTTCCGCCAAATCCTCACACCACACCCCAGCCGTACAATAGAAATCAGCGAAGAAGGCCAAACGCTCTCGGACGTCGGCCTGATGCCCACAGCAACTCTTGTGCTAGTCCCCGTCGCCGGCTTCACAGAAGCATATAGCGGCGGCGGCAGCGGTGGAATCCTAGGCTCCGCGTATGGAATGGTATCCGGTGCTTTCGGGCTCGCCGGCTCAGCATTAGGGTACGTCACGGGCTTTGGCTCGAGCAGCGGTTCTCAAGGCGAGGGCATCTACATGGGCGGGACGGCGGACGAACAAGAACCCTCCAACGTGCAGGGCTCGAGAATGGCGAATGCAGACTCGGGGACTGCGCAGAGCGGTCCGTCGAGGATCAGGGTGAAGACCATGGCGGAGCAGAGGGCTGAGAGTGATAAAGGAGCGGAGTTCTACAACGGCAATTCATTGGGCACGGAAGGCAGGAAAGATGACGATGGCGGCGCTGGTGGGAGGCAGTAAGCCAGGGCTGCCACCTTAGTCGTTGCTGATTGGTTGTCTTGGAATCCTGGGTGGTGTATCATTCCTGCGTATGTTCAATGCTCATCACCAACGAGTCAGCGAACGCTTGCAGACAAATAGATGGCTCGACACGCCTTTTGCAAGTAACATGCTCGGGACGTACCTGAAGTCGGGCGCCTTGCAAATGTACGAATCGTGAACAGCTCAGCAGACGGCTGGCTCGAGATTGAGATGACACCATGGTCATGTTCGAGTATCTAGTACAGCCGTACGCCAACCATGGACGAGGAGAGTATGTCAATGGCGATAATCACATTTCGATGCCGGAAGAGCAGCTGATGGTGGCAACGACTACATTTCACAAGGACCATTTCTCCAGTCAAACCGCGCTCTGGTTCACATTTCCGCGACAACAAGTTCATCTTAGGTTGGTCAATCTAGCAGTTGGTTGACTGGGCCATGTACCAGGTGGTGACCCTCGCCATCGTCTATCCGCCGAACTACTGAAAGACATCAGCAGATCATCGAGTTGAAAGAGAATGATCACCTCTTTTATTGGCATTTCTGTTTACCCCAACCCTAACCCTACACGTTTCAACCGATATCGACTGGCGGCGATGCCAGGACTCCCACATACCCATCATCAGGATCATGATCATGTCAAACCATTTACTCGCACCCTTACGCAGAAGCCATCACCCGCGGGAGCACCCTCGTCTTCCTCCCCTCAACAATCGGACAAACAGCCTGCTCAACTTCAGTGCACCCTAATCCTGATCGAGGAACACTCAACCCGCCAGTCCCAGCGACGCCCTCAATAGACCTGGTTGGCGTGGGAGAAGGCCCTGAAGTAGGCGGTGCAGTAACCATCACAGCCGGCAACCAAGTCGTGGTAGTCGAGTAGTACGTGATCCAGATCGGAGAGACATCATCTCCTTGGGCTGCCGCCGACCTCCCAACTTTTGTCACCCCGTGAGTCGACTCCGCCAACGCCATCGGAATCAGTATGGCAAGAAGAGCCAACACCAACAGCGTACCGCGCAAGTGCATCCAGATCGGGAAGGGCTCACTTCCCACCTTCAGAGATGTGTCAGTGCCCACTGGGTAGTCACCTACCCATCCCACCGGCTTAAACGAGTCGGAGCTGGCAGGCAAACGCCCCGCCAGCGGCCGATAAGTCATCCTCGAACTCGAAAACCCAGGTAAACTTCTGCGCAGATGCCCAGTGACCAGACCCAGCAATACGAGGACTATTAAAGCGAGCGAGAGAAGCCACAAAGTACTCGAGCGCGTTCGTCCACTGGCCGTAGACTCGCACACAGACTCGAAGAAGTTCGTGTCTGTCGATGGAGCTGGAAAGCTGGTCGTGGTCGATGTAATCGCGGCAATGGGAGCAGCAGCGTCGTCGACGCCAAAGAGTCCGAATTCAATAGTATCGTACAAGAAACCGCCGGCAATTAGGCTCAGGCCTATGGGAGCGCTGGGTGATTTGCGGCGGGCGGAGAGGCGGAGAACGGTGAAGGATAGGAGGGAGAGTGCGAGGACTCGAGCCGTGTTGTTCAGCGCGAGAGTGCTTGGAGTTGTGGCGGGTTGGGGATTTCGGCTGTAGTAGAAGTCGTCGTTGGGACAGGTGTAGAAGGGAAAGATTGGGGTAGTGGTTGGGAAGAACATGGTGTTCTGGGAGGTGATATACCGCGGTGTCGGATGCGGTAGATCTTGCTAACGGCAGTTGAGTCGCTGGGCGATGCTTGGTGGCGTGAGTTTGGGACAGGTGAAGGGAGAGGGTGTGCTTGAGGCGTGGTGATACGGGAACAGAGAGCCATCGCTGCATTCTTGCAGTCCTCGGACTTGCACATGCACTGTCACGACTGATTGAAGGGCAACACGAGTGAATGACCAGGAACAGCAATCCTGATTGCTAAATGACTGTTATGATGCTACCTATTTTAGTATGATACAAGAGAAGTGCAGAACGACAAGCAGCCCGACGCAAACGGTTTCCATGCAAAAAGAAGAGACAGCATGAGTACTTAATGGCGGTATCCATCAGCCCCGAGGATGCTCGCGAAATTGGCGTAGGATCTTAGGTAAAGTCAGTAAGAGTCTATGGCCGTGGATTCGGTGCATGTCAAGATCTGCTTACGTGGTTGTAGGCACAGGAGGGATGTTGCCAGTCATTGGCTCCTCTTCTTCTTCATCTTCGCCTGCGTTCCCATACTCCGGTGCATCCGTCGCCTCGGGCCCATCCACAGAAGGCAGTGACGTGCTCAGGGTGATGGTCGTCGTACCGCCCAGGATTGTCGAAGTAATACGACGGGTGATGGTGCTGGTAATCTCCGCACTAGGTGCACGTCAGTAGATACTCCCGAGATCGAAGGCAAAGATACTTACGATGCTCTCTCAACAGTCTGCGTTTGATAGACCGTCGGCTCGGTAGACATGGCTCGGCTCGCCGTCTCCGTGGTCAAGGCTTCGGTCACATACTCGAGCTCCATCGTCGTCGACATGCTGTAGGTGACCAAAGCTTTGGTAATGTTCGCAACGAAGGTTTCAACGATCAACTGCGATGGTCCTGCGATTGTAGTACTGAAGTTAACGCTGACTGTCGATGTTGCATTGATAGTCAAAAGACTGGTCCTCCAGATCTGGTACTCGCGGACGCAATTCACGGTGCCGTTGGCGAGAGTGGCACAGACCTTGAGGTCAACGTCTTCTGGTGGACCGGCGGTGGTCAATTGTTGCCATGGAGCAAGGAAGAATGTAGTCAAGGTTCTGATGCTTGGTGCGGCCGTGATCATGGCACTTCTGTTGCCGTAAGTCCCGGTAGCCGAGTTGCCAGTCAAGTTGGCAGTTGCAGTCGGTGTGGCTATGACATAGCCATACTGAGTCGAAAAGGTAACGTCCTGAGGACACTTGGAAATGGTGTATGTCGTGGTAAGGTCGCCCAAGGTGGTCGCACAGACCATCGTCGCCGTTGTCTTGTAAATGGTTTCGCACGTGCCATTCCCCGGCGGAATAGTCATAGAGTAGTTCCGGAAAGGTGCGTCGGACGAAACAGTCGTAGGTTGAGGCACAGGGAAAAATCCAACGGGCGGTAGATCGCAGAGTGTGAATTGTGGGATGTATGTAGTGACGATCTGACTTTGTTCTGTAACTGGTACCGGCACCGCTCCTGGTGATGGCGTGATGATTGTCAAGACTCCAGCGTGTGTTGCCAGTGCCGAAACGTCCGTTGGGTCGGCCTGAAGGGCCTGCAAGTCGAACGGCTCATGTCTGAAGGCTGGAAGACGTCGAGCCTGGACCAGCAACAGCAAAGCTGAGAGAGCGTACAGCGATCGTGAGAATGTCATTTCCGCGGGAAGCCGACTATGCCTGTAGACGACAAAGTCTAAGAATTGTCGTTGTTTTGCAATACATGCGCGTTGTAGCCCACTGTATAGCGCCACGTTCTGCGTTGACATGTCTTGACGCCAAGCTGGTCTGCATTCCAACCAAGCCTTGCAAAACAAATAGGTGGCGATCGATCATTGGCGGGATGAGGAATGTATCAACTTCATGCAACGCCTTGCATATCTCGAAAATCAAAGCCAAGCTTACTCGCTGTCATCAGATGACATGTCTTCGTCTTCTGACGAGCCTTCGTCATTCGCCTGTGCCTTGTTTTGCTGCTCCAACAACTGAGCCTGCAATTTCTGAATCTTCTGAAATGCGGCTTTGTTGACTCTTCTCAATGCATCCAGTTCCGATTTGTGCTCTGCGCTCTGCTGTTGAGAGTCCGGTTGTTTTGGAGTGGGGCCGTCCAGAGACATGAAGTCTTCTAGCTGGCTCACGTCCTTGGCCTTTGCCTCGGGAGGTGGACCTTCGCTCCATGCTGCTAGTTCACTGAGGCCTTCGTCTAACAGTGATGATGGGAAAGACTTGCCAAGTAGAGCTTGGCTGAACAGCGACTCCACTTGATCAACACTTCCCAGCAGCTGCGCGTTGATCGCATAGTTGCCTGGGACAGTGCCACTGCCGGAGCTGCTGTCTTGGAAAGCACCAAACTTGGGCTTCACAACTGCATCCAAGCGCACAAGCTTGGAAGCCTCAGACTGGAAGCCAGAGACAGGTAGGAACTTGAGATTTGTCACAGGACCCGGCAAAGGTCCCTGCGGCAGGAATGGCTTCATGTGTCCGGTAGCAACATCCCAACCAATGATCGTACCCGACTGGTGACCAGCAAGCACCGCAGTGCCATCAAAAGAGAGTCCGAGGCAGTTCACTGAGCCAGTCGTCGCATCTGGTGGCGACCACACCTTTGTTTTGGGCTGTATGGGATTGAAGGCATCGGTTCCACTCTGGATGCTTTCAGCTTGAGCCTCACCCGCTGAAGCAAGCAGATCGATGCGCTGAACGCCACCTGTTTCGTAGCCGACGTAGAACGCACGATCTGCAGCATCCACAACGATCGATGTTGGTACTGCAGGGAGCAAGAAAGTCCGCAACCTAGTGTTGGTGTGGTAATCCCAGACGAAACAGTGCTTGTCTGCAGTCGCGGTGATGGCAATGTTCTGGAAGGTATCGCTGTGTCCCATGGCGAGTGCTCTGATCGAAGCCCGGTGGTCCGAGAAGGTCCGCAATGGTGCAAGCGGCTGTGATCCATCATTTGAGAAAGAAAGCAACGCGGGAATAGACCAGACATGGCACGTCGAGTCTTCTGAGGCTGAAACCAAGAAGTTTGAGGCGGCGTCGACAGTAAGCAAGTTCACGGGCTGCAAATGCGACTGTGCGGTGGTGACTTGTCGTCCTGTAGCGACCTCCCACAGAAAGATCCTTCCTTCTGCAGTTCCGAGAACCAGAACGGCATCATCGCATGCCAGCGTCAGGCAGTTGATGCGCTCAGTGAATGGAATGGTGGCCTCGTGGTTGCCCTTTTCTCTGTTGTAGACGTGCACAACTGCCTTTCCAGCTTGTGCGGCAAAGATATGGGTAGAGCTTACAGCCAGGCAGTTTTGAGGTGTGGCGCTTTTCTTGAACATTGCCTGCTGGACGCCAGAAGGCTGGTATTCGTGCACAAAGATGGCGGCATCTTTCGCAATGCTGGTGCCGGTGGCCTTGAACGGCGCACCTATCGAAGTGACGATGTGTTCTGAGAGCATTTTGAATTGTTGCAATTATTTTTCTTGTTGGTTTACTGCAAGCCTTTCTGTTCCAGCCGAAGTCTTCAACTTTGCGATTTAGAGAAAATATGCGCTAGCCGAGATAGCTCTAGCGTCAGGAACACATGTTCGCAGCAGCTCTTCCATCCGTTCAACATCCTTCGTAAAAAAACGTTCAGCCTCATATACATGTTACATCACCACGTGAAACCAACTAACTCGAATGCTCGCACTAACGCATAGACCTCGAAACGGCAAAAGATGTAGGTGGAAAAGCATGCGTGGAGATTTGATTCGATTATCCCTCCAATAATCCTGGATATTCTACCGTATCTGCATTTAGCCGCAGACATAGTTCACTTTATACCCCTCAGGGATCAAGTGGGATTTGCCATGGTGTAATTACAGATGGATTATAAGAAGGATACGGATGCCACAAAAATGTAGGTTCCTTTACCGTCTGTTAACAGGTTGCCATTGCCTCTCGTCAACATGGTCGCCTTCAAGCTCGTCCAGCTTGCCGCTCTCGTAGCAAGCATCCTCCCAACATCTGCATCGGCATTGGCAGCACCCCCAACATATGGACAAATAACTCCAAAGCCACGCGATGGTCGCTGGGTTGATACTTGGGGCTCGATGCCCCAATTGACCGAGCCTGCAAACCTCCCGCCGCCACCGTTTGTACGACTCACGTAACATCACGTCCAACTAGAACTCCAAGACTAACAACACCCTACAGAACCAAACCGGCCTCGTCTTCGCCGACTCAACAATTCGCCAAACACTACACATGTCCATCGGCGCCCAGCAGATCCGGATTCGCCTCTCGAACGCCTTCGGCCTGACCGACCTGCCCATCACAAAAGCCACCGTCGCCTACCCCGTTGCTGCCGGCGGCTACAACAAAACCGGCTCGCCCCTCATCGACACCAACTCCCTGCAAACTCTAACCTTCAGCGGCAACGCCTCCATCTCAATCCCCAACGGCGCCCTGGCAGTCTCCGACCCCCTCGACTTCCCCATCGCCCCGGAATCCGTCATCTCCGTGACGCTCTACCTCGCCACCGGCCAGACGACCAACTCCATCACCTCGCACCCGGGCAGCCGCACAGGCTCCTGGATCTCCCCCGGCGACCAGACCAGCGCCCGCAACTTCACCTCCCCGAGCGCCGTCGAGAGTTTCCACTGGTACTTCCTGTCCGCCGTCGAAGCCTGGTCGCCGCGCGACGCAGGCGCCCTGATGGTCGTAGGCGACTCCATCACCGACGGCCGCGGCAGCTACAACAACGCCAACGGCCGCTGGCCGGACCTCGTCGTCAAGCGCCTGCAGCAGAGCAAAGCCACCGCGAACATCGGCGTCATCAACCAAGCCGCAGGCGGCAACAGAGTCCTCTACGACGGCCTAGGCCCCAACGCCCTGGGCCGCATCGACCGCGACGTCCTGGCGCACAGCGGCGTCAAGTACGCCCTGGTGTTCGAAGGCGTCAACGACATCGGGACCACGGCCGACAACGCCGCCGCGCAAGCCCAGACGGGCGACCGCCTGATCCAGGCGTTCAAGCAGATGCGCACGCGCGTGCACGCGCAGGGGATTCCGTTCTTCGGCGCGACGATCACGCCTTTCGGCTGCTACAACAGCACGCTGCAGAGCTACTCGACGGTTCTGCGCGAGCAGACGCGCCTGAGGGTGAACGATTGGATTCGCAACAGCGGAAACTTCGATGCGGTGGTGGACTTTGACGAGGCCGTGAGGGATCCGAAGAACGAGACGCAGTTGGCTTCGGCGTATGATTCGGGGGATTGCCTGCACCCGAGTCCGGTTGGGTATCAGCGCATGGCGGATTCGTTCCCGTTGGACGTGTTTGGGAAGTTCAAGAATGGAGTGAGCGGGTTCAACTGAGAGGTGTGATTTTGGTATGAGTAGGTAGATAAGTGGGGAAAAAGAAACAAGTTAGATTTCTTGCCGCAGCTAGAGACTTATCAAAATGTTAGTCTTTGTGGGTAGATACTTCAAGATTCATGGTTCGGCACCAAACGTATCATCGACCAGTGCTATAGACAGGAAGTTGAAAATCTTCAAGCGGTGGAATAAATTGAGAACGGGCTTGGTGTCGCGGCCGGCTGTCTTCAGTCCAGTCGCATTGGCACGGCACTATCGCTGTGTCTGTGTCGGTCACAGGTCGTATTCACGCCCTTTTTTGCTTGTGAAGAAACACTGAGAACCGATTGTCGCCCTTCCAGTCTTTCTTGGTTGTCGTCGCGTGATGTCGTGTCGGCTCGGGTCGTACAATATCTTATCTTGTCGAGTGTGATATGGTCGCAGGCATAGCGTGAAGTTCAAACCCTGGAACTCAGTTGCGACACGAGCAAGAACTAGAATTTTCGGGGCGCGAATGCGGCTTCTATTAATCGCGGTCTTCCAAGCCACAAGTATACACCCCTACCTTGATCGAGGCCGCCAACAGCCATCCCCTCTGAACTCGTGACAGTGAGAATCTCTCTTCCAGAAAACGGAAACAAGGCTTTGGTCGTAATCTGGCGAAGCAGACGGCTGGTATTTTGGCATTTGAACATGAATGCTTTTGCTGTTCGCTACATCCCCTCAGCTACTGAGCATTGATCGTCCCCAAGGGCTGGCGGGTCTTGCTCTAGCGTTCCATTCAAGCGCCCGCCGCCCTTTTGCCAAAAGCTCCAAAACTCCATCATGCCCGTGCCGAGTGGTCCACCATTTTGCACAAAGAAGGTCGCTTAAGCAGTCGACTTGACGCCGCGGGCGCCCTTGGGGGTACCGGTCTGGAAGCCGTTGGTGAACTTGCGGGAGACGGTCTTCAGGTACTGCATGCGGCCGGAACCGGTGGTCTTTCTCCTCTTGGCCTTCTCGCCCCAGTTGTCTGTGGTGGCATGTTAGTACTTGTTCTTCGTTTGTTCTTCAAGCCGTAGCGATGCGTCGTCGGTGGTCGGTTCAAGTATCGGTGGGTTGGAGGAGGGAGGTGTGCGACGTACACTTCCTGACACTGGCGCTAGGGTAACCGCAGTTGGCGCAAGTGTGCTTCTGAACGTGGAGAGAGCGACGACCTTGAGTTGTGCGTTAGTATCCCGTCCCTGCGATTCTGATTCTTATGATGCGAGCATACCGCAGCGTCTGCACAGAACGTGCGTCTTGTTGTGGCGCTTTCCGAAGCTGGACGTTCCCTTCGCTGTTCACGTATTCCAGTCAGCCTCCAATGTTTCCTCCCATGCTCGAGTTGTTCGGTGGCGGATGCGTACTCATTTTGTCGGTATTTGGCGAGGGTCACTGGTCGGGTCCGTCGATATCGTCGTCGCTAGGTGTAAAGTCTTCAAGGCCTGCCTCGACGTACGGCTAGCGATCTCCGCTCCAAAGTGCGCCTGCCAAGCTTTCGAAAAGTCCGAAGTGGGAGCGGGAGCTGGGCGAGCCTCAGGCAGAAAGGCGTGAGTGAACTTAGCTGGAGTGTCGAAAAATAAGTATTCGAGACACCACAACATGGTGTAAAATGTACATGTATTGGGGCAATCGTCTGGTGTCACACTTGACAATTGCTACGGGTTTGGATTTGGATCCGATACAAAATGCTGCACATCAGCTGGCCGCTTGGACTACAGCATTCCATTCTATCAACACAGCATGGACAAGTCTATCTGACACATCACTCATGAATCTCCACCTCTCTTTCCCAGCTTCCCCTCGGCTGCTTGTACAGCTTGTAGGCTTGCTCGGCGATGTTCTCCGGGTTCAAGTTCTTCACATCTGGGCTCACTTTGCCCCCCACAGACACAAGAGCAATGTGGACATCCTTGCCATGCAGTGCATTCAGTGAAAGCACGAGTGCGCGTTGGGCCGACTTGACCTAGATAAACGAATAAGCTATTAAGGTCCGTATTACTTACGAGGTCGTTCGTATTTACCATAGAGAGTGACACCAGCTGAGGTAAAGGCTCCTTGTAAAGTTGGGTAGTACTCGTGACGAACAATGAGGGCAGGCTGTCTTCGGGGGCTTGCTTGAGCAGCGGGATGGCCCATTTCGCCGTCTCATTCAGACCGATGTTTGTGAGCTGTAAGCTACTATCAGTGGGTGATACTTGGTCGAGCAGATCAGAGTACATACCCTAAAGTCGGCCTCGATGGCCTCGCTGCTCTCCTCCAACGCCGGCTTCCCAGCAACTCTAGCCGGGTTGAACAAGACACATTCCAGAGAGCCAAAGGCCTCAATCTCCTTCAAAGTGGCATTCAGCTGTTTGGAATCCGAGATGTCGCAGACCCAAGTCTTGACACGGCAGCTGTAGCCTCGCTCTTGGATAGCGTCGAGCACGTTGTCTTCATCTTGGGCTAAGCGTTCCTTGTTCCGCGAAACGAGAGCGACGTGAGTGAAGCCGCGGACTGAGAAGACTTTGGCGACTGAGATGCCAATGCCAGGACCGGAGCCTAGAATGACGAGGGTTTTGCCAGGCATCTTTGATGTTCTTGGAGTGCTGAGTGTTGACGTATTGTGTTGACTCGGTGGCGTACTTTTATGCTGTGACGGATATCAGTTCCGGTTCTCGCTGTGTTTGGAAAATAGTACCGGTTGATTATGAGCTTGCTTACCGAGCAATAATGTCAGCAGGAATCACGGGTTTGATTATGAGTGAGTATGTTGTAGCACATGCCGATTGCCGGTCTCTCGCAGCTCCTCCCTCCACAAACGCCCATCAGCCTCCACTGTGACGTCCACCATCTTGACGATCTCAACTCAACACCAGACAGACTACATACATGTAGGTACTGGATCACTTACAAAAGACATCATCAAAGAAAAACAATAAACCCGGAATAATAAGAACCCCAACCTTCAAGTAGCATAAAAAAAATGACATCCCCCCAAAAACGCACCTCCCTCGCCCTAATCGCCGCCTTCAACAAAATGGACATCGACGCCATCCTCTCCCACCGCTCGCCCGGCTGCATGCGCCACATCCTGCCCTCGTCGCTGAACATCGCGCCGACCAACAACACCGAGTACGAGCAGCAGCTGCAGCGCCTGACGCTCATCTTCCGCAACTTCGAGCTCGCGCTGCAGGACATTGTCGAGGACGTCGGGAGCTGCAGGGTGGTGCTGTGGCTGAAAGCCCGCGCCGACACGATCGTGGGCGAGTATGTGAACGAGTACATGTGGACGCTGGACTTTGACGAGACGGGGGAGCGGATCATTCGTGTGCATGAGTTTGTGGACTCGGCTGTTCAGAGGGATTTTTGGCCAAAGTTGGAGGGGGCTTTGAGGGAGGTGAGGAGGGTGAGGAGGACGGAGGGGGAGTGAGGGGGGTGTGAGATGCGGTGGCTTGATGGACTTTTCTTTTTCTGGTCTGCTGTCTTGTCATATTGGGTTTGTCTGGCTTCGGCGTGGTGTTCGGGGAACTCTTTTGGGTGTGAGATGAGAGACTTCAATTGACTTCAATTTCCAGGTGCGACGGGACGAGAAGATTCTGAAATGATGTTTTCGGCCGCCAATTTGAGCGTGGCAAGAAGGGTTGGGATAAGATCTTGTTCTTGAGATGGTTGCTGAACTTCACATCTGCAGGCTTCCAACCACGCTACGTGCATGAACACAAGATTATTCTTTCCGATCGCATTCTCCAGCCACTCCCTCCAAGAGCCTCTGCCACTCGTCGACGGCCGTCCCCGTTTCTACTCATAGCGGGTATGCGTTGGCCAAGTTACTCTCAAAACTCCCATCCTTGAACGGCACATTCGCCGAGCCAAAATCAGTATTCGTCAACGCCGTACGCGCAGCAGCCGTAAGACTCTCCCAAGCAATGAGCGGCTGCTGTCCACCGCGCGAGCTCGTGAAACCAAGTCTGCGAAAAAGGAAAGCCATTAGCCAAACCCACGCCACTAACCTCAGACCCTAGGCAAAAAAGAACTCACTGATGATTCACCGGCCAAGTACTGAAATACCTAACCAACAACCCGCCGCTCCCACCATCCAGATTCGGCGTGGTCGTCGTGTCGTAATCGCCGTGCGCAGAAGCCGCGGCGCCGATCACGCTCGCCGTGGTGCTTTGCGCTGAGAGCCACACGACGGCGTTCTCCCAGTCGTGGCGGTGGCCGAGGCCGGTCGAGGGCGAGTCTTTGGGCATGTACCACGAGTACATGATGGCGAAGGCGCCGTTGTAAGACCCGCCGCGCGCGTAGACCTGGCCGGGGCTGCTGCTGCAGCTGCTGGAGGGGGAGCCGCTGGGGTTGAGACCAGCGCTGTGAGGGGCGTTAGTGAGGTCTGTATTTCTCTTGGTCTGTTCCTTCTTCTCTGATTTTTTTCCTCTCCCTTATCTGGTGACTGGGCTGAGTCCGAGAGAAAGCGACAAGATCAAAACAGGAGCGTCTACTTACCCAGTATTTCCACTAGCATCCACAGCAGGAAATGGCACGCAGCCGCCGGAGACCTGGAGGAAAGGTTTGTACTTTAGGTACAGGGAACCCAAAGTGCCGCTTGGGACTGTCTGCGGGAAGCCGACGACGGCGTCATGGTTGATGACAGCGCGGCGTTCGAGCGGTGCAGCGATAGATGTCGATGTGAGAGCGCAGAGAGCGAGTGCGAGGTAGTTGGTAAGAGGCAACATGGTGAAGGGTCGTATATGTAAACGAACGATTGATTGATGAACGATCGACTGGATTTGAGCGAAAGTGATCGCCGACCGACTGCTATTGCTGGACAACAATGGTAGTCTCAGAGCAGATAGACATGAGGAATGCGTATGTACTCATCCTATTTATCTTCACGTCGGATGCATGTCTTCCATGTTAGTAGACACACTAAGGTAAGGGAGAACAACAACAATCTCCCTAACCCGGCAAGTCTACGATCTACGTCGGCCAATCGCCCGAGCACACCCCCGAAAGCACCCATCAATGCTACCTACCATCAACAGTCAACTAGACTATCAGCACACTGCATACACTAACGAACAAAAGGTCAAGATAAATATCAGAAGCGCCCGGACATGTTTCCTCCGTTTGTTTGTTTCTCCGCACCACGTGCGAGTAGGGATTCGGTTAAAGAAGATCTAGGGAACGAGACCAAGAGAAAAAGCCTCTAAGCGAAACAGACTAGCGCGTTAATAGTGCAGATAAGGTAAAGTAGGGCGCAGCTAACTAAAAATGCATGTGCATATTGGTTTTCGTTGTGCGTGTAGTAGTCAGTCGGTTAGTCCTCGTTTTGACCTCATCACTGGTTCGTTCTGGTCACATGCGGAAATGGATGCGGGTGGTTGGAAAGATCAATCGGATTCGGGGATTTTGTCTAGTCTGCTGACGAGATAGAGTCCATGCAGCTTTTCGTTATTTCGTCAATCTAATTATTAGGATCGCATTTCTGTAGTCATAAGGAAAACCCCGTCTCACGCCGCGCGTGGATCCGAGAAATCCAAAGTCCAAAATCCAAACCCCCCAAATCGAAGAATGGATGAATCCATTCAAGTCATCACATTTCCTTCAGCTTATGCATCCGAGACCTCCCCCAGTGGCAACAGCAGGCAGTCAATCACGCCACCAACTTGTCCCACACGTAGCAGTTCTTCGTGCTATCAGGACAAATCTTCTTCCGGACCAGCTGCTTGTCAGCCGGACCCGTGGGACCGCTGGCGTACATGCACAGCTCGCCAAACCACAAGCATTTCTGGATCGGGTCGTCTTCGGGGTATTCATAGTCGCCCCAGCGGCCGGTGAAAGAAAGCCAGCTGACGGGGTCTCTGATGTTGCTGCGTTAGAAGAGTGCGCTTGATGTGTACATATGACCAAGCCAAAGATTGAGGATCAAGGCAACTTACTCGGAGTTGTAAGCCGTGAAAGCCTTGGAGGCCTGGTCGTAGGAGTAGTAGTACGCCGACAGGACAGGGTCCCAGCGCGGCCCTTTCTCCGTGTGGTCCTCGACGATGCCTTCGGGGAAGTTGAAGCCTGGGATACCGTAGCCGTGGTCGCCGGCTTTGGCGTAGACTGCGTGGGAGCCGTTTGCGCTGTAGACGACGGGCTGTGGTTGTTGTTGTCAGGACGCTGGTTCAAACGGCTGATAGTTTGAAGGAAGGAGGGGACAGGAGAGAAAAATTACTGTGCTTACCCTAGGACCGTCAGAATACTTTTCAAGTACGTCGTACTCGAACGCTTGCCCGGCCGAGTGTTGCGAGAACCAGACTTTGCTCGGCTTGCCGTCGACGAAGCGGATCATGTTGTGCTCCCAGTCGCCGATGTGGTCGCCGACGTCTTGTCCGAGGTAGTTTCCTCCAAAGTCGAAGGCGTAAAAGTAGAAGTAGAAGGCGTCGACAGTCTTGTCTCCACGGTCGTTAACGATGATGGTCGCGCTCACTGCACCTTCTGTCTTGCCTTCGGCGTTGGGCAGAACTCCTCGGAAGTACTCGGGTCTCTCGTTCGGCCTGACCTTGGAAGTGAGATAGACGTCTTTGCCACCGGGATTGTTCAGTTCTGCAAGATTTCCAAGAGTCAACGGGCTTGGTGCGTCTGTGATGGGTGTGAAGTTGACTCTGGGTTCTGTATTGGAAAGCTGATTGCCTATGTCCGATGGCAGATAGAGGTCTTGCTTGTGCAAGTAGACCATGGGAGCAAAGTCGACGACGAACGAAGGTACGTCAGGAGCACGTTTGAGCAAGTCAAATGCGGATGCATAGGCACATGCGGTACCTGCAAGAATACAAGAACGAAGCATTGTGGCTGACAAGATGGTTGCAAATTCTGAGGATGACAAGAGGATAGTATCATTGCGCAGTCCCAATCCTTACCTATATACACAGCAGCAATCACCACTGACCAGCACCGTAGCGGTCTTGCGATGTCTGATCAGTGGTCACTCAGCATACATTAGCATCTGAGTTCGGCGCGAATAACAGCGTAGGGTGGCATGAGAGACGTGGTATGTGATGGCCTCATACGGACATGAGGCAGATACTGTACCCATCTGGCGTCGTCCAAGCAGCCATACAGCTTGTACCAAAATTCATCGTGGTAGCAGACGAGGAGGTACACGAATATTCGGGCATATGGCAATGACCTTTTCGGGGCCCACGCGTTGCCGGCGGCGTCGCTTATTGGCTGTGGGCGTGTGAAATCAAGATGCTGTAGATGGCATGGCTTGATATCGAGCAGAGATGGCTAGGGAGGCGTAGTGCCTCAGCGACTCAAAAATGACTGGCGCAGCAGGCTCCGTGATAGTTGCAGTGGTGGCAATATGTCTCGTTCATGCCTGGCACATGTGACATGTCGACATCGGTCAGCAGGTTCTTGCATGAAGTGGAGGAGGATGTCGTCGATCCTGTTCCAGGGAGTCGGGTTGATGAGTGGTGATTCGCTTCTTGCAGTAAATTGCTGGCATAGTGTTCATTGTTATTGGTGGTGGAGAGGGAGAGAGTGGAGGAAGGAGATGACATGCCCGTGGTGGCCGCAAAGCTGACTCCGCCGTCGCAATTCCACACACTTTCGGTCACCTCTCAGCTTCTCACCAAGTCACCAACTGCCCAACACGCACTCGAACAAGTAGAGAGATCCGACTCTCTCGCCGGTACGACACCACGCATCTTTGTATCCCAGCATCCATCGCGTGCACGTGATATCGCGAGGTGCGGCAAGACGGCTTCAAAGTTGTCTTGTCATCTCGAAGCGAAGGTCAAGGCATAGGTCGACGACGAAAGGACGAAAGAAAAACATGGAGTTCAGCAGCTGCCTGTACACCTTGTCGACGACATGCAGCACACTCGGCATTGGCAAAGCCGAAGAGACAAAGGCTGGACCCAAATAGAAGGTATTCGGCAATGGAGGTACACGCGGCCAGAATCCTGCGTCTATCGTTACTCGTGGCCATCAGCATGCCACGCAGCTATCCGGCATGCGGAAAATGCGGAAGCTTCTACGTTGTCGCATGTACTGTACAGTACTTCGCATTCGCTAAAGTCTGTAGAATACAGCTACAAATCGTGTACCTAGGTAGGCGTAGGCGTGAAGACCGAGGGGATCAAATCTTTCGATGGAGGAAGACTGAACTAATATCCCAGGCATCTTTCTTCCTGCTGTCTTTAACGTCTCCAGCTCATGTCTTCAATGCAAACGAGACAAGATATGAGACTTCGCAGATACGGCGTACTGAGCAAGATTGAATTCGGCTACGCCTATCGTACTCGTAATCGAGGCCAAGTACATGTACGATTTCAAAGTACCACCAAATCCAACCAATAAGAATGCTCACAATTACGAAAGCGGGGTTATACCATTGCCCAGTTCGTGTTCGCTTTGCGGTGTGGTATGCAAGCAACCGTGGTTGTGACAAATGGGGGGTCCTGGTGGTTGCACCAAGTATGTGTGGTCGCACCCGCCCCAATGTGCATGTGCATGCCGCCTGCCATTCATATGAGTTTTCTGGGCCCAGTGCTTGCTTACTTGCTTGCTTGCCACCTCATCCCTCCGTTCGTTTCAGAGAAGTACCTATTCACCACCACACTTTTGCCCAGCGCAATGATATGGGCTGCTGCCACTGAGCCCGCATATCCACTGTCAACTCCCGATTGAGTGAACACAAACACAAACCCACAGCAATCCACCAAACACTCTACTCAACTCCACACGTCAATCGCACCACCGACCAACGAGTAAGTCAATCAGTCGCTTATCCTCAAACTTCTCACCAACAACACACACTAACATCGTCCCCTCCAGTGGCCGGCCCACCAGCCAACCAACCGCCCGCCCTGAACGGCGTCCTCGTAACCTTCCTCGTCATCGTCGGCGCCGGCTTCGCAGTCCTGATCTGCTTCGCCATCTCCCACCGCTTCATGACAACCCGCCGGAGCTCCGCCGGCGACTCGGGCGCAGACGCTCCCAGCGACATGTCTCAGGCCTCGTACATGGCCCAAGTGCGGGACCGCAATCGGCAAGACCTGCTGCACAAGTACGGCTGGAAGTACGAGCTGCGACCTGTAGCGCAGGATGTTGAGAGTAGGGCTGGGAGTCAGAGCCATTATTGAGAGAGTCGGGTGAGGTGAGTTCTGGGCTGTCTTGATTGAAGAGGATTGGATGCTGACTTTGGATTGTCAGAGAGGAAGAAGAGGAGAATGTATATCAGCAAGCAGACGGACAGCACGCTTACGAACCATCGAATGACGAATATCGCGACCAGCATATGAACCGAAACCAGCGATTCGCCATCGCATCTTCTCACAACATCCGACCATTGGCACGGCTGCCGTTCCGCCGACCTCAGCACCGTCACCGTAATCCTCCGACACTTCGACTAGCCTAGCGCTCTACAAGACCAAAAGACCACCACACCAGCTTCTCGGAAACCACGGCAAGGTCAACAGAGCCCTGTATGCGAACCCCGTCGATTTCCCACATACCAAGCATCATCAGATTCACACGATCCCCAAGAACCACGCACCAAGGAGCATCACCGGATCTTGATACTCGACTGAGCTCGAGGAAAAATCCCTTTACCCATGCGAAAGCCAGACACACTACGAACATCAATCAAAACACTCAATCAACAGGACATCTCCAGTCCGCGAGTACTCTTCCCGAGTTCCGCCATCATCCACCCACATCCCCTGTCGGCACAGCATAGCATAGCATAGCCAGACACGAAAAAGACGCCACAGCGCATCGAGAAAAAAAATCTCAAAATTCCAGCCTCCAAGGAAGCGCTCCTAGCCGAATCAAAAGCCACAGTCGAGTGGGATAACAGCAGCGATAAAGCGAAGAGAGAGCGAGAGAGAGCAAAACGGAAGAGATCGAAGAACAGCCATCCCACTTGATGGAAAACAGAGATGGTCCGGTCCTTGTGTGTAGTAACTTCCAGGAAAGAAAAGTGTTTAATGATGGTAATAAACGAGAGAGAAACGCGGAAGTCGGGGCCAGCTCGCCCTGAATCACGCGAATGGGAGTAGTAATGAATAAAATAATGAGATATGAGGAGAATGACACCAAACACATGCGAACAGATTCCCTTTAGACAAAAAGCTTAGAAAAAATCCCCCCTATATTCAGCGTCAAAGTATATAGGGCAACGAAACTCGAAGTAATTCTTTGGGGGTAACTCTCTGTTTTATGGAAACTTTGACTAGCTTTATCTCTCTCATCATCCCGTCTCCGTCAACACGAACGTCCTTCCGAATCAGCGTAGGTTGTCTCCTCTCGTCTCTTCATGCTCGCTGGGTCCCTCCGCCCCGCGCCTGCCGAAGATCTCACAACTACTACGCACACACACACACAAGGTAGCAAGCTTTCCGATGCCTGTCCGTCTGTTTGACCACCCAACATCGCCTTCAAATACTACCAGCACCCACAACAACAAGCCCCTCCTGCCTCAAATACCTCAACTCCCGCCAAATGTCCACCGGACCGCCCGTGGCCGTCACATCCGCCTAAGAGATGACCTTCTCCCTCAGCATGCCGACAAACTGCGCGCCGCTAACGCCCTGGTCAGCGCGGTCCTCGATCAGCAGCGTCTGCGCCCACAGGCGCAGGCTGGGCTCGCCGTCCTCGCGGATGAGGTACAGCGGCGGCACGACGATGGAGCCGCAGCCCTTGCCGCGGTGGTCGCGGCTCTTCTCGACGACGGCGCGCACGCGCTCGTTCATCTCGCTGTCGATGACCGGGATGCTGGTCTTGCCCTGCTTGAGCATGTTCTTGTCCTCGGTGCCGAAGACGTCGGCGATGAGGGCCGGGACGGCGTCGCGGCCGAGCCACATGAATTGGGTTTGGCCGTCGTCGATCAGGTAGAGGCCGTAGGGGACTAGGTTGGCAGAGGAGAGGTTGAGGGGTGGAGGCATGACGATTGCGCCGGTTTGGGCGTCGGGGAGGCCGGCGTCGTCGGGCATGTCATGCAAGCTGTAGAGGCGTGGGTAGATGTATTGCATCAGCAAGGGGAGGGGAAGGGTGGAGAGAAGGCACAGAGCTGCGGATCGGAGGTCGGTGGGGATCTGGGCGGATTTGCGCAGACCGAGCTGGGAAGGAGGTTAGTAAGTGAGATTTGAAATCAGGGCATATCGTGAAGTGAATACTTACGTTCTTCATCAGACCAAGGAAGAGCATAGGCAGACCGCGCAAGTTCGCAGGGAACTGCAGTCCACCGCCTCCCATGTTGCCACCACCGAGTTCCTTCTTGTAAGTCTGCAGCAGCTCGATGATCTTGGCCTGGATCGCGTCTCTGGCTGCATCGAGACCTGAGCTCAGGGCACGCTCGACGGCCTTGTGTGCGAAGTAGTGTGTGATAGCTTGCTGGTCTGCGCTGGCGTAGACCTCTGCCAGGTTTTGAGTGGTAGGGATGCTGAGAGTCAGAACACGGATTCTGCGCTCGCCATTGCAAGTAGTGTGCAATACACCAACCTGCAAGCACGCGAAAGCCTTGGTCACGCTCTCATCGATCGCAATCTCAACAACGTATGCCTGGTCGCGAGGCATGGCAGGGAAAGCACACAGATCGCTGGATCGGTTGAAGAAGTTGCCGTAGAAAGCGCTGGGTCGGAGACCAGTCGTTGTGCGCACACGAAGGACAGCCTCCAGACCAATCTCGGAAGAAAGGTAATCGCTGAACTCGGTAGCGAACTTGATCGCATCCTCAGTCCTAGCGGCATTCCATGCAGGGTAGAAGTAAGTTTGACCACCGGTGTACCTGGGCAAGTTGCTCAAACTTGCAACATCCTGGTATTGGGCACTGAACAAGAACATGTCGATCGAAACCTGCGTTTTACTGCACTCGACTGCGAAGCTCTTGTAAAAGCTGTTCTGTGTCTGCAATAGTGCATTCTCCTTGGAAGTACCCAGCAGCTTCTTGTCCTCGCGCATCTCAAGCTTTCCGTGTCCGATGTTAGGCAAGCTGGCTGACAGGCATACGACCTTGCCGCCAACATGGCTGATGAGCTTATGACCAGCCCTGAGCGCGGAACCCATAGCCGAGCCGTTGTCCTGAGTGTTTACGAACATGCTCTGAAGCTTGTTGAGGTAGTTTTCAATGTTGGCGCGGCATTCGGTGAGGTTGACTAGCAGGTCTTCAGGAGTCGGAAGGAAGGGCTCTTCAAGGTCGCTGACAACGAGCATTCTCGGGTCATTGTTTTCACTGCCATCGCGGGGAATGCTGAAGTAGTGCAACGAGCTGTCGACTGCCATGAATCCAAGCCTGGTGCGGCGATCGGTGTTCGGTATCCTGTCCAAGCTCTCCAGAATGCATCTTGCCGCAGTCGCCAGCAGACCGCTCGTCACGCCCGCGTAGCTCACGTCGAACAAGAAGAGGTAGATCAAAGGCTGAGGAGCGCGAACCATGTACTCCTGAGGAGCAACGAACTCGCTCACCGAGTAGTTCAGTTCCGGGCGCTGCCACCTATCCACGGATTGCTGCTTTGCGCTGTCCCAATCGAAGCTCTGCGGCACGTCGTTTGTCAGATTGCACATGTTGCAGCGCCACCTATGCGAGTGATCCAGGAAACTCGCAAAGGGGTTGATGTATGTCCGGCATCGCCTGCAACGCGCAATAACTTGGTCGTACTGAACGGGCACGTCGTCCTCTGCGTCGTGGAGCGTAGCGTATGGCTGAATGATAAGCGCAAAGGGCAGCTTGCTCTTTTTTAGGAGAGAGTTGGTCGTAGGCATGGCGTTGAGCGTTGATCGAACGTATTTAGGTGGGCAGTTTGAGTGAGGTGAGGGTGTCACGGAGCTCTGTTCGATCGTTAGTCTCGACTATAGACATGTCGAACCGGGAACAATCGCATCAAATACATACGTTAGGAGGCAAGATGATCGGAGGTGGTGGCTGATCCAAATCGCTGACGTGGAATGGCTGGCCCTGCATGCTGATGTCGGTAGGAATCAGAGGGTTCAACCTTTGGGCGGCCTGGGGGACCGCCGACTGAGGCTGTTGAGGCATCTGTCCTCCCATTCCCATCTGCGCAAACTGCTGTGTTACGCCCTGCACGCCAGGCTGGACAGGTGTGGGTTGTTGGGGGTACCCAGGATGAGCAGGGTCGTAGCCAGGCTGGCCGTATGCTGCAGGTTGGCCATATGCCGGTTGCTGTTGCGCCGCCGCTGGGTCTACGTAGCCCGGCTGACCGTATACTGGCTGCTGTGGCATACCGTAGGCAGGCTGCTGTGCTTGTTGACCTGGGTATCCGAATGCGCCTGCGGCTGCGGCAGGTTGACCGCCTGGAGGAGCGGCGGCAGCCAGACCAGCATTTGCGCCAGAGCCAAAGTCGAATGCTTGACCAGCGTATGCTCTCTTCTTCTTGCCACCAGCTGCTGGTGCCGGAGCTGCACCTTGCTGTTGTGTACCATCCTGCTCCTGGCCGTATTGTTGGCCGTCCTGGTAAGGGTTGGCCATGTTGAAGACTGGCGGGGATTGGCCAAGGGCGTGGCTGATCGCTGCACGCGGTTTGTGTAAGGAGTTGTGTAGACTCTGTGGGCCGTGACAGAGAGCGATGTTCAGGGACGAGGTTGTGAGACGTGGATGTGTCGATGGTGGTGGTGATTGTAGGCACGGTCAATGCTCATGAACGTGTCCGCTTGAAGTGGGACGGACGTTAGTGCTTAGAAGGGAGGGTGAGAGAATGAGAGAAGGTATAATCGATACAACCTGTCCACTATGAACGAGGATGGCAATGTCGAATGCACAGCAGTAGCTGACAACACTCCAAATTGACAATTGTTGTCATTCAAAAAATAAAGACATTCAAATAGGCAACCTCGAAACAACTTGCAGTCAAATGTATTATTGTTGTTCGCCGTCTCCGCCACTTGGCTTCAATCGTGTGGGGTCCAAAGCGATATCACTGCCTCAGTAAACATTAAAATCAGGGGCTAGGTACCAACATCAAGCGGAATGGATCATCTCATCATAAGAAAACACATCATTGCATAGCTACGTGAATGGGTATCATGATAAACTCACAGCCCCGCCGGCCATTCCACACCTTGTCCATCCTTATCCTTGTACGCCAGAGATGACTGCCCGAGTAAAAGAAGAAATGCAGTCTCCAGTCATTAGTAAATCCCGTCGTCACTGCGTTCCATCGCCTCGGACAGGAACGAATGCTCCAACGCCTCTTCCGCGGTGATGCGCTTAGCAGGATCCAGCTCCAAGCAGCACTTCATGAACTCGATCGCCTCGAGCTCCTCTGCCGACAGGCCTGCACCGTCCTTCTTGTTCCTGCTCGTACACCACAACAGCACCTTCTCCCACGTGTGACCCGAGTCACCAATCGTGGGAATGTTGGTCTGGAGGACCTGACCGTGCAGCAGAGCGGTCTCCTTCATGCGTTTCTTGCCGAAGATCGTGCACAGCTCGATGAATGCGTCGATGTCGTCTGCGGAGTGGAAGAACGGAAAGCGTTTGCTGAGGAAGGTCAACAGGATGACACCGCAGCTCCAGTTGTCGATCAAGCATGTCTGTCTAGTACACTTGAGAAGGACTTCAGGGGCACGGAAGCCACGTGTGCCGGCTCTATTTGCACGACGTGAAGAGCGTTGATCGTTCGCAGGATAGGCAGGCCGGGGTTGTTGCCCACTTGCCTGGGCGGCGGCGTATGTGGAAGCGTACACAGAAGTCTGGATCCGCCTATGTCTGTCTGGACCTTCAAATTCGCAGGCACAGTGACTCGAGTCGGTGCCTTCTCTTTCTGCCAGCCCAAAGTCGACGAGGACGCCACGCTGCTGTGCGGGAGAATACAGGAAGTTGGTGGGCTTGATGTCGCGGTGAATGATACCAGCCTCGTGCACAGATTTGAGTGCAGTAAACAGGCTGTGGAAGTAGATGCGCATGTCGGAGACGGTCATGTCGCGGTAGTAGTCTCGGAAATCCTTGTGCTGGAAGAAAGGCAGCACGGCGATGACCTGGTCTTGGTGCCGGAACGAAGTGATCAAGGGACAGACGTTTGGTGAGTCTCGCAGATCATGCAACAAGTCGAGTTCGTTCAGGATACGGAGTGGTGAGGAGGTCACGTAAATTTTCTTGATGGCCACATAGCGAGGCCTGGGTTTGCCATTGGCTCTTCCATTGGTCTTTTCGTCCTTGGCATCCATGTCCCAGTCATTCTTGTAGTGTTCGTAAAGGAGGTCTTCGGCTTTGTAAACGGTGGAGAAGGTTCCTTCACCGATACGGTTGATCAGACGGTAACGCTGTGTGATGTTTTTGAAGCTGGCTTCGAAGCGTTCCATGTCCTCGAGTACCAGGTCGTCGATCTCCTCCTCTTCCTCCTCCTCCTCTTGTTCTTCTTCTCCTTCAGACAATGTGCCGGCCGCACTGAGCGGACCTCTGCTCTCGTCCATGTCTTGTGGCTCCTCGTCCTCGGTGCTGTCGCCGTAACCGGTTCGTTGGTCGTGGACAAGGACTGGATCCCTTGTTTGCCTGAGTGCGGTGGCCATGTTTGACCAGTGCTGTATTGAGCCAGTACTCTGTCGGTTACTCGAGCCTTGCAATTGGGAGTGAGCAGGACGAAAAGGTGAAGTCGCGAGTGAGTGACTTATGTAATGTTGTGAAGGCGCTGCCGCCCCGCGTTCTAAACAAGTCGTCGGTGTTTGTTGACAAGACGCCGTACAACAACAAATTCACATGGAACGTCGGTGCTGACGAGACATAAATTCACATACACACGCCACGGACAGGGACATTCCCGATACACACGCGCACACACGCGCAACAATCTGCCGGCATGGGCGACTCGGACGATTTCGACGTCAACGCGGCGCTCAAGGCATACCTCGACGATCCGCAGTCCATTCCCACGCCCGAAGCCGACCAGGCCCTGCTCGAGTGCGAGAACGACGCAGATGCCTTCACGCCAGGCCTGATCAACAGCGTGCTCAATCCCATAGCGCAGGCCATTGGCGAGAACCCAGAGGCTGTCCTCCAAGCCAACATTCTCGACAGTCTGCAATTCCTCCTCAAGTGCGCGCCCACCGTTCCCCCAAACCAGCAGCCTACGCTGTCTTCCAAAAGTAACCACACTGATTGCGAGCTTTTTGCGCACTCTAGGCAGGTCTCATTCATCCCTTCGACATCCCTCAGCAAGCTACTCGAGTTGATCATCTCTGGTCTTGGTGCCGAAGCCGAGACTGTTCACCATGAGGAGCAAGACGGTGAGACGGAGACGGCGCATCACAAGCAGGTCCTGGAGACCTTCGCTTTCTTGCTTCAATGGTGTATCTCTGCAGTAGAGACCAAGAGCGCGGAGAAGCCGGCAAATGCAGCTGCGGGACGCGCAAAGAAGGGCCCAAAGAGCAAGGCGGCGCAAAAAGATGGCAACTGGGATCCATCGAATCAGCTTCAGATCGCGATGGAGACCATGGCGAAGGTCATGAAGCTCAAGCTGGCTAAAATATTTGTGACAACGAGCGAAAGGGACACATTCATCAGCATGTTCACACGGCCCGTATACCTCTTACTTGAGAGCGAAGCTCGGGTGAAGAACACTACCATTCGCATGCACGTCTTCAAAGTCTTGTGTGTGGCCGTCAAGCACCACGGACACGCTTATGGCGCTCAGACGAGCGTGATGCAGAACCTCACCTACTTCGAACACCTCGCGGAACCGATGGCGGAGTTCCTCAACATTCTGGCCGAACAGTACGATTACGCGCAGCTCGCGGAAGAAGTCATGAAGGAACTATCCAACAAGGAGTTCGCCGCGAACGATACCAAAGGCCCAAAGTCTGTATCAACATTCATCGCACGACTCAGTGAGCTCGCGCCCCGCGTGGTGCAGAAGCAAGTCACTTATCTGGCCAAGCTACTTGAGAGCGAAAACTACACTCTCCGTTGTGCCATCATCGAAGTTTGCGGTAACCTCATTGCTATGCTTAGCAAGGTGGAAGAAGGAGACCGTACTGAGAACCACAAGGGTCAGATCAACGCCTTCTTCGATGTGCTTGAGGAACGATTCCTAGACATCAACCCTTACTGTAGATGCCGCGCTCTGCAGGTGTACACGAAGCTCTGCGACTTGGAGACAAAGTACCCGAAACGCAGACAAACTGCGGCCGACCTTGCCACCCGCAGTCTAGAGGACAAGAGCAGTAACGTCAGGCGAAATGCTATGAAGCTGCTTGGCCGCCTGGTCTCAACACATCCATTCGCCGTCATGCACGGTGGCCTGCTCAACCACACCGAGTGGAGTGAACGTTTAGAGGCATGCGAAAACGAGCTGAATGCCATCAAGCCACCGGCGGAGACCGGACTCGCTGAGACCACACACGTAGGAGAAAAAACTGTCGACGAAGCACTTCTAGACGATGCCACTCAAATGCCAGAAGATGCGCCACCCATGACGGAAGAGCAACAGATGGCCGCTTTCCAAAAGGCACAAGAAGATGCGGCCACCGCTGAAGCGCTCAGCAAGTTGCAGCTCACTCGTCGCTACTATATTGAAGCCCTCAAGTTCATCGAGACTCTCGAAGATGCCGGGCCTCATGTCAACCAGCTGCTTGCTTCGAAAAACAAGAGCGAAGTCATCGAAGCGATGGACTTCCTCGTTGTTGCAGACGCATACAGCATTGAAGCTGCCAAATCGGGCATCCGCCGCATGCTTCGTTTGATCTGGACCAAGGGTAACTCGGACGAAGGCAAGGGTGTTCAGACACACCTGATCGAGTGCTATAAAGGACTTTTCTTTCATGCACCTGACAACTTTACCGCGAACGATGCCGCCAACTACGTTGCTCGCAACATGATAAGTCTGACATTCGGCGCCTCGCCTGCGGAGCTGACCAGTCTCGAACAACTGCTTGCCACGATGATGAAGGAGAAGGCGATCAACGCACTTGTCATCGACAAGCTGTGGCAGGTCTATGGTGTTCAAAAGCGAGCAATCTCGAAGCAGCAACGCCGCGGTGCCATCATCATCCTGGGAATGCTCGCTCTTGCAGACCAAGACATCGTGGTCAGGGAAATGGAGACTTGCCTTCGCATCGGTCTTGGTGCCATCGGGCGCAAAGATCTCGTATTGGCTCGGTACACGTGCATTGCTCTCATGCGCATGACCAACAACAAGACAACCAAGGGTACCGAAGGAAAGCTTAACATGAGGCTGCCTAACGACCATGCTGTGCTTGTTCGCTTGGCTGCCCTCATTGATGTCGAGAGCGAAAGCAAAGACTGGTACGGTCTTGCCGAGCAAATCGTCGGCGCCATCTATGCCCTCAGCAAACATCCGGATGTTCTGTGCTCCGCCATCATAAGACGCAAAACCAAGGCTGTCTTCTCACCAAAGCCGAAGGAGAGCAAACAAGTGGAGAAGCAGGAAGCCGGAATTGTCGATAGCCAGATTGATGATGACGGCGATGTGGAAATGAGCGAGCTCCCAAGTCCTCCTCCGGAACCAGAGCCAGAGCAGGAACCAGAAGAGGATTCAGCTTCTGAAGACGCTGGCCAGTCTGCACTTGCATTGTCACAGCTCCTATTTGTTGTTGGACATGTTGCTTTGAAGCAGATCGTCCACTTAGAACTCATCGAGCAGGACTTCAAGCGCCGAAAGGCAGCAAAAGAGAAGGCAGGTACATCCGCTTCGCCGGCCACAGCTGGTGGCAAGACCGGGAAGAAGGGTCAAAAGTCCGAGACAGAAGAAGAGCAAGACGAGATGGACCTCATTGGAGGTACTACAGAAGACGACTTTACCGACGCTCTGGCACACATTCGGGAACGTGAGCTGCTCTACGGTCAGACTTCACTTCTGACAAATTTCGGTCCGTTAGTAAAGGAGATTTGCAGCAACAATACGTCCTATCCCAACGCAGAGTTACAAGCCCAGGCAGCTTTGTGCATGGCAAAGCTCATGTGCGTCAGCTCAGAGTACTGCGAGTCCAACCTTGGTCTCCTCATCACCATCATGGAGCGTTCGCCCTACGCCAACACCCGAAGCAACCTTGTCGTTGCGCTCGGCGACATGGCGGTCTGCTTCAACCACCTGATCGACGAAAACACCGACTTCCTCTACACTCGCCTCAGTGATCAGAGCTTGCAAGTCAAACGCACATGCTTGATGACTCTCACCTTCCTCATTTTGGCCGGGCAGGTCAAGGTCAAGGGTCAGCTAGGCGAGATGGCGAAGTGTGTCGAAGACGACGACGACAAGATCCGGGAAATGAGTCGCATGTTCTTTGCAGAGCTCGCAGGCAAGGACAATGCCGTATACAACCACTTTGTTGACATGTTCAGCTTGCTCTCGTCGGATGAGGCTTTGGATGAGGATCGTTTCAGACGCATCATCAAGTTCCTCGCCTCCTTCATTGAGAAGGTTTGTTTTGTACGCCCACATAGTATGAAGCCAAAGACTGACAACAATCACAGGACAAGCACGCCAAACAATTGGCAAGCAAGCTGGCTCCTCGACTTGCACGTGCCGAGAGTGAGAGGCAATGGAACGATGTCGCCTATGCCCTCGGGCTGTTGCCGCACAAAAACGAGGAGATTGCGAAAATGCTTGGTGAGGGCTGCAAAGTCGTTGAGACTTCTGCTTGAGCAGCGGTCGGTGACTTTTCATATCACTGTTGTACGTGGCGTTTTTTGGTGGGTTATCATTGTGGGAAGTGCGGGCTTGCACATTCAGTTGATACCCGGGGTTCTATACCTTTTTCGTAATTTTTGTATATCGACGTCTCTTACGTCCTCCGACCCTGGGATGGCAGGGAACTCATCTCTTGGCCTATTTATGTAAGCATTGCCAAACGCCACAGTCGTCGCCGCCCAGACCTCAGACCGAATGGTGACGAGCACAAGCAACCTCATGCGGGGACACTTTGCATACCAAGTCACAGACCGGTGCATGTCAACCATGCACGCAACAATACTGACCTTGTTGTGCTACATCGCCGTCACTCAGTGCTCATCTCTGGACCAACAATCAACATTTTTGCAGACTCCTGTCTTCACAAAAGGCTTCCACCCAAGCCCACCAGGAACTCGCCATCCAATCCCTTCCCTCTACCACCATCGCTACTCTGAACAAACCTTCATCGGCACCCATAACGCCGCCGCAATAAGGACAAAAGATAACAATTGGTCCCTCTCCGGCAACCAGTACTACAACATCTCAACCCAACTCCGTTCTGGCATCCGCCTGCTCCAAGCCCAAGCCCACCTCGACCCCAATGGCAGCGACGACATTCGACTATGCCACTTCAACTGCGCGTTGATGGACGGCGGCAGTCTGCTCGACTTCCTCGAAACCGTCGAAGCCTTTCTACGACGCAACCCAGACGAAGTCCTCACGCTGCTGTTCGTCAACACAGGCGTACCACTAAACAGTTTTGCCAAAGTCTTCCTCGAAGCTCGGCTCGACGTCCTCTCATACATTCCACCCGCAGACAAAAGACACGGCCAAATGCGCACCTCCGACTGGCCCACGATCGCCCAAATGGTCGCGGCGAACCAAAGGCTCGTAACCTTCCTCTCGTCCGGCGCAGACGAAGAAGCCGTGCCTTTCCTCCTGCCGGAGTTCGACTACGTCTTCGAAACAGACTTTGGCATCGAGAGGCCCGATCAGTATTCTTGCGCGCCTGCGCGACCGCGGTATGCGGATGATAGCTTCGTGCCGGATCGGTTGTCGCTCGTGAATCATTTCCTGTACGCCAAGTTTCTGGGTTTCAGGTTCCCTAATGCTTCGTTCGCGGGTGAGACCAATGCTGCTGGGTTTCGGGTTGGGGAGTTGGGGGAGCATGCTGTGAGGTGCAGGGGTGCGTATGAGAGGAGGCCGAATTTCTTGCTGGTGGATTTCTTCAATGAGGGTGATGTTTTTGCTGTGGAGGAGGGAGTGAACCGACACTAGAGAATCGTGCATGGTTGGCTACATAGTACGCATGTCACAAGGAAGTTCATAGCTTTCACACTCACCACCAACAACTTCATTCGGTGACCAACCGGTGCACACATTTAAAAGTAACAAACAAAACGCACGACAGAGTACTACTAGACGAACAGACCGCAATGTCCGTTTGGTCCAAGCAGAAGAGCGCACCACCAACCTAATCCACGTCCCATAAAAAACCAACGCTCACACCTCACCTCACAGGATTCAAACAAAGAGTAACTCTGCGTGGTCCACCGCGCCGCCTTCACCTCTCCTCTTCACAAACAAAACCAAAACCGTCCGGGAGCCTAGCTTCTTCTGGATGACAGCATAAGACATCTACACATTGGCATCACTCAGCGCCTGCCTAACGATGGAAACATGTGGACCATAATTGCGG
>Ga0265798_10000983_pt1 | contig 45488 bp, 40 predicted proteins | sample P3T30metagenome_FD_192430 | JGI IMG/M metagenome (GOLD analysis project Ga0265798, IMG submission 192430) | Plant litter microbial communities from East Loma Ridge, Irvine, California - P3 T30 | ecosystem: Environmental > Terrestrial > Plant litter > Unclassified | place: USA: California... | reverse complement strand
TGCTTTCAAGGTTCATCCCGATTATCGGCCCGATTGCGATTGCAGGATTACTGGCCGGGAAAAAATACATCCCGGAAAGTGCGGGAACGCTGAAAACAGATACTGCTACTTTCGGATTCATGACTTTAGCCGTGATCCTCCTGATTGCCGCGCTGTCATTCTTCCCTGCACTTACCTTAGGCCCGATTGCAGAACAATTACAATATTTTTCTAAATAAAAATTAATCATTAAAACATCAGATCTATTTAAGAGGTTAGGAATATCAAGCCAATCATCATCAAATCACTAAGTTGAATATTTAAAAATATTCCTTAACTCAAACTTACCTTAAATACATCTTAACGGTTCAAATAAAAAAATCATTCAGGCAATGAAAAATCAATCACAGACATTGTTTCAGAAAGATCTGGTTAACGAAGCCATTCAACAGTCCTTCGTCAAGCTGAATCCTAAAATCATGTTTAAAAATCCGGTCATGTTCCTGGTGGAAATCGGAACGGCGGTCATGCTCATCGTAAGTATATTCAGCTTAACGGGAGATCATTCCCAGGGCAGCTTCACTTATAATTTCCTGGTATTTATCATCTTATTCTTTACGGTTTTATTTGCCAATTTTGCTGAAGCCATTGCAGAAGCAAGAGGAAAAGCCCAGGCCGACACGTTAAGAAAAACCCGTGAAGAAACCCCTGCAAAAGTAGTCGTTGATCAGAAACCGGGATTTCAGGTAGAAACGGTTCTAAAAAAATCTGCAGATATGACACTGGGCGATATCTTCCTTTGTGAAGCAGGCGACCAGATCCCGATGGACGGCGAAATCATTGAAGGACTTGCCACCATTGACGAATCTGCCATCACCGGGGAAAGTGCCCCCGTGATCCGTGAAGCGGGAGGTGACAAAAGTTCCGTGACAGGCGGAACCAAAGTACTTTCCGACAGGATTAAGGTGAAAGTAACCACCAGGCCCGGAGAATCTTTCCTTGATCAGATGATTGCCCTTGTAGAAGGCGCTTCAAGACAGAAAACACCCAACGAAATCGCATTAACCATATTATTAGCCGGGTTTACGCTGACCTTTATCATCGTGACCGTTTCCCTGAAACCTTTTGCAGATTATGCGCAGACGCCGATCACCATTGCAGCATTCATTTCGCTTTTCGTTTGTCTGATTCCGACAACGATCGGCGGCCTGCTCTCTGCGATCGGGATTGCAGGAATGGACCGGGCTTTAAGAGCCAACGTGATTACCAAAAGCGGAAAAGCGGTGGAAACCGCCGGCGATATTGATGTTCTTCTGCTGGATAAAACCGGAACCATCACCATCGGGAACCGGAAAGCTACCCAGTTTTATCCTGCGAATGGAACCGACCTCAATGAATTCATCAGAGCCTCTGCACTCAGTTCCGTAGCAGATGAAACACCGGAAGGAAAATCAATCATCGAATTAAGCCAGCTAAAGCCTGAGGAAATACTGGTCCCCAATCCTGTTTATATTGAATTTACCGCTGAGACCAGAACTTCAGGGATTGATTTTGAAACTACGAGAATCCGTAAAGGGGCATACGATACGATTAAAAAGCTTACTGAAAAAGCCGGGAATATTTTCCCGCCGGAAACCCAGGAAGCCGTAACCCGGATTTCCGAAAACGGTGGGACACCACTCGTAGTTTCCGTTAATGAAAAAGTATGGGGCGTCATCGAACTTCAGGATATTATTAAAACCGGGATTCAGGAAAGGTTCCAGCGGCTGAGAAAAATGGGAGTGAAAACGGTAATGGTTACCGGTGACAATCCTTTAACAGCCAAGTTTATTGCTGAAAAAGCCGGTGTGGATGATTTTATTGCCGAAGCCAGGCCGGAGGACAAAATGAACTACATTAAAAAAGAACAGCAGGAAGGAAAGCTGGTGGCCATGATGGGAGACGGAACCAATGACGCGCCTGCTCTTGCCCAGGCCGACGTGGGAGTTGCCATGAACAGCGGAACAGCGGCTGCCAAAGAGGCGGGAAACATGGTTGATCTGGATAATGATCCTACAAAATTAATTGAAATTGTAGAAATCGGGAAACAGCTGCTGATGACCCGTGGGACGCTTACCACATTCAGTATTGCGAATGACGTGGCGAAATATTTTGCCATTATCCCGGCGCTCTTCATTACGTTTATCCCGGCATTGCAGAAACTGAATATCATGAATCTTCACAGTCCGGAATCTGCTATTTTATCCGCGATTATTTTTAATGCCATTATTATCCCTGTTCTGATTCCCCTGGCGTTAAAAGGCGTAGCCTACAAACCGATCGGTGCCAGTGCACTGCTGAGAAGAAACCTTCTGATCTACGGTCTGGGCGGGATTATCGCACCATTCATCGGAATAAAAGTGATTGATTTAGTGATCAGTTTATTCTTTTAAGCGGGAAGGCTGAAGCTAGGTGGAGGATAAGCTTACATTCTCCTTCTTTCCTTTCCTCTTATCAATTCATTAACTAAAAAATTTAATCAAAATGAAAAATCATATTTTATCTGCATTAAGACTGACACTTGTTATGCTTGTTATCGTTGGAATTTATTCAGGTATTGTTTACGCAGGTTCTCAAATTCTACCAACCCAGGGAAACGCAGAAATCATCAGTTATAAAGGTCAGAAATTCTATGCCAACATCGGCCAGGATTTTAAATCTCCAAAATATTTCCACGGCCGGCCTTCCGCTGTGGATTATAATGCCGCAGGAAGCGCAGGAAGCAACAAAGGACCCAGTAATGAAGAATATCTGGAAACGGTTCAGAAAAGAATCGACACCCTGAAAATGCAGAATCCGGGAATGGAAAGTGTAAAGGTTCCCATAGATCTGGTAACTGCAAGCGGAAGCGGCCTGGATCCCGATATTTCTGAAGAAGGCGCCCGTTATCAGGTTCTGAGAATTGCTGAAGAACGCAAAATAGCGGCAGAAAGAATTGAAGAACTGATCAGAAGACAGACAGAGCAACCGCTTCTCGGGCCTTCAAAAATCAATGTTCTGAAACTGAATATCGCTTTAGACCAAATGAATTAATTTTTTTGAAAAAAAACCACACCAGATCCATCATTCACCTATAAAGTTTTAATAAAGTATAGATCTTGCTATACACATCATTCAAATGAAAAAATACATCATCACCGCATTTATACTGGGCATATTCTTCCCGAAAGCACAGTCTTCAGATTCACTGGCTGCCCAGCCTAAAATCAGTTTTTCTGCATATGCAGAGCTTTTTTACACATATGATTTTAATGAACCTGCAAATCACATGCGCCAGAATTTCCTGTACTCCTACAACCGTCACAATGAAGTCAATCTGAATCTGGGGCTTATTAAAGCGGCCTATCAGGACAAAAACATGCGTGCCAATCTCGCGCTGATGGCAGGAACCTATGCCCAGGACAACCTCACTGCTGAACAGGATGCATTGCGGTACGTGAACGAAGCGAATATCGGGATTAAAATTTCCAAAAATAAAAACCTGTGGATCGATGCCGGGATCATGCCTTCCCACATCGGCTGGGAAAGTGCCATCGGAAAGGACAATATTAATCTGACCAGAAGCCTCGCGGCAGAGAATTCCCCTTATTTTGAAACCGGAGCCAAAATTTCCTACACCACAGATAACGGAAAATGGATGGTAAGCGGAATGGTGCTGAACGGATGGCAGCGGATTGCCAAACCGGAAGGCAATCAGAGCCTTTCATTCGGCCATCAGGTAACCTATAAACCAAATGATAAAATCACCCTGAACAGCAGCTCGTTCATCGGCAACGACAAACCTCAGAAAGACAAAAAAATGCGCTATTTCCATGATCTTTTCGGGAGCTTCCAAGTGACAGATCAATTCTCGACCACACTGGGTTTTGATATCGGTGCTGAACAGAAGGAAAAAGGAAGCGAAAACTATAATCTCTGGTACAGTCCGAATATCCTGATGAAATATCAGCTGAATGACCAATGGGCACTTGCCGGAAGACTGGAATATTATAATGATGAAAACGGAGTGATTATCAGCACCGGGACCCCGAAAGGATTCCAGACCTTCGGATATTCCCTGAACCTGGATTATGCCATTTTTAAAAATGTGGTATTCCGTACGGAAGCCAGAGGATTCACTTCCAAAGATGCTGTTTTTATGAAAAATGACAACTTCAGCAAAGGAAACTTCTTTATCACCACAAGTCTTGCGGCCTGGTTTTAAAACACTGGAAATCATAACAGGAGCCGGGAAAGATCAGTGGATGCAGAACTAAAGAATTTAACTGCATTTTTATACTTAAGCTTAAAATCAATAAAAATAAAAGTACATATCAGGAAAAGGATTTTTAAAAGTCAAAGCCCTTATCAACGTCCTGCCTCAGGCTTCCCCTTTCCCTCCTGTAAATAATATTGTCGTGATTCAGAAAATACAATTGAAAAAAATTAAACCCATGCCTTCAGCACAAGATTTTTTAGAACTGATTCAGAAATCCCGGAAAGGGAAATTCAAAATCTATATCGGGATGAGTGCGGGCGTGGGAAAAACTTTCCGTATGCTCCAGGAAGCGCATTCCCTGCTGCGGAACGGCATTGATGTCAAGATCGGCTACATAGAAACGCACGACCGCGAAGAAACCAAGGCATTGACAGGAGGCCTTCCGGAAATTGCCAGGAAATCTGTTTTTTACAAAGGAAAAAGCCTGGAGGAAATGAATCTTCAGGCAATTATCAATGAGCATCCCGAAGTAGTTCTGGTGGATGAACTGGCGCATACCAATGTGGAAGGCTCCAAGCATAAAAAAAGATGGCAGGATGTACTTGAAATCCTGGATAACGGCATTAATGTCATCAGTGCCATGAATATCCAGCATATTGAAAGCCTGAACGATGAGGTAAGGAAAATTACCGGCGTTGAGGTAACGGAACGTGTCCCGGACAAAATTTTAGCTTTCGCGGATGAGGTGGTGAATATCGACCTGACGGCAGATGAACTGCTGACCCGGCTGAAGGAAGGGAAAATCTATAAGAAGGAAAAAATCCAGACCGCTTTGCAGAACTTTTTCCAGAGCGGCCATATCCTGCAGCTCCGTGAACTGGCTTTAAAGGAAGTGGCGACCCATGTTGAAAAGAAAGTGGAAACGGAGATCAGGACCGAAAATTTTAAACCCGTAAAATTCCTGGCCTGCATCAGCAGCAACGGAAAGGTTGCTAAAAACATCATCCGGAAAACAGCGAGACTGGCGAGTTATTACAACAGCGCATGGACGGTTCTGTACATCCAGAGGCCATCGGAAAGCCTTGAAAAAATTGCCCTCGACAAGCAGCGTTATCTGATTAATAATTTTAATTTAGCACAGGAATTGGGTGCAAAAGTTATGCGTGTAAAAGAAAGCAGCGTCCATAAAGGAATTTTGGAATATGTTATTGAGCATAACATCACCACGGTCTGCATGGGAAAGCCGCATGCTAAATTATGGCAGAACATTTTCGGCTACAGCTGGATTTATACCCTGATGAACCGGCTGAATGAACGGCAGATTGATATTATTATTTTATCCTGAATTGATGAAACTAAAAACGAAACTTACCCTGGGCGTCGGTCTCCTGTTTTTACTGATTGTCCTGCTTTCAGTAATAGGTTCTGTGTATATCAACAAATTAAAATCGGATACGGAGAAAATCCTTACCGCCAATTACAACAGTATCGAGTTCTCCAAAAATATGCTGCTGGCTCTGGATAAGATTGCATCAGACAGTGCCGTAGCCATTAAAGATTTCCGGAAAAACAGCATCCTGCAGGAGAAAAATCTGACGGAATTCGGAGAAAAGGAAGCTACCCAGAACCTCAACCTGCATTTCCGGGATTACCTTCAGCGGCCTACCGTTGAAAAGGAGAAAATGATCCGTGAAGACCTGGTCACTATTATGTCCCTGAACATGAAAGGCATTGAACGGAAGAGCGATATTGCCATCATCACCGCCGAAAACGCCACCTTCTGGATCGTCAGCCTGGGAACGGTGTGTTTCCTGATTGCCATGGTTTTGCTGGTTAATTTACCGCAGACCATCGCCGAACCCATTAAACAGCTTACGTTCAGCATCCGGCAGATTGCGGATAAAAATTATAACCAAAGGGTTCATTTTAAAGGAAGCGAGGAGTTTAACGACCTTGCCCGGTCTTTCAATATCATGGCGGAAAAGCTGCAGGAATATGAAAGCAGCACACTTTCAAAACAGCTGATGGACAAGAAGCGTATTGAAACACTGGTTAATAATATGCATGACGCAGTAATCGGGCTGGATGAGCATCACTATATTTATATGATCAATGATGAAGCCCTGAAAATCACCAATCTTAAAAAAGAGGAAATGATCGGAAAAACGGCTCATGAAGTCGCGGTAAACAATGATCTCATCCGCGAGCTTCTCAAAAACATTGAAAATCCTGCCAAAGAACCGATTAAAATTGTGACTGACCACAAAGAAAATTATTTTGAGCAGGAAATTATACCGATCAACATTGTAAAAACCGGAGAACAGGAAAAGAAGAACATCGGCAAAGTAATCTTACTGCGGAATATCACCCCTTTCAAAGAACTGGATTTTGCCAAAACCAATTTCATTGCTACCATCTCACACGAACTGAAAACCCCGATTTCCGCGATTAAAATGGGTGTCCAGCTGTTGGAAAACCAAAAATTCGGAATCTTAAATGAACAGCAGCAGGAACTTCTAAAAAGCATTAACGAAGACGGCCAGAGGCTGCTGGATATTACAGGCGAGCTCCTTAACCTTTCCCAGGTGGAAACAGGCAATATCCGCCTGCAGATTGAAAGCTGCAGTCCTAAAGAAATGGTTCAGGCTGCCATAAAAAATGTGGAAAAGCTGGCGGAACAGAAGAATATCTCAATTACTGCCCGGTATTTAACCGGAGACCAGGACCTTGTTTCCGCTGATTTTGATAAAACGGTCTGGGTCATGAATAATTTCCTGAGCAATGCCATCAAACATTCTTTTCAGGAAGAAAGCATTTCCATTACCGTTGAAAGACAGGCATCATCGGTACGGTTCAGCATTACAGATACCGGAAAAGGGATCGATGAAAAATACCACCGCCAGATTTTCGACCGCTATTTCCAGGTTCCGGGTGAGCATCAGAACGGCACCGGGCTCGGACTTGCCATCTCTAAAAATTTTATTGAAAAACAGCATGGTGAAATCGGCGTGAAAAGTTTACCGGATCAGGGAAGCACTTTTTATTTTGTATTGCCGATGGCTTAAGTTATTTTTTCTACATTTGAATTAAATTCACAGCCGATGAATACGTCAGATTTAAAAATTGATTTAATTAACCGAATTACCCGATTAAAAGAAGTCAGAATTATCGAAGAAATTCAAAAACTTTTAGATTTTGAATTGGATAATCATGAGTATATTCTTACAGACTGTCAAAAAGACAGAATTTCTGAAACTCAGGAAGAATATAAAAAATCATCATTTCTGAGTGATGATGAAGCCAACCAAGATATTGAAGAATGGCTAAAAGAAAGATAATCTGGACACAGAAGACCAATTTTGAAAGAAAAGAAATTCTTGAATATTGGATACTCAGAAACAGATCTAAAAATTTCAGTATAAAACTAAACAAGTTTATTGTAGATGCCACTCAGGCATTAGCAGAACACCCTACTATTGGAAGAAAAACAAACCTCGAAAATGTTCGTGTGAAAATTATCCGTGATTATTTAATTTTTTATGAATTTTCAGAATCTGAATTGGTTATTCTTTCCATTTGGGACGGAAGGCGTGATATAAATAGCTAAGCCATCAGTACGATTACAAGCATATGAAGCTCAATTCAGTTTTAATAAAACCTCAATATTCCTGAAATTGATAAAATACTGATGTATGGAACCGAGCAATAAACAGCGACCGAAAATGTATTTATCTGAATATTCTTACCTTTAAAATTTTAAATAACAGCTGCAGATGCCTGACACTATATTTATTTATTTTCTGACTGGTCTTGTTTTATTTTCCGCAGGTAAAATTATTTATTATTATATTGAAAAAAAGAAAATTCTTGAAGAGTGTAAAGATTTAAATACGATTGAATTAAAAAATATAACCGGAACAATTTTTACAGATGAAGGAACTTTTAAAAAGAAGTATGAATGGTGCTCATTTCATGTTTTGATTAATGAAAATTCGATCTTTCTATTTATAACCGGTTTCAGTTTTATTCCGTTTAAAGTTACCAATCTATTATTTTCAAACTCAAACAGAAAAAACACCAGAAAGCCCACACTTCTCAGAGAATATAAAATTGGTTCAGATACCATTCAGCTGGTGTATTATCCTGAACATCTCTTAGCAAGAAGCAGAACAATAACTTTGAAAAACCTCAATACAGAGCAGATTGCAATATTTGAAAATGTATTAGGCGGAAAAAGCAGAAGATTTTATTAAAATGAAAGTACAACTCATTCCCGTCATTGAAATCACAAATTATGATGACGATATTCAAGTACCTCTTTTCAGCCCTTACTGGGAATTTCCTGATGAATGGCAGGATTATCATATGTCAGCAAATATAAAGGCAGATTTCTCCGGAGATCTGAAACCCTATGTCAAAGGTTTTTCTCTTTATAAGATCACTGAAATCTCAGATGCAGATCTTTTAAAAGTTATTCATAAAGAAATTGAAATCCAGCAGGCCGATGAAGATTCAGGAACGATTTATCTGAACTGTTCTTTGGCTGGCGGATATGTTTTAAACATAGATGGTGCGGATTGTTATTTTCCCCAATGCTGTGCGGATCTTGGGGATATTGAAGATTGGGAAGATCTTCTGGATGATGATCACTCTTATTTTTATATGGGACATCCTTCTCCAGCAATAGAAAAATATGATCATAAAATTATTTTAGATTTTTTGAATTCTGAAATTCAGGAAAATTATGCACCGCCTGTTTCGGATCATCGGATTGAAGTTGATAAAGAAGCATTAAAAATTGCTGTTGCCCATGTTAAAAAGGAACTTCATGCGTTTGCTCAACGGCTTTTGAATATCAATCAAACTGAAAACCTCAATATTCCTGAAATTGATAAAATACTGATGTATGGAACCGAGCAATAAACAGAGACCGAAAATGTATTTATCTGAATATTCTTACCTTTAAAGCATGATGTCAATTCAAACCCTTTATCAGGAAACAATAAAATTTGCGGCTCAGAAACATACCGATAAAAACCAGACTATTCCGGGAACTAATCTTCCGTATGCAGTTCATTTAAGCAATGTGGCTATGGAAATCTTGGTTGCCTCTGAAAAATCAAAAGATTTTGATCCTGGGTTTGCTGTACAGGTTGCCTTGCTTCATGATTCCCTGGAAGATACCGACGCTTCTTTTCAGGAACTTGAAAACATTTTTGGCAAAGCCGTTGCAGAGGGCGTTATGGCATTAACTAAAAACTCCGATTTGGAAAAAGTTCATCAAATGCAGGACAGTTTACACAGAATTAAAGAACAGCCAAAAGAGATCTGGGCAGTAAAATTAGCCGACAGGATTACCAATCTTCAAACGCCGCCAGCTCATTGGTCAGATCAAAAAATCAGAAACTATAAAACTGAAGCCCGTTTAATTCTGCAGGAACTTAAGGGTGGGAATGATTATCTTGAACAAAGATTACAAGAGAAAATCAACGAATATTACTGTTTATAATTAATCATATCTGAATGGAATATTATACCTACTGGTCTGTTCTGGAAACTCCAAGCCATTCAATTAAACCTTATTCAATTTTTCTTATCATACTGATTATTTCGATATTTGCATTTCTCTCAGTTTTAAAATTTCGGAAGAATGACGATGATGATGATAAAAAGATTCATCTGATTTTGATAAGCTTATTTATTGCGCTGTCACTTCCCTGCTATATTTATTTAAGATTTTTTAATTATGATAATACAACAGAAAGAATTTCAAAATTATTGCAGTCGGATCGGTTAAAAAAAGCTGAAGGTACTATTTCAAACTACAGAAGAGAATCAGAGGGAAAATCAATGATTGAAAGTTTTGAAGTCAATTCTGTAACGTTTACATATTATGATAATTCACTCTATGAATTCAATCATTTCGGAGGCAACAGAAGCAATGATTTATATGATGGCTTAAAGGTGAGAATTACTTACTCAAAAGGAAATAAATTCAATGAGATTATGAAAATAGAATTTCAAAAATAAATAAAATGGCAGCAACCTTTTTCCCGAAACAGGAAGCGTTCCGCAGCTGGCTTGAAAAAAACCATCAGGCAGAAAAAGAACTGTTGGTGGGCTTTTACAAAGTCGGGACCGGAAAACCGTCGATGACGTGGTCTGAATCTGTGGATCAGGCATTGTGTTTCGGCTGGATTGACGGTGTGAGAAGATCGATTGACGAAGAAAGCTACAGCATCCGTTTTACGCCCAGAAAATCCACGAGCATCTGGAGTGCCGTTAATATTAAAAAGATGGAAGAACTGACAAGAGCGGGTTTGATGACTGAAGCAGGACAAAAAGCTTTTGAACTCAGAAAAGAGGAAAAATCGGCCATTTATTCCCATGAAAAAGGGCTTACCACGCTTGATCCTGAACTGGAAAAACAATTTAAATCCCATCCTGAAGCATGGAAATTTTTTAACAGCCAGGCGCCTTCCTATATAAAAGTCATGCTGCATTGGATCATGAGCGCGAAACAGGAGAAAACAAGGGTTTCAAGGCTGGAGAAAACCATTCAGGTTAGTGAACTGGAGAAAAGAATGACATAATTATAATATGACTGAATTTATTATTTTTTTACTCGTCATTTTTGGGGTCTCAAATCTTTTTTTCTTTACATTATTCAGAAAAAGAAATCAAAAAAGAAACCGGTTAATATTATATACAATTACATCAGGTCTTTCTATTACCTTAGGCATGTACCTTATTTTCAGTGACTTTTCAGCTTTTACAGCGGTTCATTTTATTAAAAATATTTTATCTGTCGTTTTTTTAAATCTCGTCATCACAGGTTATTTTTTCTTGCTTTCTGCTGTTAATTCACTTATCGAAAAAATTCTTATCGTGCAGGGTTATTTTACCTATACCGTTATATTTTCTGTATTCTTTATCATTTCAAGCGTAATGTATTATTTTGCTGTTATGTTTCTTATGGCGGTTTTAACCCTGGATTACTTTTAAAAATTGTCATAACTTTGGCATTCAAAATAAAGAACTGATCAATGAATACAGATACATTAGATTTTTGGATAGGAAATTTCAACAGTGAAGAAGATTTTTATGATTTTGTGGAGGAAGATGAAAACTATTATCTTCTGGAAGAATCTGATGACACCTATATTTCAAAATTTGCCGAATCTCAGGACACCGTTTGGCTGGACCATGATTTTGTAGAATATGGTTTTGAAGACGGTGACCGGACGTTTTACGAAAAATTTTCAGACTATTCATTTGCGGAGCAGTGGCTACCTATTCTGCTGAACAGGATTAATGAGCTTAATCTGAAATCTGACATCAATTCCATTATCTTTTTGAACAGAGGCCAGGTTCCGAAACCTGTTTCCGTAGAGAATGAAGCCTTTTCTCTGGTGTATATGGGAGGGATTGAGTTTAGTGTTTAAATTTTCTCAGTCTGAAATTACCAACAATATATTATTCTTGCCTAATTCATAAACTTATTAGAATGATTTCTAAAAGATTACTGATTTTCAGCAGCACGATATTAATACTAACATTAACCTCACATATTTATTTCATTAATTATCCAATGAATTTCTATTGGTAAAATGTATTGGATAACAGCGGTTGGATGATACTTTTTATAATTTGGGAATTATTGCATTGGTTTCATGGCTGATCAGCAAGCTTAGCATTCGAGATTTTAACCCTGTTAATAAATTTCTATGGGTTTTCAGTATTATTTGTGTTTTGCTTCTCTGTTTCATTAACTTCTATTCTTTAAATATGTTTTTAAAACAAAAAAAGAAATAGCTGTTATAATAGAAAGATACAGGCAACAGGCAAAAAAAGACATTAAAAATGACAGCGTTGTATTCAGATTTGCCGGAGGTGTTGGAATTACCGATGGCTTAGACAGAAAAATTGACAGTATCCGGCACCGATATGGAATCCATTAGCAAAATACAGGCTGCACCATTGATGCTATTGAAATCGAGGGGAAGAAAAAGTATGAAGAAACGGTAAAACTGTATCTTGATGAGAGAAACGGTAAAGATTGGGAAATAAAATGAATAATGAAATTAATAAACTGAAATAGTAAATTGTCATTTGACTTCATTAAGAATAAAAATAACAAAACTTTCATTTGGTAATGAAAGTTTTGCTTTTAACCTTTAGGATTTAATTGATTAATGTGCTTCCAGCCAGTTATTTCCAACGCCAACTTCCACCAAAAGAGGAACCTGTGTTTCAATTGCATTTTCCATCTCCATTTTAATAATATTGGTGGCAAGCTCGATCTCATCCACCGGAGATTCGAAGACCAGTTCATCATGAACCTGAAGAAGCATTCTGGTGTGCAGTTTTTCTTTTTCCAGTTCTTTCTGAATTTTAATCATGGCCATTTTCACCACATCTGCAGCACTTCCCTGTATCGGAGCATTCACTGCGTTCCTTTCGGCATGGCCCCGCACGACAAAGTTATTGGAATTGATATCTTTCAGATGTCGTTTTCTTCCTAAAATGGTTTCCACATAGCCGATTTCGCGTGCTTTTTTTACCTGTTCAGCCATATATTCCTTTAAATTCGGATAGGTAGCAAAATAGGCTTCGATCATCTGCTTAGCCTCGCTTCTGGACAATCCGGTCTGTTCTGCCAGTGCAAAAGCACCCTGGCCGTAGAGGATCCCGAAGTTCACGGTTTTTGCCTGTCCCCTCTGGGTTTTGGAAACTTCTTCCAGCGGAATGTTAAACAGCCTTGCTGCGGTAGAAGCGTGAATATCTTCTCCGCTCTGAAACGCTTTAATCATATTTTCCTCTCCGGAAATTTCGGCAATCAGACGAAGCTCGATCTGTGAATAATCGGCAGAAATGATTTTCTTTCCTTCCCCGGCCACAAATGCTCCACGGATCTGCTGCCCTCTCAGCGTCCGGATGGGGATATTCTGCAGGTTTGGGTTTACGCTTGCCAGACGGCCTGTTGCAGCAGTGGTCTGCGAAAAATTAGTATGTACGCGGTTATCCGTCTTTTCAATCTGTGACGGCAGTGCATCAACGTACGTCGATTTTAATTTCTGATAGGTCCTGTATTCCAGGATATGCTTGATAATTTCATGTTTTGAAGACAGCTTCTGAAGAATATCTTCTGAGGTAGCATACTGACCGGTTTTGGTTTTCTTCGCTTTCGGGTCCAGTTCCATTTTTTCAAACAGGATTTCTCCCAGCTGCTTGGGTGAGTTCATGTTAAACTCTTCTCCGGAAAGCTCAAAGATTTTGGATTCCAGCTGCCTTAAATCATTTTCAAGATCAATACTTTCCTGGGCCAGCCATTTTTCATCCAAAGAAATCCCGGCCAGCTCCATTTTCGCCAGCACTTCCATTAAAGGCATTTCTATTTTGAAAAAGAGATCTTCCAGGTTTTCTTTTTTCAGCTGCGGCGCAAACAATTCATACAGCTGAAAGGTTACATCGGCATCTTCAGCAGCATAATCCGTCTGCGTCCTCAGATCCGCATCCCTGAAATTGCCCTGGTTTTTTCCTTTTTTCCCGATGATGGTTTCAATGGAAACGGGTTTATAGCTCAGGTATATTTCTGAAAGGTAGTCCATTCCGTGTCTTCCGTCCGGATTCAGCAGGTAATGGGCAATCATGGTATCGAACATGGCCCCTTTTACCGTAATGTTGTACCGCTGAAGGATTTTGTAATCAAATTTTAAGTTATGGGCGACTTTTACCAGGTCTTCTTTCTCAAAAAACGGTCTGAAAATTTCCAGTGTCTGTAAGACTTCGCTTTGATCCTCCGGTAAAGGGATATAATATGCCAGCCCTTTTTTGTAAGAGAAACTCATTCCTACCAGTTCGGCTTCCAGCTCGTTAAGCGAGGTGGTTTCCGTATCAAAACAGACTACTTTCTGCTTAAGAAGATTATTAACGAGCATCTTCTGCGCCTTCGGATTATCCACAAACTGGTACAGATGGTCGTTGTGCTCAATAGTGGATTTTGTCGAAGTTTCCTGCTCCAGTTCCTCATAGGTCGCAAAAAGATCCAGCTGGCCTACGGCCTGTGCCACTTTCTGCTGAGGGGTTTCCGCTGCTTTGATTTCCGCTTCTGCCGATACAGCTGTTCCGGTTGCAGCCGGCGCAAAAGCCCTGTACAGGTTTTCATAGAGCCTTCTGAATTCAATTTCATCGAATACCTCTTTTACTTTTTCAAAATCCGGAGTATCGAGATCATACTGTTCCTGATGGAATTCCACCGGTACATCACAGATAATGGTCGCTAACTTTTTAGATAAAATCCCTCTTTCTGCAGAGGCTTCCACTTTTTCTTTCAGTTTTCCTTTAAGTTCATGGGTATTCGCTAAAAGGTTTTCAATACTTCCGTATTCTTTAAGGAATTTCATGGCGGTTTTTTCCCCTACCCCTTCAAGCCCCGGAATATTATCCACAGAATCGCCCATCATCGCAAGAAAATCAATTACCTGTTTCGGGTTTTCAATCTGGTATTTGGCTTTTACTTCTTCAACACCGAGGATTTCCACTTCGCTGCCTTTCAGTCCCGGCTTGTATATTTTAATTTTATCCGTAACCAGCTGGGCAAAATCTTTATCCGGTGTTACCATGAAAGTGGTATAACCTTCTTTTTCCGCCTTGCAGGCAATGGTCCCGATTACATCATCCGCTTCATAGCCCGGCACGCCCAGAATAGGGATATGCATCGCCTGCAGAATCCTGTGGATATACGGAATGGCTGCTTTAATGGCTTCCGGGGTTTCACTTCTGTTCGCTTTATATTCAAGAAAATCTACGGTTCTGATGCTGGCTTCCCCTACATCGAAAACCACAGCCAGATGGGATGGCCTTTCTCTTCTGATGAGCTCAATCAGGGAATTGCTGAATCCGAAAATCGCAGAAGTATCCAGCCCTTTACTGGTAAGCCTCGGATTTCTGATCAATGCGTAATATCCTCTGAAAATCATTGCATAGGCATCAATGAGAAATAGCCTTTTATCTTGTGTCGCGTCCATATTTTTCATAAAGAACAAATATAAGAAATTAGTTTTCTTTTTCCTGAAACTACCTTCGTTCAAAATGGATTTAACCGTTTATTTAACCGGAGGTGTGATAAGAATTTGGTTGAAAGGGCTGGAAAATATTTATGTGAAAGTATAATGTCTGATGAAGCTCATCACCGACTTCATAAAGTTAGACCGGATGGTTATGAAGATGGCTACAAATATTTGTTGATTTCTTCAGTACAACAAAAAAGACCTCATTTCTGAAGTCTTCTATATAATTTTTTAATCCGGTTCTGCTTTTAAAAATAAATCCTGAATCTGCACTTCGTCTTCACAGGCCTGCTTGAATTCCGTAATAAATTCTTTCAGGCTTTCCGGGTCTGATGAATAGGCACAGAACATATCGGCTTCAGGATCAAATTTAATCTGATCTGAAAGGTCAGGCCTTTTCTCTTCTACAAAGACTTTAGCCAAAGATGCCCAGTCATACCCATTGCCTTCAAAACCTTCGTCTTTTCTCCACTCAAAAATCTCGGGCTTATACGTTCCCGCATTTAAACATACTGAAAAAGTTTTTTCTGAAGCGACCCAGAAGAAGGGCTTAATCGCTGTTTCAAAATTGTAGGCTTCCATACTGTTTTATTAATTTGGATTGATTAATAAAGATAGTAAATTTCTGTTTTCACCTGTCATTTTATAACATTTCTTAACTTTTTATGAATTGTTATTGCCTTTATATTCAGCTTATATTTCCGGAGGAGCCGTTTCTTTACAAAAGAAAACAGGACAGTTCACTCTGTATGAGATGAACTGTCCTGTTATGAATTTATTTCTAATATGGTAATTGCGGGTTTTAATTACCGCTGCTTGGCCAAAGACCCTGGTAATTGGAGGTACCGTAATCTATGGTTTCTGCACTTACGATAAAACTGATCAGCATACTGTTTTCGTCTACTGCATCGAAGTCTACTTCATGCTGGATTACATATCCGTTGTTCCATGTTAAAGTAATTAATGTACCTTCTTCGTGAGACTTGTTGAAAGTAATTTCGCCGGTAGTAGGCTTATATTTACCGTTCAGTAAACTCTCAAGGATATCTGATTTTTCAGTTGCCTCTACCGTAACTTTAATAATTGCATTGGAAGGATCTGAAGCTACTCTCCCGGATACATCCGTAGATCTGGATACGCTGTAGTTCAGTTTTAATAATTTTTGTCCTTCACCGCCGTTGAATTTTAAGATTCCTCTTGAATTTGCTGCCATAATTGTAAATTTAAATCGTTAATATTTTGTGATTTGGTATATTCTGTATGATTTATTGATTCAAAGATAGACCTCATTTTTTTACTGTGAAACTATTTACACAGCAATTTCAGTTTTTGTAGTAATTCTACGACTTGGTGTAGTAGTTCTACGATTTTAGAAATATTTTAAACAGAAAACACCTGACAATTAAATATTTAGATTATAATAAAGCAAAAAAGCAGTATTTAAATTTTACACTTCACCGGGAAATGTAAACTCAGTTTCTGAATTTTCTATATTTAAGAACAATATTATTTGTAAGATTCCCTGAACCTGAAATTACTTTTGTAGATTCTAATGCTGTCTGTGGGAACCGGCTGATTGTTGATCATAATTTCCATACTGTTATTATCCGGGGCTATTTTAAAATCAAGCTTAAAATCTTTACCGGCATTTCTAAATTGCTCATTTACCTTTTCCCAGTTGAAGAATACGCGGCCTTCAAAAGCTTCATCTTTTCCAGTCTCCCAGAAAAAGGCAATTTCTTTGGGAACAGCCCTTGCTTTTACCGGCGGCTTTATGCCCCAGGGGCGCAGCATGATTTCTTTTTCACCGTTATAGTATTCCGGCTGGACCCTGAATAAACGGAACCCTTTGTGTTCTGAGCTGATGAAGGGTGCCCATGAATATACTTTCTGGTAGTTTTTCCATTCCTGCGGTGAAGCATCAGGCATAAACATTTTCTGTTTGATTTCTTCGCGGGTCTGGGAGATTTTATCGAACATCCTGTCCGCATATTTTTTATCATCTTTTACCACTTCAGCCTGGAATTCGCCCAGCTGTACGGAAACATATCCGAAACGGAACCACACCACTACCATGCCTTTCGGTGCAAAACCGAACGTCAGGGTACCGAAGTTGTAATATGATTTCCCGGACTTATTGTATTTTTCATAGTAATCGGGTTCATCTTTAATGCTGATGAATTCTTTTAAGGGCTCATCTGAAGAATCGGATTCGTTGTTGGAATATGCTCTCTGGACCAAAGCCAGTACTTTATCCTTTGGAAAATCTACTTTAAGATGATAAAAGGTGTCTTCATAATTTGAAAAATAGACAATATCAGCTCCGATCGGGGTACCGCCCTGTTCCGTGAATCCTTTTCCGGAATCTCCCCATGTTCCGGATGAGCTTCCGTAAGGCAGATGTGACGGAACTTTTTCCAGCGTCATAATTTCATCTTCTACTGGCGTGACAAGGTAATTATTCCAGGGATGGGAGATCTGTACATCATAACTCGGCATAGGTATTTCTTTTTTCTTCATATCCTGACAATTGATAAGCTGGAGCATTCCCAGTGCAACAATAAAAGCTTTTAGTTTATCCATTTAATATATATCTTTTTCGTTCTGCGGCAGGCCTTGGTCCGGAGACTCCCGGTCCCATGCCGAAAGTATCAAGATTGGCAGACCAGTGCAGGTACAGATTCCTCAGTTTTTTAATATCAATATCCGAATCTAGGTAAGAGTAGTTTTTTGCCTCATTGATATACTGTACTGCTGAAGGATGCTTCCCGGCATTATAATCATTAACATACTGATTTCTCAGATTGTTGCATTGGGAAATATAATTAGCAGTCAGTTTATTGCTGATTTCCTGAATAAAACCATCCTTTATCTGCTGACGGCTTACCAAATTTTCATCATATTTTACATCAAACTGCTTTGAGTAATAAAACATATGCTGCAATGAAACTTTATCATATTCATTGGAGACATTTCTTTTGCCCCAGAGTTTATACATTATGACGGTCACACGGCTTGGTACAACATGGGACTCAATCCAGATCTCACCCGGTTTGAACCATCCTTCATCAATCAGCATATTCCTGAATCTTTCACATTCACTATTGCTGTTGGCTTGCTGGTAAAGCAGCACTTTCTCTTCTGCATTGTTTACATAACCGCCCCCGATATCGGAATGCACTCCCGGTAAAGTCAGCTGTAATCCTTTGATCCCGGCACTGTCTATGTTGGTAAGACTGAAATTGTCCCGGTATTCATCCGATGAAGCCAGCTGAAGTACAAAAGAGGCATTTCTCACGGCATTCAGTCCCAGCTGTTTGGAATCATCATCAACAATGCTGAGCCCGAACAGTGAAGTTCCTTTGTGGTTAACTCCATAGGAAGCTACCGTATCATACAACCCTACAAAATTGAATCTTACCCGCTTGGCCCTGACTTTTTCATTAAGAAGACAGGCTCCGAAATATCCGTACTGCAGCAAGGGCGAATCCGTTTCATTAATTAAAATATATTGCGAAGGTGCCGGTTCGGCATCAGATTTCTCATAAGCTGCCGGCGGATGAACCAAAATCTGTTTATCAGAAATGATCTGCGAATTGACAGTAGTTCCGGCTATATGCATAAAGTGGCGTGCTGCGGCGGCACCCCGGCTGAATCCGTATACATTAACCGTAAGAACATCAATTTCCTTACCCGGAAATTTTCGCTGGACGGCTTCCGCTCCTTTAACACAGCCTTTCGTGGCTTTGGCTTTTACACCTCTTTCATTGACTCCCATCCCTGCACCCCGGACCGGCAGGCCCAAGGTATCGTTATCCGATTTGGAATCCACCGTACCGATTCCTTCCACATAATAGGAAACCTGATTCTGAGCATTCGGGTCAATGGCATCATATCCTTTGGCCACATTGCTGAAATCATTGGCATAGCTTCCCTGGGGAGAGCTCTGGCGGCTTCCGGCCTGCGTATTGGACTTATTATTCAAGGTACCGTCAAAAAACAGATTCAGCGTAACATCAATGGTATTGACAGGCTTGTCATTGGGATTTATTTTCTGAGCCGGATTGTAGCTTACCCCGGTCTGGTTTCCCTTCTGCTCTACTGAAACGGCACTGTTGTGGCTGATCTCTTCTTTAGCGTAAGTTCTGTAATCACCTCCGGTACGGGTAACCGCCTTGCCTTCTACAAAATACTCAATGCTCATGATTAGTGATTTTTAGATTTCTCCCCACTGTTGTTCTGAACCTCTTTTTCTGCGTGGTGCTCTACTTTGCCTTCGCTGTTGACCTCAACTCCTTTAAGGGAAGTTAATTTATGTTCTTTTTCACCGTATACTTCCATATCTCCTTTTACGTAATGGCTCATTTTTCCGACCACGTTCGTCATAAAATCAGCGCCGGTTGAAAGGTATTTCATGGAGCCTACACTTTCGGTATGATTAACCATAATAGTATCTGATTTATTCATTCCGACATTGGTGGTCATGTTCATCCCGACATTGATATTCATGTTTTTACAGTTCAGCGTCATGGTTTCGGGAGCGGTAATGGTAATGTTGCTTCCGGTGGTATCCAGATGGATCTCATTCCCTGATTTATCCGTAATCACAATGCTTTCATCTTCTGTGAACACAACTCTGTGGCCGCTTCTCGTCTGGATAGACTTTACCCGGTTGTCCACGCCGCCGCCCAGACCTACACCGCCATGGAACATGCCGCCCATCACAAATGGACGGTCAGGATGGCTGTGCACAAAATTAACCATCACCTGGTCCCCGACTTCCGGGATGGCGACATAGCCCCTGTTCTGGTTTACCTGGTCGGTACCTCCTGCATCAGGGCTCATCATCCTGATAAAATGCGTAGTGTCATTGGTCTGCCAGTCGAACCTTACCTGCACCCTGCCCTGGCCTTCAGGATCTGTATTTGAGATTACCGTGGCAATCTGAGGCTCGGCTTTCGGAACGGTAAATTCAGGCTTGGGTAAAAATCCAGTATCGGATGCAATACCTTCAAAACTTCCGGTGTAATGGCCGATGGTATCAATTTCATGCGTAGCTTCCGTTACCATGATCCTTGTAAAGTAGGAAGATTCATTGGTGTCCGGCTTACGCATCTGCACATCCACCACACAGCCCGGATGCAGGAACGGAACCGTGGTTGCTCCCGATAATAAAAATACATTAACCGCCTGACTTCCCGATGCACTTTTCTGGGAATATTCCACATCCAGATGGGTAGAAGCTTTAACCGGGGCAACCTGTAAGGCCGGGGTTTTATAAATGGAATTGTTATGTGCATAAGCTGTTTTGGCCAATTCGCCTACATGCTGGACCGGCGTTTCACCAGGGGTCAGCTTCTCATTTTTACTGCTGTTGTACCCGTAAAACTGAGGTTTGGTATGTACGGCAATCAATTCCACGGAAATATCATTGGCACTGCTTCCATAGGTCAGTTTGATCGGTTTGTTCTGAGGCGGGAGCTTTCCGAAATGAAGGACTTCACCGTCATAAAAGAACTGTTCGCCATAGGCTTCGGCCATCCTTGCCAGGTAATTGTAATGGGTTTCGTCATACTGGCTACTGTAGATAATCTGGGAATAGTCATTGGTATCCACCCTGACATCAAAACGGCTGGTATCGATCCCCTGTTTAATCACCTCATTGGCAATAATGCCCATATTCACGGGAGTTTCACCGCCAAAACTCTGGATATGGGGCGCACCGTCAAGCAGAACAGTCGGACTGTACCCTTTCAGGACAATATTTCCCAGGCTCATCTTTTCCTGGCTGAAACCGACTTTTGTAATAACCCCTACGAATGTCCTTTCCGGGCTGTTATCAATATCTTTATAAGAAATGATGGCAGTAAGCCGTTTTCCCAGAAATTTATTAGCTTCCTCCAAAGTATGAGTCTGACGGTCGCCTAAGGTATCGTGAGCCAGCGTAACACTGAACTCATGGTGCCGCCTCGTGCTTTGGGTTAGTTTGAAGTGTTTATAGTATTTAATTACTTTTCCTTCTATTACAAGAGAGAGCTTCACCAGCCGGTTGATTCCTGTATGGTGGTTTTCTGACACGCCATCGGCGTTTTGGGACGGACGGAAAGAAGTGCTGTTCGGTATATTTTGTGATTCTGTTTTCATATTGCCTGTGATTTGAATAGGTTAAAGGATATCTTTTATTATTCTTACGGTTTTACATTCTGCGGGCTGCTTTCTTTCAGCGATCTGGAAAGTATTTTATTTTTCCTCAGTAAAAAATCGGGCATTACATCTTTGGGAAGGTACAGCGTGCTTTCGCCTTTCTGCTGGAGTTCTTCGGAAATCCCGGGATTCCAGCCAAGGATATTTTTCAGATCAACATCAAGCTCATCCGCAATCACATTCAGGCTGAATCCTGCATTGATATCTGTTTCCGCCATTTCAACATTGTTTTTCCCGCTTCCGCCGTTGACAAAGAAAATGGTATTCATCCTTGAGGAATTGTAGTTGCTTAAAACACTCTGCAACTCTCCGGTTGCATAACATGCGTTAAGGTATTTCTTAACATGATTGATGGTTTCTGCCGGAAGGTATTTTGAGAAAATATGGTATTGTGAAGATCCGGCTGCCGTCATGGCTTTTGCAATATTCCCTTCGCCGCAGTTGTAGGCTGCCACTACCGTTACCCAGTTGTTATACTTTTTATAGAGGTGACTGAGAGAAATTGCGGCCGTTTTGGTACTTCGGTAAAGGTCATTCCGGTTCTGTTCGGTAAGCCCGTACTGGTTGGCGTGGGCCGTCATAAACTGCCAAACGCCTACGGCACCTGCTCCCGACGTAATATTTCTGTTGAAATTGGATTCTATCAAAGCAAGGTTCCTCAGATGTCTTGGAAGCCCTTTTTCCACTAAAGAGTACTCAATGAAAGCCACAATATCCTTGTTGGCACGGATAATATTTTTATATCGTTTTACACTGCTCTCGGAAGTATCGGAAGCTGCAAGGAACTGTGCGTTCATGAAAGATGAAGCCAGAACTATGAGAATCTGAATAATATTTTTAAGTGTCGGTGTCATTATTTCTGATTTGACAAAAACGGCTGATCAGATCAATCAGGTCCATCTGATCAGCCTCCTGTCTTTATTTCTTTTGTTATTCTACTTTCCAGCTCAGTTTGTCTTCTTCTGTATTCCAGTCTGCATGAATGGTCTGTCCGGATTTTACTTCTTCCCTTACAATCATTTTTGAAATCGGCCTTGCCAGCTGGGACCTGATGACCCCGGAAATCTGCCTTGCGCCGTATTTGCTGCTGAATCCGCCTAACGCCAGGTTTTTAACGGCTTCATCACTTATTTTTAAAGTGATTCCCAATCTTGTTAATGAGGTATGGAGCGATTTTAACTGAATATTAAAAATTCTTTCTGCAATAGATTCGGTAATCGGTGCAAAAGGAATAATTTCGGTAATCCTTGCTAAAAACTCCGGTCTGAACCTGCCCGAACCGGACATGATCTGCATTAACGAGGATGATTCCGGGATCTTCCCTTCTTCAAACTGTTTTACAATTTCCTCACTTCCGATGTTTGACGTAAAGAGAATCAGGGCATTGCTGAAATCTCCTTCTTTCCCGAGTTTATCATGAACTTTTCCTTCATCCATAATCTGTAAAAATACATCGAAAACGGAATGATGGGCTTTTTCAATTTCATCGAATAACACCACCGTATAAGGCTGCTGTCTGATTTTATTCACCAGCATCCCTCCTTCTTCATACCCTACATATCCGGGAGGCGCACCATAAAGAAGTGCCGCCGAGTGTTCTTCTTTAAATTCTGACATATCGAAACGGACCATTGCTTTTTCATCGTTGAAAAGAAGCTCTGCCATTGATTTTGCCAGTTCTGTCTTTCCTGTTCCCGTAGGGCCTAAAAGGAAGAATGAACCGATCGGCTGTCCGGGTTTATTCAATCCGCTCCGATTTTCAACAATAGCATCGGAAAGGATTTTCAATGCGTGGTCCTGACCGACCACCCTATTCATCAGAAGGCCTTCCATGTTCAGGAGCTTTTCTTTTTCCTGAGCCTGGATTTTACCAATCGGAATATTGGTTTTTGCAGCCATTACAGCAGCAAGTTCCAGGCGGTCTACTTTTTCTCTTTTTTTTGATGCATGCTGTAAAAGCTCAGCAAACGTTTCTTCAATTATTTTCTGGATTTCTTCTACCGGCATGGAATTGTCAATCTGTGGCTGCTCACTTAAGGAACCCCACAAAATGGGACTGATTTTATCTCTTAATAAATTATAGTTCCAGATCAGTTCATCTGCTTTGTCTTTATCATCTAAATATTCTTCATTCTGAAGAGCTTCATAGGTGGTTTTCCAGCTTTCCAGTTCTTTTTCTGAAAGTTCATCCAGCATTTTAATGGCTGCCATGGTCCTGTCTAACAGGTCAATTGCCGCATCCGGCAGCTTTTTGCCTTTTGCATATCTTTTTGCCAGGCGCACACATTCCGGAAGCGCTGTTTTTTCGACTTCAATGCCGTGGTGCTTTTTATAGCCTTCCAACAGGACATCAATCATTTTAACACAGGTTTTTTCATCCGGTTCATTGACGGTCAACACTTCAAAACGGCGGTTAAAAGCCTGTTCGGGCTCGATGATTTTTCTGTATTCTTCCTGCGTGGTTGCGCCGATTACAGTAATTTCCCCTCTTGCGAGTTCGGGTTTTAAGAGGTTGGCCACATTCCCGATGCTTCCTTTTGAATCTAAAAGGGTATGGATCTCATCAATGAAAAGAACGGCTTTTTCAATTTTTTTGCATTCATTGATTACTTTTTTCAATCGGTCTTCAATTTCACCTTTATACGATGTCCCTGCCAGCAATGCTCCTGTATCAAGCTCTAAAAGGGTGGCATTTTTAAGCATTTCAGGTACATTTCCTTTAATAATCTCTGTCGCAAAACCTTCTACCAGTGCTGTTTTTCCTACTCCCGGCTCTCCGATAATGATTACATTGGGCTTGCTTCTCCTGCAGAGAATTTCCACCAGCATTCTCAGCTCTTTATCCCGTCCGATTATATTTTCCAGCTCACCTTTTCTCGCCTGAGCGGTCCGGTCTACACAATAGTTTTTAATGGAAGGAAAGGAATTATCAGAATAATCGGAACCGTTGGAAAACAGGGAAGAGAATTCTCCGTTTTCAGAATTTTCATAAGGGGTATCTTTCCTGTACAGGTTAAAAATTTCATGTTCCCTGAGCGGCAGTGATTTCAGCTGCTGCAGTGTAAAGGCAACCTGCGGCTTTACAATGGCTGTTAAGATACAGACCGGTGTAATTTCATCCAGACCCAGTTTCAGTCGGATATCATCTGCTTCTTCCACAATACGGTCTACGGCCTCATCTTCTTTCACCTCATCAGGAAGATGGCTGGTTTTGGGATAATCCTCAATCCGCACATCTGCCCATTCATAAAAATACCCAGGATCTTTATCTATGCTTTTTAAGAATTCATTGAGGCCGATATCTTTATGCATTAGCGCCCGTAAGATATGCGGCGCGCCATACGTAGCATTGTAATGTTCTCTTGCAATGGACTGTGCAATATGAAAAAGCTGTTTTACCGTTTCGTTGGTTACTAGTACTCCCATTTATATTCTGTGTTGGTGTTTTGGTGATTGATACCGTTCTGCAGTATCTTACTGTAAATTTATAGATTTATCCTTTAAATTTATTTTAATTTTTTGATAAAAACAGTATCCGGTGCATTATTTATAAATCTGTATTCTAAATTTTCTTCATCATTCCGGAACAGCATCTTTTTTTACAGAGGTTAAGTTCTCAAAATAAATTATTCCTAAATCGATTGTATCTCTTTTGTTATAATCATTTCCATTATAATATTTCTTTACATCAATATATTTATAGGTGTTATTCTTTTTCAGAATAAAAACATGTTGCACCATTGTCGACATACTCCTAACATCAGAATAATTGTCTACGAAAAAGCCATTGTACAAAAAGTATCCATTATGGTCTGTTCTTATTGTATCCATATTATTGATTGCATATTTACTTACGAAAATCTCGGCTCCGACCATTGGCTTATTATCTGCTTTCGAATGTATTTTTCCTTTAACAGCAGGCATTATGATGTATTTTTTACTGCATCCTATCAACAGCAGAATAATAAAAATCCATAAGAAATTTTTCATGTATTAATTTTTTTCAATTGTGCTCCTGATGAAGTGATCTAAATTCACATAGAATTATAGATTCTTTAATGGCGAAGATATCATGGAATCCTCTCATTAACTATTTCTTCATATAAAAAATATGGCCATCAAAACATTTTCCGGCCGGCTTACATCCAAACTTTTCCAAGGTATCTGTTTTGTAGCCTTGCTTACTTATAATCAGATCACCACAGTCTGAGAATGAAAACTCACCATTGTCCTGCGTTAAGATTTTATTGGACGGATTTTGAATATCCTGAACCAGTACATTTCTTAATGGCTTCCGGTTTTCATCATAGATATATCCGTATTTTCTTGAACAGCTAAGTATTGCGATTAAACTTATTATTGATAATAGATATTTCATTGACTTAATTTTAATTTTGTTAACCAAATTAATCCTAATACATCTCTTTCAGCAGCTCTAATTAAATCATAATCATAATCAGACTGATATGGATCATCTTTGAAATAATGCATTAAATTGATTTCTCCTGATGATTTTTCATTTAGATAACTTTTTTCACTATTTGGTGTCTGCCATATTTCAGATGAACTGTCATGAGTAAAGGAATACCACTTTCCTCCATATGCTTTTAATATCGAGTGTCCTAATTCATGAGCGGCTGTATATTTAAAATCTTCATCAACTTTATTCTTTATTACATCTAAATAGCCCCATTCATTCATAAATGACGGTTGATACCAATCTAAAAAATTACAATATCCAATATTATAATATATTTTTCCTAATACTCCTGCATTTCCTGATCTGCCCCAATTTCCATTTGTATTATAAATTAAATCCAGTGAATTTAATGAATGGATATCTGTATTAATTGAATTATTATAAACTTTAAAATTTTCAGAATTTATATTAACTGAATAATTATCTGCTCTACTCCAATGTTTATTGATTCCAGTAATTGCCAATTCTCTTAAATCTTCAAATGTTTTTGTTCTAATTTTGATAATTGGTTTATCAGATCTTAAAACACTTTTAGGAATTTTATCCCACGGGCAGCGCTCTACCCAGCGGGTTTCATCTCTTGCACCTTCCAGACGGGATGAACATTCCAGGCCTTCTGCCCCGCCATCCTGTAAGTTTACCCGCAGCGTGGTATCTATTCTTTTATTGTTTTTATCAATTTTCACATCTACCCATTCCACCTTGTCATAGTGTGTGGTAAATTCCACTTCTTTGCTTTTCTGTATGCCGTTTTTACTGGCCGTGATCACTGCTTTTAATTTTTTATTATTGAATTTTGAGCTGTCATAAATTCCGTTATTATCAAAACCGTCCCAGAATATAATGTAAGATCCTATTTTAGTATAATCCGAAGATGCGGTATTATAGGGATCAAAAACACTTTTCCAGTCCCAGACTTTAACAGGCTGCAGCGGTTCATACGCCGGTTTCTTTTTCAGGATATCTTCTGCCAGCAAAGGGAGCCTTCTTGCAGTGACCACAATTTCAGGCAGGTTGGTAATGGCATACAAAGTACTTCCGTCTTCATTTAGCACTTTAAACTCCAGGGAATCTATATTGCTCAGCATCAGGGAGTAATTAAAAACAAAATTGGCATTCTCATAATTCCCTTCAAAATCCAGTATCCCGAAAGGAACTACCGTTGAGAAGCCGCTGTCTTTTTTAAGCGAAAAGGAAATCTCAAAATCTTCATTTACGGTACTTCCTTTTCTTTCAAAACTTCCGTAGCTGACACCGCTTCCGGTGCCGTTTTCCCTTATCTCATTGCTGGCATTTGAGACAATTTTCCCTTCAGAAGACATATTGTGATCGCCTCCTGTTACTTTAAGGTAATTTCCCTGTACGATTCTTGTTCTGGACATGATCAGTAATTTTTGCTTTTTTCACCGCTGTTGTTCTGAACCTCTTCCTGAGCATTTTTATTGATGTACTTGCTTGATGTAAGATTCATGTCTTCATGTGAAATCTCATTCCGTTCCTTAAGGGTTTCACTGTGCACGTCCCCTTCAATCATTTCCGTGAGCTTTCCGGTAATGAACAGACTGGTATCTCCCAGAACAGAAGTCATTTTCATTGCGCCGACACTTTGCGTGTGGTTCATGGTGATGGCATCCGATTTATTCATTCCTACATTGGTCATCATATTTTCTGCAACATTGATATTCATATTCCTGCAGTTTAACGTCATGGTTTCGGGAGCGGTAATGGTGATGTTGCTTCCGGTGGTATCCAGATGAATCTCATTCCCTGATTTATCCGTAATCACAATGCTTTCATCTTCCGTAAACACAACCCTGTGGCCGCTTCTCGTCTGGATGGATTTTACCCGGTTGTCCACGCCGCCGCCCAGACCTACACCGCCATGGAACATGCCGCCCATCACAAACGGACGGTCAGGATGGCTGTGCACAAAATTAACCATCACCTGGTCCCCGACTTCCGGGATGGCTACATAGCCCCGGTTCTGGTTTACCTGGTCGGTTCCTCCCGCATCAGGGCTCATCATCCTGATAAAATGCGTAGTGTCATTGGTCTGCCAGTCGAATCTTACCTGTACCCTGCCCTGGCCTTCAGGATCTGTATTTGAGATTACCGTGGCAATCTGAGGTTCGGCTTTCGGAACGGTAAATTCGGGTTTTGGCAAAAATCCCGTATCGGATGCAATACCTTCAAAACTTCCTGTATAATGGCCGATGGTATCAATTTCATGTGTAGCTTCCGTTACCATAATCCTTGTAAAATAAGAGGATTCATTGGTATCCGGCTTGCGCATCTGCACATCCACCACACAGCCCGGATGCAGGAACGGAACCGTGGTTGCGCCCGATAATAGAAATACATTGACCGCCTGGCTTCCCGAGGCACTTTTCTGGGAATATTCCACATCCAGATGGGTGGAGGCTTTAACCGGGGCAACCTGTAAGGCCGGGGTTTTATAGATGGAATTATTATGCGCATAAGCTGTTTTGGCCAGCTCGCCTACATGCTGAACCGGCGTTTCACCCGAGGTCAGCTTCTCGTTTTTACTGCTGTTATACCCGTAAAACTGAGGTTTGGTATGAACGGCTTTCAGATCAACCCTGATATTATGGGCACTGCTTCCGTAAATCAGTTTGATCGGTTTGTTCTGAGGCGGCAGCTTTCCGAAATGAAGGACCTCGCCGTCATAAAAGAACTGTTCGCCATAGGCTTCAGCCATCCTTGCCAGGTAATTGTAATGGGTTTCGTCATACTGGCTGCTGTAGATAATCTGGGAATAGTCATGGGTGTCCACCCTGACATCAAAACGGCTGGTATCGATCCCCTGCTTAATCACTTCATTGGCAATAATGCCCATATTCACGGGAGTTTCACCGCCAAAGCTCTGGATATGGGGCGCACCGTCAAGCAGAACAGTCGGGCTGTAACCGGTTAAAACAATATCTCCAAGGCTCATCCTTTCCTGGCTGAAACCGACTCCTGTAATTACGCCCACAAATGTCCTTTCCGGGCTGTTATCGATATCTTTATAAGAAATGATGGCAGTAAGCCGTTTGCCTAAAAACTTATTGGCTTCTTCCAGGGTATGGGTCTGGCGGTCGCCCAGTGCATCGTAGCCTAAGGTAATACTGAATTCATGGTGCCGCCGGGTGCTCTGCGTCAGTTTAAAATGTTTATAATACCTGATTATTTTCCCTTCGATTACAAGGGAGAGCTTCACCAGCCTGTTGATTCCTGCGTGGTGGTTTTCTGAAATGCCGTCGGCATTCTGAGACGGGCGGAAATTTGCCCCCTGCATATTTTCGGTTGTAGTTGACATAATTCTGTGATTGTGGTATGAGTAAAGTTAAAAAAAAATATTTAAACGGACCGTCCTGATACAACATCTCTGTTCATTGTATTTTCTGCTGTATTCGTAGCTGTTACAGAACATTATAATATTTCTACAGACAAAAAAAGACTGCCAGTGAAGGACAGTCTTTACCTTTTGTATTGCTCTCAATACCAAAGTTAATTTTTTTAGGTTGACGGCCAAAGTCCTGCGTAAGCGGAATTACCATAGTTAATGGTTTCTGCACTTACAATGAAACTGATCAGCATGCTGTTTTCGTCTACTGCATCAAAGTCTACTTCATGCTGGATCACATATCCGTTCTCCCAAGTCAGAGTAATTAAAGTTCCTTCTTCGTGGGACTTATTGAAAGTGATTTCACCGGTAGTAGGCTTATATTTACCGTTCAGTAAACTTTCAAGAATGTCAGATTTTTCTGTAGCTTCCACCGTAAGTTTGATCAGTGCGTTGGATGGGTCTGATGCCACTCTTCCGGAAACGTCTGTAGATCTTGATACGCTGTAGTTCAGCTTTAATAATTTCTGTCCTTCACCGCCGTTGAATTTTAAGATTCCTCTTGAATTTGTTGCCATGATTGTAAATTTAATTGTTAATAATATTTTGTGATTCGATGATTGTATAACAAAGATAAATCGGAATTTTCAAATCCGGAATTTTTTAAATAACAATTTCATTTTTTGTCGTAGTTCTACGATTTGATGTCGTAATTCTACGATACAGGATTTAGCATATGCTTTAAAGGACTCTGTCTTAAACTGTTGGTTATTTTTTATTCAATAGTTATGGAAGTTGACGTTTTAATATCTTCCCGGGTTACCGTATAACTGACCTCAGCTTTTTTTACCAGGCCAGTTGCGGCCAGAACATTATATTTTCCGTCAAAGGCAATGTGTGGATCAGAATAAAGTATTTCGTTCTGACGAAGGATAATTTCTGCCGGATCGGTCCGGTCTTCTACTTTCTGCATCAGGTCAACCCAAATATTTTCTCCTTCGATAAACTGGCGTAAAAAAGACTTTCCGTTTTTAAATCTGTTTCTTAAAGAGGCAAAACAGAGGTTCATGAAAATATCCTCTTTCATTTTCCTGTCAAATAAATCTCTGTTCATTACGGCGAATTCAAATTCATCAAGGTACATTGCGGCATACGGATCAGGGAACAGATCAAGCAAACGGTCTTTTATTCTGTCGAAATGATTCCTTGCATTTTCGTTCAGCTGTATGGTCAGGATCTCTCCTTTCTCATTTGTGGTGATGATGAAAGGATTAAGGGCACGGATGGATTCGGAAGCCAGATCAGACATCATACTTCCCTGTGCATCAAAAAAATTATTTTTATATATATTGAAAATATGTGATGTCCCTTCTTTTCTCACCCATTTTACCGAGGCCGTATAGGTAAGCCTGGTATTTTTCTTTTCCAGTGCATTCTCCTCAGTTTCATTAATGTTGACCGTGTATATTTTACTGAACTCTTCGGGAGAAAAGGGAATATCCGGATTTAGTTCCGGAGCCTTACAGGGTGCGTCATTCCTGCTATTGTATTCATGAATGGTTTTAAAGTCAGGAAGCAATAACTTTTTACCGGCAATTATCCTGTCCTTTATAATATCTTCCCGGGCACAATGTACATTGTGAAATTCTTTGAGGTATTTCGGATTTTCAAGATTAATTTCTTCAGATATGCTCTCCAATGTTTCCCCGGAAAGAATAAAATGAACGGTCATATGTTTTGTTTTTGGCTTTAACCAAATTAATCTAAAAATTCTGTTTTACAAAATAGTTTCGGATGTATTTATTTTGTTGAAGAAACCGTTATTTTTTCGGGAGAAGTTTAATGGAATAAGAATATTCACCTCTTTAACCAAGCCTTTTCTGATCCCTGAATAATTTCTGCGCATTCAGAGTAATGTTTCCGGAACATTTTCATTTCTGCCTTTATCATGCACACTTTTTATCTGATTCGATTTGTCATAGCAAACAAAAAAGCTTCATTTTAGGTAAAACCTGTATTACTAGTAATCATAGGAATTTAATTTCACAAATCTTGCCGGGTTCGTTCTCACAGACTCTCCTGATTCTTTCTTCATCCTTAAAAAGCTGCCTGAAAAATTGCCGATCCACTGTGAAGTGTATTGGTATTGGTTTCAAAAGTCCACTTTTTAAGTAATTTTTGATTTGATTTTAATAACAGGATTTTGCTATTTCCTACAGTTTCTGCATGTACCGTAACATCGGCTGATTTGAGATTGACCGTGTCTGTAATTCTGTATTTTTCGACATCATCGTTCTTTAAAAATTTCTCTAAAGAAAAAATATAGTTTTTGGTATTCCTCTCTTTATAAATACTATAGCTCAGGCTATCAATACCTGTTTTAGCCGTTTTAAAGGTTTCTACATCAGTCATTTCATCACCGGCAAAAAATTCTTTATTAATATAAATGTCTTTCTGAACCTGTGTTTTCGAGATTAAGGTATCTTTAACTTCAGCCGTTACAACAGGTTTTGAAACAGCTTTACTTTCTTTACAGTTTGTAAATATGACAAGAAAAAGATAGACTGATTTATTCATTAAAATAAAGTTGATGATATTTTAATTACTGTTTTTAAGCTTTCTCAGGAATGATTCATTAACATCCTGAAATTTAACCTTACTGAATTTTTTTTGAGTCCAGACTTTTGAAGGTATCGCCTTATCATGATTGCTTTTATCAAAATATTCTTCTCCGTACTTATATAAGTAAATTTCATTATTTTCTACCTTAAAAGTAATGAATCCATCCACTACGACATTATAATCATAGCATGTCTGTGCTTCAATGGTAAAATAATTATCTTTTACAACAACAGTACTGAAACCTTCGGAAACACAGGTATTATCAGGAGAATATACCAAACTGTTATTTTCTTTCCAGAGTTTAAAGCCACTTTCAGTTCCTTTAAAAATTTTAACCGGTAAACTGAAATGTTCCTGATCAAACTTATCTTTTAAAGACGTGTTTTTATATACTTCGATCTTGTCTTTAATGCCGTCACCATCTAAATCCTGTATGATTTGCTTAACTACAGCCGCAGAAGTTTTACTTTCCATTGAATTTCCTTTTGCAACACTTTTAATTAAATTTTGCAGATCAATTTTCTGTGTTGCCTTTAAGTTTTTTAATTCCATGTCCGGCTGCGTTGTTTTCCCTTTGAAAAAAACAAACGGTAATTCCCGCTGATTATCGGGAATCGTGTGCTCATCATCTCTCGGGTAGTTATTGTTTAATGAAACCAGTAGTTTTTTATCCTGATCAATGATAATTTCCTGCATATCATTGGGATAAGCCCAAAAATTCTTATCTCCGTACCTGTCGTCCTTCAATCCCGGATTAAAATACAGTTGTACCACCTCATCATTATCTTTCACTTTATAAATTGCATAATCGATCCCATCTTCATAGCCCTGGGCTCTTATGATCTCTTTTTCATGATCATTGTCTACATCTGCAAACCATTTATAATTAACAGAAACAAACGGATAAGAAAATTCATGGATGAGATTTCCTTTTTTATACCAGTATTCAAAATATTTCTCAGAAACTGAATCAACTGCAGTAACAATTAATTCTTCTTCAGAATCATTATCAATATTGATTTTTTCTTCCTTTTCAATTTTCAGGTTTGAAGGAATATTTTTTAACATATCGCTATTGCTCTTCACATTACTGAGCATTACTTTCTTGTCAGCCTGCTTATTCTGTTGACAAGACGTCATGAATACCAAGAGAAATATACTGCAGAATATTTTTAAATTTATCATGTTAATTTCCTGTTTGGGTTGTTTGATCCGGATTAACATTTACAGCTCTTCCTAATTCCGGGATTTCTGTAAGCGGGCTGAATGACGGTTTAGACATTTTTTCTTTTCTGACTTCAAAATGTAAGTGAGCCATCTTTGCAGCCTGGCCACTGGCATTTCCTGTCTGACCGGTTTTTCCGATAGGATCCCCGGCTTTTACATCCCCTGTAACATACTCTGAAAGGTGACAATACATCAGAAAATATTTTTGGCCCTTATAATTTCCTTCCAGGAAAGTCCGGTGTCCATATCCGCCCGGATCTTCCTGATAAGTAACTGTTCCGTCAATGGAAGCATAGATCGGTGTTCCTACAGGTGCATAAAGATCCAATCCGTCATGTTTTCCGCCAGTTCTGCCATGAAAATCACTTTTCCCTGGAGACCACTGTGTTTCTGAATACCAACCTCTCAACACCATGGTATCCAAAGGCTGATGCCATGCAGAATCTTCTTCACCGCCGCTGCATTCACTAACTTTAAAAACAGTAATCATATTCTGCAGATGCCCCCACCGGTCATCACGGGATGGCGTATTGCGGTTAACAATATCTACTATCGCATCAAGATTGGGTCTTCCGACTCCTTTATCCGCTTCTTTCTGACAGCCGTACTCTTTCCAGTAAGCCATACTTGCTACGGTACCCTCGTTAAGATTATTGATATTATTTGCATCAATAGTAATTCCGAATGCGGGATAATCAGAAGTCAGGCGAGAATTAATTTTATCATACTTATCCTTTCCTGTAATCTGAATGATCCCTCTCCCTCTGTAACGCCATCCGTCACCGCTTGCAGCATCACCATTGCCATTTCTGTTGGCATAGGCATTATTTGCAATGGCTTCCGGATTAGAAGGGTGCGTGGCTGTACGTCCGTCTCTGTCTGATCTTTCCCTGTTATGATTATAATAGCTGAACAAAACCCTATACCGGTTGGCTCTTGCATCCCATATTCCGTTATACAGCACGTCTGCAGCATAATTTAGATTTTCGCCATCTTTTACACTGATAGATGTTCCCACTTCTTCTCTTACCTGAGCGAAAAAATGGGCTTTCTGACGGCAGGTATCAAGGCCTAATTTTGAATTGGCCCCGTTGAATGCATCCATCAACGTTTTTTTCTTTTCTTCAGTGGCGTTTGTAAAGATACTGGTCAATTCTTCCATTGTCAAAACTCCACATCTGGGACATTTTTTTGCAATTTCAAAATAAGCACCGTCAGCTTTCAGGAATTCCTTGTCATGTTGTTTTTCGCCCTGTGCTTTTGCCTGGATGAAAAGTAATTCCGGTTGTTTTTTATATACTTTAAAGGTAACCGTTTCGTCTTTTTTATATGTTTTTATCTGAAGAGCTGCCACGATGTCATCTGCATAAGCAGCTTTCCCTTCAGCTATCCTGGTGTTGTTTGAATTTCCATTTTTTGCATTTCTCAGGATTGTTGCTGCAATTCTTTTTTTAGCCTCTTCATCTGCAATAATGTTGTCGCCTCCAAATTTATAGGTGTACTCTCCGTCTTCTTTTCCTTTGGTTAATTTGTCTTTCCAAATTTTCAGTTCGTCATTAGATTTTGGTCTGAGATGAATAGGAACTTTCGCTATACCATTTTCTATGGTTGCTGTAAACTGCGATTTCTCAGCACCCGGAACTTCACCTGTGGCCGGTGCAGCCTGCTCCATCTGAGCTTCAGTAATTTCTAAAACAGGTAAAACAGCACCTGCAGAACCTTTTAGGAGACCATCTTTTTCTTTGATGATCAAAGTGGCCTGTTTTCCGTTCAGACCCGCCGTCCGTGCCACCAGATACAGTTTCGTGTCCAGCGGGGCACTGCTTATTTTCTTCAGTTCTGCACCCAGTTTAAAAGTCTGAAAGGTTACCTTTTCATTTTTATTATAGACTTCTTTGGTTAATCCTGCTTTTATTGCTTCAAGGGTGGTATATTCTTTTTTCTCAGCCAATGCTTTTACAGCGGGTTTTCCGAAAATGATCCCGGCAATGCGTTCTTTCTCTGCAGCTGTTGCAGATCTGTTTCCGTCACTTCCGATTGTATATTCAAAACTGCCGGCAACTTCACCTGTCTGTTTCGTGTATTCTTTTTTGGCAAAATAAGCATCTAAAAGATCTTCCACGCCGGAATCCTGTACTACGCTCACTGTTCGTCCTCCCACAGGCTGCTGTGTCGGGGTCTGTGCCGGGCTGATCGTGCCCTGTGATTCTCCCCAGTCCCAGAGTTCAAGATTATTCCACCAGTCGGTTACCGTATCAACAATCCCTTTTTCTTCTTTTTGAGACTTCGGTTTCGCCTCTGCAGGTGAGTCCTGTGCCCGTGGAGGTGTTGTACTGCGCTGAGGAGTAGATTGAGTAGCCGGAGGTGGCGATGCGGTATTTCCGGATTGAGGTCTTGTCTGAGGTCTTGTGGCCGGAACCTGTGAAGGATTATTAATATTCACATTACCCGTGGCATGTTTCCTGTCTGTAAAATATTCTACTGTAACATAAAATTCCAGCTCTTTCGGATCTCTTTCTCCCTGCAGGGCTTTCTGCATTAAGGCTTTTGTTAACACAAATTCAGCAGTAGCCGTTCCGGTCCTATCAACGATTGCCTCTTTGCTGTCGATGAACAGATTTTTGGCATGATGTCCGTTTCCTCCGGCATCATCTTCCCAAAGGGTAAAAACCAGCTTTTTATTGGTGAAGTTGACCGACTGTGCCTTAGCAACCAGTTTTTCTGTATAACTGAATACGCTTCCTTGGGAATCATCCACATAAAACAGCTCAACTTTATTGATCCTTGGGATTTCTGCCGGCTGCGGTGTAATATCCAGAGTGGTTGTCCCTTTTCCTTCCGGCTCATGCAGATACGCTTCCAGGCGGTAGGTGTTTTTCGAAGCCACTTCACCGAAAGTAAAATTTCCGTCGCCTTTCTTCCTGATATTGGTAGTCGTAAAGCTACCGTCAGAACGCTTCTTGAACAGTTCCCAGGTTACCAAGGCCGGATTCCTGTCGCTGGCAGGTGTTGAAGAATACCAGTCGGTGACGGTATATAAAGTTTTCTCTCCTACTTTCGGTGTAGGATTCCCTGCTATTTCTGAAACTCCTTTTTTTGACATTAAAAGTGTTTTTTAGGATGAGATTAATAGGCGTCCAGTTCACTTTCCAAAACCGTCTCTTTAAAATCCTGCATGTTCACCAGCGGATTGATGCGCTGTACCTTTTTAGAATCTGCATTTTTCACATTCTTTTTACTCATCTGCCCGCGCTGCCCATGGTCTTTAATGGTAATTTTACCTCCGACGGTGCATAAGAGTTCAGAAGCTTCGGTGACGATCTTTTTATCCGTTATTTTTACTTTATCATAGGTTTTCTGCCATTTGCCTGCCGGTGCGTAAGAACACGGTAAATTTCCGCCTGAAGAAGGCTTCAGCTTGCATTTTCCGAAGCTGGGACCGGAGGGGTTGAACTGAAGGTCATCTTCCGTAACTCCAAGAAAATCGGCATTGCCGTCAGAGTCATTCCAAAAATGTTTCCGGTGGGAAGTCACTTTGTGCTGGGGGAACTGGTCACCCTGGTTACACTGGGCTTTGCCTTTCTGTACCACGAAGTGTTTGCCGTCATGAGGTGATGATTGCTGTGACATAATACTGTAATTTGGGTTACTATCAAAGATAAAAAATTTACCCGTACAAAATAAAAAAAGCGAAAATAAATTTTCGCTTTTTTATATGATAAGATATTAATGTTGAGTATATTCCGGCTGTTCGACAGGCAGCAGGGTGGGCATAAAGTATTCATTCAGCCAGTAGAACGTCTGTCCGTTCTGCTCAATTTTCACAGCAGGATCATTCCTGTGTGACAGCATGCGGTCTGCAAGCGTTTTGTAGTGGCGGAAGTACGTCCTTGCCGTTTCATTGGTAACAACCTTAGATTTTTTCCAGCCTCTCAGCATGTATTTAGACATCAGTTCTTCTTCGGTGACATCAAAACCTGTACTTACTCCTACTGCATAGGCCATTGGCTGTTTATAAAGTTCGCTTTTATCAAGGAATTTTAAGGTCGGGTTATATTTTTTAAGCAGTTTTATGTATTCGTTAACCGCTCTTCCCTGTTTAAAATCCAGTCTTTCAGCACCTGTCTGGCGATACACTTCCGTGTAGAAGAGTTTAAGGTTGTCATATTCCGTTTCAGAAATAAGAATCCCTTTTTCCAGACCCGGTTTATAGTCTTTCAGTTCTTTCGGGATGTATCCTTTTACCAGGAACGGACTTCCGTAATTGATCAGCTGTGCAGCAATTCCTGCGGGAACCGGATTGGTAAGTCCGGGATACAGGTATTTGTACTTTAAATCAACATCCGTTTTGCCTGCCCCTACGGAAGAGTGGAAATATTCGTCCAGAGATTTATCCAGGGTGGTATTGTCCAGGGTCACTTGAGAAATCAGGCTGTCCACAGACTTTTTAAGATAACCCGGAGTGGCAATATCCCCTTTTTTAGGGAAAATAACGAATCCCTGGGACATGCTCTGTTTAGGATAATCCAAAGAGAAGAAACCTTCATCCCCTTCAATCAGATTGAAATTATTTTTTGTCAGGACATCATTCTGATTGATGATCTTCTGTTTTTTCAGTTCGGCGATATTCTTTGCGGTATTGGTCACCACATTTTCTGCCATCAATACAAAATCATTGTAGGTATCGGATGACCGTGCGCTGGTCTGGAACATAATCAGCCTTGCCTGGGCCTGTGTTAAAGAGTTAATCACCCCGTACATATTCCCGCTTTGGTTGGCAGAAGTTCCTACCGTTACCACAATATTGGTTTCATCAGGGACATTGGACAGAAGATTTCCCGCAGCTGTCAGGCCTTCATTCACCGGCTGATTACCGCTGTTGCTCGGGCAGTTCATTTCATTGGTCTTCTGATCAATGAATGTGGTTATTTTGTTGTAATCCGTACTTAGATTAGAAACAGCAACATTGTCTCCACAGGAATTGTTTTTATACAAAACCACTCCGTATTTTATCTGGTTGAAATAAGACGGCTTTTCAAATCTAAGCTGGAGATCCTGAAGCAGAGACTTTACAATGGGTGCATACGGTGCATTGGCAGCACTGATATCCAAAGTAAAAACGATATTGAGTTTTTTATTTCTTTCTGTGATTTCCCGGTAACGGTCAAAATAGATAGACTCCCCTAAAACATTGAAAATAGAGTTTTTGCTGTAATCCAGGATATTTGTGAAATATTTGGTTTTGGAATCCGGAGCCGGCGGTTCGTACAACGGCAGGTTTACCGGGAAAATATTTTCAAGCGGTGTTCTTTTGTTCACATCCGTCAGGAAAACGGCGGTTCTGTTTTCGGCATCATTTCCGCCGGGATACCCTTCATGGATTCCCAGGGAAGTTTCCGTAATTCCTGTGGTGTTTTTCATTTTAACGGCAGAACGCTCGCCCCATGCTGAAATCACATTGGAACTTACCCAGCCGTACAGGTTTGTGCTGATGCTGTCTATGTCTACGGAAGGCTTTTTCCCTACCAGAAATCTTTTGTTGTTTTCGGCCTGTTTGTATATGTACACAATCTGCCCGTTAGGAATTTTCACATCAGCCTGTTCAATAAGGCTCGGCGAATTGAAAACCATGATGGAATCATTTTTATAATACCTTTCAGAGCTTCTGATCACTTCGCTGTTGTTGGGCACTACGGCAACTTTAACGGGAAATCCTGTTTTTTCGCTTTTTAAAGAATTATTCCACAGCAACAGGTCAGATTCCGGGATCCAGCCATAGGTTTTAATCTGTTTCGGCGATACTTTCCTCATCAGGGCATCAGGAATATATTCGGCAACCTTTACCATCCCGTCCCTGTGTTTCAGCACCATTAAAGGCTCTAAAAACTTAACTTCCTTGTATGATTTTTCATCATTTTTATCTAAATAGGCCGTATTTCTGGACCGGTCTGAAATAGCAATCCAGGGCACTGCCTTTTTGGGAAATCCATTGACAACCGGAGAATTTTCAACCTGTCCGTACTGGGACGGTTCCGGCGTTCTTTTTGACGGCAGCTTTACCTGGCATGCTGTTGTTGTCAGCAATACCGAAACTCCAATGTAATATGCTGCTAGAGGAAATTTATTTTTCATCCTATTGATCTTTTATGATTGGTAAGCCCTGGAAACAGGACGGGATTATTTGCTTTGGTTAATATCAACTTTGGTTACGCACTTCTGGGTATCATCAAAATTCACTTTCACCGTCTGGATGATTGTGTTTTTATCAAACTGAAGGCCTGCACAGTACATGTAAAAATTATTTACCTTGCTGTCGCTTACTTTAACCACTGTATTTTCATTATTACACAGATAAGTCCTCAGTAAATAGTTATAGTGCATATTGAAATCATTTCCGTAGGCAATCTGCTGAAGGTGCATTTTAAAATCGTTGTCAATTTTCGCATAAACATCTTCTACGCTTACTTCTTCTTTCAGTTCGTCATAAGCCGGAAGAATCTTAATCTGGTGCAAAACAGGTTCTTCATTTTCATCCGTATAGAGTTTAACTACATAATCACCCGGCTTCTGATAAGTGTAAAAGGCCAGTTTTTCTCTGGAATCGATATTCCCGGTTTCCCCGAATCTCCAGGTAAACTGTTTGGCATCTGAAATGGCACGGAACTGTACATTGATATACTGCATGGCCTGGGAAGGCCCGTCAATCACCGTTTTAATCCGGGTGCTGTCCTTAGGCTTCGGAAGGCTTCTCGCAGAAACCATTACCGGAAAAGATTTTGAATATTTATTGTCGATAATCAGCGTTACCTGGTAATATCCCGGTTTTCTGTAAAAATGAATTCCGCTGCTTTTATCGGATGTAGTTCCGTCTCCGAAGTTCCATCTTTTGGTTTTGGCAAACTGTGTTTTATCCTCAAATAAAAGCGTATCTCCAACAGCAAGGGATGACGGGTTTACAACCCCAATAATATCGTCTGCGGAGTGTATCACCTTCTTCTGCAGCCATAATGCCACTAACGCTGCTATGAGCAACGTTGCAATAACACCGATAATAATGTTCTTCTTGTTTTTCTGAAAGTAATTCATAGTTAAATGATTGTGTGGTATGTGTTTTATATAATCTGTGCCTTAGTGAACTGCCGGTTACTGATTTCTGGACTTCATCATGGTTGCTTTCTGGAAAAGCTGGCTTTTTTTCTCTTTGAAACCGATAGAGCATTCTTCAGCCTGTCTTTCCAGATTTTTTATATTTTCGGTTTTGCTTGAAATAATTTTTTTATCGTCATAGTACATCTTGTAAAACTTCGCAATCTGCGGATAGGCATCTTTACGGATATCGATAATGTTATCGCCGCTCTGAAAATAGTTGGCCACATCATTAGTGCCATAGATGATATTGCTTTCTGTGAAAGGCTCAACGGGTTGGTCCGTCAGTCTGTTGATCATGGAAAAGGTACTGTCCAGCGTTTTAAAGGAAAGCTTCTGTTTCTGGTCGAATTTTGCTTTTTCTTCAAGATTCTGCACGGAAACAATGTCTTCATCTGAAAACGGCGATTCAAAACCTTTTAAAAATAGGATTCCCAGAAAAAGGAGTGCTGCGACAAGCATTGCGATCAGATATAAAAACTGATAATGCCTTTCTTTTTTTGATAGTGTAATTTGTCCCTGCATGGTGTTTGTCTTTATCTTCTGCGTCTGATTCCTGAAAAGTTCCTGGTAGGGTCTACTTTCAGCTCGGTATTGATGACCCCTATTTTTCCTTTACACTCGTTCAGGCCTCTTAAAGCAACCTGCTCTTTGTTGGAAACAATGATGATCTGGTTTTTCAGGGCCAGCATCGGGCCGATCTGTTTCATCAGTATGGAGTAATGTTTGAAATTATCTGCACTGTCTTTCCCCATGATGTTTTTGGCATCCTGTATGTTATCCATGATATAGTTCTGCAAAATAATATCATTTTCCACCCTGTTGATATCAAGCTGGTCCATCCGGTAAAGGATACTGTCTACATGAGTCCTGAGAAGATCACTTCTGGTCAGCAGCTCACGATAGTTATCCGCTTCCTTTTTGATTCCTGCCCGCTGGATGTCATAACTTTTGAAAAAGAAAAATATACAGATGAAAGAAACACCTGATAATACGATAAAGGACAGAATAAACTTCCAAATGCCTATTCTAACGTCCGACCTGTTTAATTTTTTGTCTCTGCTCGAAGACATATATCTGTGATTTGTTTGGTGTGTGAAATTATAAAAAAATAATTGATGTACAAAATTAACTCTTCAGTCATTTTCCACTATTTTTCAATTATCGTAAGTTTAATTTTCACTTTCGCCTTATTTTCATAATTTAGTGATCTGAATTTTAATCATCATCTGCCAAATCGATATTAAAGTGAGCAAAATATTAACTAATACTGTGAGGTTTTCTGTAGCAGACAGCGATTTTTATTTTAAAAAGATCCTGATCAAGACCCTTACCGAAAATCCCTTCCATCTGCTTCTGAATGACTGTAACAACGGCCATGAGCTGATCAGCAGAAACTACAGAAGACAGGAAGATGTATTTATCATAGAACTCTTTATGCCGGTACTGAGCGGAATTGAAGCGATAAAATATATCCGTAAAAGCAATCCGGAAACCCCGATCATCACCTATTCGGGTACTTATCAGGAAGATATGGCGGAAATCCTTTCAAAACTTCAGAATATCTATTACTGCCAGAAGAAAAGCAATATCATTAAAGATATTTTTAAAGGAAAGATAGCCTCAGACGGATTTGATTATGACCGTTACAGCAAAGAATGGGAGCAGCAGCCCCTTGCGGTAATGGAATACATGGACCGGCAGAAAAAGAGCCAGGAAGAACTGTCCCCGACAGAGATCCTGCTGATGAAATTCTGTTATGAGGGCTTCAGCAATAAAGAAATCGGGGAAAAACTGAATCTCAGTACCAGAACGATTGATACGTATATCAACCGGCTTACTGAAAAGCTGGGGCTGAAGACGAAACTTCACCTGATCCGCTTCTGTGTGGAGCACGGATATTACAATTCCAGCATGTAAAAGTGAGTTAATATGAGATTAACACAGAATAAACATTAATTTTCAACCTCTTATAAAAAAATATTTTACCACTAATTTGCTAATATTCAATTTTTTTAACTAAATTTGCACACCTAAAATTTAAAATTAAAATAAGGAAATGACAAAGGCAGAATTGGTAAACACCATCTCAAATAAGTTGGGAACCGAAAAGAATGAGACACAGAAAGTTGTAGAGGCTTTTATGCAGGAAATCAGGACTTCTATGTATAATGGAGATAACGTTTACCTGAGAGGATTTGGATCTTTTATCATTAAAACAAGGGCAGCTAAAACGGGAAGAAACATCTCTAAGAACACTGCAATTGAAATCCCTGCTCATAACATTCCCGCTTTTAAACCATCAAAATCTTTTGTGGAGAAAGTAAAAACGAAAGTTACCGTAAAATAAAACATTAACTGAATATTAACTAGTTACTAAAAAATTATAATTATGCCAAGCGGAAAGAAAAGAAAAAGACACAAGGTTGCAACTCACAAAAGAAAGAAAAGGAGAAGAGCGAACAGACACAAGAAAAAATAATCTCCTTTTCTGAGATTACAATATACATGATATAGTTGGTGGTTTTAAATTTCAGAAGCTCACCGACTATATTTGTTTTATAACGATAAGATGTACCGGAAAAAAATGCATATTTTATCAAAAATATATGCTGTGTTCAATATAATTCTTATCTTAAGTGTAAATTTAATATAATGAAAAACAGAACGGTTTCCTGTCATCTTAACAATTTTTATCTTACAAAAAAATGAAGAAAGAACTTATAGTTTCGCATGAAGATAATCTTACCAAGATTGTACTGCTGGAAGACGGAAGACTATGTGAACTTCATGAACAAGAGGACAAAAGCGATTTTATAGTTGGAGATCTGTTTATCGGAAAAGTAAAAAAGCTGGCACCTAATCTTAATGCCGCATTTGTAAATATCGGATATGAAAAGGACGCTTTCCTGCATTATCAGGATTTGGGGCCGCAATATCTTACCTACAAAAAGTTTTTAAAAGATACGATTTCCAAAAAACAAAGCGTTTCAAGCTTAAAGAATTTTGAAATCCAGCCCGAAATAAATAAAAACGGTACCGTAGAAAAGGTGATTGCAAAAGATGACCTTGTCCTGCTGCAGATAACCAAAGAGCCTATTTCTACAAAAGGACCGAGAATTTCTACCCAGATTTCCTTAACAGGCCGGTTTTTGGTTCTGATCCCATTTGACAATAAAGTTTCTATTTCTAAGAAAGTAAACAGCTTTGAAGAAAAAGAAAGGCTCCGTACCCTTATTGAAAGTATTAAGCCTGAAGGATTCGGTGTGATCATAAGAACGGTGGCAGAAGGTAAAAAAGTAGCGGATCTCCATAATGACATGAATCAGCTGATTCAGAAATGGGAAAGCACTTTTAAGAACATTCAGAAAAATAAAGTTCCGTCCAGGGTTTTAAGTGAAGACGACAAAGCTTCAGCAATTTTAAGAGACAATTTCAACCAGGATTTTGTAAGCATTACGTGTGATGACGAACAGATGGTTGAAGAAATGAAAAACTATGTGGAAGTAATTGCTCCCGAGAGAAAAAACATAGTCCATTTCCACAATTCCCATATTCCGCTCCTGGAATATTACAATGTTGAAAAACAGCTTAAACAGAGCTTCGGAAAGCATGTTAACATTCCCAGTTCAAAAGGTGCTTATCTGGTCATAGAACACACTGAAGCATTACATGTAGTGGATGTCAATTCCGGGAACAATATAACTACCGGTACGTCTGTAAATAAAGAGCATGCGCTTAAAGTAAACATGATGGCGGCCACAGAGATCGCCAGGCAGCTCCGTCTCCGTGATATGGGCGGTATTATCGTTATTGATTTTATTGACATGACCAACCCGGAGCACAGAAAAGACCTGTATGAACATCTGAAACAGGAAATGACCCGCGATAAGGCACGTCATAAAATTCTTCCGCCAAGTAAATTCGGACTGATACAGATTACAAGACAAAGAAACCGTCCCGAAAAACAGATTGACACCAAGGAAGAAAATCCTAATAAAGACGGAGAAATTGTAGCGCCTATCGTTATTGTAGAGCGGATGGGTGATGCCTTAAGAACGATTATGCAGAAAGAAAAAGGAAAGCTTTATCTTCACGTTCATCCCTTTGTGGAAGCTTACCTTACGAAAGGCTTTAACAGCATCCAGATGAAGTGGTTTATGAAGTATAAAAAATGGGTAACCGTTGTCCCGAGGGACTCATTCAAATATTTAGAATACAGAATTTACAATTCCAAGAAAGAAGAATTGGTAGGATATTCTAATTAATACAAAATTTCAAAACCTTCAGTTTTCTGGAGGTTTTTTTATGCTTAAAGTATACTGATATAAGATTTTGTTATTTGATCTAATCTTTATATCAGGAATTTCATTGATCTTTACAACCTTGTTAATGCAATTAAGCCCATTCTTAGCTCTTAATCTGAGATTTACATAGATAAATCTAAGCTTAAGGAAATTAAGCCTTAAAACGCATGAAAAAAGTCATTCTGCAGAATGTGAGTATATTTATAGTTGCTTTATATGTATGTTAATAAATATCATATAAGGATTGCTTTTTACAAATAGTAATGTGCACTACTATGATTCTCCACTGATTTCAGCTCAATAAATTATTTAGAATATGGTTTAAGTTTATATAAACTGTAATATCTTTTTTAAATGGTTCATTAACCATTAGTCGGCTGTTAATTTTTTACGTTAAATAAAATAGAATGCATAAGAAAATTAGACTTAAAATAATCTGAATCTGGTATGAATATGATTAGATAATGAATACTAATTCCTGCAGCTACATACAACAGCCAAATTGTTTAAGCAAAAGGGAAAGAATTTTCTACAAGATTTGATTTAGGAAAATCTTCAGGCTTTATTATAAACAAACTATTAGTGACACAAAGTAAGCCTGAAAAGATACAGGGAATAATTGCCTTTAAGATTAAGCATAGCTATGAGATATATTGCTTGCTACTAGCACTTGATGTTGTTGTGTTAATCTCTGTGTCGGTATTTTTAGAATCAATATTATCCTGAGTTGAGAGATGTTTGAATATTATGTAGGTGTGTATTAAACGCAAAAACTCCTTCATCGGAAGATGAAGGAGTTTTAAATAAAGACTGGCGGCGACCTACTCTCCCGCTTTCGCAGTACCATCGGCGCTGGTGGGCTTAACTT
>Ga0265798_10000981_pt1 | contig 45513 bp, 43 predicted proteins | sample P3T30metagenome_FD_192430 | JGI IMG/M metagenome (GOLD analysis project Ga0265798, IMG submission 192430) | Plant litter microbial communities from East Loma Ridge, Irvine, California - P3 T30 | ecosystem: Environmental > Terrestrial > Plant litter > Unclassified | place: USA: California... | reverse complement strand
CCAACAGGGTCGTACTTGAGCATACTGAGCGGGCGGTGGGTACGAGGGCGACGGAAGGTCATGAAGAAGCCGGTCAGGGCCATCGACATGAGGCGGACCGCGACGGTTCTTGACTTTGCTGTAGGGGGATTTAGCAAGGCTGTCGCGTGTCAGTTGGGGATTTTTGATCGTACCTTTCTTCGCCATTTTGTGTGATGTGGTATTGACGATGCGACTCCGGAGAATGGCGCTTTAGAGGTTGTAGTAGGGTGAATGGACGTCAGGCCGTCGGAGGTGGTTGCGGAGGATTCCGCTTTGGGAATTGGTGCGGCATGCATCGATCGCTCGTCTACTGTACATCTCAACTCTTCCTTAACATCATACGATCACGCATTGCGACATTCATGATTCCGATCATATAGGAGAGCTAACTGGCATTCTACAGCAAGTCTTTCATCTTGCCGATTATCGCTGTTCATCCATAAGAAAAGTGAGCTTTCAGTCATGTGAAACATTGACGTGACAACATTTCAAGTTTTTGTTGACTTGGCTGTCTGCTCTCATCAATCCACTGGTGTTGTTGTCCGTTCGCGCTTTAACGCAATAGATCGTTCAGGCGATGATGAAATCGAGCCGGTGAGAGCACTTGAAGGTGTTGTAAATGATTGAATATCACCTGGGCAGTGCACCTCCGTTGCCGCAATCGTCGTCACTCCCAAACTCCCCACCTTGATGCATGCAGCTTTGGACCCCTCAATCCATCACTCCACTTACAACTGGACGACGCGAATTTCTCAATGCTACCACGCATCTTCCACTCCAAACCCTCAACATTCTTCGTTCTTGTCGTTTCGCTCGTCATCCTGGCACTCAGCTTCTTACCATCCACCACCCTCCTCCCCCGTCTTCGCCTCCTAACCTCTCACTTCACCCTCCGACCCATTAGCACAGCAGCAACCACAGTCAACAACACCACAAACATGGCCTCCTACGCCCAAGAACTCAACATCGCCCTCCTGGCTGTCCAGCGCGCCACCCTCCTTACCAAATCCGTCTTCCACTCCCACGCCAAAGGCACGCTGAGCAAGAACGACGCCTCGCCCGTCACCATCGGCGACTTCGGTGCCCAAGCCCTGATCATCGCCGCCCTGCAGCACGCCTTCCCCCAAGACGCCATCGTCGCCGAGGAAGAAGCCAAAGACCTGCGCGAGAACGAGTCCCTGCGTGACCTCGTCTGGGACCTCGTGCAAAATGCCAAACTCGCCGACTCCAGCGCTGAGGAGACTCTGGGCGGTCCCATCAAGTCCCCCGCTGAGATGCTCGACATCATCGACAAGGGTGACTCTGCCGGTGGCTCTTCCGGCCGCATCTGGGCTATCGACCCGATCGACGGCACCAAGGGCTTCCTGCGCGGCGGCCAGTACGCCGTGTGCTTGGGCCTGATGGTCGACGGCGACGTCAAGGTCGGCGTGCTGGGCCTGCCCAACCTGCCCGAGTCCGACAGCGAGCCTCTGGTCGAGGGTATCGGTGCCGAGCAGACAGATGCCGCTGGCAAGGGTGTGTTGATCTCAGCTGTGCAAGGCCAGGGCGCAGCTTCCCGTCCTTTGGGCAAGGGTGCTCTCGCCGAGGGCCACTCGATCCAGATGAAGCCTCTCGAGAACGTCAGCGAGGCGACTTTCTGCGAGAGCGTCGAGGCGGGCCACAGCAGCCAGGGCGACGCCGCGGACATTGCGCGCAAGCTCGGCATCACCAAGCCTAGCGTGCGCATGGACAGCCAGGCCAAGTACGGCAGCATTGCGCGCGGCGCCGGCGACTTGTACCTGCGCTTGCCGGTCAAGAAGGACTATGTTGAGAAGATCTGGGACCACGCTGCGGGCGACCTGATTGTGCGCGAGGCTGGTGGTGAAGTGACGGATGTTGAGGGCAAGAGACTTGATTTCGGCCAGGGCAGGACTTTGAAGAACAACAAGGGTGTGATCGCGGCGCCCAAGAGCGTGCATGCGCAGGTCATCGAGGCTGTCAAGAGTGTGCTTGGTAGCAAGTAAAGTCTTGGGCTGGGAGTCGATGTGAGATTGCATATAGAGATGGAGGGAACGAATGCACTTTTTGTGTACATGGGACGATGATATGAGATATGCCGCAAAGTAGTTCATCATTGTGATCATCGCTTCTGGACAGTCCAGAAACGCGTATAATATCGAAAGACAAGAGAAGTCACCATACTAGATGTGCATCTATTTCAGAGTGGCTTTGCCATTGAGATGACAATTTTCAAGCGTTCGTCTATCGTTTGCCCGAGCCATACCATGCTGTGATAATCGACTTCGACAGAGTGAAAGTCTGGCGTAGCCAGCGAGAGAGAGCGGTTTTCTGATTCCAACTCCTCGTTGATGCGAGTCACACTATGTGGTAGTATTCTTGACTTCAGTATATCCAAAAGTCATCTTGCCAGTGAGAGGACCCTTTTACGGTGTCGCTCTTTCTTTGAGAGAAAGAGTGTCCTTGGGGTAATACCATCGGCTTCAGTACCTCACAAAGGTGACTCGGCCAGTGAGAGACATCCCTTCTTGAACGTCGGTCTCTCTTTAGGATGAGGTTTTTCTCGTGGAAAAACCACCGGCTTTGGTACCTCAAAAGAGTGAGTTGGCCAGTGAGAAAGCCCTTCTTTGACCGAAGGAAAAGGAGCATCATCATTTGCAGCAAGAAAAGAAAAGAACAATACACGATAGAAACAGAAATCACCTCCCCCTCCTCCTCCGCACCCTCTTCCTAACCCCTCTCCCAGCAGCTCTGACCCCAACCTTCTCCTCCTCGCCTACACAAGCCCTTCCACCCCCCAACTCCTCCAGAGTCTTGGTCCTCAACTTCCCCTTCCTCGCTTCCCCATCAACGTCCACATCCCTCTCTTGCACCCCTGGGATCCAAGCCCATGAAACGAACGCTCCTACTAGCATGAACACGGCGAAGATGAAGATGATCTTCCCCAGCGCCTTTGAATTCGGATCCTTGATCCCGCCCTTGTCGAAGAACAAAAACGCCAGCTGCACGAAAACTGATCCCAACTTCCCGCACGCGGCCGCAATGCCATAGCACGTGCACCTGTAGCGCGTCGGGAAGATCTCGGCGGCCATGATGAAGGTCAGCGTGTTGGGCCCGAAGGCGAAGCCGAACTGCACTAGAGCGTAAGCTATCACCAGGACCCAGTGGGCGGACGTGTGAAACAGATATTTGAATAGGATGGCCAGGACCAGCAGGGCGAGGGAGAGGAAGGCAAAGGAGAGGATGAGCGCTCGCCGGCGGTCTATGCGGTTGATCAAGACGATGATTGCCATGGCGCCGAGGATGCTGGACACGCTTGTCGTGAGGGAGTTGTTTTTCGCGTTGGCGAGCAGGACCTGGCGGATTGTGCCGTCTTCGCCGTAGGGGGAGTTGAGCAGCCAGGAGGGCATCGAGGCGGAGTTTATCTTGTCGGCGGCGGTCCAGAGTTTGGCCATTGTGCCGGGGTTGTTGAAGCCGAGGCCGTACTGAGCTTGTTGTTAGGAGATTGTTTGTGACAAGGGCGCGAAAGAAGTCAACTTACGAAGGCGAAATCCAAGAGGAGCCATGCTGTCGACATGCCTACAAGGTAGCGCCAATTCCCCTCTTTGATGAAATACGTGTGTAGTTCGTCGTAGGAGAATTGGTTGTATCCATCGTCATCATCTTCGTTGTCAGGGGTTGCCCACATGTCGTTGTCATCAGACCCGATAGAGGATCTACCGAACCCGTCGAAAGAGGCGTTGGGCATTGAAGTCGTGCCAGGAAAGTGAGGTAGCGAGGTTTGACCATGTTGCAAGTCAGGCCTGCCTTGTTCAAGCGCGAACTCGTCAAATTCAGTGGCATCTGAATGCATCGCAGCTTGTTGTTCGTAGACTTTACGCGTGTCTTTCAAGGCAGTGCGTGCGTCCTGTTTGACATCGTAAGTGTACCGTCCGGACTCGGGGATGGTCCATCGAAAGAGGATGGCTATGAGCGCTGGGACGGCTCCGACGCCGACCACGATACGCCAGAGGATGTCTATGCCGATCTTTGCGTTGTCGATCTCGTCGGGATCCGTGGTCTTGATCCCTACGTCCAAAGAATAATCACGAGATATCCCATGTAAGGCAGCCATGGCAACCGCCCACGCAACCAGCTGGCCGATGGGCTGCATGATGAAGACGGCAGCCATCATACGCCCACGAGATTTGGTAGCTGCCCATTCGGCAGTAATGCATGCACTGAGTGGGTATTCGGCGCCTGAGGGAGTTAGTTGTGAACAAGTGAAAGAATCTGCGCAGAGAGACACTTACCAATGCCAATACCCATGACGAACTTCCAGACCATTATCCAGCTGTGTGCCTGCATGGAGGTCTTGTCCTGGGAATGGTTCATCCAGCCGACAGAACTTTGCGCCTGTGACAGTCAGCTATGAAGAGGTGAGGGATTTTGCGGGTAAAGCTAACGAGACCAATCGTACTGAATATTACGATCATCAATTCAACACCATAGAGGCGTTGTCGACCATATTTGTCGGCCAGAAAACCGAACATCAGTTGACCTATGGTCGAACCGGCGAGAGTCAAGGCATTGGTTGTGATTTCAATGTTGGCTTCGTGTTCAGAGCCCCAGTAGACAAAGGCCAAACATGGCAAGATGATGTTGGAGGCAAACAAGTTGTAGGAGTCTGTGAAGAAGCCGGTTGCAGCCACAGCCCAGATACGCCAGTCAAAGCCATGCGAGTCGATGATGGAGACGAGTTGCTTCCGCTGGCCATCGATTGTGGGGATATGGCTGGTGTACTTCGTCGGGTCAAAGGGCCACGCACGCTCCTGGAGATGGAGGTGCTGGCGATGCTGCTTCGGCACTTGCGCCCTGGACATTGTCGGAGTAGGTAGTCCGGACTCGATGTCTCCAAAGGGCAATCGTGCCAGTCCCGTGATGGCGTCAGTCTCGCCAACGTCGACAGTGCTAAGTGTCTCCAGTCCTGCCAGTTTCGCCAGTCGTGCTAGCGAGGTTGGCTTGGTGCAACTCGGAGCTTCCTTGTTCACAAGCAGCGGGAGATCGGCTCGGTCGGTCGCTCCTACCACCTAAACGAGGACTGATGTAGCATGATACGGCGGCGATAGTGTCTGGCTGCAGGAAGATGGAGAAGTGGACAGGCGAGAAAGAGACGGCACGAAGGGAATGACTAAGATGATGAAGGGTACAGGCTGGCAGAGACGAGCAATGGCAGGATCGGCGGTGCTATAGTGACATGGAAGTATAATCATGTAGCGGCAGGCCGGCAAGACGAAATAACCAAAGTAGGGCTGCAGCCTGAAGACAGTCGCGGAAGTTGAGCACGTGGGCACCTTCCTGGACGAGCGAGTCGAGGCAGATGGCACAGCCCGAGCCAGCCCTGAGGATGCTTCTCCACAATTCCACCAATTCTTCTTTTTTGCCGAAGCCTGTGAGACGCGACCAAGGGCACTTGATTGCGCACTGCACTGCAATTCTCAACAAGCCTCGGACAGCGACATAGCTCCCGCTACTGCCTGGCTAGACTATCGTTGTTGCTACTACGCGACCGTTATTCCACTATACCCATGCCATTTGTGGTAGTAGATTCGTCCCCCCGCCCAGCCCCGTCTGTTCCCGTTTCTCACCAGGAAACCAGTCGGACATGCAGGCGCGCGCGTGTGGGTGAAGCCGGCACCTGAGCTCCCATCGCTTACCTAGCCCTCCGGCGCACTGCAGGAGGAGAAGATAGAACCTCGAGCCTTCACGCCTTTCAAGCCTTTCCCAAGCCCTCTGCCGCACTCGCAAACCAAACCTTTACGCCTATCGCCATCATCCGAACACCCAAGCAGCAAGTCTCTTATCGGCTCACAGCCGCAACGGCTTGAACGCTCTTGACAAAGCCAGCCAGCCAGCCAGTTCGTTCTCCCCCAAGCCTCTCCCGCTTCTGCCCTGAATGCCCGCCTGCCCGCCCGTCTGCACATCACCTGCACATCTGACTCTTTTCCCTTGGTGTACACTCCCGCTCCATCTTCTCCAGAGCTCTCCGCGTCTCCAGATGATACACGTTACGCAAACGATACTGTAGCATGCTAACATCAAGTCAAGCTCGTCTTGGCGCCGGGCCCGCTACGCCTTGACTCCAAATCCGCCAGTCACCGCCGTCGCTCTGCCGCTCCATCTTCGGTCATCAGCTTAAACTCTAACGGTGCCTGACTATCAGGCTTATCACCCTCCCAGTGGACAACAATACAGGGACCGACTACAGCGACGTTGGCAGTAGCCTGTCTTAATCAATTCGTCCGCCGAGTCACCCCATCCGACTGACGACATGTCTACCGGGTTCAGCGTCTACGAGCTCTATAAGTCTGCCACAAAGTGCGCCCAGGCCTACCGTGCTTTTGCCAGTGAGTACGGCAATGCTTCGCCCCAGTTCGCCGCCTTCCGCGACGAACTCGAAAAAGTCGAGCAAGCCATAAGGCTCCAGGAACCGCTCAATGCCTGGACCGGCCAAGAGTACTCTTCATCCGTGGAGTTCCGGTCGTGTCTCGACGAAGCGCGCCATTTTGCTGAGAAGCAACGTCGCATCGTCGACCGAGGTGTTCAAAGCGGAGGCCATGTAGCTCTCGCTGGCCTGCTCCAGTCTGCTCTCACTACCTTCGAGGGTACTCTTCCCAGACTGCAGGAGCGAGTTGTCCACAATCGTGTCGGCCTTCTTACGTTCGACATCACGCAATTACTGCAGAAGTCCTTTCAACTCGATTCCCACTCGGCCCTGTCCGAGCTTCACAGGTCCGTCACAGCATCTGGTCTGTCTCATGAGCAATCTACCCATGTGGAGCAGTTGCTCAGGAAGCTATCCAGCATCGGTTCCGCCTACGTCCGCATGTGCAACGATGCTGGGCAGTCCACAACTTCTCGATTCCCCAAGACGGACACGCTCTCGGGGGACAGATGTACTGGGACAAATGTGGGCGAAGTTGACAGCAGCCTACTCGACAGTGAATTCGAGGGTTGCTTGGCATCGGTGTGCACATTGATCGGCTTGCCTTCTCATCATCTGGCAGCAATCCCTGTCGCAAGCTTTGCTGCCTCTTTCTCACAGGAGTGGTGGCAAAACATCGTTCAGAGCACGTCACAAATTTCGAGGCCGCCCGACTCATTACTCGAGCCTCGTACTGAACGCTCATGCCGCGTGAAGATCAAGATCGAGGGCACCTCATTCATCGCTCACAGTTATCTCCTCTTCCGGCGTTGCATATACTGGCGCACCGAGCAAGGTTCAGTCTCTGTGGAGCATAGACTTGCACAAAGCACCAGGAGAACATTCCCATACACCATGCCTCGTATGATGAACAAGCCTCTCACTCTGACCTTCCTCGAGCTGCAGGACCTGAGCGTCAAATACCCGGTGGACAGGCCCGTTGCATGCAAGCCACGCTATACTTTCCTCAACAAACAAGACTACCAGGTCTTCCAGACCGACATTCGCGCCAGGGAGCTTGTTCATGAATTCCACATCAGCTCGATTTCTCACAAAACGCCGCGAGGCGCGGATGCACACAACGAGTGTGTCAAGATCTGGGGTCCTCCAACTGGGAGTGTTGATCGCTCAATATCATTTCCAGCTGTCTTCACATCGACCACCAAGAACTACGAGTTCCCGCTCAAGTGGTTCAACCCGCCCGCTACCCCGTCGCGCACAGCAACAGTGCGCCTGGAGTTTACCAAGGAGCGTGGTGGTGTCAGTAACGACAGCAGCAGTACTAGTGGCGACAAAGGCTCCAGCTTGAGATCTAGCCTCAGATTCATGCGTCGCGCTGCCACAACTTCGACCGTAAACATGGCCCCAAGTTTCCCTAGCAATGCCAGTATTCGATCGGTCAGCACGAACATGGCCAACTCATCTTACGCACCGCGTGAGCTTGTCGATCGCCTTGGATACATCGAGTTCAAGTTTGCCAGTGTTGCCGAAACTGCCGGTTTTGTCAGGGCGATCTCGGACCCGTTCGTTGCCGCCACGCCTGCCAGCTGGAGCAGCGCGCCGTCTCTGTATGCCGCCAGCTCGCCATCGATATCTTCCACCGCCTGGTCATCATCGCCGCTGAGCTTCCAGGGAAAGACGGGCCAGGACACATTTGGAGTCAGGACCGCAGCACACGCAGGACCAATGACTCCGACCGGATTGCTGCAATTGCCCGACGCAGCTATGAACAAGAGGACTACTATCATGGATATGTCAGAAGAGCAGTTCGATCTTCCACAGTCTGAATTCGACGACCTCATGATCCAAGGCGACGGTGACGACGAAATGGATTTCAGCCTGCCAAAGCAAGCACTTACTCCCAGCAGTCTACTGCGGGACATGAGTCGTGGCAAGAATAGGACTTGGTGATCACCTTGCTGCAACAAGACAGGGACACATCTTGTCGACGTTGGCAGCAGCTTGTCCCAATCAGTTCGCCCCCTGAGAATTTCACTCGTCTTTCGAGAACTCTCAGGGGACATAAATACGGGGATACATCTTGTCGACGTTGGCAGCGGCCTGTCCCAATCAACATGTCCCCCGAGATGTCCCCTTACGATGTTATTGACAATTTGAACCCACTTTCGAGTCGGCAAGGTGTTTGGCGAAGGCGGACAATGCGCTGTTGTTTTCTAATATTTCGTTCCATTCATTTCAGTTTCCCTCGGCGTCATACCTTCGAGATACCATATGCTTGCCTGCCTGCATTTGCTGTACTTTTGATGATACCTCAACATTTATTGCTGTTAATTAGACTACCTTTATGATTGCACATTTCTTGACATGACTGAGGGAAAAATCGTCTTCCTTGGCTCACAGACAATTCCACCGGTATTGGCATATTCATACTATACTAGAGCAGCTGATACTACTGTTCGCTAAAGGTGCAATCCGGTGAGAAACTGGGCTTTCGTCTTTGAAACTTTTATCAATCCCTCGCTGGTATAGAAAGTAAGTCGACGTACGTACGCAAGTCGCTGATATCACGCTGAGCAGACGAAACAAAACACAACTTCCAAGAAAACACCAGCATGAATCAAGTGCAGACCATTGACGTAGCTCTACATGTAGCCTTGTCGGGGATATCATGGCTCGTGGCTCGGCGCAACCTCTCATTCGAGGGTGTCTCCACAAACATGCCACTTTCTCGCAGACCCTGCGGTCGCGCTCGGTCCAATCAACTGCCGCGCTTCTTTTTTTTCCTCAGCGCAGCCCGAGACGAGGACTATTTGAAGTCGGCGCCCACATGCTCACATTCCTTCCCTTTACGACTCTCCTTTCTTGATACCCCTCTGCTTTACTGCTTCATCCTACCGCAAACATGGATGAACAGGAATTTGTTTCGCTGCTGCAGGCGCTCCTGCAGCCCGACACCCAAAAGGTCAAGGCTGCCACCGGCCAGCTTAACAAGACCTACTACACCTCCCCTCAGTCCCTGACTGCCCTCATCCACATCCTCACATCCCACCAGGACCCCGTCCTGCGTCAGTTGGCTTCCATTGAGGCCCGCAAGCTGGTCGCCAAGCACTGGGCCGCCGTCCCCGAGGACCAGAAGCCCTCGCTTCGTGACACTCTGCTCCAGAGCACCACCAACGAGGAGCAGCAGCTCGCAAGACACAGCAAGGCTCGCGTCGTTGCGGCCATTGCCAAGTTCGACCTTGAGGATGGACAATGGGGTGAGCTGCCCGGCATGCTCCAGCAGGCTGCCACCAGCAACATCGCAAGGCACCGTGAAGTCGGTGTCTACATCATCTACACCCTGCTCGAGGCCTCGCCCGACACATTCCAGGAGAACATGTCGCAGATGCTTCAGCTGTTCAACAAGACCATCCAGGACCCCGAGTCTGTCGAGGTCCGCACCAACACCATGCTGGCCCTCTCTGAGCTCGTCATGGTCCTCGACACCGACGAGGACATTGAGAGCCTGAAGAGCTTCCAGAACACCATCCCCAGCATGGTCAAGGTCCTCCAGCAGGCCATCCAGGACAACGACGAGGAGCACGCCATGCAGGCCTTTGACGTCTTCAACCGTCTCCTCTCTTACGAGTCTGCCTTCCTTGCTGCCCACTTCGGCGATCTCCTCCAGTTCTTCATGCAGATTGCTGCCAACAAGGAGGCCGACGAGGACTTCCGCAGCCAGGCTCTTGCTTTCCTCATGCAGTCTGTCCGCTACCGCAAGCTCAAGGTTCAGAGCTTGAAGGTCGGTGAGCAGATGGTCAACCTCTGCTTGCAGCTCGCCACCGAGCTCGGCGACCTCAGCCCCGACGACGACGACATCTCGCCTGCCCGCAGTGCGCTTGGTCTCCTCGACATCATGTCCGAGTCTCTGCCTCCCAGTCAGGTTGCCGTGCCTCTTCTCCAGGCTCTTGGCCCCTATGTCCAGAACTCCAACCCTGACTACAGGCGCGCGGGTATTTTGGCTCTCGGTATGTGCGTTGAGGGTGCGCCCGACTTCATTGCCACCCAGCTCAACGAGATCCTCCCTCTTGTCCTTCATCTGCTCGAGGACCAGTCTGTCCGTGTCCGTTCCGCCGCTCTTAACGGCGTGTCCCGTCTTGCGGACGACCTTGCCGACGACATGGGCAAGGAGCACGCCCGTCTGCTCCCTGCTCTCATCAAGAACTTCGATCTTGCCGTCCAGGGCATGCAGACTACTCAGCCCGACTCTGACGAGCACGAGGAGAACGTCAACATCCTGAAGGCCAGCTGCATGGCCGTTGACTCTCTCATCGAGGGTTTGGACCAGGCTGACGCCGCTCAATACGTTGACCAGCTGGTTCCCCGTTTCAGCACCCTGTTCGGTCACGACGACCACAAGGTCCAGATGGCCGCTGCCTCTGCCGTCGGCTCTATCGCTTCCGCATCCGAGGCTGCATTCAAGCCTTACTTCGAGAAGACTATGCAGACCCTTGGCCAGTACATTGGCATCAAGGACTCCGAGGATGAGCTCGAGCTCCGTAGCATGGTTGTCGACTCTCTCGGAAAGGTGGCCAGCGCCGTTGGTGCTGCCGACTTCCAGCGCTTCGTTGAACCTCTCATGCAGTCCAGTGTTGAGGGTCTTCACCTCGACAACCAGCGCCTGAAGGAGACCAGCTTCATCCTTTGGTCCACCCTTGCCCGCGTCTACGAGGAGGACTTTGCTCCCTTCCTCGAGGGTGTCGCCTCTTCCCTTATCGAGTGCCTCGAGCAGGAGGAGACTGACTCCGAGGTTCAGCTTGGTGCTGAGGCTTCTGACCTCGTTGGCCAGGAGGTCACCATCGCTGGCCGCAAGATCAAGGTTGCAGGCGCTGGTGGATCCAACGACGACGACGACGAAATTGACGAGTCCCTCATCGAGGACCTCATGAACGGCGACGACGACGATGACGATGACGACTGGGACGACCTCGGTGCCGTCACTGCTGTCGCCATGGAGAAGGAGATTGCAGTTGAAGTTATCGGCGACATTCTCACCCACACCAAGAGCAAGTTCCTGCCGTACATGCAGAAGACCATCGAGACCGTTCTCCCGCTCCTCGAGCACCCCTTCGAGGGTGTACGCAAGTCCGCCATCGGCTCCAGCTGGCGCGCCTATGCATGCCTCTTTGGCCTGGCTGAGGACGCTGGCATGCAGAAGTGGCAGGCTGGTCTCCCGCTCAAGGTCAAGCCTACTGACGACCTTGAGAAGCTTGGCAGCGTTGTCATGACTGGCACTCTCGCCAAGTGGGAGGAAGAGATTGACAGGTACGTTTCTACAATTTTTCTCCCCCCTGATGTCGCTTTTGAGATGAGAACACTATCCGAGCTTTGCTCATCTTATATGCTACGGCACATGCTACTAAACCTTAGAGGCTGTTTCTGATATTATGCGACTTGCATCATTTGTTCTACGAGGATATACTTTGAAAGCACACAAGCTAACAGTCATCCAGGGGTGTTGTCACCGAAATCAACCGCAACGTCGCCGCTACCCTCAAGCTTTGCGGCCCTGCCATTCTTGCTCCCAGCGGTGGCGCCAGCTCTACTCCCCTCGAGAAGATCGCTGCCCACCTCTGCCTCATCCTTGAGAAGCAGCACCCTTGCCAGAGGGATGACGACGACTTCGAGGACCTCGAGGTCCCCTCTGACGAGACCGCCGAGTACGACTGGCTTGTCATCGAGACCGCTATGGAGGTCATTGCCGGCCTTGCTGTCGCTCTTGGCGACCAGTTCGGTGAGCTCTGGAAGATGTTCGAGTCCCTCATCCTCAAGTACGCTTCTTCCCAGGAGCGTTTCGAGCGCTCCGCCGCCGTTGGCACCATGGCCGACTGCATCGAGGCCATGAAGGGTGGTTGCACTCCTCACACCAAGCGCATGATGACCATCTTCGCCAAGCGCCTGCAGGACGAGGACCCTGAGACCAAGTCCAACGCCGCCTTCGGCACTGGTCTTCTGTGCTCTCACAGCACCGACAAAGACATTGTCTCCAACTACGGTCCGATCCTCCAGATCCTCGAGCCCGTCCTCGACGCCAACAACGCCAAGTCTACCGACGACTCGCGCGCCCGTCTGGTCGACAACGCCGCCGGCTGCCTCGCTCGCATGATCAAGGCTCACCCTCAGGCCATTCCCCTGCCTCAGGTCCTGCCCCGTCTCGTCGAGCTCCTCCCTCTCAGGAACGACTTCCGCGAGAACGAGCCCGTGTTCGACATGATCGTCGCCATGTTCCAGGCCCAGGAGCCCACCATCCAGGGCCTCACCGGCCAGCTCCTGCCCGTCCTCGAGGCCGTCATGGGCCCGCCCGAGGACCAGATCAGCGACGAGACCCGCTCCAAGCTCGGCGAGTTGGTCCAGTACCTCCGCAAGTAGGCGCGACGAGATGAAACGACAATTAATGAAACAACAACACAACCACAACAACAGAAGAGGATGAAGAAGAAGAAGAGCATGTGTCTTTTACAACAAAAGCATAGCGTGGGACATTCATGACGGAAACGGCTTCTGGAACTTTTCAACTGATGGCATTAGATGTGATGATACCCACTTATTTTAGATGATGAGTTTTTCTTTTATTAGTTTCCCCCTTCCGTAGAGAGGGAGGGACGGTTTTTCGAGGACTTTGACTTGCGCCGCGTGCTTGCGCGTGGTGGTAGGTTTGATTGAATGGAAAGAGCAACAGCTCCATTTGTGTTCTTCATCGTACTTTCAGATGCCTCAATTTGTCTCGTTTACGTTGATGTTCTTCGGTGATCGTGCTGTACCAACCTGCAGCACGTACGCCAGGATGCATTAGAGGAGTAGTGGTGTGCATGGTGGTATGGTATTCCTCGGAATGTAAGAGGCATGCCGGTGGTTTCAACCTGGCTTTGGACGTTTGCTTTCACTACTGGGTGCAAAATCTGTATGCTGTCGATGATATGCTTTATCTTGTCTCCTACACTTTTAACATTCATTCGTTACATCTCATCTGTTCACCATCGACATTGTACATCAGTCTGCTTGCCATTGAGACGCTCCGCCGTGGTGTCGTGCCGAGGATGTAGGGTTAGGGTTGGGGTAGCATCGCTCCCGTCCTTTGTTTTTGGCAAGTATCAATCGCTTGGGCTGATATGTCCTTGCCTACAGTACATGTACATAGTTTGATTTTTGTTCTGATAGATGACATGTCGGTAGGTACACGGCAGAGTAACCAAGAGGGACAAGTTGCTCGGTGTAACAATCACATGCAAAAAAACGAAATGGAAGCTTGGAAGATGATTAACCCGACCTCGACCGGCAAGACCACACGTTCTGGACCACCAGGCTTGGGTACAGTAGCGGTTTGCTCCGTAAGGCTCGACTCCGCCTACCTGCTATTTTCGTGCCAGAAGGGGGCACAGATGAAGTCGCCTCCGGGTGTCCACGTTTTCCGTACCTAATCGTTCGCGAAACTCCACTCCACGCGGAGCAGGCTTGGCTGAGGCTGGGGAAAAATTTACGCGCGCTCTTTCGGAACATGTCGCGTTTTGGATGCCTTCGCTTCTTTTATCTGCATCGGCATTGTTTTCGGGTATCGTCCCACGGGAGAGGTTGTTCCACGGGCAAGGGAAGGCAGCGCGGTTCCTACACCTATCATTACATCGCGCCCGCGGAATACTGCAGAATGGGCGATGGAGATGGGACTTAAATTCTTGCCGCTTAACCACATTTGACTCTCTACCGTCGACCGCATTTGACTTGTAATTTGTTTGCGTTTTCTTATGTCACCGGTCACTAACGCATACTATCTTTGCCCTCGAGCTTCGAGCCTTAACGCCTCGACGTCAACTGCTACCTCACCTCATAGAGACGCGGTAAGAACAATCACATGTAAGGAAACAATCTGGATATGAATTGACAGTCCCCTCGTACATTGGCTATCCGACCCCGTTTGCAAATAAAGCTGAGCGACAGAAATCGAGGACTTGCGTGAGTCTAGCATGAGGTGCAATTTCAAGGGTATCATGCGCACGTCAACCTGTCGCGATTATGGAAGTCCGTGCAATGCAATCCGATGGTCAGTTCCATGTACGACGCATGATATGCGATCGGCTTTGGTAGCTTGCGGTAACTCGCAAGTGCGAGGTCAGAGGTCGGGTTTGTATGCGCTGTAGGTATATAACGATCGAACCTCCGTACGACAGGACACAGGGAGAGAGCCTCGTATCCGCGCTAGTATCAATACAGTAGAGCATTATCTCTATTTGGCAGAGATCTACGATTCTCTGAGACGACTCCACCGCTATTGATCTGCATTGTTCTGAAGTCATAGCTTAGTCGTATGTTAAGTACGCTCGACAAGAGTTGTTTTTGCGACTGGCTGGTACATTGGCATGCAAGACTGGACGACTGAACTCGATTGCCAAGCTACCAAAGATTTCCTTCGCGATTTATATACTCTGAAATCTCAAGCTTCCAGCATCCTTGCCCTTCCTTCTCACTGAACCTCTCATCTGATGCCAACTTAGCGAACTTGTAGCGTGTAGAGCCTGGCTTGGGCTGTGCTGGTCGTCGGATTGTTGAAATCGCCTCTGTCGGTACGACTGAGTGATCGACAGCCTCTGCATGCTGACGTGGAGCGATCTAAAAGCCAATTAGAGGTCTGCCTGGCGTCCAAGAGAGAGTGCGTTGGCACTTCTTGTCCACTTACCATGGAATCCGTCATTTCTTGCACCAGAGACGCTTGTATCCACTCCAGCATGAAGCTCCATACTCATCGCAACAACTGCTCGATACAGAGTTGCCGAAGTTGTGCGGTCGGTCAGCTTGAGGATCGCAGAAGGTTGCCCAGTCGTTGTCTTTTGTCGACTGCCAAAGCACATCGCCTAACGTGCCGGTATCGCCGACGTTGAAACTGGTAGAACCGCAGGATGGTGACGTCCCATCCCAGGAGCAATCCATGGAATTGCCCTGGTTATCGTACTGCGTGCAAGAGAATGCCGTCGAAGCGAAAGCCAGGCACGAGAGGAGTTGGAGCGGGCGCATGTTGGGAGTCAAAAGCGAATCTTCCAGGTTGCGTTTGAGGTGTTCCGGCGAGATGAGTGTGGAAAGAACCTGAACGAGTTCTGAAGTCGCAAAGGAGCTTTATAGCTGGTCAGAGTTGACTTCGGAACCTATGCCGAGACAAGCTCGACGAGTCGAATCTCATTCTATTAGCGGGATGAGAAGCTTGGTGATGAAGCTGGCATTCGCGCTTGCGGTTGATAGCAAATATCATAACACAACGTCTATAATGCATTGTGTGAGGTCAGGTGGATTCAGATCGATGCTAGATGAACTCCAATACCAAGCAAGTAGTATCGGATATCGGTGGAAGCCAACCCGGGAAGACCCCTGTTCATTAGATTATTACATGTATAGACAGTATCGACTCATAGAACCGACCATAGTGCACACACCGCTGATACATTGATCTCTCCACGATGTATTGCCGACCAAGCAACATCAATCCGGCCATGATACTCATTGGTGTTAAGCATTTGCCGGAAGCGTAATAGCGTTATGGGGATCTGTAAATGTTAAGGAAGCATTGCCCGAATTATTACATGCTCAAGATGTATCGAAAGGCGGTGACTCTGATCCAGGTCATCCACTTCCTAGGCGCATGCGGCTTTCGTCCAGTCACGCGGATTAATGACCCTGCTGGGTGCATTTGTGTCTTATTATTCACATCCATAGAGGGCTTCGACGGATGCCGTGCGGCCCATAAGCACACAGCATGCTAGGCAGATTACTGCTGTTTTTTCCGTGGACGTTGTAAGAATGACCACAGGTGATGGCGGAGGTGCAGTAGTCGGAGTCGAAGTCGGAGACGGGTTGCTCGTGGCACTGTTCGCTCGCGCGTGGACATATGCTATCGAACCACGATTTCCTCGAGGCGAAATTGGCAAGGGTAGGTAGGATGCTTTCTTCGCTTTCGAGGAGTTTTTGCTTGCTGACGTTGCTGGCGCTTGGTCTGCTTCGCTACGGCAACTTCTCTGACAGGTTCACCTCCAAAGGCGAACTTGATTGGATACTAGGACTTCGGGCGACGACATTGCTACTGCAATAACACGGCAAGTAGCCTAGCTGACATAGCGTTATGCCATGGTGGCGAAGGAGTAGGGAAAGCTGATGAGTACCCGAGTCTATGAGATTATCCAGCTTGAGTGCAAGGTTTTCCATGAAGATACCACAGTAAACATACTTGCGAGTCATGAAGATGGCTAGCACGCGCGCGATGGCCGATAGTAACCGAGCCGTCTGTGCTGGAGCTGCGGGTCAAGGTCAGTGGCTTTCCAAACGACTCCATTGGTGATGAGTATGCCGAGGATCTACAACTCCAGATTCCTTAGAACGCCCCTTCTCCGCGCCCAGACTGTCGTTTGTGGAGAGATGTATCTGTGTATGAGGCACATGCTACAGTACCTGTACTTACAATAGTTGTAGCAATGGATGTCTTGATGAAGATTGGAGCGAGCGTGGTATACACGAGTATTTGCATGAGGAAAAGCATATTTCTGCTATAGCCGCTCATGATTTGTCTTTGCATGGCCAATGGCAGTTGTTTCGAAGCTTGTATAGAGACTTGATCATCGCAAGTCAAGTTGAAGAAATGACGACCGATCAGCTCTTACCTCATATCATGCATGCTAAGTTAGATGGTGTCATGATTTCTTTGGCATCGTCCATTCCGCTCATCCTTACTACTAACATCTCGGCAGACTACCGATTTTACCTCATCTGCCTCTTTTCACGATCAACAGTGACGTCCATGTGAACTAATTGCCCGCATCTCCCTCTCTGGCGCTCGAATGGAGAGACGGCCTCGGTCATGCTTTGGGAGGCGGCACCGCTGAGCAGTCTGAGCCTGAGCAGACTTCCTTTGCCCCGCACGAGCGATCATACAAGCAGGCGATATTGCGTGTCCTCTGCCATTAAATTACTGCGAGTCGAAACCGCTTTCCGTAATCCTCTCAAACATCGTCTTGAATCTCTTAGCCCGCCTGCCTCTCCCGGTATCCATTCGAGAGCTCGTTCGACCCGACCGTACCCGACGCCTACTCGCCTCGCCCAGCCTCCGTTCCATCCCGACTTTACGTCCAGCCTACCAATCACAGCCGCCCTACCCAAGCACTCTGGGCCCCCGGAATCAAGACACTGTGGGGCTATCAGCATCACATCGACCCTTCACGAGTCTGTTCCGAGACTTGGAGACAAAATGTCGCTGCCGAAGAGTGGTATTAATACTCGCCCTGCCGCTCCCATGAGAGCTTACACGCCTCCTCCACCAGACCCAGACTCTTCAAGCACTTTCCTCACAGACCAAATCGCAAAGCAACAGAGGAGCAACTTCCATTCTACTTCCCTTCATCACGTAGTCACAATGGTTTCCCAAAGCGTCAACAAGACCGCCCTTCACCCCAAGGGTGTCGAGTATGTTACTCAACATGTCGTCGAACATCCATTCAAATACTAACATCACTCCACCAGGCCCCAAGCTGAGCACACCGAGATCGAGACTGAGCTTCACGACAAGGCACACATCGACTACGACCGCGTTGCTATTGTAAGGCTACCATCTAGCAACCCTCATGGTGCTTGCGTGCTACTTTCACATGCACAAGCTAACGTCACATCTAGATCGCCAACCCTTCAGTCCCTGCTCTCTACGAAGATGCCCTCGTCTACGAGACCGGTTCCGCCATCACATCCTCGGGTGCCCTTTCGGCTTACTCTGGCGCTAAGACTGGCCGCTCGCCCTCAGACAAGCGTGTCGTAGAGGAGGACAGCTCCAAGGACAACATCTGGTGGGGCCCCGTCAACAAGCCCATGTCTCCTGAGGTGAGTTGTTGCATGATACTTCCTTTTTCTACGTCGTCACGACGGCATGCACTACACGGCTGCAGCGGACATACAAACTACTGTGGCACAACCAATCCGATGTTTTGCATCGCGTGGGCAGCGCGGGGCAATCTGCATACGTCACATGCTGCCGAGCCGAAAGCCGACCCCGCAATCTCCAGTCGATCGGGCTCTTGGACTTGAACCATCGGGAGTTGTCGGCAACGGTTCTTGGCCGGGCTCGCCTCCACTTTCACATGCACTCGAAAACGAAAGATAGTCGGATGAAACAACTGACAATCCTTTGAACAGGTCTGGCGTATCAACCGCGAGCGTGCCGTCGACTACCTCAACACCCGCAACCGCATCTACGTTATCGATGGTTTCGCCGGCTGGGACGAGCGCTACCGCATCAACGTTCGCGTTGTCTGCGCTCGCGCCTACCATGCTCTCTTCATGCGCAACATGCTCATCAGGCCTACTCGCAAGCAGCTCGAGCACTTCCACCCCGATTACACCATCTACAATGCCGGCGCTTTCCCTGCCAACCGCTTCACTACCGGCATGACCTCCGCCACCTCCGTCTCTATCAACTTCGCTGAGAAGGAGATGGTTATCCTTGGTACTGAGTACGCCGGTGAAATGAAAAAAGGTTAGCGGCTCTCCAATCATGTTTAGCATGACTTCTTTCTGGATTCGATTCGATCTCTCCGGCAGCCATGAGCTTTCCTTGCGCTGTTCGCGATTGTATTGGCACGAGTCCGGGAAGGAAGCAGAGTGTTCTACGATCAATACTAACAGTCGACCAGGTATCTTCACCGTCCTCTACTACGAGATGCCTATCAAGCACGACGTCCTCACCCTTCACTCTTCCGCCAACCAGGGCCAGAACGGTGACGTGACCGTCTTCTTCGGTCTCTCCGGTACTGGCAAGACCACCCTCTCCGCCGACCCTAAGCGTGCCCTGATCGGTGACGACGAGCACTGCTGGAGTGACACTGGTGTCTTCAACATCGAGGGCGGTTGCTACGCCAAGTGCATTGGTCTCTCCGCCGAGAAGGAGCCCGATATTTACAACGCCATCAAGTTCGGCTCCATCCTTGAGAACGTCGTCTTCGACCCTGTCACCCGTGTTGTCGACTACGATGACACCACCCTCACCGAGAACACTCGCTGCGCCTACCCCATCGAATACATCGAGAACACCAAGATCCCTTGCGTTTCCGACGGCCACCCCAAGAACATCATCCTCCTCACATGCGACGCCCGTGGTGTTCTTCCTCCCATTTCCAAGCTCACCACCGCCCAGACCATGTACCACTTCATCTCCGGTTACACCTCCAAGATGGCCGGTACCGAGGAGGGTGTAACCGAGCCCCAGGCCACCTTCTCCTCTTGCTTCGCCCAGCCCTTCCTGGCTCTCCACCCCATGAAGTACGCCACCATGCTTGCGGAGAAGATCGCCTCTCACAACGCCAACGCCTGGCTCCTCAACACCGGCTGGACCGGTGCTGGTGTCAAGGATAACGGCAAGCGTTGCCCTCTCAAGTACACTCGCGCCATCCTCGACGCCATTCACTCTGGCGAGCTCGCCAACCAGGAGTATGAGGTCTACGAGACTTTCAACCTCTCTGTTCCCAAGACTTGCCCTGGTGTGCCCGACGAGCTCCTCAACCCGGCCAAGGGCTGGACTGGTGCTTCCGACTTCAAGGGCGAGGTCACCAAGCTCGGTGAGCTCTTCAACGAGAACTTCAAGAAGTACTCCAGCGAGGCCACCCCTGAGGTCCTCGAGGCTGCACCCAAGTGCTAGACGACGAGCCGCAAATTTTCTTGTGAATATTGAAGGAACGGAGTATATACCACGTGATTACGAAGTGTTAATGGGCGTTCTTGGATTATGGCATGGTTATCAGCAGATACGCAATTTTTCTAAATTGCAATATATGTTCTACATTGCATCCTTTCCATCTTCGCTGCTCGAGACTGGTTCACGACTATGCGCGGCGCCATCGACTCGATCCGGTGTAAGTCTCAAGGTAGTACATGATGCATTTTCAACTACGATGGTGATCGATCGCAATCCAGATTGCTCTCAAGGATAGCAAAACTTGGTGCTGGCTCCAAGTTCTAAGGTAGCACGATCACGATCTCGACATTCTAGAGAGATGAATTTATCTTTAGAAGATGGACTGTGTGAAAGCTGTGGGGCTACATCACGCATCATCCGCTGACGGGCTGTTGCATGTTGCATACGAAGTGGGGCTGGTCGTTACTGCCCTATCTCCTGCGACTTCAACATGTAACCTCACTTCCATATTTACTTACGCAGCTTGAGTTGATCTATTTGACTACTTTCATGCAGTCGTCTCTGTTGGTATAAAGTATATCTACTAACGATTCAGGGCTGAACAAGATATACCACTCAAACATCTCTGATACCCGGCCCGAGTCAAAACCCGGGAACAGTTGACAGTCCCGAATACTCAGTCTCAGCTATGCCTCTCACTCCAACTCAGGACCTCAAGGCCTCACTGGAGCGTGACGGCTTCATTGTTGTCTCCTCCAACCTCAGCTCCTCCGAGATCGAAACACTCCGCACCGCCTCCCAAAACATCACAGCCCTAGCCCGTGAAGGAAGATGGCCACATATCCGCACTCTCCCACGGCAATTTCCTCCCTGGCCCTCCGATCCATCACTCGGTATCTGGGGTGTGCAACAGCTCATGAACCCCTCTCTACCGGACCACGAGCTGTTCACCAAAACTTACTTCTCTCCCACCACTCTCGCTACCGTCCGCGAACTACTTGGCCCTGATTGCCGCGATGAGCACTTGGTAATGGAACTCTACAACCTTCTCATCCGACCAGACGCGAACTTCGAATTGAGGTGGCACCGCGACGACATTCCACCCACTGCCAGCCCGGAAGAAGAACTCGCACGACTGAATAAACCCGCTTTCCACGCGCAGTGGAATATGGCCCTCTACCGCGACTCCTCCCTCATCCTGATACCCGGAAGCCACCGCAGAGCCCGCTCGCAGGTTGAGCGCGACGCGGGCCCTTACGATGAGCTTCCGGGGGAGATTCGGGTCACGCTGGAACCGGGCGAGATGGCTTTTTACAACAACAATATCTTGCATCGTGGGGCTTATGACTGCGAGGTGGAGAGGATGACTTTGCACGGGAGTATGGGTCATGTGGAGGGTGGTGCTATGAGGGCGAGGAATGTTTTGCAGCATGGACGGGAGTGGATTGAGAATGTTGATCTGGGGGGTTTGGAGGAGGGTGAGAGGGAGAGGGCGGTCGGGATGAGGGATCGATTGGTAGAGCTTGGGTCGAAGTTTGGGGAGACGGGGTTTTCGCAGGATGATTGATGATGAGGTTCAATCTCTTAGCTCGTCTCCTTCAGTTGCATGCATGGTAATGTTAAATATGGCAAGAAGACGTTGTAGTTCGAATGGGAGACGCAAACGAAAAGAAAAAACGCACTACAGGCAGGATTCTCAACCAGTCCTCCGAAGTTCAATAGCATCCATCGCCACGGAAGCCCGGCCTGCCATGAGTAGAGTGCCCTCATCATAAACACAAGGCCTTTTGTTCCACGTCCCATTAGCGACCTCATTCAGACGATCATGCCAGTGCCTCCATTCTTTCGACTTCGATCCATCGCTTGCGATTTCAGTGTAAACTGCCTCGCCGTTCAGAAGGAGCCAGTTCGATGTGGCCTTCACGTACGCGTTGCGTTCCTGCTCGGAAACCTTCTTTGCGCCATCGAGAGCATCCTGTATCGTCCAAACCGCAAGGTGGCATCCTTTGATCATCCCACGCTCATGCAGGTGAGCTGCGAAAGTCTGGAAGTTCACGTATCTTTCTGGGTCTTCAGCTGGGCTGCTACCTGCGCGAAAGTCAACATCTTCGCTGCTTGAGATTTCTCGTCCGAACAAAACGTACTGTTCCACCAGTCTCGCAATGTCTCCGCGAGCTTTTGATAAGGGGTTTCCTGCGCCTTCCCTGCAGTCTTGTCGACCTGAGACTGCCAGACAGAGTCGAGAGTTTAGTAGATTAGAGTGGACAATCTTGTCATTGATGGGTGAGAACATGGTATCTGGTCAGCCACCTCATAGCAGGTCTCGAGGAAAGTTCCCACTTCCCTCGAGTATGGCTTGCCGTCGGGTAGAAGAGCTACGGTCCTCTTTACTGCAGTATCGAGAGGGAGTTCGGAGTCTGGTTGCAGGATATCGCGAATGATGTCAAAAACTTGGTCGCTGAGCGGATCGTCACCTGGCTCTTCGAGCTGCAGGTCCAGTCGCGCTGTGCAATGGTCGTTCATTTCATTTGACTTATGCCTGATGGAGGTATGAAGCAGAGCGTGACTAGAGACTTATAAAAAGTAAAAGTGATGGAGTCGACATGAAGAGAACTCCGAAGCAGCCTGACCTGGCCATCAACTTTCTAGACCAGAAAGTGTGCGCTTCTGCTGCGCCACACGGCGGTTACAGCACCGTTTATGTCATTGTCAGTCACAAAAGAATCAGACGAACCAAATAAGAGTAAGAAGAGAGGAATTCATGGCAAAAGGCAAAAACATACAACAGGCGGGATTCCCAGATGGTCACCCACTCTAGTACTAGTCGCCCGGTTCAGTGCTTATGTATGGCAGAGCGGACGGGATGCCCAGTTCTCACTGACCTATGGTCGTATGTGTTCATATAATTTTCTGATAAAATATAAAAACTTGTTTCAAGTGCTACTTTGCGGCTTCGACATGAGTGGCAGTCGTGTGCTTCTCAATATCAGCCGGCGCCTGAGTCTCACCCTGCATTGTTCGATCCTCCATCTGATGAACATGTTTGCCTTCTTCAGTCTCGCCGCCTTCGACTGTATCGATCTGGCCAAATATCCTGTCCATCCGCTCCAAACTGATGCCCTTGGTCTCCGGCAAGATGATCACCACGGAGATTAGAGCGACGGTGTTCAGCGAGAACAGTAACCAGTAGCTCAACCCTCCGACCTGCTCGTTGAAGCGTGGCCACGGTTGAGTGATAGCCAGGAGACAAGCTGTCTGTCCTAAGAGACTCACTCCAAAGGCCTTGTCTCTCACGTGCTGCGGGAAGATCTCCGATGCGATGGCCGGAGCGATCGGTCCATTCGACCAGCAGTACGTCAGCCCGACGATGAACAGCATGGCGACTTCCACCACTGCTGCAGCCGAGTTGTTGTTGTCTGGGAACGCAGTGGTCAAGCTCGAAAGGATCAGAAGTGCCAGTGCTTGGATTGCAAAACCGGCGATCAGCAGCTGCTTCCTCCCGAATCGATCAACCGTGAATGTGTTGACCAAAACGATCAAGAGCTGCAGAACGGCTTGGATGCCGTTGATGGCCAATGCCTGACGTCCTGAGTCCCATCCAAGAGACTGGTATATGATTGTTGCTAAGATAGATAAGTAAATTGAAATAAAGGGTAGGTATAAAGACTTAGGGCAACGAATGCAGTCCTTACCGTACATGGTGAGCGCGGCGATGCCTCCAAATTGCTGCAGAGACGTCGCGTAGAAACCGTAAGCTAGACGCTTGCGCATGGCGCTCGATTTGAGCAGGCCGAAGTATCCGGGCTCGAATCGCTTGCGGTATTCGTACGACGCGATCATTTCGTGGAATTCATCTCTAATGCGTGGCTCGTTGCGGTCGCCAGAGCGAATGCGGGCAAGGTTTGCGAGCGCTTTCTCGGAGTTGTCGGGGTTCTTTTCGAGGATCCAGCGTGGACTGATGAGATGAGTGTCCGTCAGCTAGAGCGTGCGAATGTGTCAAGGATGGGCAATTACTGACCTCTCCGGGTACCAGAAGGAAATCACAACGAACAAGAGTCCGATCGGGATCTGGATGAGATTGGAAACTCTCCAAGCCACGTTGAATGGAGACTTGTGGAAGCTCATTCCGTACCCTGCCCAGAAGGCAATGAGAGTGCCGAGCTGGTAGCCGAATTGCGATACCGTACCAACGAAACTGCCTCGGAGCATCCGCGGGGAGCACTCTGCCACGTAAAGGTTCGTGGCAATGTATACACAGCCGAAGCCCAACCCTGTGACGAGACGCCCAAAGATCAGGACACCAAAGGTGTTTGGGACGGACTGGATGACACTGTGTTATATTAGCACCCAGTCTTGACTTGGGCAATCTTTGCGAGGATATAAGGACGTACACTCCAATGCACATAAGAACGATTGATAGTCTCAGCGCCCACAGTCTTCCCACCCAGGCGGCCAATGTCCCCCCGAGAAACAATTGAGCGACACCAGTGGTCGCCCAAGGTGCGGTAGCAACGATTCCTTGCTTGTTTGCGTTCATGTCGTAGTACTCGTTGAATTGCTCATCTGCAAGAATTACGGTCATAACTCCGGCGTCGTATCCTATGATCAGTCAGGATGATGTACAGTACCCGTGTTGTCGACCATCGATCATACCGTTGAAGCATGTTGCCAGGACCATACCATAGAGCAGCAACGCTGCGGCTCGATCCTCTTTAGGAAGAAACTTCTCCAGGAAACCCATCTTTCATCGATCGTAAGAATTTATTGATGGTAGCCTAGCTTTGATCCACAGCAGAAATGAAGGATGGATTTGACATGGACAAATTGTAGAGTGATCAGCGTAAGCCTGCACTTAGGTGGAGAAGCGTTGTAGGGATATATGTTGCTCACTCCTGCTCAAGAGTAAGCTGAGGGTAAGTGAGGGGTTTCATGGGGGAACCGGTGGGTGAAGGTTTCCCCTTCGGAGTAGAAGCGATCGGCACACGGAAGATCTCGCCAGCTACCGACGATTGGAGGGTGGACTTGCTCCTAATGCACTCGGACTACTCTGCACGTGGTTCGAGAGAACACACGCCGTTGCCAATGTCGTCTATCGTAGTGTGAAAGGACACGTGTTTATCAAAACTGCGTAATTGGAAACCTACGTGGAAAACTCGGCGAGCCGCTCAAGTAATCGCAACCATCTACCAGAAATGCCCCAGCATTTTTCACTCTGCCGCAAAAGCTTGCAAGCTTGCTTGAGGACCAGGCGTGGGCTTTGAGGTGCGTACAGGTCACCGACGCCGCTGATATGAGCTTCCATTCGGTCGCCATTCTTGATGAAGTGCTGTACGAGCTCGTCGTCTGTGGGCCGATCGAGTAGAATGATGTTGCAGGACTCCAATCCATCGTCGTCGTCATCATCGTCAGGCGAAGCCGTGTGATGGCTGCTTACTCCCACTGACGGGTTGTCCACGCTCTGTTGCACTGCGGGTGGCTGCTTTCGTGCGTATGTTCCAAACGCCCACAGCGTTAGAGCTGCGAGTGCAATCGACGGACCCTCATAGTAAGCGTCAGTCGAATATCTTCGCACATGCCAGAACACAACCCCGGCGTGTATCGCTGCAAGTCGGGCCTTGTACTGGTGATTGATCGCCCATCGGCGGATCGACAAAGCTGCCTCGGTTGAGTGCTTGGCGGTGCGCAAACCACACATGTCCCCTTGAGCCTTTGACAGATGTACGCCGGTCATCGACTCCACATGGGCAACAATATCCGGGCAAGGTGCTAGCAACACGATTCTCGCCACATGAAGGTGCAGAACGGTCGGATGCTCCAGGCCACTAGACTGACCGATCGTAGCGTTCGCTTGCCAATGCAAGACGTCTAGGGCATCGCAAGCAGAGTTCTGCCACTTCGTGAAAGCTGGAATTGAAGGCAGCCATATTGTACCAGATGGCAGAACGTCGGCGCTGTCCTGTCTCTGGGCGACGGGATCCCAGTGAGAGAGGGGGTTCTTGTAGTAAGCCTCGACCTCCCATGAGCGGTGCAAAAGCGCATGGATCATGAGCACGCGAGCAAATTCGCCACGCTCTCGGGGCAACCATTTGTCAACATATAGTTGCTGCAAAGCCTCGATGAGTGTTGGGGAAGGTGACAAGAGAGCTGCTGATTGCGCGGTGACCGAGTGCCACTCATTCTCGTTTCTCACGCTCCACAGCTTCTCTTGACAGGGAAGTGGAATTGCTGCGTCCGCAAGAGTGAGCAAGGGCTTTTGCTGGAACTGATATGCTGTCATGCAATCATGTAGCCAGATGAAGTGTAGCAGGCGTGTAAAGCCTTCCCGCATCCTCCAGGCGAGAAACGAACGATTTGTGTGGTCTTGGGATGGACTGTCTTGTCGGCGATAATCACACAAGAGCTGGCGGAATGTGGTACAGAGTCTGGCACTCAAGCCCAATGCATGCCGGGACAGACGATAATCTCCGCAATATGCTGCGCCAATCGCGTGCATGACCAGAACTCTTGCATTCGCAAGATCATCTAATCCTCGAGTCGGTTGGTGCTGCTCATCAACCCAATATACGAGCCTTCGAACGAACTCGTGCATTGAGATGGTGAAATGATGTTTAGGCGATAGCTCAGCAAAGTGGCACGCCAGAGATGCCAGGGCAATGGCCTCGAGCCAGTGCAATTGGTCTCCAGCGCTGTGGGAATGCTGAAAGAATGGTAGAATCGATGTGAGATTAGTGACCGTCGCAGCAACCAAGGTCTCAAAGAATGCCTTCGAAGGAAATACGTGGTCATCGAAAGGTTCGTATACAAAGCCCGGTGTCAGACAGAGCTGCTGATACAATTGGCTGAGCGTCTCATACGAATCATTGCTGATTATAAATTCTTGGGGTGGGCTTCCCTGAGCAAGTACAGGTTCCTGCAGTGACCATTTCGTTTGTGTAATTTGGATCATGGGTGCTGCCTTGGAAGCTCTCCGCCGTTTCACTCTCGGAAGTCGCGCAGGCTGCCCGTCGACATAATACTCACCGTCTTCGGCCTGGTTGTCTTGGCTGGTTGATGTGGTTCCAGTTTTCACAGTCGCGGCTGGTGAGGCTGCTGTCCCAATAGGCCGCAGGGAACCATCTGCGACCGAACGCGGTCTACTAGGACCGGGCAGCGTGAAGGCTGCATCGAATTCCGGCAGGGTGGGATCGAAGGCATCAAGGTCGACGGAACCAAGCCAGTTCGTACTTGCAAGTATTGATGGATCCCAGAAATCATTGTCAGCCGGACCTTGCCGGGCTTCAAGGTCCAGGTACACATCATTGGCCCGAGAATCGTCGGGAGCTACGTCGAGACCTTCATCAGAAATGCGGAAGGAGGCCTGCACGCTCGTCGTGTTCCCAGTCGCACCATCAGAAGGGTAAACGCATGGCCAGCCTCGTCGTTCACAACGCTCACAGCGCTGTCCACCGGAACACTTGATCCTTGCTATCGCACAGCTAGAGCAAGCTCTGGCGCCAGTGTGCAGCAAGCTTGTGTAGTGCTCTGCATGAGTAGCCTCATGCCGTTGCAGAGCATCCCTATATCACGTTAGGTGGCTGGCTCGGAGTGCTCGAATCGCTTGAAGTCACCCCGCCAAGCCTCATACCTTCGTGTAAAGCCTCTGGAGCAGTGTTCGCATTGGAATGGCTTCTCTCGGACATGGATCAGCTCGTGACGTTTCTGATGTTCCAGCCTGCCGAATGATCGGGCGCAGAACGTGCAAATGAAAGCCTTCTCGCCCATCTGTGTGATTCTCGGTCCATCTCCTGTGGAGGTCCAAGAAGCCGGAGGAGAGCAGGTCTGAAAGACCGTGGGGATGATGGGGGGAAAAGATTCCCCCTCCCCGTCATGAGGGGTATGAGGTGCATCTTGTCTCAGTACAGTATGTTAGGTTCTTGCTACGAGGTGGCGGCATGAAAGTATCGGCTAAACGCGTCGGGGGTTTGCCTTGGCACACCGGGACTGGGGGGCTTCCACTCCAGCCACCAGGTCGCCTTGTACTCACAACCCATACCTAAGTCAATTACGTGACGCGCCTTCCTATCGGCATATGCGTATGTCGGGAGGTCCTAGGATGGAATCTGCTGTACGGGAGATGCTAACCGAGAAATGGCGTCTCGTCGGCTGAACGGTAAGGGACGCATACCATGATTGATGGCGATCTTGATCTTGGGCCAAGCAAGAGCCTCCGGTGGGGATTCTTCGAAGGATTCAAGAGGAGAGAAGGTCATCCGGTGTTGAGACTCACTTACAGCCTCGCCCATACCCAAGAGTGGCAGAACACAGCCATGTCTTATCGAGATGAAAATGGAGTGTGTCATGAAGATCATGACATTGCTCGTCAAGACAACAACAGAAACGCCGGGACTATGGCGTATCCACAAACGACTTTTGATCAATGCAAAGTGCATGACGCTGGACTGCTGGGTCGACGACGAAAAGCGGTCTCGCAGAACACCTTACTCTACCAGTTGCAGGTACTGAAGGACACTGGTCGCTACGATGCCTTCAAACTGGACTGGCATCCCTCCTACTCCGATCCGCCTGATGTGCCACCAGTGCCCAATCATCTTTTCTGGGACTCGGATATCGGAAAGTGGATTGAAGGCGCCTGCTATTTCCTTCATGACACACAATCGCCAGAGGTAGAGACGGCTGTGCACGAACTTGTCGACATGATAACATTTGCGCAACAGCCCGATGGTTATCTCAATATCCATTACACCGTGGTGGAGCCTGGACTACGTTTCACCAATCTGCGGGACATGCACGAACTGTGAGAATGCCCGTGGTTCCGTCTCATCTCTACATGCTGACCGTCCAGATACAATGCGGGCCATTTAATCGAGGCCGCTCTAGCACACAATGCGCTGTTTAAAAACGACAAGATGCTTGCTCCCATGCAGAAGTATGCGGACTTCCTTTGCCAAATGTTCGGCTCGGATGCGAACCAACTCCATGGGTATCCCGGCCATCCCGAGATCGAGCTTGCCCTGATAAGATTGTATGATCGCACTGATGTGCGGAGGTACCTCGACCTTGCCAGGTACTTCCTTACTGAGAGAGGCAACCCAACAGGCTGTCAAGGGCGCCATTTCTACGACGTGGAATTGGAGCGTCGCGGAGCAGATGTTATGAAACGTCCCCTGCCTTGGCCGGAGAACAGATCTTTGTGGTATGTCGACCTATGTGGCTGGGCCGACAGAATGCGGGCTAATCTTTACAGGTACCAACAGGCACACGTTCCCATTGAAGAACAACACACCATCGAAGGGCACTCGGTGCGTGCAATGTACTTACTCACAGCTGTCGCGGACCTGGTCCGGCTGGATGAGAGCCACGGGATTACAGACACGTTACAATTGAAAGCAGCGATGTATCGTCTGTGGGACAACATGGTCGGTCGCAAGATGTACATCACGGGAGGAGTAGGAGCCATCAAGGCATGGGAGGGATTTGGCCCTGACTACTTCCTGCCACAAGGTACTGACGATGGAGGCTGTTACGCCGAGACCTGCGCATCTATCGGCGTCATGATGCTGGCTGAACGACTTCTGAAAGTAAGTGATGGAGTGTTCAGCCACATAACACTGTCAAGTCTGACAAACACCAGCTTGGCGTCAACGCCCAGGATCTCGATGGAAAATACGGCGACATCATGGAGCTTTGCCTCTACAACTCCGTATTGACAGCAATGTCACATGACGGTAAAAAGTTCACTTATGTGAACCAGCTGGCATCCAGCAATGTCGACCTCTCTCAACGCGAAGACTGGTATACCTGCGCTTGCTGCCCTCCAAACGTGTTGCGCCTCTTTGGGCAACTGGGTGGATATATCTGGGACGAGAAACGATCGAACGAGACTGGCCCCACCGTAATTTTTGTCCATCTTTACGTGTCGAGCACGTACACCTTGAAGACTACAAAGTCGGAAATCACCGTGACCCAAGAGAGTGATTATCCGTGGAAGGGCGACATCAAGTTCACTGTGAAAGGATCGTTGTGTCTGAAACTCCGTATACCCGCATACGCGAAGGCTTGGAAAGTACGTACCCTTCTCGTTGGACGTGAAGTGAAAGCTGATGAATTTAAGCTCGAGCCGGAATGTGGTTATGCGTCGATTAGCCAGGGCGGCTACCTCACCCTTCCCACAGCCTGGGTAGAACAGAATCAACAATTCACACTATCACTACCTTTGCAGCCAAGATGGATCACGCAAGGCACCAGCGCTACGACATCCGGACTATTGACCCTTGCTCGTGGTCCAATCATGTATTGTGTCGAGGATGTCGATAATTCGTGGGTCAACGATCACTTCAAGGTAAGCTTGCGCATCAAATGTTCACCAGATGTCTACAAAAAGACTGACAATTTCCCAGAAAACTTTCGTTGATCCTAAGGCTCAGGTCCAGGAGCAAGTGGTCGAGAACGAAGATCTTACCGGCGACAGCTTCGTTGCACTCGATGTACACTCCGGCGCTACCGCTTTGGTCGGAAAGGAAGTTACGTCGCCTTCCATCGGACCAGGCGTCGATGCGATCGCGCTTCAGGAGACCATTGCCCGGAGTGAGCTCTTGAACGTGCTACGCTTTGTACCATACTATTTCAGAGCGAACAGGAAAGGCAAAGGGCACATGAGAGTGGGTCTTCGACCGTGGCATAGGTGATTGACGTAGGATAGTGGTTTTGGACATCGCGGACGACATCAGACAATGGCCTCAAACACGTTCTTCAGGCGAGAGATTCCTCAAGTCACCGGCAGTTGGGTTGCGGGATTCATATGCGATACAATGACTGACTGTTCAATAACCCATGCTGTAAGACCGAGATCCACCCTATTTCAGGTCAAGCACTTCTCGCGGAGCAATACGTTTGTGCTCCCTCAATGCGACAATTCCACGTATCGGGTAAACATGGGCCTGATGATCGATGCAAGTTGTAAATACCCAGCCGACAGCTGTCGCATTAGCTTGTGTTCTCCTCTTTGCCAAACAACTTGGCATGGCATGAGGCTTCCCCACCGGTGTCTCTTTGCAAGCGACATGCATACTACACTACAATCGCGACGAACATATATAATACGGAAGGACTAACGATGCCGTGGCTCAGCACAACGCAACCAGTCACCAAAAAGCAGTCATGGCGTTCAAGACCGCAATTCGACTTCTCATGGCCGGACTCGCCGGCACCAACTTGGTCGCCGGCAAACCCACAGGATCGAAGTACTTCAACACCACCGCTTCGATCAACCCAAAGAAGCTCACCGGAACGCCAAAACATCTCGCTTCAGGAATGATCTACGGAATCCCAGACCAGCCCAACCAAATCCCAGATCACTTCTACACCGACATTGCCTTCCGATTCGGTCGTGCCGGCGGCGCTCAGCTGAACGAGCCTGCTCGTGGATGGATCTGGGGCCAAGCCGAATACGAAGCACGGCTCAATTCGACTCTCTCCAACTACGAGACGTGTCGTAAGTATGGAGCCGAGTTCCAGATCTTGCCTCACGACATCTGGGGCACCGACAGGACCAACGAATCGTCCGTCTGGCCGGGAGACAACGGGGATTGGACAGATTACGACTTGTTCCTGGATACTCTGCTGCAAGATCTGAAGACCAGAGATGCCGTCGACGGAACCTACTTCGAGATCTGGAACGAACCCGATCTTCCCGACATCTTCTGGCAGCGCAGCCAGCAGCAATGGCTGGACCTGTATATCCGCACGCACAAGAGGATTCGGTAAGTCATTCTGCCACATCACCGTTTCCACTTACGAACACCAGCGAGACTAACAAATTCCCAAAGCTCCGACCCAGACCTGGACACCATGCGCATAGATGGACCTTCTTTCGCTTATCAACCCGAACCCACCAGCACCTGGTACAGAAACTGGATGTCCGCCATCGCCAGCAACGACACGATTCCAGACCAATATGTGCTGCACCTCCTCGGTGGCCGCCTCTCGCCGGTCAACGATCTCCAAAACGCGCAACCCACGTTCCAAGCCTTGCTAGCCGAGTACGGCTTGCCGGAGCGCCAGATAAACGTCAACGAATACGCGACGACGATCGAGCAGCGGCCGGCCGGCGCCGCCTGGTGGATCTCACGTCTGGAACGTTACAATGCGATCGGTTTGCGGGCGAATTGGCTCAGTGGGACTACGCTGCATGATTTGATGGCGAATTTACTCACCAAGGAAAATGATCCGGAGGACTACCTCGCTACTGACTATGTCCCCACGGGCGAGTATCAGGTGTATAAATACTACGTCCAGAGTATGACTGGCAAGCGAGTCGCGACGCAAGGAAGCAAAGATCGATTATTCGATGTGTATGCGACATTGGATGGGAACAAGCTCAAGGTACTGGCTGGGTCGAGGGTCGAGGCTGGGGAATGGAGGATTGAGATTCCTGTTACGCGAAAGGGGAAGGGTTCGGTCAATGTCAAGCGTTGGTCGTTCCCAGGCGTGACACAATTCAGTGTCTTACACGAGCCGGTTGACGAAGGTTGGGAGAAGGTGAAGTACAAGGGCGGCAAGTTGGTGCTGGATGTTAAGACTGACAACACCACTGCCCACGCCTTTGAGTTCAAATTGCCATGATGCCACCCAGGAGAGGCGTTGCTGCAGGTTGAGGTTGGACCTTTGACCTGTGCAGATACAACAATTAGCTGCGAGTAACATGTGAAACTTTCTGAACCAGTATGCTCCCATTGACGTAGAGCATATTTGTAATCACTAAAGTTGCTGATACCACTGCTTATGAGGTCCTTTCCCAATGAGATACCAGCGTTCAGAGACTGCTCTTCTCTCTCCAGCAGGCTCGAATTTTCTTTAAGCCAAAGTCGCCGGTATCGCTTCATACGAACGATAATTCCGGCGAGAGAGTAGTGTTCATAGACTGCTCTCTCTCCAGCAGGCTCGAAGTTCTTAAACGCCAAAGTCGCCGATACCACCTCATACGAGCGATGTTGCCGGCGAGACACTGGTGTTCAGAGACAGCCATCTCAGTGGTATTAGCATAAACTCGATATACGGAAGTCGCTGATACCACTTGACACGAACGATGTTTTCGACGAGATAATGGTGTTCGGAGTCAGCTCTCTCATTGGAATGGAGATGAATCCAATACACGGAAGTCGCTGATACTACCACAAAGTAGAAGTCAATGGGGACTTGGATTTCTGCTTGGCTCGCACATTCAGCTTGCCGTCAATTCTTACGACAGAGATCTGTAATATGGTTCAATCAGTCACTAGGTAGCTGCAAGTAGCACAAGATACTCCCAACACTATTGTGTACAGCAGGAAAGTCATCACGAGTCCCTAACTCACTGGCATAAATTGTGAGTGGATGAAATCTTGGACGAGAAATATTCTATTTCCGCTGTGTGCTCTATACGAAGGTATATGAAATACGCCAGGCGCTGATGGCACACCTTTTCTGCCAGTGACCCGTTGTGTTGTCGACTCGACTTGCCGCTAGTAGTCGTCGCTTTCGTATTCCTCGTCTGGGAGCAACGCTCTGTATCTTCGGCTTGCAAGATCCTGCTCCAATCCACCGTCGGTCTCAGGGTCGGCATATTCTGGAGGTACGGCGTTAGCAAATGCATGTTAGGAGCGGTGAGCACCAGTGAGAGGCTTATGATGAGTATCTCGTTGGCTGGCTAGCGATAGACGCCTGCCCAAGGCGCTGGTAGCACCTCGTGTGGATGCGTGGCACCAACGAGATAGCTGTGCCAGCAAAAGGCTCTCTCACTGGCAACACGACTAGCTTTTCGAAGATAGAGGGGATTAACGTACCTTTTCCGCCAATGAAGCTCAATGCCACGGGGAAAAACACCAACGCATGGAGAGCGGCCCATATGACAAGCGATAGCCAGACGCGGAAGTAGTAGATCTCGAAGATCTTGCTTCTGGTGAACGCCAGTACGAACACGCCGAGAAGCTTCGTAATGGTGATGCCGGAGAACACCGACGCGCCAACATTCACAAGCGCGGCCCATGCACGAGCTGTCTTGCCGCCACGGGCAAATTGGCCATGTGCGCGCTCAAGGATCGACGGCGAAGGAACTGTGAAGGCACGTGCGATGTGAGCGCAGAACTCGACCGAGATTCCGACGCAAATGACGATATTGACGAGCGAGACGGCATTGAGGGACACGCCAACCAGGCTCATGGTGCCGACAATGTCCACAACGGTCATCATCACCGTCAGCGTGACAGTGAAGGCGGTGGCGAATGAGCCCAAGAGGATTGTAGTCAAGGCGAGAATGAAGACCAGGGCCACGCCGACCAGAGTGGTTGAGAGCTGCACGATGGAAGCGTACTGGTCGAAGAAGATGTAGAATTTGCTGTAGGGGAAGACTTCGATGTTGTTGTCACGTGAAATGTCGTCCGCGATGCGGCGTGCAGAGGCATATGCGTCAATGAAGTCCTTCTGGGACTTGAGAGGCGAGTGGGCGGTGCGGAAGTGACTCGCTGGGATCGTGTTGCGGGCGGCATCGTACACAACGGCGTCCGCATAAGGAGCCTTCCCGGCAAGAGGGCAATCCTCGACGCTGGAGTCATTCAGCCAGCGGCCGAGATAGTGGATGAACTCACTACCTTCGGGCATGCCGTCCATGGTAACGCTCCATGGTGGATTGTGGCCTTCGTAGCAGTTGGAACTACCATCCACGCAACAAGTATCAAGCTCGGGATCGAGGTACTTCAAGAAGTCGTCGATCCAGCTGGCGGTGGAGTCTGCGATGAAGGAGACGTCCTCACGCTTACGCTCCTGCTCCAGAATATTGGAGACGGAGAACTGATTGCAAGTGGAGAAGCGAGCGCACAGCTCTCGCTGGTGCTTGCGCTCAGTCACGTTGAGCTCGCGAGTGACGAAATAGACGGGTGGTCCAGCGTCGAAGTAGGCATAGAGATCGTTGAAGTAGGGGATCAGGTAGCTGTCGCTGGGGATAGCGATGCGCTGATCAAGACCAAGCTCGACTTCGGGCAACAAGGCAATGCCTGCGGCGAAGAAGCCAAGGAAGACAGTGATGATAGCAACACGCGCTTTGTTCCCAAGAATGGCAGGCGCATATGTTTTCCTAATGAAACGCGAGAGCCAGCCCTCTTCGTCAACGCCGGTGAAAGGCGCTCCGCCGAAGCCACCAGTTGAAGTGAACGCGCCAGCGCCCTGGACTTTAACACATGGGAAGCAGTCGATACGCCCAGCTTCCACACGCTTCTGGTTCAGAGTGAGGACTGCTACGAACATCGTGACTTGCAGCACTGCGTTGATGAAAACAGCACCAGCCGCGTAGGCAGCGAAATTGCGGACGGCTGGCATGCCAACTGCGGCTCCAAGGGCGAATGCCACTGTCTCGGTTGAGGCAGACAACAGGATCGAAGGACCCATGCGACCCAAAGCGCGAGCGACCCGTTCCTCCACAGGCAAATCGGCATGGCTGATGTTGGCGCGCTCAAACTCGTGCACGATCAAGAAGATGTTGTCGACGCCGACTGCCAGGACCAGGAATGGGATGACTTCCGCGATGATGAGCGTAGCCTTCACTCCGAGGGCAGCAAACAAGCCGACACTCGCCGAGACAGACATGAGGACAATGAGGATGCCCGCCACACCTAGGAGGAACTTGCTTTGCACAATGGCAGCAGATGGGTTCCGCAAGATGGTACCAAGGGTGACCGTCGTGCTGCCGAGAGCAATGGAGGCATAAATGAACATGACAATGTAGCTGATGATAACGATGCTGGCATCGGTGTTGGTGTTCTTGTTGAGCTCCTGTTCGAGCGAAATCTCGGTGTTGAAGCTGATGCGAAGGCCGCGTTCTTTGGCCTCTTTCTGAGCATCGAGCAACAAGTGCTTTAAGCTCTCTTCCCACTCCTCTGCTTTTTCTAAGCCCGGGTCGCCCGGGTTGTGTCCCTTGACAACCCATGTCGTGATCAAGGCTCTTGCTTCAGTGACAGACTCGTGTGTGCGATTGTATCCACCAAGAACTCGTTCAACAGGAATGGGCTGTCCAAAGTCTGGTCGACAGTCGACTGGCTGCTCAGCGCAGTGTTGTAAATCCTCTTTCCAGGTCTTCGGGTCAATTGCTGAGAAGCCGTCGCCCTGTGATTGAAAGTATCCGCTGACACTTTGGATCACGCAGGCATCGCCCGTCGGTTTGTAGCAAACATCCTTGAAGGTGTAGCCGTGGCCCAGACTCTTCAAATCGCGGACACGACGCTCGACGTCGTACCACCAGCCAAGTGTTTCGTAGCTGAGGACTGGGTTAGGAGCCGCTGGGTTCGTGTCATTAACCACGAACACTTGTTCAGCGCGGAAGAAAGGCCCGAAGTTTGTATCAAAGAAGTGCTTCTCTTCCGCGGCAGCAGAGTCCGGTGCAACCCACAGCTTTACGGGATCGGTTTCGAGAGCGAAGTTCAACCAGCCGAGACTCAACAGGCCAACGACAATGATGCTGGATACGATGGTGATGGCAGGGAAAGAAGCGCAGGTGCGGGCAAGGCCGCTGAACGCGCGATCGAAGTACGTGTTGAGGATGTACTGGTGGGCGGGTCGTTCTGTGTAGCCGACGTGGTGAATTAAGTCGCCTTCGTCCTCGTCGTCGCTTGCTGTTGCGTCTTGGAGAAGCTGCAAACGCTCATTCTTCGATTTTCGGTGCTTTGCGGCGGCAACGTGTCCGGTCACAGCGAGAACGAGGAGTGCTATCAGCGAAGAGTATACGATGATGATGCCGAAACTCAGACAAGGTAGGAGCCCAACGTGACACTCTTGTTGCGTCTCGAGCTCTGGTAGCTTGGGGCAGCTTCCAGGACAGTCGACACAGGCGCACTTGTATCTTTCATCGGTGCTGTTGCATGGTTTCGGGTCGCCCAGAGTCGGCTTCATCCCTTCGAAGCTCTTGTCGGGCACCGGGAAGTTGATCTGGAAAGGGCTGCCCAAGAATGGCCTCTTGTCGCCCAAGAACTTCAGAAGTTGAGTGTAGTTCTTGGCTCCGCCTCCAATGAGGTCGATCGCCTTGCCTCCTGTAGCGCCAAACTTGACATCTTTGCAGCTGTCGTAGAAGCCTGTGCCATACTCCGGGCTCACCAGCTGGTCGAGCTCGGTAACCAAGTATTTGTCACCCTTCTCTTGAGTCTGAGTAACGTTGACAAACAAGGACTGGTCCGGAGAGCATGTGAAGGTACAGAAGAGGTCGTAGAAGTTCTTCTTGCACGCCGGGCATGCAGAGATGATGTTTTGAGCACGTTGTAGGTTTCCTTGCAGCGCTTCGACCTGCTCGTCAGTGCAGCACACTTTGGTGTCCTTCCACTCATCGCCGCAGACCGAAACAAGCTTGTCTCTTAGGTCGCTCTCTGGCGTTTCTGCGAGTCCGTTGTCCGGGCAGGGAAGTTCCGATCCGAACAGTGATTGCTTGCCGCAGTGTCCTCGAATAGCGCAACGTCCAGCTTCGTGCTTCTCAGTTGTTGGGCTAGCTGCAAGAGCTGTGCCGAGCAGCCACGGCGCCCATATCGACGCCCTCATCACACGCGGCGCACGGTATTCGTCTGTCTGATAGATGCCGAAGGAAGCGTGCTGTTCTGAGGTAGGTAGGTATGGAGGTGTGGCGTGCGTGTGGCGAGTGATGTAGAATCACGAATGGAGGCAGAACTCACGCGATACCCAGCGGCGATTGCTTCCAGCCAGGCAGGCAGTCGCCGTCATCGTGGCCGAGCTACCCCAGCCATCTCCGCAACGGCAAGCACCCGCGGCCGAGCCGTTTGCCGCCGAGCCTCAGGCACACGCCATATCCAATATCAACCAACCTCAACTCTCTCGCTGGCGCTGATACGTTTATGGCACACTAGAGTTGCTGGCACTACCACTTGATGAATCCTGGTCCGGTGAAGAACAGGTTCCTGAAGACTACTCTCTCATTGGCATGGAGCGTGAGTCGGCATACGAAGATCGCTGATACTACTATGTACCTACCCTGGACAGCAACAACTTTTGCATGAACTGAGGATTGAGGTGAATACAGGCTGCCACCTTTGCAGGCGATATTCCTCCACTCAAACCCGCGAACGCATCAACTCAGCCATCAATCCACAATCTCGTCAAAGACATCCACAGTCCTCCTCATACCAGCCATCTCAAAATTCAGTATGATGCGGCACAGCATCGCTGATCCGAAGAACCGTGCGATAACCACAATAGCATCGCCGGTACTGATATACAGTGCCCCAGAAAGCGACAAAGTTCCGAGTAAGATGTTGGACATGGCGCCGACAGAGGTCAGCCAAGAAATGAAGATGAATTTCCACGATTCCTTCCGCACCTGTATCCGCGACTGATCGTGCTGCACACACGGCGTCGCCTCGCGCAAGAGCCAAGCCATTGCGCCGGTCCGCTTCTTGCTCTTTACGTCTGGCCGACCGGCACCCGGTGGCAGCAGCGCCGTCCTCGGGACTTTCTCGTAGGGCTCGCTCGTCATCTGCACGCGTGTTCGGAGCAGTGTCGATAAGTACCCGCCGATGTTGACCAGCACGGCTGTAGCAACCCACAGAGCCGGGTAAAAGACGGCACCGGGTGAGAAGCTGTTCACCGTGAGAATGCACAGTTGCCACGTGACGTGCGCGACGTTGAATGCTGATGCGCATGCGAACAAATACTGCGCACAAGCAACGAGCGCTGCGTTGAACGTAGTAAGACTCGGTATGGTTATGCGATCTTCTCCTTGGGTGAGTATCTGGGCGTGGTCGGCATGCTGGGTTGATCTGAGGGGAGATACGGCCGGGGCGCCGATGGCTAACAGGAGGGCGAGGAATGGCCTTCTCAAAGCTAGCAGGCTCGTTTCTCGGGAGTTGGATCCTAGGACTGCTAGCGTTGTTGGGAGAAGGCCCAGGAGCACGGCCGCTGCTGCCACTGCATTACTCGTCAGTCTGTTGAGACGGTGTTCGTCGAGGGACTTCCTGCGATTTCACAGTGCTTGCCTACTGTTCACTTTCCACGACTCTAGCAGCTCATCATTCAGACAGTCAATCACGCGTGAGGCTCGACATGATGGCTTTTGGCGTCCCTGCGCTTCACAGCTGGGACTGAATTCGTTGAGGTAGTAATCGTAAACTTCCCGACACTCGCCGTGCAGTCTCTCCAGAGTAGCGTTGTTGAAGTTGGGAAAGAAGCGCTGGAAGTCGAGAGGTTTTGCGGTGCTTGTTATCGTAAAGAAGAGAAGACACAGAGCTATGGAGCAGAATATAGATGGTCGATGCATCGTCGTGGATGAGTGTGTTCAGTTTGGTGGGCGGTTACACGAATATGAGCTGGATGCTTTCAAGATCTAGGGAAATGATCATCTAGCAGGCAGAGAGGTGCTTACAGTCAGACGTGAGAATTGGCCAGCCATAGACATGTTATCAGTACCGGCATGCATGTCGGCCCCCAAAAGGATTCGCTTGGGCTGCATCTAGCGAGAGCCCATGGGGTCTCTCGTCCAATCAGGCCATGGTTTACAAAGTGCCATTTGCCAGCTGAGGTGGCTACTGTGCTGGGTATCCTTCGCATACCAACAATGTAGCCCCACAGTTGTGCAGCGATCCAGCGGGACGCGCAGTACAACTCTTGATTCAAGACGTGTTGACATCGTTTGTAGGCCAGTCCTAAACCCGTCGATATGTACCTTACCGCAGACCTTTGGAGACTGAACCGATATAGTAAGCTGTTAGCCCAGTTTCACTTTTTCCCGAGTTTTGTTAGAGTGATCGACTATTTTGGCATTGTCCAGCCCCGCATTTCCAAGTGAAAGTTGCGTGAACAGGACAGGACACGACAGAAACATTAATACTTGCGTGGCACCTACCTTCCATACGAGTACGCGGAGAAATATAACCACCTATTCAGCTTCTCGTAAACACTCAAGGTGGGGCTTGATCTCGCTTTAGAGGAGAGTGCTGAGCTGTCAAACTCCCAACATGGCAAGATAAGGTCACACAACTAACCACCTCACAACTTCCCAGCCTTCCCAGCCTGCTCAAACTTCCTTCCTCCCTCCTCCCAATCAACCACACTCCAAAAAGCCTTGATATAATCCGGCCTCTTGTTCCTATACTTCAAATAGTAAGCATGTTCCCAAACATCCAACCCCACAACAGGCGTTCCCCAAGCCTCGCCCACCACTCCCTCGCCCATCAACGGACTATCCTGATCCTTCGTAGTAACAACCTTCAAATCCTTCCCCTGCAAAACCAACCAACACCACCCAGACCCAAACACACTAGCAGCCTTCTTCTCGAACTCCGCCTTGAAAGCGTCCACACTCCCGAACGTCGTCTCGACAGCTTCCTTCAGCGGCCCCTGCAGTTCGGTGCCGGTCTTCAAACCGCGCCAGAAGAAGCTGTGGTTCGAGTGGCCGCCACCTTGGTTGCGCACCGTTTTGCGGACGTCTTCGGGGACGGAGTTGAGTTTTGTCACAAGGTCGTCGACTGCGAGGGTTGAGAACTCGGCGTGAGGGCCGATGGCGGCGTTGAGGTTGTTGATGTAGGTCTGATGGTGGCGCGAGTGGTGGATTTCCATTGTTTCGGCGTCGAAGTGTGGTTCGAGGGCTGAGTAGGAGTAGCCGAGGGGCGGGAGGGTGTAGGGCATTTTTGCGTGATGCTGTTGGAGTCGTTTGAGATTCGTGAGAGCCTACCCGTCGAGTGTCAGTTGGTGCATGGAGGGTTTGGTGACAATGATGTGTAGACGACTGACTTACTTTGATGTTTGGTTGGATGGAGGTCGCAGCAATTTTGTTGTGGACGATGTCACTGCCAGGCGTAGTTGTCTATGCTACTACTATCGCGGATGTGAAGGGTCGATGTAAGAGCAAGGTGGGCGGCGCTACCCATCAAGGTAGAGCACCTTTGAGCAAGTTTCCTTGAAGCTCCTCAGCTCGGCTCCTCGATTATCAGACAGGTCACCAGACGCTAATCGGATCAATGCCATTGAGAGAGTGGATAGTAATATAATGTTGCTCAAAAAAGCGCGTCTTCACAGGTAGTATATACGCTTAAAGGCTATAGGAAAGCCAACTCCCAATAGCCATAACGCCGAACCATGTTGATACCACCGTTTCCAAGTTTCCAATCCAATAAGCGCTGGCCGTTTACCGAATGCTGACGAATACTCCATCATTCTCCACTTCTACTCGGAATCGCTAACCCCCTCCCAAGGCAGTTCATCAGTCTCGTCTCCACTGTACTCCTCCTGCAGCCCCTCCGGAACATCAGGCGCACTGCGGCCAACTCTGCCCGCCGCTTCGACCGGGTCCATACCAATGGACTGGAGAGTCTCCTCAATCTCCTGGTCGGTCTGGGTATCCTGCTTAGCAGAAGATGATCCCTTGCGCTCATTGGTGGCGAAATTTTCCTTCTGACCTTCTACCACGTCGTACAGGCGATAGACCATGTCACTGCGCCTCTCGACTTCAGCGGTGATCTTCTCGATCTCTCCGTGCACACTGACGCGCCTACGGCGACCAAGAGCTGGGTCATGGGCACTGTACTCGGCTTGTTTCTTTGCGAGCTGGAGCTTGAGGTGAGCAACCTCATCTTCCAACTGCTTGAGGACATGGGCCAATGACAGATGCGGCGCCCAGGCTGGACGCAGCGTCGCATCCTCGCCCAGGTCACGGGTTGAGACGGGGATGGGCAGAGGAATATCGAGGTGTTTGCCGTTGGCTTGCGCGCAGATGGTACATTCGCCCGTCTTGTGATCCGAAATCTCCAAGGTCTTTGTTGCGGAAGCAGTAGGCGCAGCAGTGTGCATGGTGATGTCGGGGATGATGAATGCGGATGTTTCACCTTCTTCCTCGTCGTCATCAACTGTTACGGCGGCGGCACGACGGCGACGCTGAGCGACGCTCGTCAATGCCGACATGTCTGCTTCCTCAACGTTTGCGACCTGTTGGGTTCGGTTGACGATGAGGTCGGACAAGTGCGGCGACTGCACGCGAACAGTCCTGAAAACCTTTTGCGCATCGACCTCACCGCGAACGCTGAACTTTCCAGTGGCATCCAATTGCAGACCAGAGGTGATGTCCTTCATGGACGATTTGCGAAGGACCGCGGGCTTCGTAACATTCTTGTTCAAAGTTTGCTCGCGTTCTGCCTCGAGTGGCGCTGATGAGTGCCTCTTTGGGCGACTAGATCTGCGTTCCTCTTCGAGGACCCTTCTGAGTTCGCTCGTGCTGACTGAGCCCTTGCTGAGGTTTGTCAAGTCGGCTGTATCGTCCTGATGGGCCTTTGCTTGGGTGGTGGACGGCAATGTCATGTCGCGCAGAGTGCCTCTCGTCCTCGCGGTGAGTTCCGCTTCACTCTCTGATTCAGCTTCGCTCTCAGAGCTCTCTACTGGAGCAGAGACAGTGCGTCTGCCACTTGTCGTAGTAGATGCACGGCGCTCATGACCTGATGCAGACCGGCTGCCAACGCGTGATCTCGATCTTTCCTTCCTCGGGACATCAGTGGAAATGCGCTGTGAGATTGTAGCCTGAGCCCTTGCTTTCGCTGTCTCCTGGATCCTCTGGAGCTCGCGTTGGACCAGGTTTGCGATGCTATCGCGGGCTTTCTCGTCCAGCTGGTTGAAGGCGAGGTGTCCAGTCTTTGTTGCATCGGGTTGCTCCGTAATTTCGACTTTGCTGTGTTGTGTTTGCTCTTCGTGTCGTGAGCTGCGCTTCTTCTTCCTCTGCTTCTTCTCTTCCATTTGCAGCGTGAAGTCCTCGATCTCCTTGACGGGGAGCTGTTGTGGTCTTTTAGACTTGTTGGCTTTTCCCATGAGAGCCCTCAAACTGTTGTTCTCCTCACGCAACATTGACAGCTCCTCTTTCAGATCCTCATTTTCCTCGCTTATGCTCACGAAGTTCTCGCGGAAGACTTCGTTCTCTGCCTTGACTTCTTCCAGATTGTAAATTGCATCTTCAACTTGCGATACGATTTCCGCCCTCTCTTGAGTCACCCTCCTCACTGCTGCTTCGTGAACGTTGGTCTGACGCTCAGACTTTGTGAGGCGATCTTGGAGAGATTTGACCTGGTTCTGAAGCTGTGCTCGCTCTCTACGCCACTTGTCTTTGGCTCCCTCCTCCTCCGAGCCCAATCCACTGTCTGGGCGTTGCATACGTTGCTCGACGTCCAGCTGTGCACGGAGCTCGGTGATGAGAGCTTCGTAGTCGTCAGCAGCTTGGAGCGAGTCGGCCCTCTCGATTTCGAGCTGTGTGATACGCTCAAGCGCCTGCTGCAAGCCGGCATAGACCTGCTTAGCGTCTTCCGGTACAGGCACGCCGTCCAATGATAGGTGAGAAGGGCCAGTAGTGCGTGAGGGCATCCTGTAGTTTGCAGATGGGGTGAAACGAGAGCTTTTCTTTGCCGACCGAGGCATGGCGGGTGTGCCACCAATAAGCTGTGTCATGCCATCGATGTCTGGAATGAGGAAAGAACCAGTCGAGTGTACAGTGCTATTTTTCTGTGCGGATCTAAACCGTGACGGGTCCTTGGATTCCGGGTTTGACCCTTCCAGTGTTGAGCCAGATAGTATGCGCGCGCCGTTGGTGGCCGTAGGGTTTTGGAAACGCGTGAAACGCGTGTTTCTCGCAGGGATAGTCACAGTACCTTGCATGCTATCGTCGAGGGTGTGGTCCGCGTTTGTCTTCAGGGCATCTGCCAGACTGGTTTGTCTCTTTCCTCCAAGGCTGGTTGTGCGCCTGACGCTCTCATTCGCCTTGGCAACTTCGGATGCTTTTCGCACTGTCGCGTCTCGTCTCAATGTGCCGTCACTCTTGCGGACGTTTGCGTTGCGTGTTCTCGAGGGCGGCGTTCCAGTCATCTCGTATTGCTGGTCGCTACCGAAGGTGAAGATTCCGTCCTCGCTGAGCGCCTCCTCTCTTGCTGTCTGCTTAGCGCCACGGCCGACTTCGATGCTCATGTCGGCGCTGCCTTCAGTGATATCGTTAAGCGCGACTGTAGAATTAAGGGCCTCGTTCTGCGGGTCGAAGCTGGATGCTGTGTGGTACTCGCTGCTGAAGCGACCACTGGGAGAGTAGGCCATTTTGGGGGATCGCTCGGCGGATGCGCGCGACGCAATTGCAGCAGTACACGCCAGAAGGTATGCTGGGGCTAGAGCTGCTGTGTTGTCGAGGTGTTGTTATGGTGCAAGACCGAGTGGAAGGAAGTTGAACGAGTGGCCCGAGTCGGTTGCGATTTCAAGTGTTGATCGCGTCTGAAAGTTGGGAAGGCGTCAACAAACAACATTGAAACCGGGGAGGTTTCCCCGAAGCTTGGCCGATGCGCATACAAGTAGGTACTACTCTTCGATTGACTCTCGGGTCCTGTGATACCAATAGAACTCACACATCATTCATTACTACCATTGCCATTGGAATGCTATATGAGGACTACTTCCGTCGCACGTTCTGGGAATTCAACTTCGCGCGGTCTCGACGACACTATCAATGAGGGACGTATAGTAAACTGGCTCAAGCACTCCGATAGGCGGCTCATGGTCAAATCGCCACGAATTGTACTTCAGAGCGCCAACAACACATACACGCAGCACACGTCTGCGATGTCCAGTTGTAGGTCGCCTACTGACCGAGATATAGAAGGGCAGAAGGCGATGCCGGAAGCCATCCCAGCGGCCAGTGTGAAGCACGAACCCCAACACTAACCCTGCAAAATACTCCCTCGAACACTCGGAACTACCAGGAGAACATGTTGACTTGTTGCGAGATCCGAGCGTTGCGGACACGTTGGGGTGGCCAAGATTGAGATGAACGGTCGGTCCTGTATGTCTGTCCACGAGAGACTTTACTACTTGATCAACCTCCTGCGATGTTGATGCTCGATTAAGTGGAAGCGATGCGATGTCGCATCAACATTCCGAGAGCATCTTCACCAACCTGCAACCTGCAAGCATCGCCTACCCGCCTACTGTACACGACTACGATCCTCGCGCAATAATAGGGGATGTTCAACTACGTAGACGTAGATCATATGCAGTGACAAAGCAAGTTGCGAGTCAGAAGATCGATAAACCCGATGGTCTTGAGTTCGGTCGAAGCGACCGCTACCGCGAATGATGGTGTCCGAATTTTGACTTTACGGCAATTCGGCGCCGTGGACAGAAGCTGATTTTCATACGAAAATCCATCAACTTCTCACGATTCAAACCAAGCAAAAGCGATGGAGAATTCAACGCATCCTAACCTGATGAATTTACGTTCGCAGCATTCGCAAGCTCGCTGGAAGAGGACCAAATGCACAAACCATGGTGCGCTAGAAAGCGTTAAGCTAGGTGTTTCGACCGACATTATTCCATGCTTCGAGCGCACGAGCGAACGGAGTAGTCGAAGTCT
>Ga0265798_10000980_pt1 | contig 45518 bp, 52 predicted proteins | sample P3T30metagenome_FD_192430 | JGI IMG/M metagenome (GOLD analysis project Ga0265798, IMG submission 192430) | Plant litter microbial communities from East Loma Ridge, Irvine, California - P3 T30 | ecosystem: Environmental > Terrestrial > Plant litter > Unclassified | place: USA: California... | reverse complement strand
GATGCGGTATCGCGCGGACAGACGGCGCAGCTTCAGCGCTATCGGATGCTCGCGCAGTCGATCGGCGCGCAACGCGCCGCCAGCGCCGCGAACGGGCTCGACCTGACCTTCGGCTCGACGATGGACATGCAACTCGACACCGCGCAAATTGGATACGAGGATAGCAGCACGATCGCCGAGAACACCCGGCGCGAGGTGCAGGGCTACGATATCAACGCGGCGAACTACGTGATGAAAGGTCGCGCGGCGCGCAGCGAAGGCAATGCCGCGTTCGTGTCGGGCGCTATCGGCGCGGCAGGTACGCTGCTCGGCGCAGCGTCGCAGACCAGCAAGATGCGTGCGCAGAGCAGGATCGGCTGATGCCTACCGCTCCAGTCGATATCCAGAACCGTGTCGAAGCCAACCCGTTGCCGCGGCAGCGCCTTGACGCGTCCGACGATCGCTCGGGTCAGATCATCGGCGGCGCCGTAGCGCGCTTCGGGCAGGACGTTCGTCAGTTCGCCGACGATCAGGATCGCGTTAACGCGATCTACGATACCGCCGCGGTCAAGAGCGCTGACGCGAAAGCGCAGGCCGATCTGTCCGGCATCCGCAATACGGTGCTGACGGCGCGCGGGCAGGACGCGGTTGCGGCGAAAGCACAGGCGCGCAACCAGATCACCGAGCTGCGCAAGCAGTATGTCACGTCGATGGCGAACCCGCGTCAGCAGCGGATGCTCGGCGATGCGTTCGACCGCCTGTCAGTGCAGGAGCTCGCAACATACGACACGCACGAGCGCAAGGAGATCGAGAGCTTCAACATCAACGCCAGCAAGGCGCGGTTCGAAAGCAACGTCGATCGCGCGATTTCGCTGTCACAGGACAACCCGGCGGCATCGCAGCAGGCGCTGGCCGACGCGCTGACCGAAGTCGGATCGCTGAACCCGGGCGCCGCGCCGGAGGTGATTGCGCGGGAGAAGGCCAGCGCGGTGTCGGGCTACCATCTCGGCGTCGCGCAGAAGCTGCTCGACGGCGACCCGCTGGCGGCGAAGGCGTACGTCGACAAGCACGCTGGCGAGATCACCGAGCAGGACGAGGTACGTCTGCGGCGCACGATGCGCGAGGACGTCGAAGAGGCGACGGTCGACGGTGCCTACGGGATGCTGCTCGCCGGCGCACACGGCATAGAGGCGACGCCGGATCCGGAAGTCGCGCATCGCGACCAGGGCGAAGTCGCCAAGGTCAACAGCGATCCACTGCGCGGCAAGGGGCGAACGTCGAGCGGGTTCGCGGACAGCCGTGACGGCGGGCGTCGGCAGCACAATGCGGAAGATCTGGCGGCGCCGGTCGGCACGCCGGTTTACGCGCCGATGTCCGGCAAGGTCGAAAAGGTATGGTATGACAAAGCAGGTGGCAATTCGGTTCTCGTGCGACATCCGGATGGGCGGGTCACAGGTTACGCGCATCTACGAAACGTCAACGTTTCGGCGGGAGACGCCGTCGACGCGGATACCGTCCTCGGTGGTGTGGGGAACACAGGCAGTGCGTCTCGGGGAAATCATCTTCACTTCACCGTCCGAAACGAAGCTGGAAACAAGGTAGATCCGGCGAAGCAGAACTGGCGTGAGACGCTGCCGGAATACAGTGCCGAGCGGCAGGACAAGGCCAATCTCTACGACCGGGCGCGCGATATCGCGACGGCGCAGAACCTGTCGCCGCGGCAATACCAGGCATTGTTGCGGCGCATCGATCAGGACGTGTCGCGCACGGACCAGTTGAAGGCTCGCGCCGAAGAGGACGCGCGCGACGCCGCCTATTCGGTGATCGATCAGGCGGGCGACAACTTCACCAGCATTACGCAGGTGCCCGCCGGCGTTCGCGCCCGGCTCGCGCCGGGGGTGCTGTCGACGTTGCGGAATATCGCCGACGCGAACACGAAGGGCGATGCGATCGAAGCCGGCGGCGAGACCTATTTCGATATGCTGGAGATGTCCGGCAACCCGTCGACGCAGCAGGCATTCGTCAACGCCGATCTGTATAAGGTCCGCGGGCAGATGTCGAAGGGCGAATGGATGTCGCTACGCAAGGCGCAGATCGATATGAAGAACGGCGGCGGCACGAACTCCGACGCCGGGGTCAGCTTCAGCCGCGTGTCGGAGATGGTCGGGCGCTACGCGCCGCAGACAGCAGGCATCGAATTGCAGGGGCTGACGCCTTCCAAGCAGAAGGAAAACCGTTTGCGGCGCGCACGGGTCGAGGACCGGGTGCGGGGGCAAGTCGCTGTTGCCGAGCAGCGCAAGGGCAGCAAGCTGACCGACGACGAGCTGGCCGGCATCGTTCGCGCGCAGCTCGCTCCGGTCTATCTGAACAACGATGCCAGCAAGCCGCTGCCGCGCGCCGCGGTCGAGGCAGCCGGCGGCAAGTATGCCGTGTCGGTGCCGAACGCCGACCGGCAGGCGATCACCGCCGCCTGGCGTCGTCAATACGGTTCTCGACCGATCAGTGAACGTGATATAGCAAAGGCATATCTCGACGCTGGTGGTGGATTGCGGTGACCGATAACAGATACGATAGCCTTTTCGCCAACCGGTCCAAGCCCGACGCACGCGCGTCGCGCGGCGCGGAACTGACCAGCAAATACGATAGCATCATCCCCGATCAGGACGTGCGCGCCGCGCAGATCAACGTCTTGCCAGATACGAACCCGGATATCGCGGCGCGCGCCAACCGGTACGAGCGTGAGATGGGCGTGCCCGCCGGCGTCGCGCAGGACGAGATCGGCAACTACGATGCGATGGCGCGGCAGCGGCGCGTCGCGGCGGCGGCGAGCGAGCACCCGAACATCGCGCGGTTCATGGCCGACCCGCGCGCCGCCGCCGTCGCGCATGACGACACGGCGAGCATGGCCGCGATCAGCCGCCAGTTCCAGTCGTTCTGGAACAAGCCCGAGCCGGCCAAGCCGTGGACGCAGCGCGCGCGGGGCATCGCGAGCAACGTCGGCGGAAGCCTGGTGTCGGGTCTGTTCGGCGCCGCCGAAGGCGTGACGCAAGGGTTGCGCGCACTCGGCGAGATCCGCGAAAAGGTCGATCCGTTCTACGCTGCGTTCGACGCGCTGACCGGCACCTCACAGCGCGAGAAGGCGGCGGAAGGCACGACGCGCTGGACGCCGAACCTGCTACGCGACATGGCGTCGCAGCAGCGCGAGATGCAGGCACGGTTCCGTCCGAAGGATCAGGGCTTTGTCGCCGGGTCGCTGTACGCCGGTATCGAAAGCGTGCCGACGTCATTGCTCGCGCTCGGCAGCGGGCTGGCGGGAGCACCTGCGGCGGGGCTCGGCGCGGTCGGCGCGATTGCGGGCGGGCAGTCGTACGGGCAGGCGCGTGACGAGGGGCTGTCGCCGCTACAGGCGGGCGCGTACGGGCTGGCGCAGGGCGGCGTCGAGACACTGACCGAGCGCATACCGGTGCTGAAGTTCCTCGAAGACACGAAGGTCGGGACGCCGTTCTTCAAGCGATTGGCGAAGAACATGGTCGCCGAGCAGGTCGGCGAGCAGACAGCGACCGCGCTCCAGGACTTCAACGAGTGGGCGACGATCGGCGTCAACAAGGGCAAGACGTTCGGTGACTATCTGCGCGCGCGGCCCGAGGCGGCAGCGCAAACCGCGCTCGCCGTTGCCGCCACCGTCGGAACGACGAACGTGGCGATCGAAGCCGGTGTCCGCACCGCCGACCGGGTGTCGCGCGTGCTGACGGCCGACGACAATGCGTCGCGCCTCGGCAAGATCATGGGTGCCGCGCAGACGTCGAAGCTGCGGCAGCGCGATCCCGAGAGCTTCCGCAAGTTCGTCGAACAGTCGACCGAGAACGGCGACGCCGAGCATGTCTATCTGCCGGCGGAAGCGGTCGAGACCTACATGCAATCGGAGGCATTTGAAGATGCGGACGGGTTCTTCGAAGGATTGCGCAGCCAGCTTGACGAGGCGCGGGCGACGGGTGGCGACGTGGTGGTGCCGCTGGCGGATGTCGCAACGAAACTGGCGGGAACCCCGGCGTGGGAAGCGCTGAAGGACGACGCGCGCCTTAGCGCCGGCGGGCTGTCGGCGCGCGAGGCGGTGCGCGAAGGCGAAGAGGTGACGCGCACGCTGGAGCAGCGCGGCGAGGAAATCGCGAAGGCGGCGCAGACGGAAGCCGCGGCAGCCGAACCGACGACTGCGGTCTACGACGAAGTGCGGCAGCAGCTGGTCGACGCCGGCTTCACCGCGCAGGCGGCGTCGCATCAGGCAGCGGTCTATGCTGCGTCACGCGAGGCGTGGGGGCAACGGCTTGGCACCGACGCGCTGTCTTATCACCGCGCGAAACCGGTCGAGTTCCGCCGCGGCGAATACGATGCGAGCAGCGCGCAGCGGGTGATGGATCAGTCGCCAGTGACCGCAAATGCACCGCAAAGCGGCGCAGGAGACGACGGGCTCGGTCCGGCATCAGTGCTGTCGTTTGTCTCGCGCACCGGCCCCGCCGGTGTGTCAGTGAGCGAAGAAGACGGATTAGCGATCGCTGTCTATCGCGACGAAAAAGGCGCTCCGCAAGCTGCGGTGCAGATGCCGACGACCGACGATGCTAAGGAAGCATTTGAAGTTTCGGCGTATGTCCGTCCGGCGTTTCGCCGTCAAGGCATCGCTACGCAGCTATATGACGCTCTTGCGAGGGCGGGCCATCCTGTCGACGCGCTAAGCGGAACAGGTGACGTGACGCCCAACGGCGCAGCGTTTATCAATGCGCGGCGTGCACGCATCCTGAACCAGAACACCGACAGCTCGGCACCGCGCGGACAGATCGCGCTCTATGGCGATCGCAGTGTCATCACACTGTTCGAGAACGCAGATCTAAGTACGCTCATCCACGAAACGGGTCATCTGTTCCTCGAAGAGTTGCAGAAGAACGCCACCGCCGAAGGAGCGCCGGCCGACGTCGCCGCCGACTGGGACGTGGTGCAGAAGTGGTTTGCCGATAACGGCGCTGCGCTGACCGACAACGTGATCCCGCGTGAAGCGCACGAGCTGTGGGCGCGCGGCTTTGAGCGCTACGCAATGGAAGGCAAGGCGCCGACCGGCGCGCTTCAGTCGGCGTTCACCGCCTTCCGCGGCTGGCTGCTGCGGATCTACGAGGTCGTCAGCCGGCTGCGCTCGCCGATCAATCCCGAGATCCGCTCGGTGATGGACCGGATGCTCGCGACGCAGGACGCGATCGACGCCTACGCCGACGAGCAGAATGCGCGTGCGTTGTTCACCGATGCCGCGCAGGCAGGCATGACCGACGCCGAGTTCGACGCCTACCAGAAGACGGTGACGCAGGCGCGGGACGACGCCTACGACGCGCTGCTCTTCCGCACGATGGCGCGGATCAAGCAGCAGCGCGAGCGCCGTGTGCGTGAAGAGACCCGCGCGATCCGCGACGAAGCCGAGACGGCGATCAGCGACGAACCGCGGTTCAAGGCGCTGCGGCTGCTACGGACCGGCAAGATCGGCGAGCAGGTGCTGCCGGTGAAGCTCGACCGCGCGTGGCTGGTCATGCGCTATGGCGAGGACATCGAGAGCCGGCTGCCTGCGAACGTCCGTATCGGTGAGCGGGACGCGACGTTCGTGGACGATATCGCCGAAATGACTGGATTTGCATCCGGATCGGAGATGATCGACGCGCTGCTCGATATCCAGGCGCAGACGCGCGCGATGCGGCTGCTCGGCGACAAGCGGCAGCTGCGCGACCGGCTGATCGACGAGGCGGTCGACGCAGCGATCACCGATGCTGGCACGCGTGACCCGCTGTCTGATGGCTCGATCGAGGAAGAAGCGATCGCCGCCATCAACAACGACCGGCAGGGCGAGGTCATCTCGTCGGAGGCGCGTGCGCTGGCGCGCCGCACGCAGGCAAAGCCGACGCCGTACAAGCTGGCGCGTGAATGGGCGCGACGGAAGATCGAGGCCGGGATCGTCAACGACGTTGCCAGCCGGTCGGCGATGCAGCGCTATGCGCGTGCGACGGCGAAGGCAGCGCGCCTCGCCGAGACCGCGATCCTCGAAGGCAACGTCGACGAGGCGTTCCGGCAGAAGCAGGCACAGATGCTGAACCACGCGCTGCTCGTCGAGGCGAAAGCCGCTGCCGACGAAGTCGACACGGTGGTGTCGCGGATGGGGAAGCTCGCCAAGCGCGCCGCCATGCAGTCGGTCGACCAGGATTATTTCGATCGCGTCCACGCGCTGCTCGAAGGCTATTCGTTCCGTACCGCGTCGCAGAAGGGGCTCGACGAACTGGAGAACTTCCGCGAATGGGCGGAAGCCCGTGCCGCCGACGGCTTCGAGGTGTTCGTCCCGCCGCGTCTCGCTGCGGCGACGCAGCACTACAGCCGGGTCTCGGTGGAAGAGCTCTTCGGGTTGCGCGATGCCGTCGACAGCCTGATGGCGCTTGGCCGGCACAAACAGAAGCTGCTCGACGGGCAGAAGGAGCGCGATTTCGCCGAGGTGATCCGCGGCATTGTCGCTAACCTGCGCGAGCTGCCCGATCGCGTGCTGCCGAAAAAGACGTTCAACGAAACATCGTCGCGCCCGCTGCTCGACCGTGGCCGCAACGCGCTGCGCGACTGGACCGCCGGCGGCTTGAAGATCAGCACGCTGGCGCTCGAGATGGATGTGCAGAACCAGAACGGGCCGATGATGAACTTGCTCGTTCACCGCGCCACCGATGCCGAGAACAAGCGCGCCCGGCTGCGCGACATGGTGCTGATCCCGCTCGCGCAGCGCTACACCGATATGTCGGCGAAGGACCAGCGCCGGCTGGAGGAACTCGTCACCATACCGGAGTTGACGTTCAACGTCGGGCTGTCGGAAGATGACCCGCGGCTCGGGCAACCGATCACGGTCACGCGCAAGGAGTTACTCGCGATCGCGCTGAACACTGGCAACGCGTCGAACTTCGAGAAGATGACGCGCGGCGAGCGCTGGAACGCGTTGACGGTGCGCGACGTGCTAAACCGCCACCTGACCGCCGACGACTGGCAGTTCGTCCAGTCAATGTGGGACGGCGTCGAGAAGCTGTGGCCGTCGATTGTCGAAACCGAACGCGGGCTGACCGGCGTCGTGCCCGAGAAGGTGACCCCGCTTCCGATCGAGACGCCGCACGGTATCTTCGCGGGCGGCTATTGGCCGGTGGTCTACGACACCGACCGGTCCGGCGTCGCCGAGAAGAACAGCGACAAGCAGACCGACGACATGTTCGGCAAGCGCTCGGGGCTTGGGACGCCGAAGGGGCACACGATCACCCGCACCGAGGCGATCGGGCCGATGACCTATAGCCTTGACCGCATCCTGCTTCAGCATATCGAGAAAGTAATCACCCGGCTCGCCTATGCCGAATATGCGCGCGACGTGATCCGCGTGACGGATAACGACCAGGTGCGCGGGGCGATCGACCTGAAGCTCGGGCGCGAGTACCGGCGCCAGCTCGCGCCGTGGCTGCAACGTCAGATCACCTCCTACGTCAACATGGACGGTGCAAAGTTCATGGAAAAGGTGTTGCGCTACACCCGGCAGGGCATCACCGTTGTCGGCATGGGGCTGCGCTTCTCGACCGGCGTCGCGCAGGTCAGCGGCCTGACCGCCAGCCTCGCACGCCTCGGCGGAAAGCAGACACCGCGACTGGTCAACAACATGCGCCGGACGCTTATGGCGATCCCGGCGATGGCAGCCGGCAAGCAGAGCGAGGTCCACAACTTCGTGTTCTCGCGCAGCGAGCAGATGCAGAGGCGCCTGCGCGAGAGCAGCGTCGAGGTCGACACGGCGTTCCGCAAGCTGGCAGGCCGGCACAGCTACATGGACAGCGTCACCGCCTGGTCGATGTGGCATATCGGCATGATCGATCTGCACATCGTCAGCATCCCGACGTGGCTGACGGCGCACGCGAAGGCGGTCAACGAGGGCATGGCCGACGAGCAGGCGTCGCGCTACGCCGATCAGATGGTCGTTACCAGCCAGGGCGGCGGTCGTGCCAAGGATCTGTCAGCATGGCAGGCACCGTCGAGCGAGGCGCAGAAGCTGTTCGTCATGTTCTATACCCCGTTCAACGTCTTGTTCAACGCGCAGTGGGAGGCCGCGCGCGGCGTGAAGCGAAAGGATTGGACGCGCGCGGCGAACCTGACGTTCTTCTTCCTCGTCGCGCAGATGCTGACCGACGCGCTTCTATCCGGCGATTGGCCGAAGGAGGACAAGGAAGACCCCGAAGGAATGCCGCAGGCGACGATCAAGTGGGCGGCGCGCAACGTCGGCTTCGGTATGTTCTCGGGCATCCCGTTCGCGCGCGACGCGGCCACCTTCGGAGAACGTAAGATGGCGGGTCAATATGCCTCATTCGGCGGCACGCCGGTGTCGCGCATCTTTGAAGATATGACGAAGTCGGCGACGCGGCTCTACCAGATCGAGCAAGGCGAGAAGGATTTCACACCCGACGCGGTGCCCGGTCTTGCGAATGCGGTCGGCGCGTTGACGCATACGCCACTCGGGCAGCCGGGGCAGACGACCAAATTCCTTTGGCAGTATCAACGGGGTGAGGTAGAACCGCAGTCGATCGCAGATTGGTACGCCGGCTTGACCCGCGGCAAGATCGAGGATGACAAGCGATGAGCGTAAACAGCACCGAAGCGTTCTCGGGTCCGTATACGGCTACCGGAGCGGCACAGCTGTTTCCGTTTGGCTTCATCGCGGTCGACACCAGCGAGGTCACGTTGATCGCGGATGGCGCAGAGCAGCCGGTCGGCACCTACGCTGTATCGTTGCAGAGCGACGGAACCGGCACCGTATCGGCGACGCTGCCTGTTGGCGCCGTGGTCTACGTCGCCAGCGCGCCATCGTTCGAACAGACAGCGCAGTTCGCGCGTTTCGCTCCCTACTTTCCCGATGCGCTCAACCCGCATCTCGATCGCGCCGCGATCCGCGACATCTGGCTGAAAGGCGAAGTGTCGCGTTCGATCCGCACCCCGCTCGGCGAAGCAGGCGCGTCGCTACCCGGTATCGCGCAGCGCGTCGGTCGGGTGCTCGGCTTCGACGCAGCCGGTGATATGGTCGCGCTGACCGGCACCGGCGCTGATGGGGCGCTGCGTTCTGACCTGGCTGATCCGACGCTCGGCGGTTCGCTGATCGTCTACCGCGCCGAAGAGCAGGCACCCGGCAGCACAGTTAACACGTTCCGTGATGTCGTACGGCGGCAGCCGCTGAACCTTTACGACAAGATCCCGCGCAACTTGTGGGCCGGTGTTGAGGCCGGCACGAACACCACCGACCTGACGCCGTATATCGTAGCGGCGATCGGCACCGGGCGGGGCATCGTCGCGCGTAAAGGACGCTACCGCTCGAAGGTGAACATCGAAGGCGGTAACGGCATATCAATCCGCGGGGAGGGCAAGCAGCTCACCTATTTCGAGAACGTCGATAATTCCCCGATCTTTACGCTCGGCAGCGCGACGCCGACGGCGCAGACAAATCATATCGTCGGGTTTGAGCTCGAGGATCTCTGGCTGGAGAACCGCGCGCCGGGTACTTACGGCGCATGCGATTTGCTGAAGCTCAACGGCATCGGTGATGGCGGGCAGTGGCAGAACGACAGCCATCACTTTCGTAACGTCTGGTTTTTTCAGGGTCGTGACGGCGTAGCATGCTATAGCCGTTCGATCTGGAACGTGTTCGACGGTTGCAATTTCACCGGTTGTCAGCGCGACGGTCTCCATATCGAGACGATCGGCAACGTCAATCAGTGGCAGTTCAACAACAGGAATATTTTCAAAGGCAACGGCCGCAACGGCGTCTTTTTCAAGCACGATTTCGTTGATCTCGCTACCGGCTGGACGCTCGACAATATCAGCGTCGAAGATAGCGGGTACGAAGCGATCCGCTTCACCGGCGGGTTCGGTATCCAGGGGTTCAGCCTGCGTGGCAGCACGTTCGAAAACAACGCGCGGCTGCTCGCCGCCGGCGCGTCGGCGGCGATCGGCGGCATCATCCGCCGAAAGGCGACGATCTTCTGCGATATGCCGTACATGGCGGGCTTCGATATCAACGCGGTGACGTTCTACAACAACGGCGCCGGCGGGTCAGGCGGCAATCCCGACCAACATATCTACGTCAGCGCAGTCGACTCGACAGGCGCCCCGATCGTTGTCCACGCCGGTGCGATTGCGAACAGCCGGTTCCTGCCCACAGGTACAGGAACCGACGTGCTGTGGCCGGTCGGCCTGTCGTATCACGCGAACAACGTCAACTCGGGCGTGGTGTTGCTTGACGAAACCCGAGGGTCGATCGATCTTCGCAAGTTCGCAGGGCAGGACGAGATCACCGCGCAGATCCAGCTAAACGGCGTTACCGCTCCGCCGGTGGGGAGTGCCCGCTATATCAAGCAGGGCAAGCAGGTGTCGATGGATGTTCCGCCGCTGACCGGCACCAGCAACGCGACCACGGCTACGATCATCGGGTTGCCCCAAGCCGTATGGCCGGCCGCGTCGAAGACTGTGCCGTGCATTGTTCAGGACGCCGCGGGTGGTATCCAGATGGGTTCGGCGACGATTATGACTGATGGCACGATCTCGCTTTTCAAGGATGTGTCAGGCGCGCCGTTCAGCGCGACAGGCACGAAGGGCGTTCGTCTGCAAACACTCACCTGGACGATCTGATGACCGACCCTATAGCGCGGATGCTACAGCAGGGACCGGACGACGTTCGGTTTCAGTTCGACGTCATCAGGCAGCTTGCCGAGAGCGTGCGGATGATGACCGACACGCAGACGAAGATGCTGGAACGCCTGGCACGCATCGAGGAACAGCGGACACACGAAGCGGTGGCGGCAATGGCTGGCCGTATCGCAACGCTCGAAGCGGATCTTCAACGTCGCACCGGCATGATGAACGCGGTTGCGGCGCTACCAAAGGTGATCGCGTTTCTCGTTGCCGTCGCCAGCGTATTCAGCGCCATCTATCTCGCCGGGCGTGCATCCGGCTTCATCCCTGCCCCGCCGGCGCGCATCGATGCGAAGATCGATCCGCATGCCGGCAAGGTCGAAGGCACAATCGGAGGCAAGCCGTGAGCATCAGCAGCATCATCGACGCGACGATCGGCAAGGAAGGCGGCTACAGCAACCATCCGTCAGACCGCGGCGGCGAAACCATGTGGGGGATCACCGCCGAGGTGGCGAGCCTGAACGGCTATAATGGTTCGATGCGCAACCTGTCGCGCGACGAAGCGAAGCGTATCTACACCGATCAGTATTTCGTGAGGCCCGGCTTCGCGAAGATCCATGAGATTAGCCCGCCGATCGCGGAAGAGCTGTTCGACACCGGCGTCAATATGGGCGTCGGCGTTCCTGCGGTATGGCTTCAGCAATGGCTGAACGGACTGAACCGACAGGGCAAGGACTATGCCGACATCGCCGAAGACGGCAAGATCGGGCCGGCGACTGTCGGCGCGCTCGGCCGATTGATCGCGGCGCGCGGTCGGCTCGCGGCCGAGGACGCCGTGCTGAAAGGGCTCAACTGCTCGCAAGGTGCGCGCTATCTCGATCTTGCGCGCCGGCGGGCGCCGAACGAAGATTTCCTGTTCGGCTGGCTGGCGAACCGGGTGGGGCTATGAGCATCCTCAACATGCTGCGCGGCATCGGCGGCGAGTACGAGGTGCAGCGCGTCCTTGGCGCGCTCGGCACCACGATCTATGCGGTGTCGGTGCCGGCGTTCGTCGCTGCCGGAACGATCAAGAACGTGTCGGTCACCGAGTTCAGCCTCGCCTTCCCCGCGGGACTGGCAGCGTGCATCGGTGCGACCGCCGGCGCGATCCGGCTGAAGGACCAGGGCGTAGCGAATGCCAAGGTGACCGAGCAGACGGGTGCTGTGCCGGTCGCGCCACCGGCAGGCCCGCCGCCCGATCCTGCGCTACTCGACAGCGCGCCGACGGGTGAGCGTCGGTGACGTACCTGCGCATCATCCTGCCTGTCGGCGTGGTGCTGGCGATCGCGTTCCTCTATCTCATGTGGACCGACGCCGCGGCATCGCGCGACGAATATAAGGCACAACTGAAGGACGCCAACGCGACGATCGAACGCGTCGAGCGCCGCAACCAGGATCTGGAAACCGAGGCTGTCGAGCGGCTGGTAGACGATACCGCTGTCGAGAAGATGGGAAAGAAACTGACCGATGCGATCGATGCTGTCCCGCCCGCGCAGCGCAGCGCTGCCCCTAGCCCTGCTACCGTTGCTCTTGGTTGCGCCCGGCTGCGTCAAACCGGCGCGACCAGCGACGCCTTCAAGCGTATCTGCGGCGCTGGTCAAGGAGTTGCAGGAGCCAAAGCCGCGGCCAAGCGATGACATCCTAACCAGCGATGCGGCGGCGGCACGCTATAGCGTCGCCGTGGAGACGTGGGGCGAGCGCCTGTCGGCGGCGGGCGGGCGGTTGTGCCGGTCGTTGATCCGGCAGGGCGTGGCGCTTCCGTTCGATTGCCCGGCAGCGCGCACGCCCGATCCCGCCGATCAGTGAACCCGGTGCTTGTTGCCGTGTTTGCACGGTCCGCGCGCGCCGCAGAAGAAGCACGGCGCGGTCAGTTCCGGCTCGACGCGCTGGACGTCGAGCGGCGGCTCTACCGCCGGTCCGCGACCGCGCATATTCGAATGCGAAACGGCTTGCTTGCGCGTCATCACAGCATCCCCAACGCAGCGAGATAGGTTTCCTGCAACGCGCGTTGCTCGTCGCGATCCTCCTTCCGCTTCTTGCGCTCGCGCACCAGAAAGTCGATCATCTTCGGGTCGTAGCCACGCGACTTCGCTTCGGCGCGGACGTCGCGAATATCGTCGTTCAGCCCCTTACGTTCTTCGATCAGCCGTTCCTGCCGCTCTACAAGCAGACGCACCTCATCGGCGGCAAGGCCATTATGGCCGACGCCAGCGGTCTCCGTCATATCAAATCTCCGGTTGGGGCAGGCACCACGACCTGCGGGTCATCCAGCTTCGCGCCGCGCAACAACGAATGCGCCCACTCGGCGTCGATGCCGCCGCGCGAGCGCACATTTTCCAGCCACTCTCGCGGCGTCTTTGGAGGTCTCGTCAGTTCAGGCATTTCTCTTCTCCAGACGCTGCTCGACGAGCCGGGCATAACCCTGAATGTCGTGCCAATTGTCGAGGTAGGTAGGATCTCCGTTTAGGATGCGGGCGATCTTATCGGCGATGACAGTCAGCGCTTGCGCCATATCAGGCGACAAGTAATCCCATCGAGTGGGATGAGTGTCAGTGCCGCGCATCGCTAATTGAATGTTCTGCGCAATCGCCGCGTGGTCTTCGAACGAACCGTAACGTGCGCCGCGCTCGGCAAGAGTGTCACTTAATTCAGTCATACCAATCCCTTCCTTTTCATATTCTCCAGGAGAATGTCCTGCACCCGGCGCTTGGAGGTGCGCCGTTCCTTGACCATCGCATCGACGGTGCCTTCGGCGATGATGCGATACCGATACACCGGGCGGTCATAGCCGGCCTGATACTGACGCATCGGCCCGAGCCGCTCGATGATCTGGTCGTCGCTCTCCAGGTTCCAGCCCGACGAGAAGTCGACGAGGATGTTGCCACCGTGCTGGAGATTGGAGCCGTGCCCCGCGCTATCGGGATGCGCGACGAGGATCGGGATACGGCCGGCGTTCCAGGCGTCCTCGGTCTCGCGGCTATCGTCGAAGTAGCGCGCTTGCGGGAACGCCTTCAGGATCCGCGCGAGATCACTCTTGAACTGGTACGCCACCAGCACCGGCATTCCGCCCGCCTCGTTGACGACGCTCTCCAGCGCCTCCAGCTTCGCGTCATGCAGATCCGCCCATTCGCGCGGACCGGCGTCGCTGGCATCGCCGAGATAGAGCGCACCGCTGGCGATCTGCAGGCATTTGTTCGTCCGAACCGCGGCGTTGACCGCCTCGATCTCGTGCAGCGCACCGCTGCGCTCGAGCTCCAAGAACATCTCGCGCTCCATCTTCTCGTAGACGCCGCGTGCCGCTGCCGGCAGCGGCACCACGATATCGGTCTCGATGACCGGGTCGAGTTTGATCCAGTCGGCCGGGTCGACCGTCAGCGCGATATCGCGGATCGCGTTCTGGATTTCCTCTTGCGCGTAACGCAGCGGTTCGAGCCCGTAGCCGGACGGATCGGGACGGAACCACCGTTGCGAGAACGCGTCGAAGCTGGTGCCGAGGCGCTTGCCGCGGTCGATGAACCAGAGCTGCCCCCACAGATCCTTCAGCCCGTTCGGCGACGGCGTGCCGGTCAACTCGATGAAGCGGTTCTCGTAGCGGTGCGCGACCTTCGCCAGCGCGTCAGTGCGCGCGCCGCCGTTGCGCAGCCGATGCCCCTTCAGCTTCGTGCTTTCGTCGGCGATGATCGTGCGGTACGGCCAGTTGCGACCGAAGTGTCGGACCAGCCACGGCAGCTGCTCGTAATTCGTGGTGTAGAATTGCGCCGGCCGGGCGATCGCCTGGAACCGCTCGGTGAGATTGCCGACGATCGGCTCGACGCGCAGATGCGCCGTCTCGTTCCAGCGCTTCACCTCGGCGGGCCATGTGTTCTTCGCGACGCGCTTCGGCGCAATGATAAGCGCCGGTCCTTCGTCGAGCAGATCCAGTGCCTGCAGCCCGATTAACGTCGCCGAGGTCTTGCCCGATCCCATCTTCGCGAACAGCGCGCAGCGGCGATGCTCGGCGATATGCTCCATCATCATCGGCTGCCATGGTCGCGGGGTGAAGGGGATGCGGGTCACGAGAGAAGCACCGCGCGCGACCACTGATCCGCCATCGCGTCAGCGATACCTTGATAAGTGCGGCTGCGTTCCTTCCACCGGTTGGGTCCGGGCGGCATCTTATGGATGCGGTCGCTGCGTCCCGCGACGACATTGACCGGCGTCAGCGGGGGCAGGTTCTTCAGCCACAGGCAGGTCGCTTTCGTTTCACCATGTCCAAACTGCCACGGCTGAATGATCTGGTCCGGCTTTCGGATCTTGCTACTGATGACGCTGATGGGGTTTTCTAGAGCGATGCGTGGTATGGGTGCCTCAAGCAGCGCCTGCACGAAGTCCAGCGCCCGTTGCTGTCGGCCATCCGCAATCTTCTCGGCAAAGTGCCGCGCGCCGCTGACGGCCAAGTCGGTACAGGGCGGATGAGCGATCATCAAATCCCAATTTCCGAAATGGTCTGTCAGCGTAGCAACGTCGATGCAGTCTTTCTGCCAATGATATGACGGATCACCTTCGGTCGGCAAGAGATCGCACGACCAGGCATCATGTCCTCGCGCACGAAACGCATCCCGCACCGTTGCGCTATATTCGCAAGCTACTAGCACCCTCATCCCGTCATCTCCGCAACGTACGCGTCGACGCCTTCCTTCGTGTCGATCACGTCAACGCGAAATCCGATAGCGCGTAGCTTGTCATGCTCGCGCGCCTGGTGAGCTTCCGCCTTGCCATGCGGGCGTTTCGTCTCGACGAGACCGTGGCGTCCCGGCCAGCCGCACAACCGGTCCGGCGCGCCGGGGTGGCCGTCCCATCGCACCTTGCGCACCGTGCCACCGGTCTCCTTGACGCGCTGCACCAGATAGCTCTCGACGAGCTGCTCCTTGACGCGCGGCGCCGTGACGCGATGCACGAACGCGTCCGGCGCATGGCCGTGGCCGTTCAGGCAATAGACGGTGCCGCGGCGACGGCCGACGCCGGGGGCGTTGCAGTCGGGGCAATAGCCGAGGTCGCTCATACGTTGACCAGCGCGTCGGCAATCGCTGTGCGTGCCTTGTCATAACGATCGCCGGTCTCGCCGCATTGGTATTCGCGATACTCAATCACAGCATTCTCGAACTCATCGAGCAGCGCATCTATGCGATCCGCTTGATCTTGCTGATCCACAGCCGTTCTCCAGTTAGCCGTCCTTCCGATAACGCGGTCCCTCGAAGCCGTCAGCGGCGAGGGGCAGCGCATCGTCGATCCACCACGGACGGCGGGTCATCTCGGCGATCATCCCTGCCACATTGAACTTGTCGCTGTCAAGCGGTTCGGTCACCAGTTCGTCGTGGATGCGGGTCAGGATCGGATAGCCAGCGCGCTCAACGTTCTGCGCTGCGTGCCATAGCAGATCGCGCGCTGTCGCCTGCGTACCGTCCGCCGACAGCTTGCCGCCGTAGGTCGTCAGCCGTTCCCATTTGCGGGTATAGCTGTTCAGCCCCATGTAGGAGAGCGTCATCTTGCCCGGCATCCGCGGGTCTTCGATGATCTGCGGATCCGCGTAGCAGAGCGCGCGTCCACTCGGCAGCGTGAAGCGCAGCCACGCGCGCCACTTCTCGAAAGTCATCTTGCCGTTGACCGAGAACACCTGACCCGGTGACCGCATCGCGTCAAAGGCAGCGCGGTTCAGCAGCGCCCATAGCCCGTCATCCCAGTCGGCGATCGCGGGGTTTGCCGCGCGCCACGCGTCGACGATCTCCTTGGCCTGCGCTTCCGGCATCTCGTCACCGCCGAGCAGGCGGGACATGGACAAGAACGCGCCCTTCGCGCCGCCGTAGCCACACGCGAGCTCGGGCACCTTGCCATAGCGCTGACGGTCGGGCTTCGTCACCTCGTCGACGGGCTTACCGGTGACGCGCGCCGCGGTCGCCTTGTAGAGATCCGGCCCCTCGCCGGCGTCATAGGCGGCGAACGCATCGAGCTTCCACTGCTCACCCGCCAGCCAGGGCAGGACACGCGCTTCGATCTGCGCGAAGTCGCCGACGACCAGCTTGCGCCCGGGCGCGGCGACGATGCAACCGCGGATAGCGTTGCTCGCCAGCTTGATCGGGCTGTCGAACAGCAGGTGCGCGGTGCCCGCCTTCAGCGCCGCGATACCGTGTTCGATATCCGCTGCCGCCATATCGGGTCGCGGCAGGTTCTGCGGCTGGAACAACCGCCCGGCATCACGGCCGGTGCGCGCGGCGCCGCAGAACTGGAGCGTGCCGCGCAGTCGGCCATCGCGCGACACGCCGCGCAGCAGCGCGTTGTATTTGCTGTTCGACGTCGTGCTGCTCTCCAGCCGGTTCGCGAGCAGCTCGCGCACCGCGTCGGGCAGATTGTCATCGTGCAGCCGTCGCTCGAGAGTGGTCTTCGCCATATCGGGCAGCGTGACGCCGTATTCGGCGAGCAGATGCGCAAGCAGCTTGTCGCGCTGCGAGGTGCGCGCCACCTCGTCATCGGTCATCTCGGCGGTGCGAGCGTCGAGCACCTTCTGCGCCTTGTTGACGGCGTCGATCGCCGCGCGCGCCAGATCGGTGTCAACGCACATCCCGCGATCGTTGATCGCCTGGTCGAGCAGCCAGTTGTCGTACTCGCCGCGGTAGCCGTTCGCCGTGCGATCGCCGGGATAGTTCCAGCGCGGCATGTTGCGGTAGAGGAAGCGCATCGCCGGGATATCGCGCTTCGCGTAATCGAGGAACTCGGCCCACTCCTTCGGATCAGTCAACCGGGTGCGGCGGCGCACTGTCTGGTTCTTCGGCGCCGGCTTGCAGAACATCTGGATCAGCCGCTTCCCGCTGGCGAGCTTCGCCTGATCCTCGCTAATGCCGAAGATGTCGCCGAGCCGTTCGAGGCTGCCCGGTAGGCCATGCGCCAGAGCCTGCACCATCGTGTCCCACAGCCGATCGGCGGGAATGTCGAGCCCGGCCGCGCGCAGCACGACGCGGTCGAACATGCCAAAGTTGTGGCCGACGATTGTCACCGCGGGATCGCGGATCGCGTCGACGACCCGCCGCGGCAACCCACCGCCGAGCGTCAGGTCGACCACGTCTTCGGGCTCGTCATCGAACGCCCAAGACGCGACGGTGATCTCGACGCTCTCGGCATAGCGGTGCGTGCCGTCGCGGATCGGGATATCGGAATAGCTCTCGATATCCAGAAACAAAATAGTCATAGATACACCATTGGCGTGCGGACGCCTCGTGCGTAATCGTCTTTCAAGTTTTCGCTTCGTGTCCCCCACCGAAGATTATTTTGGTGATTGTTAGCGGGATTTGCATCCGGTCCATGCAGACATTCCATACCGGCGGGACATGGCCCTTCAAACGTCTCTAGCACGAGCCTATGAACCGCCCGCCTATTGCCCCGCCCGAGGAAGACGTAGAGATGTCCTGTCGATAGAACGCCGGGGGTTAGCACCCGACCTGCTTTTTTGACAAACTGCTCACCACCTTGCAGCGTCCAAAGACGAACGCGTCGATCAAGAGACCGTACGCGCCCTTCGTCACTGACCTGATAGCGCCCCTCGTATCCGGGGATGTCGCGCCAGATTTCCACGATGTTCTCCAGAACGCTTTAGGAGAGGGGTGCGCCTGTCGTTCAAGCAGGCCGTCGGCCTATCCGCTCGTCAGCGGCCCGATGCACCCCTCACCGAAAGCGCGGCGCCCGAAGGCGCCGCACCGTGTCAGCCGAGCAGGCTGGTCGCCTTCGGCTTCTCGTCGGCGTCATCCGCTGCCGAGAGATTGGCGAACGCGGACGCCTTGGACGGCGCGCTGCCGGCGCCGAACGCATCACCGTCGCGCGTCTTCTGTGCACCGAGCAGATCGATGACGATCCGCTTCTTCACGCCCTGCTTCTTCAGCGCCCACACGTCGATCTCGACGTTGCCAAAACAACCGCTGTACGGCGCGCCGTCGTCGCCTTCGACGACCGGCGCCGCGGTGCGGTTGAACACGCCGGGGCGGTTCGTGTTGCGCGCAGTGACGAAGAGATTGCCCGCGAACCCATCATAAGTTTCGCCGGACTGGTTGCGCTTGCCGTCGCCCTTGCGCAGCCCCTTCTGGTCGTCGGCGAACTCGGCGTAGAGATCGCGCCAGTTGTCGCCCCACTTCTCCTTGGCGACCGCGACGATCGCTTCCTCGACGCGCTTGGCGTTGTCGCCGCCCGGCACGATGATCGGTGTCAGTTCGTATTTCGCTTCGGAGGTCGAGCCGTCCTGGTTCTTCATCCCGGGGCGCTTCGTGAACAGATGCGCGAAGCCGAACCGGACGGGGTCGGCGGGGGTATCGATCAACATCACCTTCATGTCGTAGCTTCCTTGTGTCGTAGCTTCCAAAAGACAGGCTCTACGAGAGCAGATCCTGCACGCTCGGTTTGCCCTTGCCGCTTTCGCTTGTCAAGGGGATTTCCGCCGCGGGGAGCGTGGCGAAGCTGTCGGCCGTCGAGACGACCTGATACTCGGGACGGGAGTCGCTGGCGGGCGCGACCGACGGCTTGCCGGGTGCCTGCGTAATCAGCGGCGCGATCTTCGACCAGCGCTTCTCGTCGCCCTTCAGCAGCTTCTCGGCAGCGGTCGGCGACACCACGGCGCGCGGTGCCACGTCGTCGATCTTCAGCGTCGGCACCTTCTTGAGCGCCGCCAGCGCGGCATCGGGATCGCTCCACGCGCGGTTGCCCTGCTTGCCCTGCACCACCTTGAAGCCCGGCACCGGCTGCCCTTCGAACAGCCGCCGCTCCACCTCGGCGCGCACACCCTTCATCCAGTCCTCGACCAGCTTGAGGCTGCGCATCTGCGCGGCGAGCAGTTCGCCGTCATCCGCCACCTTGATTTCCGCCGACACGGTCTTCGGCAGCGCGGCGATATCATCGTCGAGATTGCGGAACGCGCCAGGCGTCATCGTGGTGACGGTCGCCAGCACCTCGTCACGCAGCGCCGGGCAGGTCGACTTGGCACGGCAGAACTTGCACTGCTTCTCGCCCGGCACCAGCTCGACGCCCCCGATCTGCGTGCGTCCGGCGGCGATCGATACCTCATCCATGAACGCGCGCAGTTCGTCGACCGTCAGCGTCTCGTCGTCGACGATCTTCAGCGGCGGCTGGATAATGACCATCTGCACGTCGACCACGTCATAGAGCGCGCTGAACTTGCGCAGCGCTCCGCCGGCGTACATGCGCAGCTGCCCGTTGCCCTTGGCGAACACCGGCACGCCCTGCCCGGTCTTCAGGTCGATGATGACCATCGTCCAGCCGCCGGTCGCGCGCTTGCGGAAGCCGACGACGTCCGACGTGCCCTCGGCACCTTCCTCGCCGGTCATGTGCGTCAGCGGCACGCGCTGCTCGGGCATGATGATATCGCCCGCCGCGGCATCGAGGAACGTGCCAACGTATGACACGTATTCGTTGACGACGTCGGCCATCTCCATCGTCACCACGATGTCGTACCCCTCGACGACGAACGTATCGCCGACGAACTGCTCGGCATCGCCAGCGCCGAGCAGGCATTTCTCGCCGATCTCGTGCATCGCGGTGCCATAGCGTGCATAGTGGCTGCCGCGGTTCGGGAACGGCGCTTCGAGCGCCACGCTACCGGGACAGGCCGACCACCGGCTGTAGCCGCTCGGCGACAGGACGGCGTGCTTCTTCTCGACGACCTCGGTCACTGCAATACGCCTTCCGTTTCTAGCAGCTTGTCGATCGCGTTGCCGACTTCCTGCATGATGTATGCTTTTCGACTACCTCGAACCGACCGAATCAGCAGATCGTCGATCACCACGGTTAGATATGCCACGTCAGGCGCCCCAGTCCGTGGGTTGGTGCCGTCCACTTCGATCATGATTTTCATTGTTCGTCCTCCAGGTGCTTCGGGAGAGGGGCGGGGTGAAATCTAAATCGACCCCGCGGGTAGACGTCCCGCCCCTCACCGGAAGCGCGGCGCCCGAAAGCGCCGCACCCCGATATCACGACAGCGCGCTGGCTGCCTTGTCGACACCGTTCATCTCGTCGATGAACGCCTGATATTTGTCCGCGCCGACGTCGCTGAACTTCTTCGCGCCAACCTTCTCCAGCGCCTTTTCCAGTGCGTCGGTACCGTGCTTCTGGCTGAACTTGACCGCAACGGACATCGCGTCATCGCGCGTCGGGCCGGCGGCGGGCTTCTCGTCAGAAAGGGATGCAGCGCTCGTCGCAGTCGTGGAAGTCGAAGACGTCGAGCCATCGTCCTGTGACGTGCCGACCGTATCGGATGCTGCGCTCGTGCCCGCGTTCGCACCGGCGTTTCCCTCGTCAGCCGGCTCGAGCTTGCTGGCAGCGGGTGCCGCGTCGCCGGTCGGTTCCGCCTTGGCGCGGGTGCGCTTCGGCTTGTCGTCGGCGGGTGCGGTGTCGCTGATGGTGCCCCCTGCAGGGATTGCTCGGTAATTCTCGGCGACAGCAAGGATCGCGCTGGCGAGTTCCGGCAGCGTGGTGGCGGTGATCTTGATCTCGTACATGGTCTTCGTTCTCCGTGGTTAAATCGAAAGGATACCGGCAACCCGTACCTGGTAGCGCGGGAGCAGGGTGTCGCGTTCTTCTTCGAACGCAGCGATGGCTTTGTTAATGTAGCGCAGCGTGATAGCGGCTTCGCCGCGGGTCAGGAACGTGCGCCGGATCCGGTTGTCGATGACAAAGGTCGTCGGACCACCCTTCTCGTGCGTCTCGACTGTCCATCCGCCGACGCCCTGTTCCTTCAACATTCCGGCTGCATACGGCGCGCCGAGCGGGTGCCGGCTATTGCGACGCGCGGCGGCGTAGATCACCCAGTCACCGGCTTCGGGTGGCGCGGGTTCACGCAATGGCTGTGTCATATTTGTTCTCCAGAAACAGCGGCAACCTGAACCGCTAATCGCTTGTTGTCAACAAGTAAAAAGGGGCGCCGCGAGGGTGGATCGCGACGCCCCTTACCGTCTGGAGAACGGTGCCCCAAGCGAGGACACCATTTCCATGACGGGTGCCGCGATGACTGTCAAGCGGTTCGGATGACGGTCGCAGGGCGATCGGTTCGCCCGATGACGAGATCGCCCGGCTTCTTCACTGTACGGAAGCTGTCAGGCACCGGCTTGTGCCGGCCGATCGCGCGCAGCACAGTCTTGTAGGAGCGCGGGGCGGTCACGTGACGGGCATCGCGTTGAGGTGCAGCGGGAAGCCGTGCGCCAGATCCTCGTCGCCGATCGCGACAATATGATAACCGTCGCCCGTGCCGTTGATGCCCGGCATCTTGCCACCGTTATCGCGCAGGATCTGCTGCCGCTGCGCGAAATGCGTGAAGACATGGAACACGTCAGCGGACAGATGCCCGCGTCCGCTGTAGCCCCACTTGCCCGACGGCTTGAACAGGTGAAAGGTCGCATTCTCGATACCCATTTTCGTCCTCCAGATTGAACGACGCCCGATATCCGCTATCGACTTTACGCTGTCAAGCCCTTGACGGGGTATAGCGATTTCGGGCATATAGATTTTCGAACCTGGAGGACACAACCCATGACCGACGCAACCCCGCTCGCGTCTGAGCAGATTACGCAAGGCTTGAAATATTTCACTGCGATGAAAGTCTGTGCGGTTGAGCACAAGCGGAGCCACGATGTCATCGGAGCGCGGGGAATCGCGGTCATGATTAACAAGCCGCGCAATGAGCATCGCGAGTTCGCCGAGCGTCAGCGGGCAGACATTCGCGACACCTGCCTGAACGCCATCGCTTTCTCCGAACAGGAGTCGGAAGCATGAAGGTTCGTTACAAAGCCGCGCTTTGCTGCATCGAAGGCGGCGGTCTTATCAGCGGCTGTGGTTGCGCTAATCCCATCCACGAATATGTATACCGTGAGACGGATCATCCTCTGCCTGGAGACGAAGTTGTAGAGCCCGCCACCCCCGCACCTAGCGATCAGGACGCATCGCAGGCGCAGGGTATTCGCATCAACGGAAAGCCGGCGACCGCCGAAGATGTTGCCGCGATCGGTCGAGCAATGGATGCCGAAGATGGCGGTTATCCCGCCCCCGGTGCGACGGCGCAGGATGGGGCCGAGCCGTTCGGCTACTGGATTGAGCAGAAAGGCGCGGAACCGGCGCTCTTGCGCAAGCCCGCGTACATTCCGGAGCCGAGCAACCTTCGCACCGTAACGCCGCTCTACGCCACCCCGACGCCGACTATACCGGCGGGCATGGTGGCGCACGACGGCAACGGGCAACCAAGTGATTGGGACGGCGGTCGCGTAATGACGCGAGGCGGTCCCGTTTACCTACATGACAACAAACCTAGAGGGCGTTGGGCGCACGGATATTTAGGCAGGCATGACCTCGACATTATCGCCTACACCCCGCTCGCCGCCGCCCCTACGCCGCAAGCCCCGATGGGGCAGGAGGTGGAGCGGACCCTAACATCCGTGACCGCAGAAGCGCGCCGCAATCTGCGGCTGACACAAGGCTGCCTCGAATGCAACGCCGACGATGAGCAACGCTGGATGGATACGATCACATGGCTGGAGAGCTTAGCATGAACCGTCTGCTGACGATGATCGCAGTGCACGCGCTCTGCGACTACCCACTGCAAGGCGACTTTCTGGCGAAAGCGAAGAACCGCACGGCACCATTGCCGGGCGTGCCGTGGTATCAGGCGCTTGGCGCGCACGCGATCATCCATGGCGCGGCTGTGGGTCTCATCACGCGGTCCCCGGCGCTGGGGATTGCCGAGACGATCGTTCACGCGATCACCGACGATGCCAAGTGTCGCGGCAAGCTGTCCTACAATCAGGATCAGGCGATCCACGCCGCGTGCAAGGTTCTCTGGTTCGCCCTCGCATCCCTGAACCCGACCACAGGCGCGGGCGAGACGGAGGGCGGGAAGTGAGCGGGGAATTGAAGCCGTGCCCGTTTTGCGGGGGCGAGGCGTCACTGACGATCCCGTCTGAGCAGGTGCAGGCCGACTGTGCGGACATCTATGTCTCTTGCGATGAGTGCGAAGCAGAAGGGCAGCGCTTCGTTGTCGAGATGCAAGACCGTACGCCATACCTGTGGCCATACGAGCAGCGTGACGCAATCGCCGCTTGGAACCAGCGCTCCGCCCCGGACAAGCTGGACGCGGCGACGATCGAGCGGGCGGTTGAAGCATTATCGCCAATATGGTTCGCGACAGACTACAACCACCGCCAAGCTGTTGCTGCCCTACGGTGCGCCCTCGCCACCGATCCGCACCAGCACGGGGGGAAGGGAGCGTGAGCGGCGCATGGAGTAGAAACGCGGCTGGCGTGAAAGCCGGTGCGGACTGCTACCGCACGATCGGCGGCGTTCGCTGGGGCTGGTATGCCGAGGACGCGGCTATCTTCAAGGCGGCTGGCGTTCGGCACCGGACAGCGCTGGGAGGGGGTACGTTCGTCCATCCCAACGACGACGAAGCCGCGTGCAAGGCCGCGCACGGCTTTCACGCCAGCCCGCACCAGCACGGCGCGGGCAACGGGGAGAAGCATGGTGGATAAGCTGGAGCGTGTGCAGTGGAAGCGCGACGTATGCGACTTCTACCTTGGCGATTGTCAGAACTGCGGGAAGCGAGCCGATCGGTTCAATCAGGACGAGCCATGCACCCGCGGCCCATTGATGCCCATCACTCTCCCCACCCCCACCCAAGACACGCGGGATCGGGTTAAGGCGCTGGAGGAGGCGTTGGAGGCTGCGCGCGACTTGCTGATGCGGGTCAAGCAGACGAACGACAACGTGTGGTGGATCGACGCTGAAGATCCCGAGCTTTTGGTTTGCGGCACATACGACGCCATCGAAGACGCCCTCGGCAATAAGGAGACGGATCGTGGGTGAGAGCATTCCGACAACACCGCCCCGCGATCCCCCGTCACCCGAAATCTACCATTCCGAGGTCAACAAAGACCGAAACGCCAAAGAGGAAAGACCGAGCCGATGACGCCCGACGAGAAGATCCTGAACTCGATGACCGGTATCGACAAGGCGCTGCATCTCGCCGGCCTGGACGGCGCGGCGCGCGATGTGCCCGCCGGCGCTGTCGAGGAACTGGCGGCGCGGATGGGGGTGACCCGCCAGGCGATCCACTTCTTCAAGCGGCAAGGGTGGCTGCCGAAGGAGCGCGCGCTGCATCTCCACCAGCTCTACAAGATCCCGTTGTGCGAGCTCGAGCGCCGCGCTACCAAGTAACCTTTCGTCTGGAGAACGTCGACATGCGCTACGGCGCCCCTGAAGAGGCGTGGCGGCATTTCGCCGACCGCCTCGACCTGACCGAGCACCTGCTGCCGGTCGTCAGCAACCCGAACGCCGCGATCGCGGAGCGGTCGACGATGAAGAGCCTCGGCAAGACGCCGAGCGTCTACGACCGCAATCGCGAAGTCGTCGGGCTCGGCAAGTGGACCGCGTTCCACGCGTCGTCCGCCGACATCGATCGCTGGAGCCGGGAACCGGATTACGGCATGTGCATCCAGGCACGCGCGGTGCGCGCGATCGATATCGACGTGCCTGACCCCGACAAGGCCGACGCGATCGAGCAGATGATCGTCACCGTGCTGGACGGCATCGTGCTGCCCGCCCGGCGGCGCGGGAATAGTGGCAAGCGGCTGCTCGCTTTCCGCTACGAACCCGAGATGACGAAGCGCGTGGCGCCCGTCGACGGCGGGATCGTCGAGTTCCTCGGCGATGGGCAGCAGTTCATCGCAGCCGGCATGCACGACAGCGGCGTGCCGTACGAATGGGACTGCGCTGCCGGGCTGCCGGCATCAATCCCTACGCTGACCGATGCCGAGCTGCACGCCGTCTGGTCGACGCTTGTCGCGTTGTTCGCCACCGGGGAGCCGACGATCGCGCGCGCGAAGCGCGAAGGCAGCGGCGCTGTATTCGACGGCGCGTTGACCGACAGCTTCGGCCAGTGGCTCGTCGAACGGTGGGAGGTCTACGACACCGGCCCCGACGGTGAGCTCTACCTGCGCTGCCCGTTCGAAGACGACCACACCTCCGACAGCGGCATCACGTCGACCGCCTATTTCATGGCGGGCACCGGCGGCTACGAGCGCGGGCACATGAAGTGCCTCCACGCGCACTGCGCCGCGCGTACCGATCACGACTTCCAGGCGAAGACCGGCTATATCGGCAGCGGTTTTTCGGCATTGCCGGCCCGGGTCGAGGCGCTGCCGCCGGCAGTATCCGCTGGCGGAACTCCGCGGGTCATCCCGCGCTATTACATACCGGAGATCGACGTGTCGGAGCATGACATGCCCGCGCTGACGCGCGACAAGCAGAACCGGATAGAGGGCACCAGCGACAACATCAACAAGCTGTTGCTGCGCCCCGATATCACGCAGACGCGTCTCGCGCTCGACATGTTCAAGGAAGAGATCGTCTGGTGCGACTGGGAAGCGCCGGCGGGCGAAGAGCCGTGGCAGACGTTCAACGACGCCGATTACACCCGTATCAAAATCATCCTTGAACGTATTGGCGTGAAGGGCGTCGGCAAGGACATGCTGCGCGACGCCGTGCATTTCGTGGCGGCGCAGAATGAGTTCGACAGCGCGCAGGAATGGCTATCACGGCAGCAATGGGACGGCGTCGAGCGGATCGGGACGTTCCTGCCGCGTTATTTCGGCACCGAAGACACCGCCTACACCCGCGCCGTGTCGCGCTACCTGTGGACCGCTCTCGCCGGTCGGGTGCGGTCGCCGGGGTGCCAGGCCGACATGGTGCCGATCTTCTACGGAGAGCAGGGCGCACGCAAGACGTCAGCGATCAAGGCGATGGCGCCGAGCGTCGAGACCTATACCGACGTCGACCTGACAGCGCGGGACGACAACCTGTCGCGGCGGCTGCGCGGTCGGCTGGTGTGCGAACTGGAGGAACTACGCGGTCTGTGGTCGCGCGACAGCGAGAGCATCAAGGCGTGGATCAGCCGGACGCACGAGGACTGGATCCCGAAGTTCAAGGAATTTACGACGAGCTACCCGCGGCGGTTCGTGCTGCTCGGGTCGACCAACGTGCAGGCGTTGCTCGCCGACGACACCGGCGAGCGGCGCTGGTTGCCTGCCGAGGTGGCGACGTGCGGCGACATCATGGTCGAGGCGATCCGGCGCGACTGCACGCAGCTGTGGGCCGAAGCGGCGGTCGTCTACGGCATCGACGGCATTCAGTGGGAGGACGCCGAGCGGCTCGCGAAGGACGTCCACGTCGACTACAAGATCGACGATCCGTGGGTGCCGCTCGTCGAGCGCTGGTTGCGCCAACCCGCCGACGTGACGGGCACGCGGACGAACGGCGAGGTCGAGGGCGGACTGGCTGCGTCCGACATCCTCACCGCGGCGCTCGGCATCCCGGCCCGGGACGTCGACCACGGCCGCAAGATGCGGATCGGCAAGGTGATGAAAGCATGCGGCTACCGGCAGGACAAGTTCGGGAAGAACCGCGATCGCCGATGGGTGCTGGTGGGAGCCGCCGCCGAGTGACAAAAGAAAACCCGCTGCCGGTGGTTCGGCAGCGGGCAGGATCGCTCTTCGCCACGCAGGGATGCGTGGCGTTGTTGTATCAGGGCAGGTAGGGCTCGACAAGGCTCCACAGAGACGACCAGAAGAGGATGCCAAGGACGATCGCCAGCGGCATCGCCCAGCGAGACCAGGCACCGTCTGCAGCATCGCGCTCGGGTTCGCCGGTTGTGTACGAGGTGGCATAATAGCCGTCGAGGCGGCGCTGCAGGTCTTCAGGCGTCAGGTCGTGATCGCGCTCATAGACATCACGCGCCCACTGTGGCTCGGGTACGTTTTCGAACGGCATCGGTTCTCTCCTTCGTGGTTATAGCAGGAATGCAGCAATCACCGCTGCGGTGGCGGCGCAGACGCAAGCAGCGCCGAGAACGATCAACGAGATCGTGACGTGGTCGCGGCGGCTCACCGTGCCCACACCCGAATGCGAGCGACCTGCTCGGCCTGGCGACGCGCCAGCGCGTCGACGGCTGCGGCGATATCGGTGGCGGTCACGCCATCACCCATGTCATGGCGGCCAGAAAAATCAGAACCAGGAAAATGATTTGCGGGATTGCATGAAGCACTGCCTGCCCGTCTGTGGGCTGTCGCCAAAACGGCGTGATGAAGAGCATTCGTCGCTGATACAAGAGCGCCTCCGGTCCGCATAAGCCTGTCGCTGACCTCATATCGGTCAGCTTTCGGCGAGAGCTCGTGCTGACACTTTGCGTGCTGACGATCGCATCCAATTTCGCGACGGGATTTCGGCAATAGCCTAGCGCCGAATAATTTGCGTCTCGTGCGAAGCGGCACGTCACGCAGGCAGGGCCGATATTCATCCGCTCGGCTGCTTTGATTATTTCGGTAATTTTGGCTTCACGTTCGCGCGTGTCCATCGCCGTTCTCCAGATTGTGATAGCGCGGCGTAGCGTTATCGCTTTACACTGTCAAGCGGAAAGCACGTCCGATCCGGTCCGCGAACCGTCCGCGCGCTGTCCGCCGAGCTGTCCGCGCAGTGTCGAGCATCGCGATTTTGTGATGGCGGACAGGTTTGGGCGGGCAGGCGGACGGTTTTACAGGCGGCTGTCCGAATAGCTGTCCGGCGTGAAACCCGCAGAAATACGTCGTTTTTGACGTGGCGGACCGGCGGACAGCTTTTTTCTATAAGTTAAATGGAAATATGGTAATAGTAGGAGTTATTATGCACCTGTAGGGTGCGCGTAAGGGATTGCCCGCCCGCCGGTCCGCCATACAAACCCGGTGAAAATTTTGCTCAATGCGAAATCGCAGGGATGTCTATCGGATTTTCGATAGAGCGTTGGCAGGCTTGCGTGTTGACGAGGGAAAGGGCATATTTCGGCGATGGGTGCTCCGATTTCTACGACCTACGATGCCGATACGCGTCAGCGCATGATCGATCATGTGTTCGTGCAGGTGGCGTGTGGGCGCGCGGTGACGACGATCCTGCAGGACGATGACGGGATGCCGTCTAGCGGTACGTTCTGGACATGGGTCAGCCGCAACCCTGATCTGCAAAGCGAACTCGCCCGTGCCCGTGAACTCGGTATCGAGGCTCGCCTGACGAAAGCGCAGCACATTGCCGACCTCGGCGAAGTCGTGCCGCTCGACGGGCTCTCCGGTGTCGCGCTGGAGCGTGCCATGCTGGCGCGTGACCCGAAGGTGATGAAGCTGCGGATCGATGCCGAGATCAAGTTCGCGCAGATGCTGAAACCCAAGACCTACGGGCCGAAGCTCGACCTGACGACCGATGGCCAGGCTCTCAACAAGCCCGCACCGGACGCCGCGGACCGCGCCGAGGCGATGCTGCGTGATGTGGCGACGCGTACCCGTATCGCGCCCCGCGATATCGTGATCGACGCCAAGGCGAAGGAGCTACTGTCGTGATCGAAGCCGGTGTCGAGTTCCTGAAGATCACCGTCGGCGGCAGCGTCATCGCGTTGGCGTGCGGCGCGATAGGCGTTATCGGAGGCGAGCTGAAGGACGCCGCGCTGCGTGCCCTACACCGCCGCTGAAATCCGTACGCTCGTCGCGGCGATGACGCCGAGCGAGCGGCTACGCTTCGACGCTATCGTCAACGGCTACGAGCCGCTGTTCACGCCCAACGAGGGCAAGCAGACGATGGCCTATGACAGCGAGGCCGACATCATCGGCTATGGCGGCGCGGCCGGCGGCGGCAAGTCGGCGCTGATCCGCGGGCTGGCGACGACCGCGCACCGCCGCAGTCTCATCATCCGGCAGGAAAAGGTGACGACGCGCAAGTTCGTGCAGGACATCGCGCTCTCGCTCGGCAGCCGTGACGGCTACTCCAGCCAAGGCAGCACCTGGGCGCTGCGCGGTCCCGACGACGTCGATCGCGTCATCGAGTTCGCCGGCATGGAGAACGAGGGCGACGAAGAGAAGCAGCAGGGCGTCGACTACGACCTGAAGGCGTATGACGAGGCCACGCAGATGCGCGAGAGCCAGGTCCGCTATACGATGGGGTGGGTCCGCACCCACGTCCCCGGGCAGAAGACCCGCGTCATCCTCACATTCAACCCGCCGACGACCGCCGAAGGGCGATGGGTGATCAAGTTCTTCGCGCCGTGGCTCGACCGGAAGCACCCGAACCCGGCTCGCGATGGCGAGCTGCGCTGGTTCGCCACGATCGGCGACGATCCCGACTACATGCTGCCGCCCGAGCATGGTAACGCGCCGTTCGTCATCGTGCAGGGTAAGCCCGTCTATGAGTTCGAGCCGGCCGATTACGCGATCGAGGATATCGTGACGCCGACGAGCCGGACGTTCATCACGGCGCATCTGTCCGATAACCCGTTCCTGGCAGCGGATGGCGCGTATCTGCGTCAGCTTCAGCAGCTGCCGCCTGTCCTGCGCGAGCAGATGCTACGAGGTGACTTCATGGCCGGCGTCGAAGATCCGCAAGACCAGGTGATCCCGACCGAGTGGATCGAAGCGGCAATGCGCCGCTGGCAATCGCGTGATGCGAAAGGCCCGATGGACAGCATGGGCGTCGACGCGGCGCGCGGCGGTAACATGGGGTCCAACACCGGCGCCACCGGCAAGGACAAGATGGTGATCTCGCGTCGGCATGGGACGTGGTTCGACCGTATCCTCGCGATCAAGGGCGTCAACGTCAACGACGGCGCGCTGGCGGCAGCGCAGGTCATCCGCTTCCGCACCGACGCGGCACCGGTTCACCTCGACGTCGTCGGTATCGGCACCAGCCCCTACGATTTCCTGACGAAAGGCAACGTCCACACGGTCGCCATCAACGGTGCGGCCAAGAGCCTCGGCAACGACGCCAGCGGGTTGCTGCGGTTCGTGAACCTGCGTGCCGAGCTGCACTGGCGGATGCGCGAAGCGCTCGATCCCCGCAACCCGAACCCGATCGCGCTGCCCGATGACGCGGAACTGCTGTCCGATCTCGCGGCGCCGAAGTGGGAGCTGACGACGGCGGGGATCAAGGTCGAGAGCAAGGACGATATCAAGAAGCGGCTTGGGCGTTCGCCGGATCGCGGCGACGCTGTCCTGTACAGTCTGGTCACCACTCCGAAGTTGCGCTACGATGTGGGTGGTTACGCTGACGTCACGATCGGTGGCGGCGCTGACGATTACGAGGAAGCGCGGTTTCGCGTGTTGCAGGGGTAGGCATGGCGGCGGTGATCGATATGACTGGACAACGCTTCGAGCGGCTGGTCGTGTTGCGTCGCGCGCCTTCTCGTGGCGGACTTGCTGCGTGGATATGCCGTTGCGATTGCGGAGTGACGATCACAACGACAGGCTCATACCTTCGACAGGGCGAGACGAAGTCATGCGGCTGCTTCTCGCGCGATAACATGGCAGCGGTCGGAAAGGCCAATGTGCGTCACGGCATGAAGGGCACACTGACATGGCGATGCTGGAAAGCGATGCGCGATCGCACGCAGCCGGGGCACGCGCGAAAAGCGGATTACTTCTTGCGCGGCATTCGCGTTTGCGACGAGTGGCGCAATTCGTTCGAAGCGTTTCATCGAGATATGGGCGATTGTCCGGAGGGGCTGACGATCGAACGCATCGACAATGACCGCGGCTACGAACCCGGTAACTGCCGGTGGGCGACGCGCAAGGAACAAGCGAACAACCGGCGGTCGCCGCGACGCAAGGAGACGCAAAATGTGTGCGCCGCGCACCCCTAAAGTCCAGGCCACGCCCGAACGCGCGGCAACGGTGTTGCCGAACGGCGGCGACCCCTCGGTGCGTGCGAACGATCGCGCGAAGCGCCGCAACGGCTGGTCGTCGACCGCGCTGATGCAGGCCGCGACGCTCGGCATGCCTGCCACCAGCAACCCGCTCGGCGTTACCGGCAATGGCTGAACCAGATCCGCGTGACGTCGAGGTGGTCGCCAAGGCGATCCGCGACATGGATTGGAGCGGTGCCGCGCCGGCGCCCGAGGTGATCGCCGAAGTCGCGCTGACGGCAGCGCAGGAATTGCCGCGACGCGCGCAGGTGGTAAGGGCAAACCGGAATGGTTGACGACAAGACGATCCGTGAGAAGTGCGAGCAGCGCCTGACGTCGATGCAAGCGGTGCGGCAGCCGTATGAGGGCGACTGGCAGGAGATTTTCCAGCTGACGCTCCCGGCGCGCGGGATGGTTCAGATGTCGCAGCAGCGCGCAAACGGGCAAAATAGCCCGCGCCGCGCGAACATGGCGACGCGCGACAGCCGCGGCGGACGCGCTGCGCGGACGCTGACCAACGGCATGCAGGCCGGGCTCAACAGCCAAGCGTTGCCGTGGTTCAAGCTGACCACCGGCGATCGCGAGCTGATGGAATACGAGCCGGTGAAGATCTGGCTCGCCGAGGTCGAGCGGATGATCTACGACCTGTTCGCCGGCACGAATTTCTACGACGCCTCGAAGACCGGCTACGCCGAACTAGGCACGATCGGCATCGAGGCGTGCGTGATGCTGGAGCATCCGGACTATCGCGCCGTCTGTCACTCGTTGACCGCCGGCGAGTACTGGATCGCGACCGATCACGGCCTGCGCGTCGACACGCTCTACCGTCGCTCGTACCTGACGACGATGCAGATGATGCAGTCGTACGGGCGCGACAAGGTATCGAAGCACGTCGTCGATGCGTACGACAAGGGTAACTACCAGACGATGTTCCCGGTGATCCACGCGATCGAGCCGCGGCGTGAGCGCGATCCCGACAAGATCGACACCGGCAACAAGCCGTGGGCGTCGGTGTCGTGGGAGGAAGGCTGCACCGAGAAGGAGAAGCTGCTGCGCGTCAGCGGCTACGACAGCAAGCCGTTCTGGGCGCCGCGTTGGGAGACGACGAGTAACGAGGTCTATTCGTCCTCGTCGCCCGGCTTCTACGCGTTGCCGGATCTGCGCGAGATGCAGCTGACCGCGCGTAACCGCGGCCGGTCGCGCGACCTGATGGTCAAGCCGCCTATGAAGGCGCCGATCGGGATGTCGGGCAACAAGCTGCGGCTTGATCCTGGCAGCGTGACGTTCGGCACGGCGATGGACATGGACAAGGTCGCGCCGATGTTCGAGCTCGGTTACCAGACCCTCGGCGCGATCCGCGACGAGCACGAAGCCGTCCGGCGCGACGTCGACGAGTGCTTCTTCGTCGACATGTTCATGGCGATCAGCCAGATGGAGGGCGTGCAGCCGCGCAACGATCTTGAGCTGTCGCTGCGCGAGAACGAGAAATACACGCAGCTTGGGCCGGTTGTCGACCGCGTCAACGTCGAGAAGCTGGAGGTCGCGATCGATCGCGCCTTCAGCATCCTGACGTCGCTCAACCAGGTGCCGCCAGCGCCGAAGGAGTTGCAGGGTCGACCGCTGACGATCGACTTCGTGTCGATGCTCGCACAGGCGCAGAAGGCAGCGCAGAACACCGCAATCGAACGCGCGGCGCGGTTCGTCGGGTTTGTCGCAGGCATGTTCCCCGATGCCGGGATCAAGTTCGACGCCGAGCAGGCGATCGACGAGTTCGCGACCGGCACCGGCACGCCGCCGCGCATTATCCGGTCCGACCAGGTCGTCGAGGAAATGCGTCAGCAGATGCAGCAGCAGCAACAGGCGGCGCAAATGGCGCAGATGGCGCCGGCCGTGCAGCAAGGCGCGCAGGCTGCCGAGCTGCTGTCGCGCACGAACGTCGGCGGCGACACGTCATTGCTTCAGCAGATGATGGGCGGGGCGGCGGGCGCGGTATGAGCGACAAGCGTGCCGATCTCGCGAAGCGCGATATCGAGAACCTGATGCTACAGCCGGCATTCCAGAGATTTCTCTTTACAGTCATCAACACCGCAGGCATTTTAGAAAGTGCGTACGGGTCCAAAAGCCACCTCGCCTTTGCCGAGGGACGAAGGAGCCTGGCGTTCGACATGCTGCGGACCGCCGAGAGCACTCGGCCGGATGCGCTTGCTGCTATCCTGGCAGCCGAACACCAGGCCCTGATGGAGTATCCCGATGCCCGACCAGTCCGATATGACCCCCGAGCCGAGCTCGCAGACGACGGAGACCCAACCGGCGCCGAAGGCCGACGCCCCGGCACCGGGCTCGTCCGATACGAACTCGTCGACTACGGAAAGCCCGTCGAAGCCGGATGACGGTTCGCTGCTGAACCCGAAGGTCGACGAGGCGAAACCCGACGGCGAGCAGACGGACGGCGCGGAACCCGAAGGCGAACCACCCGCGAACGCGGCAATGTTCGGCGCGCCGGCGGAAGACGCCGAATACGAGCTGTCGGGTTTGCCGGAAGGCATGACGATCGACGTGGCGGCGCTCGCCGCGGTCACGCCGCTGGCGCGCGAGCTGAACCTGTCGAACGAGGGGCTGTCGAAGCTCGCCGGCGTCTACACCGAGAGCGTCCTGCCGAGCGTTCAGCAGCAGATGACCGATGACCTGGCGTCGCGCGCGGCGCAGGTGTCGAAGGACTGGGCGACCGATGCCCGTGCCTCGGTCGTCGGTGGCACGAACGCCGCCGGTGAGCCCGTCGAGGCGGATCAGATATACGCGGGCCGTTCGCTCGCCGAAGTGCAGCAGGTCAGCGCGAAAGCGCTTGATCGCCTCGGCGGTGAAGGGTTTCGCGAGTTCCTCGACCAGCATGGCCTCGGCAACCATCCACAGATGCTGCGGTTCGCGTTCGCCGTAGGCAATGCAATCGGCGAGGACACGAGCTTCGAACGCGGTGGCGGTACGCCGGCTGCACCGCTGACCCGCGAAGAAAAGTATTACGGCAAGCCGGCATAGGGAGACAATAGATGGCCGTTACCGCAACCGGCGTACAGACGCTTAACGACGTTCTGTCCGTCCTCGATCCGCAGGGCAAGCTGCTCGATATCAGCGAAATCCTGACGCAGACGAACCCGTTCCTGGAAATGTTCAACTGGCGTGAGGGCAACCTCATTACCGGTCACCGCGATGCCGCGCGCACCGCGTTGCCGACGCCGTCGTTCCGCGCGATCAATGAGGGCGTGCCCGTCACGAAGGGCGCCGTCACGCAGATCGAAGAGACCTGCGCGCTGCTCGAGGACTTCAGCCAGTGCGATCGCGAACTCGCGATCATGTCGGGCAACATCTCCGGCTATCGCCTGCAGGAAGGTCGCCCGCACATCATCGGCATGGGCCATCGCATGGCGCAGACCCTGATCTACGGCAACAACTCGGCGGATCCGAAGTCGTTCACCGGTCTCGCGCCGCGCTACAACTCGCTGAACGCCGGCGTGTCGGCGACCGCGAACAACGTCATCAGCGCCGGCGGCACCGGCGCGGCGCTGCGGTCGATCTGGCTGATCGTTTCGGGGCCGGACACGATCACCGGTATCTACCCGAAGGGCACAAAGGGCGGGCTGCTCCATGAGGACGCGACCAGCCACGCAGCCGGCACCGCCGAGAACGGTGGTGGTCAGACGCTGCTCGACGCCAGCGGCAACCCGTACATCGGTTTCCGCGATCACTGGCTGTGGCGCTGCGGCATGATGGTCAAGGACTGGCGCTATGCCGTCCGCATCGCGAACATCGATCCGGCGACGCTGACCAAGTCGGGCTCGACCGGCGCCGACATCCAGGATTTAATGATCCAGGCGCAGTCGCGCGTGCAGGACATGGACAACGGGAAGGCGTTCTTCCTGATGGACCGCAACATGCAGGCGTTTTTCCAGCGTCAGCTGGTCAACCAGAAGAACGCATTCCTCTCGATGGAGGAAGTCGGCGGGCGTCGCATGACGTCGTTCGGCGGCGTGCCGATCCTGCGCACCGACGCGATGCAGATCAACGAGGCGCAGGTCGTCTGATCCGGCGCGAAGCGGTAACCTCATAGGGAGAAGAATTATGATCACTGACGCACAGCTTCGCCCGAGCCAGGCACAGAGCCTGGTCGGCGCGGCGGCGACCACCGTTTCGACGAACGTCATCGACCTGCTCTCGCCGGCGACCAACGTCGGTCGCGGGCGGGCGCGCAAGGCGCTGGTCACTGCGGTGCAGACGTTCGCTGGCGGCACCAGCGTCCAGGTCCAGCTGCTCCAGTCGGCGAATGCCGATCTGTCGTCGCCGGACGTGCTGGCGACCGGTAATACGGTCGCGGTGGCGCAGGCCACGTCGGCGGGTCCGCCGCTGATGGACATCGTCATCCCCGACAACACGAAGCGCTATATCGGTTTCCGGTATACGACGGTCGGCACGATGGCCGCCGGCGCGGTGTCGGCCTATATCGTGGCGGACACGGATCGGCAGCCGTACCTGCCGTCGAACACCGGCTTCTAAGGAGCACAGATCATGGCACGCAAGCAGATGGTGACGACCGGCGTCAGCTTCATCGACGGCCGGCTCGTACCGGCTAATACGCCGGTGTGGATCGAAACCGACGAGATCGATCTCGACGACAAGATCTACGGCGAGGACGACAAGCCGTTGAAGGGCAAGACCAAGGATGTCGGCCTGGTCGATCCGGATGGCGCGCGCGTTCCGTCGGCGCCCGTCGTAATGGCGGCGATCGGTCCATCGGGTCCGAACCCGACTGCGCCGCAGCAGATCGCCGCCGGCGACATGCAGGTCGGTGACGCGTATGCGACCGCCGAAGGCGCGCCGATCGTCGCCGAGGGCAGCGCAGAAGCGCTTGAAGTCGAAGAGGGTGGCGAGCCGGCGACGGGTCGCAAGTCGACCAAGAAGACCAGCAACCCGCTTTCGTAATACGCGCTTTCGCGATATGAGGGGCGGGGCAGCGATGCCTCGCCCTTTCGTGTAATAGGGGATACCAAACGATGTCGTCGCCCAACACTTCGCCGGTCACCGGTCAGGAGATGATCCGTGCCAACCAGGGCGACAATCCCGTGTGGCTTTCACTGGACGACGTCGCGCAGTATCTCGCCGCCGCCGTGAATATCGCGCCTCCCCGTGGCGTGGCGACGATGGTGGAATTGCTCCCATCCGCATCCGGCAACAGTGGACCGGCCATCAACAAGCGGCTCCAGCAACTCGCGGCAACCGGCGGCGGCATTCTGTATCTCGGTCGAGGTATGTTCGAAACGGACGAGACAATCGTCATCCCGACCAAGTGCGGACTGCGCGGCGCGGCAAAGGAGTCGACCATCCTGCGCAAGAGCGCGGCATTCCCGGATGGTAATGACCTCGTCAGTATGGCCGGGGTGCTCGGCGACAACAGCGGCGCGACACACAAGACCGGCATGGTTCTGTCAGATATTCAGCTCAGCGCGGGTGCGTCTCCGAACATCAAATCGGGGTTGCTGCTAAACGTAGATTTCCTCTCAACCTCCTACATCGGACCGATCCGCTTCGTCGGCTCTCCGGGCACCGCAGTCTCGCTGCGGGAAGCGTGGGACTGCACGTTCATGGACTTTTCCGCGAACAACTGCGGCGGACCGCTTGGTGACGCGGACGCGGTGATGCGCATTCTCGGCTCGGGGCCTGACAAGGCAAACATCATCACTTTTTCTGGCACCACGCGGTTCGAGACGTTCCGCAACATGGCGATCTCGATCAGCGACGACGGCAACGGCAGCAACAGCGGGCCGTACAAGATCGCGTTCGACGGTGTGTTGAAGCTCGAAAGCACGATCCTTGTCGACAACGCCACGCTGTTCCGCAGCCGCGCCGCGTCGGCCGGGATCACGATCGCGAGCGCTTATTTGCAGTTCGCTGCGCAGGCGGCGCGCACAGGCATCCGCGGCATCGATCTCGACGGTCAAGGACACAAGGTCGGCCACGTTCAAGCCAACATCGGCGCCAACGTCGCCCTTACCTCCATTCTTAAGATCCCGCGGGCGTCGGGTGGCGGGCGCATTGACGGCCCGATCCGCGTCACCGGCAACAGCACGTTGTCGATGATCCTTGAAGCGGACGCACTCAACGAGGCCGGCAACAACGTCGTCTACAACGAACGCGCGATGTACGTCGGCACGGTCGCGCCATTCGGCGCGGTGCCGTTGATCGGCGGCGCGGGGGTCGATAGCGCGGGCTATCAGTTCCCGCAGCTTGACGGCACTGTGGCCCGCACCATCACCGGCAACGCGACGGTGCGGCGTAGTGAGATGAACCGTATCCTTGCGGCCAACCACGCGAACACCACGACACCGATCGTCGCAACCATCCCGCCTGAAGGCGATCGGTTCGGCACTGTGGGCGACGTTATCACTGTCTCGCAGGAGGGCGCTGGTGCGGTGACGCTTGCCCCGTTCAGCGGCGTGACGCTCCAAATCCCGACCGGCCTGAGCGCGACCACGTCGGCGCAGTTCGGCCAGGTGCGCGCGCGCAAGGTGGCGACTAATACTTGGAGGGTGTTCTGATGCGCTTCCTGCTCGCCTTAACCGCGATAGCCGCTGCGTTCGCCGCCGCGCCAGCGTCCGCACAGATCGACAAGGGGTGCTACAACTACAGCGGGCAGAACGTGTGGACGGCGAAGGTCGTCGAAAAGCTGCGCGAGGATATCGAATGCTTCAAGGGCGCCAAGGATAAGGCTGACATCAGCATCGCCAACCGCGAGAAGCGGGTACTGCAGCTTCTCGCTTCGGTCGGCGATGTTGAAGAACCCGAGCTAGGCGCCGATTTCACGAAGATACCGGCTGTTGTGCTGACAGCACCGGATGTCGTCGCGAACCTACTTCAGCCGTGGCCGGTCCCGGCCGACAACGCCCCCGATCCGATCGGCGCATTCCGCTTCATCTGTCAGCCGGGACACATCGGCTATAACGATCCGCTCGTGTGGCCGAAGCAGCCAGGCAAGTCGCACCTCCACCAGTTCTTCGGCAACACCAGCACGAATGCATTCTCCACGTACGCAAGCCTCCGGTCGGCGGGTGAGAGCACCTGCGGCAATATATTGAACCGTAGCGCCTACTGGATCCCGGCGATGCTCGACGGGAAGGGTCATGTCGTGCGCCCCGACTTCGTGTCGAATTATTACAAGCGGCTCCCGGCCGATGACCCCCGCTGCGGCAAAGGTCCGCAGGCGATGGGGGTAAAGTGTGTCGCCCTGCCGCGCGGCCTGCGCTACATCTTCGGCCATGACGTGATGACCGGGAAGCCGTCGACCGGCTCCGCGTTTTTCGATTGCCTTGGCACCGCGACGGTTCAAGCTGTATCGGGCCATTTCGACACGATCACCGAAGCGGCGAAGGGCTGCCCGGCTGGTGCACGGCTCGGGGCGATCATCAGCTCGCCGCCGTGCTGGGACGGCAAGCGGCTCGACAGCCCCAACCACCGCGACCACGTCGCCGATACAAGCTACGGATCGTGGGGCTACCCGAAGTGTCCCGCGACGCATCCTTACATCATCCCGGCGTTCACGCTCGGTGCCTGGTACAGCGTCGATGAGGCGCGCGCGGATAGCTGGTTCCTGTCATCCGATGATATGCCCGGCATGGCGCGAATGCCTGCCGGTTCGACGTTTCACGCCGATTGGTTTGGTGCATGGGACGATGGCGTTCTCGCCACCTGGACGAGCAACTGCATCGACCGGCATCTGAACTGCGACAGTGGCAATCTCGGCAACGGCACCGCGCTGCGACAGACCGGTAACTTCTCATGGAACACCAACCCGCGGCTTGTCGATATTCCAGCGCGTTGATAAGTAACCAGAAACAGGGAGTTGGTAGCTATGGCGTACGAATTAGATAGCGAACGCACACTACTCTATCGCATCGCTAATAACACAGCGGGCGGCGGTGGCGGCGGCGGGGGAACCTCCGACGCTACTGCGGCAAACCAGACGACCGAGATCGCCCGGCTCACATCCATCCGTGACGCGACAGGCGCTGCCGCTGATGCGGCTTACGCTGATCGCACCGGAGCGGCAGCGGGCACACTAACCGGGCTGGCGAAAGGGCTGTACGTTCTATTCGCGCGTGCATTCGGCTTCCTCCCCGCCGGGGTCAATCGCAGTGGCACTGCGACGACGACCAGTGGCGGCTTGAACGTAACAGCGAACGCCAGTCGCTACATCCTGCAAGGTCAGAACGTCGGCACCGTAAATGTGGGCTACAACGAATTTGGCGGCGTCGCTGCTATCGGTTCGGCAGGTACATACACCGTCGCTCCTGGCGCATCCTTCAACATTTCTACCAATCAGCTCGTCAACTTCGTCGCTGCTTCTGGCACTGCGGCGGTAACGATGACGGAGATCTAATGGTGGGGCTGTTCAGCCTTCGCACGACCGCCTTGCGTGCGCGAGGGCGGAAGCAGTTGCCCGTTACTGGGACACCCGCGCAAGTCGTAGGGCTGTTCTATGACGATTTCGATCGGACAGATCAGACGCTCGACACGAGCCCGAATTGGATCGTATACACCGGCTCTTCTGGATCGTTCAGTATCGTCGGCGGTAAGCTGAACGTAACCGGAGTTGGCAAGACTGTTGTTGGATTTACTGTTGCACCAGACACCGGTTCGGCGGATAGCTTCGCAGAGATTGTCGTAGGTGCGTTAGTAAATCTTGCTTCAGTGGCTGCTTTGCCAGCTATCCGAATAAGTGCTGATGGGTCGTACATCGCATTTCGACAGACATCTACTAGTTTTGATATTATTCAAAGCGTCGCAGGGGCAGGATCGCGCCTTGCGCAATACACTGTAGCCCCCGCGGTGGGTGATGTAGTTAAGATATACGCAGTAGGAGGTACTGCGTTTCTTTCGGTAAATGGCACAATGGTTGCTAGTGCCGCAACTGCTGTTGGGACAGGAACATTAGCGGGCATGGTGTTGAGGGCCGCTAGTAATTTAGCTACGCAATACGATACATGGCGTTCGGGAGCGGGGGTAGGATAATGGGCGAAGTATCCACAACAGGTCTTACGGAAGAGCGACTTCGCGACATACTAGCTGCGGTGGTGCCTACGCCGGCCGCAGTCGCGAACGCGTTGCTCGGCAATTCCACGCCGCGTAGCGAAGCGGTCACTCCGGCGGCGGGCGGTGCGCAGGTCGCGTCGCGTGACGATCACCGACATCCGCGGCTGACTAGTACGACTGTAGGTAGCATTACGACAGGCAATACCGCGACGATCCTGTTCACACGCGCGTTCACGAACGAGCCCGGGATCGATTATCAAGAACTGCCGCCGAGTGCGGACACGGTGACACCCACGGCGAACGATACGGCTGCCGCCGCACAACCGACGAACAGTCGCGTGCTGGCGTGGACGAAGGGACCGACGGCGACACTACCCGACGCTGCCGCGACCGATTATACCGGCTGCACGGTGCGCGTCTGGAAAGCACAGACCATTCCAACGAACCTTGTCACACTCCTACTCGGTGGTGTATTCAATCTCTTCGCTGCTAGTGTAGTCGGAACGCGGTTCTCGATCATTGCGGTGGCTAGGAGCGACGTACCGGGATGAGCAGTTTCCGCACCTCGATCACCGGCAGCGAGCTTTGCAATCGCGCGCTCGACCTGATCTTCGCCGAGCCGATCTCGTCACTCGATGATCAGGTGCCGGGTGTCGCTGCGCGCACCGCGCGCCGTTGGTATAAGCCGACGGTGGCGTGGCTGCTCGAGCGGCATCACTGGAACCTGGCAGCGCGGCGCACCGCGCTTCAGCCACTCGGCGCCAACACCCGATCGGCGCGTTGGCAGTTCGCCTATGCGCGGCCGACTGACGCCGCCTACATCTACGGCATCGGGCCGGGCGATGACAGCACCGGCTATTATGCTGCGCTGCGCGGCATCGGCGGCGCGAACCTGTTCGAGCGCGTCGGCGACGTGATCTATTCGAGCGTCATCGGCGCGGCGATCGACCATACCAGTTACCAGACGACCGAGGCGGAGTTCAGCGAGGAATTTGCCAACATCATCGTGTTGTCGTTGGCGGCGCGCTTCGCGGTGCCGGTGACGAAGAAGCCGAGCCTCGCGCAGAAGTATGAGCAGGACGCGGCGAACGCGCTGGCGATGGCGATGGCACGCAACGCCAACGAGAACATGCCGACGTACGGCAACACGCCGACGGAGACCGAGATTGCGCGCGGCGGCTACGGCATTGAGACGTTCTGGCGCGGCTACCCGTACGATCCTGCGGGCATCTCCTGATGCGTTCGCCGATCCTGAATTTCTCGAAGGGTGAGCTCGGCCCGCAGCTGTGGGCGCGGATCGACGCCAGCCAGTATAACGCCGGCGCGAAGCGGATGCGCAACGTCATCGCGCAGCGCTATGGCGGCGCGGCGGCACGGCCGGGCTTCCGGCTGATCGCGCCGCTGGAAGACCAGGACAAGCCAGCGCGGCTGGTGCCGTTCCAGTATTCGATCGAGCAGGCGTACGTTCTCGCGTTTCAGCAGGCGACCGCCGCGCCGCTCGCGTTCGGTGGTCGCGTGCTGGAGCAGGATACAAAAATCACAGCCGCGACGCAGACGAACCCGCTGCGCCTCACGGTGCCGCTGCATGGCTACGCTGTCGGCGATCGCGTGTATTTCAGCGGGATCACCGGCATGACGCAACTGAATGCGCGGGCGGGAAAGGTGACGAGCGTCATCGACGCCAGCACGTTCGAAGTCGATATTGATGCGCAGACGTTTGGCGCGTTCACGGGTAGCAGCGGCACGCTGAATACCGCGCCGCCTCCTGCGCCGACACCGACGCCGACGCCGACGCCGACGCCGACGCCGACGCCGCCTCCCACAACCGGCGGTGGTGGTGGATCCGGTAGTGGCAGGGGCGGCGGAGGTTACATCGAGCGCACCCGCGCTGACGAGGATTATCGCTGATGGGCGTTGCGCGCGCGTATCGCTTCAACACGCCGTACAACGCCGAGGATCTGGCGGGGCTTCAGTTCGCGCAGACCGCGAACGTGATGTATTTTGTCCATATCAACCGACCCGAGCAGCGCCTGACGCGTGCCGCGCATACCAGCTGGTCGTTCACGCAGGTCACCTACGGGCCGACGATCACTGCTCCGGTTAGCGTCGGCGCGGCGGCGACCACGCCGAATACAACAGGCTATGTCGCGGCGGGCTATCAGTATGTCGTCACCGCGATATCGGACGACGTCGGGCAGGAGAGCCGCGCATCGGCGATCGCCAACGTCACGAACGACCTGACGCTCGACGGCAATTACAACACGGTGTCGTGGAGTGCGGTTGCGGGCGCTAGCCGGTATGCGGTCTACAAGGGCAACAACGGGGTGTTCGGCTTCATCGGCGGCACCGAGGGGTTGTCGTTCCGCGACGGAACGCCGGTCATCACCGCCGACTTGTCCGACACGCCGCCGAAGGGCACGAATTATTTCGTCGGCGCGGGCAACTATCCGTCGACGATCACCTTTCACGAGCAGCGCAAGATCCTCGGGCGGACGCTGAACAAGCCGAACGGGATATGGGGCACACAGTCTGGCGACTTCGAGAACCTCGACAGCTCGCGACCGGCGAAGGACGATGATAGCTTCGCGTTCGCGCTGCTCGGGCGGCGCGCGAACTCGATCAGTCAGCTCGTCTCGTCGAGCAGCCTGCTTGCACTGACGACCGACGCGATCTTTGCGGTCAGCGGGGGTAGCGACAAGGCACTGGCGCCGAGCGCGTTCATCCCGAAGAAGCAGGGCAACCGCGGCGCGTCGCGGCTGCCTGCGATCGAGATCGACGAGACGGTGTTTTTTCAACCGAACCAGGGCTCGTCGGTGCGCGCGCTCGGTTTCTCCTTCAACGTCGACGGGTTCCAGTCGAACAACGTGGCGATCTTCTCGCCGCATCTCTTCGAAGCCGATACGATCGTTTCATGGGCGTACCAAAACGAGCCGTATTCGTGCATCTGGTGTGTCACCGCTGGCGGGCTGCTCTATTGCTTCACCTGGGAAAAGGAACAGGACGTATGGGGCTGGACCGTTTGCGAGACGGACGGCTTCTTCGAGGACGTGGCGGTTATCACCGAGAGCGGGTTCGATCGCGTCTACGTCATCACGCGGCGCGTCATCGGGGGAGCGACGCAGCGGTTCTATGAGCGCATGGCGCTGCCGCACGGCGATGATTACACGTCGGCGTGTCACGTCGATTGCGCGGTGACGCAGGTCTACGATCCGCCGCAGCGTGTCGTCACCGGCTTGGATCACCTGGAAGGCCGGGTCGTCTCGGCGTTTTACGATGGATATGCCGAAGCGGGGCTCGTGGTGTCGGGCGGCGCGGTGACGCTTCAGGCGGAAGCGTCGATCGTCAGCGTCGGGCTGCCCTACGAGGCAGTGATCGAGACGCTGCCGCTAACACTTGCCGGGCAGGGCGGCACCGCGCACGTCAATCGACAAACGATCGGACAGGTGACCGTTCGTGCGCTCGACACGAAGGGCGTCGAGGTGGCGGTGACGGGCGCGCCTGGCGTGACGCCGACCTACGAGCCGTTGCCCGAGCGACTGGAACAACCGATGGGCGTGCTGCCGGTCATCGCGGCGCGCGATTACGACGTGCCGCTGCCGAGCAGCTGGAGCGACGGGGCAACGCTGACGATCCGGCAGACACAACCGATGCCGATGCACATCACCGGGTTGTTCCTGTCGCCCGAGATCGGTGATGAGTGAGATGGCGAAGGTGCTAGGGTTCGAACCTAGGCTGACGGTTTTGGAGACCGTAGTGCTACCGTTACACCACACCGACGCGATGCGGGTTATATGATGTGATTGAAGTGTGTCCGTCAAGCCCCGCGCATATCGGCACGCTCGCTAACCGCATCCGACCGATCGATCGTGACGAATGTGCGATCATCGGCATGACGCCGCGAGAGGCGCTGCGCGCGGGGATCCAGACCAGCGAGACGTGCTGGACGGTCAAGATCGACGGCCGACCGGAAGCGATGTTCGGTGTCGTGCCGGTCTCGGTGCTCGAAGGGCGTGGCCGGATATGGATGCTGATGACCGACGACGGTGCGCGACAGCATCGCGCGATCGTGCGGCTCGGCAACCTCTACACCGCGGCGCTCGCGCGCCATTACCGGATCCTCGAAAACCACGTCCACGCGCGAAACGACAAGGCGATCCGGTGGCTGTCACGGCTAGGCTTCCATGTCGGCGCTGTTGATGTTATTCGTGGGCAACCGATGCGTCCGTTTACCCGGCTTTCTTAGAGGTGGATCTTGCAAGGCGTACGCACCACCCCCGACATAGTGAAGGATCGAACTTCCGCTAACGTGGATGGTTGTTGGCTGTGGACAGGCCCGCTGGACAATGACGGGTACGCCCGTTGCATGGCAGACCGTAAACGCGTTCGAGCGCATCGCTATCTATACGAAGCGACACATGGTCCCATTCCTGAAGGAAAAGTGTTAGATCATTTGTGCCGACGACGGCATTGCGTAAATCCAGAGCATATGGAAATCGTAACAGTGCGCGAAAATACTCTTCGCGGGGTCAATCAAGTGGCGGTCAATGCCCGCAAAACACATTGCAAATATGGGCACGAATTTGACGCAAGGAACACAGGGATTAATATTCGGGGTCATCGGTTTTGTCGTCAATGCGAGTATGATGTATATTGGCGCAAGAAGGGGGTGATTTAATGTGCGGCCCGGCTGCCATTGCACCCCTCGCGATCGCCGGCGCCGTAGCGACCGCCGGCGCGCAACTCTATTCCGGTGCCGCGTCGCGCGCGCAAGGGCGTTACCAGGATCAGGTTGCGCAGCAAAACGCCGCGATGGAACGCCGTGCCGCCGCCGATGCGGTATCGCGCGGACAGACGGCGCAGCTTCAGCGCTATCGGATGCTCGCGCAGTCGATCGGCGCGCAACGCGCCGCCAGCGCCGCGAACGGGCTCGACCTGACCTTCGGCTCGACGATGGACA
>Ga0265798_10000978_pt1 | contig 45624 bp, 45 predicted proteins | sample P3T30metagenome_FD_192430 | JGI IMG/M metagenome (GOLD analysis project Ga0265798, IMG submission 192430) | Plant litter microbial communities from East Loma Ridge, Irvine, California - P3 T30 | ecosystem: Environmental > Terrestrial > Plant litter > Unclassified | place: USA: California... | reverse complement strand
TTTTTTTCAAAGTAGACGCGCTTGAAGCCGTGCTCGGTGCGCAGCGCGACTTGAACATACCCAAGCCTTGGATAAATGGAGAGGTTGTCGGTCATCTTCTCATTGGTGTAAAGACGCACTGCACTTATACCGAGCTGCCTTCCAGCGTTTTCACAAAAGCTGATCAGTGATTTACCCACTCCTCGTCCAGCGGCAGTTGGCAGGACGGCGACGTTTTCCAGAAGGACATAACCGTCCTTTGCGTAGAACACCGCGAAGCCCTGCAGGGCTGTGTCTTCACCCGTCGCCACGTACACGATGCCGGCCGCGATTTGGGCTGCATAGTCGGCAGTCATCGGCGCGGGCTTGCAGCCGATCTCAGAAATATAGCGAGCGTAGGCTTCTTCAGCGCATTTTCTGATAGCAGGCTCATCTTTTGTGTCGGCTAGCCGGATCATTAGGGTCTCTTCTTTCAGGGAGGGGGTGTGCGCTTGATACGCTGACAGAGTCTTAGAAACGATGTCGAGGCTCCGCTATTTACCTAATGCTGGAGATCATAAAACCCGGAATGCCAGCCGCTCACTCGAACGCATTGAGGCCCATCACCATTCCAAAAACCATCAATACACAACCGGTGATCCGCTTGCCCCAGCTCGCCGCGCCGGGTTTGGCCAATCGGTCCGCCATCTTTTTTGCGGTTAACGCATAACTTCCGGACACCACGAATTTGATCAGAACAAAGAGCCCGATCAAGCTTAACAGCGAGCCGATATTGGCGTCCTGCGGGTTACCCACAAACTGTGGCAACAACGACGAGAAGAACAGTAGTGCCTTGGGATTGCTGATGCCGACCACGAATGACTTACCCCATAGAGCCGAGATGCGTTCAGGAACCAACGGCTGGGTTTTATTGCGTTGACCTTTGCGGCTCAAACGAAACTGCTGAATACCTAGCCACACCAGGTAGGCCGCGCCAGCGAGCTTTATTGCCGTGAACACGCCAGGGTTGGCCATCAATAAGGCGTCAACCCCCAGCAGTGAGCAAGTCGCCAGTACTGCGATAGCCACCAGGTCTCCAGTCAGTATCAGCACCGCGCGGGCAGGGCCGTGGATGAGCGCGTTGTTGATGAGAAAAATAGTTGAGGGCCCCGGTGAGCCCACTTGGACAGCAGCGATAAGTGCAAAAAGTAAATAGTCGGTGAGTGACATGGAAAACCTAGCGTGCAATTCAGTGAAGAGATGCAGGTAGACTAGGCCGCAAATGGTCTGATCAATAGGGCCACATAACTGAAAGTGGTATGAACCATTATGAGCAAGGGTAGGGTGACGCTGGCCATGGAGCTCCCTCTGCCAGCGGGTGAGGCAACGGGCACGAAGCAGGAGAGGGCATATCTGGCAATACGGGATGCGATTCTAAATGGGCTCGTACAGGCGGGTGACCGATTGCCCTCGACCCGAATGCTCGGTGAGCGCTGGGGTATTGCCCGGGGTACGCTGGAGAACGTCTTCGAGCGCTTGCAGCTTGAAGGTTACATTGTCCGCCAGGTCGGCTCAGGCAGCCGGGTCAGCGCTGTCATTCCTGACAGTTACCTAAAAGCTGTCACCGACTCTCGCGCCGTCCGCACCACCCCGTCAGCTGAAACTGCAACGCCGCTATTGCCACCCGGCACAGAGCATCGGGCGCAGGTCAGCGTGCCTTTCGTTGCACGCTTGGCCAATCCGCATCTGATCGTGCCCGCTGAGTGGGCATTCCATCTACAGCGGGCGATGGCTGGATTGAAGCCGGAGCAGATGTGTAGTGCTGAACCGCAAGGCGCGCTGGCACTGCGTGAGCAGATAGCCCGCTATTTGCGTACTCACCGAGGCATCGACTGTCATGCAGAGCAAATACTGATCACCAATGGCATTCGCCACGGCATCGATCTGGTTGCTCGCTGCGTACTGAAGCCGGGTGATCAGGTCTGTGTCGAAGATCCAGGATACGCTGCGGTTCATCGCATCTTCGAACAGGCAGGTGCAGAACTTTTGCATGTGCCCGTTGATGAGGAAGGGCTTGATCTGGGCGGTCTCTCCAATTTGACTGGATGCCGGCTGGCTTATGTAACGCCTGCCCATCAGTCGCCCTTGGGCGTCATCATGTCAGCCACCCGGCGCCTGGAGTTGCTGGATTGGGCTCAGCATCGGAATGCGTGGATCATCGAGGACGACTACGACAGTGAGTACAACTACCACAGCGCTCCGCTGCCAGCCCTGAAGTCGATCGACTCAATGCAACGCGTTGTTTATTGCGGCAGCTTCAATCAGGCGTTGTTTTCCAACTTAAGGCTGGGCTATTTGTTGGCGCCACCTGAGTTGCATCGTAAGCTCCTTGCGCTGTGGCACGCCGTGGGACGCAGTGTGGGCATTTCGGAGCAACTCGGTCTGGCAGAGTTCATGCGCGGCCCTGCCTTCCTGCGACACCTGCGCCGCGCACGCCTGGAGTATCAGGTTTTACGTGATATTTTGCTTGATACGCTTATGGCTGAAGCCCCTGGCCGCTATCGCATCAGTGGCGAACATGCGGGATTCCACCTGATTCTTTGGCCCTCGGGCGATCAGGACGACAGTGCACTTATCAAAGGGGCCGAGGAACTGGGACTGGTGCTGCAACCCCTTGGCCAGTCGTGTTACCACATCAAGCTTGAACCCGCTTTTCTATTGGGGTTTGCAGCGCTCACACGGGTGCAGGCCAAAAGCGCTGCGCGTCAATTAGGTCAGTTACTTCGTGGTTGATCTGAAATCCTCCAGAGTCAACCGGGTTCCGCTCTTGCCGGCTCAACACATTGCAGGATCAAGGCTTAACCTGCTCTGTGTTGCAATCATCGCAGCGAAGCTCGCAGATGATGTGCCGCTCTTCGGATTTGGTGTTTTGGATGTTTTTTACCCTGGATTTCGCCGAACCCTGGGGTGGCGCGAAATGACCGATTCACGTCCGGCCATTCGAAATACAGCGCCAGATTTGCCAAGTGATTCAATCGGAGCGCTTTTCGAATATTCCTTTGGCGATGTCCGCCGCCGACATTGCGTTCGGCCAACCGGCGTAGAAGGCCAGATGCGTAATGATTTCGGCAGCCTGAATTTGGGTCAGACCGTTATCCATGACTTTGTTCACATGGAAAGGGATTTGAGCGGCTTGCCCCACTGCAACCAGAGCCGCGACCGTGACCAGGCTGCGGTCACGGGGAGTCAGTCCCGGGCGCAGCCACAGGTCATGGAACAGTACCGAAGTTGTATAGCCTGCGAGCGCGTCAAATGCAGGACCGATCATCTGTTCTACCGCCGCCACGCGCATCTCTTCAAAGGCTTCATCAACTGGGAGCAGGTCGCCCTTTACATCCGCCAATGCGGTTGGTGCGATACCGCGAGTCTCAAAAACCTCTTTCGCGATGGATGCCGCCAATGTCGCATTGCCCCAGCCTGAATAGAATGCCAAATGAGTGATGACTTCACCCAATTCGGCGGGCGTAACGCCATTTTCCAACGCCAAGTTGAATTGGCGAACCATTTCGGCTGGCTGATGGCGCGCAATCAAGGCGGCAACGGTCACGATGCTGCGATCCCGGGGCAGCAGTTGCGGGCGCTGCCATATCTCTTCCAGAAGCACCTCCTGGGTGTAGCGCGCAAATGCCGGTACGGCGAAGTTAGCTTCGTCTGACTTCATAGTGATCGCTCGCTCGTGCAGGTGGATAGTGGGAAACGAGGGTGTGACGGTGCTCCCTAAGAAACACCGTCAGGCGCTGAGGAACGATTAGCGGTTGATGGTTTTCATCATCTGCGCGGTGTAACGCTCACCTTGTACAGGCACCTTGGCCAGAACCTCACCAAGTTCGCGAAGGTCATCTACGGTCAATTCCACGGTTGCTCCGCCTACGTTCTCTTCAAGGCGATGCAGCTTGGTTGTACCTGGGATAGGCGCAATCCACGGCTTTTGTGCCAGCAGCCAGGCCAATGCAATCTGGGCGGGGGTGGCTTGCTTGCGTTGGGCGATTTCATCGATCAGGGTGACGAGATGGTGGTTGGCTTCGCGGGCACCGTCAGCAAAACGAGGCAGATTGTTCCGGACGTCACCGTTGGAGAAGGTCGTGCCAGCATTAATTTTCCCAGTCAAAAAACCTTTGCCCAATGGACTGAAGGGAATGAAGCCAATCCCGAGCGCTTCGAGGGTTGGCATAATTACCTGTTCAGGCTCACGGGTGAACATCGAATACTCACTTTGAAGTGCCGACAGCGGCTGCACCGCATGGGCGCGACGGATAGCATCTACGCCGGCTTCACACATGCCAAAGTATTTGACCTTGCCTTCGGTGATGAGGTCGCGCACGGCCCCGGCAACATCTTCCATAGGCACGTTTGGATCGACGCGATGTTGGTAAAACAGGTCAATGCAGTCGGTCTTCAGGCGCTTGAGTGATTCTTCCGCCACTTGGCGGATGCGCTCAGGTCGACTGTCCAGCCCTGCGGCGGGGCTGCCGTCCTTAAAACCGAATTTTGTCGCGATGACGATCTGCTCGCGAAATGGTTGAACGGCTTCGCCAACCATTTCTTCGTTGACTTGCCCATAGGCTTCTGCCGAATCGAAGTGGGTGACCCCACGCTCAAAGGCCGCCCGGATGAGCTTGATTGCGTCCGCTTTGTCAGTGGCGGCGCCATAACCGAATGTCAGGCCCATACAGCCCAGGCCAATGGCGGACACTTCGAGGCCGTTGCTGCCGATTTTGCGCTTATGCATCATCCATCTCCTTTTATGGGTGTTGGAAACCAACCCACAAATTGTTTGGTTATTGGGGATGCAGCGACTTTATAAACATCTCACCCATTAAAGAAGTGGCATACTGCGATAACCGGTATGAGGTCAATTCATAATGCCACAGAACGATTTCAACAGCCTTGCGGTGTTCATCACCGTTGCGCGCGAGCGCAGCTTTACCAGAGCCGCGGCCCATTTGGGTGTGTCCCAATCAGCTATTAGCCATAGCATCCGCAGTCTTGAGGAACGTCTTGGTATTCGCTTGCTGGCTCGAACCACACGCGGCGCGTCGCCGACCGAAGCCGGCGAGCGATTGCTTGTGAGCCTTGTGCCCTACTACGAGGGGATAGAAGCCGAAATTGCCGCGTTAGGAGAGCTGCGTGATAAACCGGCCGGAACTATCCGGATCACCTCGCCTGACCATGCGGCATCTAGCATTCTCTGGCCGAAACTCTCTAGGTTGCTGCCGGAGTATCCCGATCTGACTCTAGAGATCAACATCGGCTACAGGTTAATCGATATCGTAGCTGAACGCTTCGACGCCGGAGTCCGTATAGGCGATCAAGTGGCGAAGGACATGATTGCAGTCAGGATTTCCCCTGACTTGCGGATGGCTGTGGTGGGAGCGCCAAGTTACTTTGCTCATCGTGCAAAACCACAGACTCCCCAAGATCTGACAACCCATAACTGCGCGAACCTGCGTTTGCCCACCCATGGTGGTTTGTATGCCTGGGAGTTTTCCAAGGCCGGCAAGGCGCTGAATGTTCAGGTGTCTGGCCAGATGATCTTTAGCAACTCACCCCAGATAATGGCCGCCGCTCTGCAAGGATACGGGTTGGCATATGCACCGGAGGATCTTGTCCAGGCATATGTCGAGGATGGTCGATTGATTCGTGTTCTTGAAGACTGGTCGCCAACTTTTCCCGGATATCACCTTTACTACCCGAGCCGGAGGCAGTCTTTGCCAGCCTTTGCACTGGTGGTCAATGCTCTACGCTACAAGGTTTAGGGGATTCTGCGGTCAAATCCAGTATTGGTTGCAATTTTCTCATTGGTGATCGACAACCTCCAGCAATTGATCCAAACCCTTTTTGATGTGTTCTTTGGGCCGACTGCTTCCGTTCGCGACCGGGGCTTTCGGCTGACTTCTGCAGGTCAAGGGACACTGGCGATAGCGCCCCCGAATCATGAGTAGCGTCAGAAAAATCAACATCGACAAGCCCACTCGGATCCGGCCGGGCAATACCCAGAGCACAGATAGCTTTGGAGCCAGTATCAAGCCCGACACGCCCATAAATATCGTTCCAGAGCAAACGAATCCCAATCCTCGCTTGTCGTTTAATCACTTAAGGGAATCGAGTCCCGTGGTTGGCAATGATTGCAATCGCTTGGTATTTGAATAGGTACGCCCCGGCCTGCATTTCGACGCGGATTACACCGGTGGATCTAAGCAATCGACGTCGAGTGCAAGCTTTGAACCTACCGATCCTGCGCCGCTTGATTCGGGTAAATCACAGGGAAAAGAGGGTCGTCCATAACGGCGCCTTCGGCAGGCGCTCTTTCAGCCCAGGAAATTCGGGCGAAGTGATCCATGGCCGTGGTGCATGACGCACATCGTCACCGAGCATGCGCACTGAAAACGCACGACGTCGCTGATTACCCGCCACGCCGGCAGAAGCGTGCAGCGTGAGCATGTTGAAGCACACCAGATCGCCCGGCTGTAGCGCCCAGCCAAGAATCGGGAAGTCTTCACGGTGATCCTCTACGTTTGGAAGATCGGTAAGCGTGCCCTTGGCGAACCACTTGGCCTGGTTGTCCATGAAGGATCGCGGCATCAGCCAAGGCCCTTTATGGGAACCAGCCACAAACTCAAGCGTCGAGGCCTGTGCAACGGGATCGACCGGAATCCAGAAGCTGATCGTCTCACCGACCGTGATGTTGTAGTACGGCTGATCCTGGTGCCAGGGGGTGCGTTGCCGAGTATTGGGTTCCGTGACCAATAGGTGATTGTGATAAAGCCGAATCTGCTTACTGCCAAGTAAGCGCTGGGCAATAGCAGGCAAGGCTGACTCATGTATCACGCTGCGGTACTGGTCGTTGTCCCGCCAGTTGCAAAAGTCCCCGAAAAACCAGCCAGGATCATCGGTACTGCTCGCCACTTTGGCCCAAGGGCTGGGGTGCGCGAGGTTCTGACCGATGCCGGATTTCAATTGATCAACCTGTTCCATGGTCAATGCGCCGCGAATACACAGCGCGCCGTGTTCAAGGAAAAAAGTGCCGGGCGGCGTTGCCCAATTCGCTGGCTTTGAAATCCCCGTCGGTGGGTGCGAATGCTGTCATGGCCTTACTTACCGTATACATCGTAGGCGAAGTATTTTTTCGAGATGCGGTCGTACTCGCTCGACTGACGCAGCGCGACGATCGCCGCGTTTATCTTGTCGCGCAGGGCCGTGTCATTCTTGCGGATACCGATCGCCACATCGTTGCCAATGATGCTCTTATCGGTGATGGGTTCGCCCGCAAAAGCAAAGTCCTTCCCTTGGTCTCTCTGCAACAGGCCGAGTCACCCTGCACGGAGGCCTGGAAAGATCCATCCAGACGATCTGATATCAAATCCATGAACACCTGATCCTGAGTCTGGTAGGAGTGGACGATTGTCCCGGACGGCGCCCACTCGGATTTGGCATAGCTCTCCTGAAGCGAACCTTGCACGACACCCATCGATTTACCTTTCAGTGATACAGCAGTTGGCAGCAGTCCTGAGCCTTTTTTTGCGATCAGCGAGGAGGGTGCAACATAGAGGCGCTGGCAAAGTGCTCGATGGTCCGCAGTATATTAGATTGAGCTATCCGAGCACGCTATGCCTAATTCTAGGCTGACCCTTGCGATCGCGAAATGGCTCGCCATCACTCTGTGCACTAATTCTGTAAACTCAGGTTGCAGCTGGACTTGGTGTTTATTGCATTTGAAATATCCACGGGATTCGCCTTCCTTTATTATTCTTATAATGTGGGTGTGTGATACTCCAAGTCGAGAAGACAGATCGCTGTAGGTCGCAACTTTTTGATCTGTTTTTGAACAGGAATTCCTTAGGTTGTCGACATATAGGGCGAGCATTGGTAAATGGCCGCCGTCCTTGTTCATAATCCATATCTCGTCAGTTCGTTGATGACCGAGCATTATATTGGCATCAAGTACTTTAGAAAAACCTTTGTAATAATACGGTACGAGGTCATGCGGCAACGTTACTTGATTGAGTCTATCTTCGTTGGGTATCATCCCCTCGGACGGCTTCGTGTAAGCGTTGATTAAATTCTTCGCCGTGCTTAACGCTGCTGCTGTAGGCCTATACAGTCGCTGTCGTCCATCTTCCTCGTCTGCAATCACGTCCATGAAGCCGGTAATCTCAAACAGTGAGAACAAAGAGTCTAGACTGTTGGCCGACATATAATCACGATCTCGGCAGAATTCTTTGACCCTTGAAAGCGGCATCTTCGGGTTCTTGAAGCTAAAGCTTAGCAAAGTCACGACAACCATAAATCTATCGTGTTTTAAGATGTGCTTATAAAACAAGGGTTTTTGCTGATAGGTGGTCATCATTAGATCGAAATGCATAAAGATGGCTTTATTAATGTCGCCGCTCACAATTTTACACCTGACATCATCCACGTAACTCATCACGTCATTTCTATTCATAGTCTTGAGAAATCGTTCGGGGTCAGGATTAATATTTGATTGTGAGCTAGCATACAGTATAGGGCCCATTACGTGGCTTTGAAATTTGACCCAAAAATGTTTCTTTTGGTTCCTTGCATCTTCTAGCGCTTATCGGGCAAAGTACCCGCTATCGGCAATGGTTGTGCTGATTAGTCAGTCGGATACAGCAAGTGGGCAAGCGTGTTCAATACCGGTAGCTGTGACGTCGGCGTCTATAGCGCAATGGCTAATATTGCAAACGTGCGCCTAGTTATCCGCGGATGGCTAGTTTAATAGCCTAACAGTGTAGAGGCTGCTCCTCCGGGTTGCAGTCTGTTAACAGATAGGGTCACGTTCTGGTAAGAACCCAACCCCGAGTAGGCATCTCAAAAGCGGAGACTCCATGGGAAAGCTAAGCACCCCAATGCTAAAACAGTGTGTTGAGGATCTAGAATCGTTACAAGCAATTGCCGCTCGGTACAACCTCATTTTGGATGCGGCTACTCATGATCTCGCGGGGGCTCTTAAGCAGAATATAGGTAGGCCGGCCCCTGTGCACAAAATACCCGCGGATATTTACCGGGCAGACAGTGCCTCCTATTCCGTCCTCGTAGACCTCAACATAGAAAACTTAGTTTTACTTAGGTGCAAACTTCTAGAATTTATAAATGGTCTGATCTGCATAGCTGTATCCACCGAGACGATGCTCAGCGTTTTGCTCAATAGAGCGGGTGAGGAGAGCGATTTTCAAGAGGCCGCTGCGAAGCTTGAATTAGAGAAATATAGACGTATCTTCAAGGGTATAAAGATTAATCTTTTTGCAGAGGGCGTTCATTGCAGCTCAATAAAGGTGCCGAAAGCTAAAGCAAATGTATTGATGTTCAAGTCAAAATTAAAGCTGTAGTGAGTATTTTCGGTAACTGCAGAGATTAAGCTTATATCGGCTAGCTATCAATTTCGATGCCCGCGAGACAGTAATTCTCGTCGAATGCGATGTGATGGATGAAGAGCGCGCTTTGCGATGGCAGCGTTTAATTCGGGCGTAGAGTTCTGATAAACAGCGAGCACGATAAGAAAATGCTATCGGATGAGCTGAAGGCTGGAAGATATGGCATCACGCATGTTGTTCGGAGTAGGTACTCAAGAGGAGCCAGCTCGATTGGACGCAATCTACGAAGTACACTACATGTTGTTTGAAACCAAGAAGCTATTAATAGTCAGTCGGGATTCGATGTGGTTGGAAAGGGCATGGCTGAGTGTTTTGGTACGGCATGGCGTACATGTCGGCGTAGTCGTAGATCTGACCTCTCTTGAACACATCGCAAGTCGCTATGGGATTCGTGACGTCCGATGGAATAAAGCAGTTCCAGTCACGTTAAGTTTTCAAGAACGTAGCGCACTGCAGCTGGATATCCAATATATGCTGAGCAAGGTGCCCAAACACTAGCACGTTGTCGATTCGAGATAGATTTAATATCACCACAAGGTGTGGCGAGGCTAGCCATTTCGCAAAATCTGTCGCGATTTCGTAGCCAATCGATAAATATGACTACCGGCTTATAACGCACCGTTCGTCTGACCAGGCGAGTAGTCGCTCCAGCTTTAATGTGTTAAGCCGATACCTTCACAACAACGAGTTTCCTATGAACCAAAAAGAGGCACGTTATGTTCGGACGTAAAGATAGAACTGAACTGGCAGCCATGAAGGCCGAAGTAGCGGAACTCAAAGGATTGATGGGCGCGTTGGAAAAATCGATGGCTGTTGTCGAGCTGGAGCCAGACGGAAAAATTATCCGCGCTAACGATAAATTTCTCACCATTATGGGGTACCACGCAGAGGAGCTGACGGGTAAAAAACATCGTGATTTCTGCGATTCGGAAATGCTAAGTAGCACTGAGTACGCAGACCTCTGGGCGTCTCTGCGTGCAGGTAAATTTATATCCGGCACTTTCGTGCGTATTGACAAGTCGGGCAGAAGCATATGGCTCGAGGCAAGTTACAATCCTGTGACCGACGCCCAAGGCCGTGTTGTCAAAGTAGTCAAATACGCTTTGGATGTTACTCAAAAAGTCCTTCTGGAAAATGAAACCCGCAGCAAGCTCAACGCAGTGGATCGCGCCATGGCAATTTGTGAATTTGACCCATCCGGGCAGGTGTTGGTAGCCAATGGTAATTTTCTGCAAGTCATGAACTATTCGTTGGCAGATATTAGCGGCAAACATCATAGAGCTTTCTGTGAGCCATCTCTGGTCAACAGTGCCGAATACGCCGAGTTTTGGCGTAAGCTAAACCGAGGGGAATTTGTGGGCGGTCAGTTCAAAAGAATTGGCAAAAATGGCCACGTCGTTTGGTTAGAAGCGACCTACAATCCTGTTTTCGATACGGATGGCAAAGTCTATAAAGTTGTCAAATTCGCGAGCGACATTACGTCAAAGGTAGAGACGCAAGAAGCGGACGCGCATGGGGCTTCAAAAGCCTATCACATTTCAGCCGAGACCGAAAAGGTCGCTGAGCAGGGCACGCTTGTGATCCAGGAAACTGCGCGAGAGATGCGCCAGATTGCGGAAAACATTGGCTCTTCCGCTAGATTAGTAGGGCAACTGGGGGATCGCTCGGAGCAGATCACGGCGATCGTTAATACTATTCGCGGTATTGCTGATCAGACTAACCTTCTAGCGCTAAATGCTGCTATAGAAGCGGCTCGGGCGGGCGATCAAGGGCGGGGATTTGCAGTCGTGGCCGATGAGGTAAGGCAGCTCGCCGGACGTACTAGCGGCTCCACCAAGGAAATCGCAGAGATGATTGGCAAGATTCTCGCGGAGACACGTGAGGCAGTTGCGAGCATGAACGCCACTCAAGAGGGTGCCAACCGAGGCGTTACCCTAGCTGATCAAGCTGGGCAAGTGATTGTCCAGATCCGGGACGGTGCAAGTGATGCCGTGGAAGCGGTTAGCATGTTTGCCAACCGCATGGATGAGGCTGACTTTATTTCAAGGCACGGGAAAAAGTAGCTGGTTAAAGGTCAGTGTCGATTACGCAGCGGACAGCGATACCGTTAATCCCTAAGCGCATTCGCGTAGAAAGTGGAGCTCTCGCTTCGATGTCTGCTTACGATTTGTACGCCAAAGCTGCTGCCGGTCGGCAACAGCTGGCGGTTGGCGCTAAGCCAGGATCAGGCGAAGTCCGCCGATGTGACGTTGGACAGTTGAGTGCAGCTTAAGACAAACACATAATTTAACATAATATACATTATGCGTAATGCCGCATCCTGCAATCTCCACAGCAGGGTTGGCTCTGCAAGCCAGGGATCGGCCTTTGCCATGAACCTGCCACACTTGCAGCCCAGCTACGCCCATTCCTTGGCTTGCGGAAACTACGTTCACTAGACGCTGGTGGTCTGAACCCTCCTGGTTGCCTAAAGGCTGGTTACCTGTGCAAGCGTTCTTGCCCACATTCTCAATACGTATCTGCAGATCAATCCACGCCTCGCGTGGTAATCAACCAGCTTGTCATGCGCGATCTGAAGCATCGCCTGTCCGCCAGGACATGCAGGCCTCCATACTACGCACCGTCTGTTCAGCTTCGTCCAACGATGGCCGCCAGGCTACAGGATGCGTTATCAGACACCTGAACCGGATGAGCCAAAGCCATGCGCAATCGCTCATAACACGAGCCCTATGCGTTGATCAGCCAGCTGCACGAACGCTGTGGAGTGTTCGTTCCATACAACACAAACAACCCTTGACCAACAATGCTGGTCAGGCCAGGGGAAATTTGACGCCGAGATAATGGGCGGTTTTCTGATTCTGCCGCTTGGATGGCTAACCGCCTGAATGCTAGCGGCTTGGCGTGGATCAGCCAGTCGGCGTTAGCGACATGAATAGACCCGACTTATAGTGTCACTGCGTAGAAAGCACCCTATCATGATGCTAAAATCGGCTAAAACACGCTAACTCTACTAAATAGTCATTTAGTTTAGTTAGTCCAGTGTGTTCTATCCGGCACTCAGAGAGCACTTACCTTCACCAGCGCACCGCCGCCGAGCAACGGACACAGCCCGCGCTGCACGTTCGTCCAGCGGACTCGGCATCCCTGCCCATTGTGGCCGTTCAAGACGATGAGGTTGGCGTGGTTTGTTTTCCCATCTCTAGCAGATTCACATCGACCCGCTTGCAGGGCACCGAGATCCCGGCCTGCTCAAGCGTGGCCAGCACACGGCTCAGTATCTCACCACGCAGCCTTGCCCAACTGCTCAGATCCTGAGTCCATGCACTGACCGTGAAGTTCAAGGCGCCCTCCCCGTACCCAACCAATACCACGACAGGGGCAGGCTGCTCGGCCAGACCTGGTGCTTCTTCCAAGACAGCGTTCAATAAGGCGATCACTTTGCCAGGGTCTGCGCCGTAGGCCACGCCTATGGGGATTTCGATACGTCGACTTCTGTCGAACAGGGTCCAGTTGGTGAGGTTGCCATTGAGCAACAAGCCGTTGGGTACCACCACGTCGGCGCCATCCGATGTGCGCAGGATGGTCGCGCGCAAGCCTATCTCGCGCACGGTGCCTGAAGTCCCAGCAGCATCGACCAGATCGCCAGGTTGTATCGGCCGCTCGAACATCAATACCAGGCCAGAGACGAAATTGCTCACCACATTCTGCAGCCCGAACCCTATGCCCACGCCGAGCGCGCCGAATATGAGTGTCAGCTGACTGACTTTGAACCCAGCCGCTGAAAGTGCAACCAGCAAGCCTAGTAGCAGAACGCCGTAATAAGTGAGCGACGCGATGCTGTTACCTACACCCCGCGGCAAGCTGCCATGGTTGGGCAGCTCGGCGCGGAGCAGACGCCTAACCGCGCGGGCCGCCCAGAAAGCGATCCAGGCCGAGAAAACGAACACCAGCAGATGGCCTATGTTTATCGACACCTCGCCGACATCGATCCCAAACTCCATGACTGCGTGAGTTGCGCTATAGAGCGGCCGCAAAACGCGAAAGCGATCCATACTGTAAAGAAGCCAGCCGATGACGGCGCCGAACATCAGCAGACGAGTGAAGCCCGATTGCAAGGCCTTTTCCTGATGCCGGACGAAGTTTCGATTGGCAATTTCCGGCTGTCCCAGCAACGCCTGGAACAGCCCCACGCAGGCGCCGATGCCTGCATAGAGCAACAGCGCCATGTAGCCACTGTCGGTTACGCCACTGGTCAGCGTCTCGGCCAAAGAGGTATTGCCTACGATGTTCGCGACTAGCGCTACAGACAATAGGGCTGCAGCGACCCATCCGACCGGACGCATGATTCGCTGCAGCCGATTGTCAGAACGCTTGAGGGCAGGCATCGCGCGGCACAGTAGCCAGAGGGTCAGTACCAGGGCCAAGCTGTTCATCGCCAGAAGGTAGAGCCGGTAAATCCCGCCATTGTCGACTGCCAGGATACCGAGGCGATCCAGCCCATACATGGCAATTGCAATGTAGGGCCACACGCCCAGTGCACGTAACGCTCCACTGGGTAGCAAACGCAGTACAGGTACCAGCGCCACCAGCAGAGCGACCTCCTGGACCAAGAGCGGAGCATCCGGCTCCAGCACCAGTACGGCCAGCATGCACAGCAGCAGCCAGGCCGAGAAAGGACGGCGCAGGGCACGCGTCGGTTTTTCCGATTCTGCCTGTTGCTGTCTTGTGCGTCGGCTGCGCACCACCAACCATAGAATCAGGGGTAGCAGCAGTAGTTGAATCAATGTGAGCGCCAGCTGATTACGGGTGCCTGCCGAATTGTAGTCGCGAGCGAACTGCCCTTCTATTTCGAGTCCCCGCCACATGGCGTCCCAGGTCGAAGCTTGATCCATGCTCTACCCAAGGCCCTGCCAAAGCGGGGCCACATCGATACGAAGCAACCGACGGTCAAGGTCATCCAGCGCCGAAGCCACCTCGCGAGTCCCTGCTTCGATACTGGCATTAAGCTCGCTTGCGCGCTGCATCAGCGCAAACTGCCGGGAAAGCTCTCCGCCCAGGGCCGCTTGGCTCGCATCAATCTGTGCCAGCATGCTGTCGATGCGCGCGGACACAACCACAGGTAGCCCGTCGAGCACGCTCGCCTCTTGCGTCGAGGCCCACACGGCGCGGCGCTGAGCCAACTGCAGGGCGCTGTCGGAGTAAGGGCTGAACGCTCTGCGCGCTTGCGCGTTCCACCGTTCCAGGCGGCGGACGTCGAACTCCCAGTGCCTGGCCAGGCTTTGGATGCGCATGGCTGGCAACTCACCGAACACGACGCTATGGGCCGTCTGCTGCTTCGCCGTGACCGGAAATGCAATGTTGTCGAGCTGGGCGCCCAAGTAATCGACTGGATCCGGCGCGGCGAGTAGTCGCTTTACACTGTCCACGCGTTGTTGATCTTCGTCGGCCCGTTCAAGAATGTCCGTCAGCGCGATGGGCAGAGCATTCGTAGGGGCCAGGTTAGGCGTTGTAGATCCACTTCGTGGATTATCGGCGTTGGCAAACCCTGCAAAGCCTAGAAATGCCAGCATTGCCCAGCAGCCAAGGGCGTTATACAGCGCTGAGGTGAGCATCATGCGCATTGATTGACACGTCCGGAGGGTGGATTTCTCGGGCATGTATCGCACCAATACCGAGGGTGAATTCGTCAATCACTATCATAGACGACGCTGCAAAGCGAAGATTGAGGTCGCACAGGCGGTGGTCGAGTAGAACCAGACGCGTTTCCCCAACGAGCCGTGCCCTCATCTCGCGCGCCGCCGCGGCGGTGAAGCTCAAACTATCGAAGACAGTACTCAACTCGCACGTTACCTGCGCGGCGACAACATCACCCTCGCCAACGGCGCGAGCGGTCAAAGTGAATGGGAGCGCGACCTGGAGGCGGCTTACACAGTGCAAAGCGGTCCGCTGAAAGACCTTACCTTCCGGGTGCGACAGGCCACCTACCGCAACTCGTTCAGCGGCGACCTTGACGACGTCAGGTTCATCACCCAGTACCCGATCAACCTCTAGGTACCCTGCCCGGTGAATCATTCACCGGGCATCCACTTTCCTACACGCTCAGCTTCCGACTGAACTTGGTCTCCATCACGATGTGCGACGCCGTGTGCGCCACGCCCTTGATCATGTTGATCCGGGTCAGCTCGGCGTTGAGTTCGCCCAGTGTCCCGGTGGCCAGGTGAATGATGAAGTCGGACTCCCCGGACACCGCGTACACAGCCTGCACTGCCTCGATCTTGCGCAAGGTGGTCATGACGTCGGTGTAGCTCTTGTTGGTGCAGGAGGTCATGGTGAAGCAGTTGATGGTGGGCTGTATCCGGTCGTGGTCGATGCGCACGCTGTAGCCGGTGATGACGCCGGCCTTCTCCAGCCGCTGGATACGCTCCTGCACCGAGGAGCGCGACACTCCGAGCTTGCGCGCCAGTGAAGCGGTCGGCTCGCGGGCGTTGGCTTGCAGCAACGCCAGCAGTTGCCGGTCGTTCTCGGTGAGGTTGAACAATGTGCCGGGTGGGTGTGCGTCCATGCCGTGTCGACCTTGCCTGTAAAAGTGTTAGCGCGGCCCTGCGCCGGCGTTTCGTTCCTGGAACTTGTCCATGATCTTCAACCCGGTATACACCAATTGCGCCGCCGGGGGGCCGAATGGGCCCCCGTTCCACTGCAGCCCGTAGCGGTCGAACAAGCGGTAGCGGTCCGATTCGCCGCAGATGCCCTCGGCAATCACCCTTCCCCCGGCCGGCGCGGTGTTCATGCCGTGCCCGCCGAACGATGCGCAGGACCACAGTCCGGGGCCCAAAGGGCCGATGTGGGGCATTTTGTGCCTTGCGTAGCCCATCAATCCAGACCAGGCCTTGTCGATTTTCAAGCCTTGCAGCTGTGGATAGACATCGAGGATATCGGCGCTGAGCAGTTGCGCCAGACGCTGCTCGTCTTGCAGGTTGTGGGTGGTGATGTGGCCGCCCCACAGCAGCCGATCGCCATCCACGATACGGTAGTAATCCGAGGCTCGCCGAGAATCGCCGACGGCTTCAGTGGTACGTACTGCCTGCTGCAGGCGTGCGCCCAGCCGTTCGGTGAGCACTACGTAGGTGGCGATGGGCAGGAAGGCACGGTGCAACTTGCCGAATTCCGGGCCGCCGTAGCCGCCGCAGCAGTACACCACATCCACGCAATCGACGCTGCCGTGGGCCGTTGACACTTGGGAGCGCCCGGCTCGGCTGTCGACCTGGAGCATGGCGCACTGCTCATGGATCACCCCACCTTTTTGCTCGATCAGGTCGGCCAGGCCCAGGCAATAGTTCAGTGGGTGGAAATGGAAACCGTGTGTGTCGCGCAGCCCCTGGTGGTAGCGATCGGTATCAAGCAGGGTGCGCAGGGTGTCGCGGTCGAGGTAATCCAGGGTGAAGCCGAAATCTCGCTCCATGCGCTCGCTGAATCGCTGGAGGCTGTCCGCGTTGTCGAAGCGGCTGACGCTCAGCTTGCCCCGGCTGGGTGCACAACCCGGCAGTGAATGCCGCTCAATGGTCTCGCGCACGCTGTCCACGCCTTCCAGGGACAGCTTGAACAGGTCGGCAGCCGTGTCCTTGCCGCAGCGCTGCTCGATGGCCGAGAGGCCTTCGGACCAGCCTTGCAAGACGAACCCGCCGTTGCGCCCGGAAGCGCCCCAGGCCACCCGCGCCGCCTCCAGCACCACCACCGATTTGCCCCGCGAAACCAGTTCCCAGGCGGTGCTCAGCCCCGCCAGGCCACCGCCCACGACGCACACGTCGACGCAGACCTTGCCGGCGAGCGGCGGCCGCACGGGTGCCTCGCGCATGGTCGCGGTGTAATAGTTGTCGATATAGCTGAACATGAGGTCCGTCATCCTTCATCGGGCGGGTGCGTGCCGTGTGCTCCCGGCACACGGCACGCCGGCAGGTCACTGCACCTTGGTGAGGTCGGCGCCGTACCATTTTTCGGAAAGCTGCTTGAGAGTGCCGTCGGCTTTCATCTCATCGACGATCTTGGTCAGCGCACCGTTGAAGGCGTCGTCGCCCTTGTCGACGGCGATGGCCAGGGGTTCGTAATAGGCCGGCTTGCCCTCGACCTGGACGATCGGGTAGCCATTCTTGATGGCGGCACTGATGGTCGGCAGTGCGGACAAGGTAGCGTTGAGGCGCACCCCGTTGCCCATGCGCAGGTCGTCCAGCGGGCCCATGCTGTCGCCGTAGGTTTTCACCTCGCCCGGCTCGACGTCGTAGGTGAAGGACGGCACGTCGGCCGCATCGATGGTCAGCCGGCGGTTGATGTAGTCCTCGGACGTGGTACCAGCCTCGACGCCGATGATTTTGCCGTTGAGGTCGGCGGTCTTGGTGCCGGCGGCGGCCTTGTGCACGGCGAACACGTACGGGGTGTAGTAGTAGACCGCAGGGAAGTCGAGCACCCTGCCCCGCTCACGGGTCGGCGTCATCGAACCGACCGAAATGTCCCAGCGGTTCGACCAGCGCCCGGCGGTGATAATGCCGTACTCGGGCGTGACAAACGCCACCTTGCTGCCCAGGCGCTTGCCGATCTCGGTGGCCACGTCGATGTCGAAGCCCTGCAGGGCATTGTCCGGCCCCAGGAACGATTGCGGTGGCCAGTTGGCCGCCGTGGCCACTTTCATGACCTTGGTCGAGTTGATGCGGTCCAGGGTGGTGCCTGCCCAGGCAACCCCGGCTCCGGCCGTGAAGACGCCGGCCAGTGCGGCGGCGGTGAACAAGCGGGTCAGCGACGTCATGGTGAACCTCCAGAGAGCAGCGGTACGCGGTTATCGTTCTTGTGGCGTGTGCAGCATGGGTGAATCCGTGACCGGTTCCGGCGCGCAGCTCACGCGCTCAGTGGCTGAGAATCTGCGAAAGGAACTCGCGCGCACGTTCGTGCCTTGGGTTATCGAAGAAATCCTGCGGTTTGGCCTCTTCGATGATGCACCCCTGGTCCATGAAGATGATCCGGTCGGCCACGCGGCGTGCGAAGCCCATTTCATGGGTCACACAGAGCATGGTGATGCCGTCCTGGGCCAGCTCGCCCATTACGTCGAGCACCTCCTTGACCATCTCCGGATCGAGCGCCGAGGTGGGTTCGTCGAAGAGCATGATGCGCGGGCGCATGCACAGCGCCCGGGCAATGGCCACGCGCTGTTGCTGGCCACCGGACAACTGGCCCGGGTATTTGTCGGCCTGGTTGCCGATGCGCACCCGTTCCAGGTATTCATGGGCCAGGGCACGGGCGTCGGCATCGCTCAGCCGGCTGACCAGCCGCGGCCCCAGCATCAGGTTGTCGAGCACGGTCAGGTGCGGAAACAGGTTGAATTGCTGAAAGACCATGCCGACCTGGCGGCGTATGCCGGCCACGCAGGCGGCACTGCGAGTGAGCGGGGTCTCGCCGATGATCACCTCGCCCTGCTGAAAGTCTTCCAGCAGGTTCAGGCAGCGGATCAGCGTCGACTTGCCCGAGCCCGAGGGCCCGCAGATGACCACGATCTCGCCGCTGGCAATATGCAGGTCGATATCCTTGAGCACGTGGAACTCGCCATACCATTTGTTCAGCTTGCGCACACGAACACCGGCTTGCTGGGGAAGATCGTGGGCAACGTTCGATCGATTCATCTCAAGCTCCTGGACGGCTCAGCGGTGGGCGCGGTTGAAGTGTTTTTCCAGGCGGGCCTGGACCGTTTCCAGAACGATCGACAGCAACCAGTACAGCACCGCGGCGGTGATCAGCATCTCCAGATGGCGAAACTCCGCGCGGCCCTGGGTGCGTGCCAGAAACATCAACTCCCAGACGCCGATCACCGACACCAGCGAGCTGTCCTTGAGCATGGAGATGAACTGGTTGCCGGTGGGCGGGATGATCAGGCGCATGGACTGCGGCAGAATCACCCGCAACATGGTTTGCAGTGGCGACAGGCCAATGGCCCTGGACGCCTCCCATTGCCCGCGCGGAATGCTGCTGATGCCGGCGCGGAAGATTTCGGTCATGTACGCGCCGTAGCACAGCGACAGCGCCAGGATGCCGGCCGGCACGGCACCGACCACATAGCCCAGCTGCGGGATGCCCAGGTAGATGAGGTAGATCTGGATCAGCAGCGGCACCCCACGGAAGAACGAGGTGTAGAAGCTGGCGATCGCGATGGCGAAACCGTTGGACGACAGGCGCGCGGTGGCGCCCAGCAAAGCGAGTACGAACGCGATGGCAATGGAAATTGCAGACACGTAAACCGTCGTGAATACCCCTTGGGTAATCATGAAACCGACTTTGGTGGCGATGAACGCGTAGGAAAGGTCGAAGGTGTCGAAGAACAGCAGGAACATCAGCAACAGCTCGCACCACACCGTGATGATCTGCGCCCGCAAGGGGAACCGTCCCAACACGAACAGGTTCAGCACCAGCGTCAAGGTGAAGGTGACTGCCACGGCCAGGTCACGGGCCAGCGGTGCGTGCAGGTCCAGCAGGATCGGCGCCATCAGGCGGCCGAGGCCGCTCTCGCCGAGGCCGGCGAACAGCGTGACGGCGAAGGTGACGGCAGCCACGGTACCCATGAACGTCAGGTTGTCGGTGGCGCGGGGCTTGACGATGTGGTCCTTGAACATGGCATGGACACCTTTGTTGTTGTGTTTTCATTATGGGCGCGCAAAACGCTGGCGAGCACCCTGCGCTTTGCATTGATTCGATGGTGGATCCGGCAGATTTGGCGGGCAGGCCCTGACAAACGTAGTAAAGCGCGAACGATTCGCCGCTCCGGTGGCGTTTTCCACGTCACTGGTAGAGCCTGGCTAGGCGCCGTCTGGGCCAACCCCATCGAGGATGAGGCTGCGATAGTGGCCGGGGCTTGCGCCGGTCCACTTGCGAAACGCTTTGTAGAAGGAACTGGCGTCGGCGAAGCCCAGGCGCTCGGCGATGTCTTCGAAGGTCGCTTGCGGCTCGGCCAGCCAGAGCACCGCGCGTTCCCGGCGCACGCTGTCCTTGAGCGCCTGGTAGCCAGCACCCTCCTCGGCCAGGCGCCGACGCAGCGTGGCCACCGAAGCGCCGCACTGGCTGGCCATGGTCTCGATGGCTGGAAAATCTGCGGCCGGCAGATTGCGCAGCCTCTGGCGGATGCGCCAGCCGAGGCTGTCCGGATCGCGGTAGCGCACCAGGATGTTGGCCGGGGCACGGGCAAGAAAACGCCTCAACTCGGTCGCACTGTGCCGCACGGGAATGTCCAGGTGCTCGGCGGCGAAGATGAGCCGGGTGCGGGGTCGTTCGAAGCGCAGGTTGGGCGAGAACATCACCTGATAATCGCCCACGTACCGAGGCGCCGGCCCGCGCAGTTCCATGGCCAGAATCGGAATGCGCCGTCCCGCCAGCCAGCAGGCGATGCCATGCACGATCATCCAATAGGTGAAGCAGGAAAACGCACGTTTGGGTTCGGCGCTGCGTTCGTGGATGACGATCTCGGCCAGCGACTGCTGGGTCGCCAGACGCCCATCGTAGGCGGCCAGCATCAGTGCGAGGAACTCCAGGGCGCGCTGCAGCGCGGCGCCTACCGTGGGCTGATGCATGCAGGCTCGGCACAGAAAAGCGAAGCTGCCACGCCGCAAGGGCCGCGCGTCCATGCCGAAGAATTCGTCGTCGAGCGCCCTGGCCAGTTGTCGCCAGAGCCGAGCGTAGCTGTGCACCGGGATCCGAGCCTGGTCATTGCCCAGCAGCATGGGGTCGATACTCGCCGACTGCAGCAACGGCTGCAGGGGCAGATGACAGTCACGCACGGCTTCACGCACCAGGTGAATCGAGATCGTATCGCGCAGCGATGGAGCGTCGAGCGGGTTTCGGGTCAGGTTCACTCATCCTCGCTAACCGCTTCTGGGCGAAACGGACCGAACGGCCTGTAGGGCACTCATTGCCCTACCCTTGCGGCCGTCAGTTCTAATCCATCCGTTGGCGCCGAGCAAGCATCCTGACCAAAGACCTGCCTAGTAGACGCATTCGACGGCAATGGCCGTTGCTTCACCGCCGCCAATACAGATCGCGGCGATGCCGCGGCGCAGGTTGCGCTGGCGCAGTGCCGCCAGCAGCGTGACGACGATACGGGCACCCGATGCACCGATGGGGTGACCGAGTGCGCAGGCGCCGCCATTGACGTTGACTTTGTGCGCCGGCAATTCCAGCGCCTGCATGGCGGCCAGGGTGACCACGGCGAAGGCCTCGTTGATCTCGAACAGGTCGACCTCGTCCAACGTCCACCCGGTGCTGTCCACCAGCTTGCGGATGGCGCCGATGGGCGCGACCGGAAACAGGTGCGGGGCGTCGGCGAAGGCCGCGTGCCCGTGGATGATCGCCAGCGGTTCGAGGCCACGTGCCTGCGCCTGGCTGCGACGCATCAGCAGCAGCGCGGCGGCACCATCGGAAATGGAGCTGGAATTGGCTGCCGTTACCGTGCCGCCCTCGCGAAACGCAGGCCTGAGCGAGGCGATCTTCTCCGGATTGGCCTTGGGCGGTTGCTCGTCGTCGCTGATCAGCAGCGGCTGTTTGTTTCGCATCACCTGCACCGGCACGATCTGCGAAGCAAAGCTGCCATCGGCGATGGCCTGGCGCGCGCGGGTCAACGAAGCCAGGGCGAATTCATCCTGCGCCTGACGACCGAAACCGTGGGCCTGGGCGCAGTCTTCGGCGAAGGTGCCCATCAGTCGTCCGGGTTCGTAGGCGTCTTCCAGGCCATCGAGGAACATGTGGTCGAGTACCCGGCCATGCCCCATGCGATAGCCGTCGCGGGCGCGGTCCAGCAGATACGGCGCGTTGGACATGCTTTCCATGCCTCCGGCCACTACCACGCGGGCACTGCCCGCCAACAATGCGTCATGCCCCATGATCATGGCCTGCATGCCCGACCCGCACATCTTGTTCAAGGTGGTGCAGGTAGTAGCGTGGGACAGCCCGGCGCCCAGTGCCGCCTGCCGCGCCGGTGCCTGGCCGAGCCCGGCCGGCAGCACGCAGCCGAACAGCACCTGGTCGACGGCATTGGCATCGACACCGGCACGCTCGACGGCGGCGGCGATGGCGGCGGAGCCCAATTGCGGTGCGGTCAGGCTGCGCAAATCGCCCTGGAACCCGCCCATGGGCGTGCGTACGGCACTGACGATAACGATCGGATCTTCATGCATGGGTGTTCTCCCTCGATCTGCCCTGCCCCGGTTCACTTGGCGGCCATGCGCAGCGCGCCGTCGAGACGGATCACCTCGCCGTTGAGCATGCTGTTTTCTATAATGTGGCACACCAGTGCCGCGTATTCGTCCGGCTTGCCCAGACGCGGCGGAAACGGCACGTCGGCGCTCAGCGCGGCGCGTACGTCGTCGCTCATGCCGGCCATCATCGGCGTCTCGAAAATGCCTGGCGCGATGGTCATCACGCGAATGCCATAGCGGGCCAGCTCGCGCGCCGCCGGCAAGGTCATGCTCGCCACCGCGCCCTTGGAAGCGGCATAGGCTGCCTGGCCGACCTGCCCATCGAAGGCAGCCACCGAGGCGGTGTTGATGATCACCCCGCGTTCGCCCTCGGCGTTTGCAGTGCTCTTGGCAATGGCCTCGGCGGCCAGGCGCAGCAGGTTGAAGGTACCGATCAGGTTGATGTTGATGATGCGGCTGAAGCTCTCCAGCGAATGGGCGCCCTGCTTGCCGAGGATCTTCTCGCCGGCGACCACGCCGGCGCAATTGACCAGGCCGTGCAGTTCGCCAAAGCTGTGCAGGGCCATGTCCACGGCCGCCTGGGCGGCGTCGGCCTGGGTGATGTCGGCTACCGCGAACGCTGCCTCCAGTTCGCTCGCCTGGGCCTGCAGTGCCTCGGCGTTGAGGTCGACTAGCAGCAAACGGGCGCCAGCCCGGGCAAGCATCCTCGCGGTGGCGGCGCCCAGGCCGGAGGCGGCGCCGCTGACCATGAAAACCTTGTCTTGAATGTGCATGAAGCTGTCTCCCTGTCAGGCGCTGGGCGCCTGCTGCTTGGCGATTTCCTGGTTGCGCAGGATGAAGCGCTGCAATTTGCCACTCGGCGTTTTCGGCAGCTGCTCGACGAATTCGATGTCCCGCGGATAGGCATGGGCCGCCAGCCGTTGGCGGACGTGCAAGCGCAGGGTCTCGGCCAACTCGGGGCCGGCTTCGAAACCCGCCTGCAACACCACGAACGCCTTGATCACTTCGGTACGCTCGGCATCCGGTTTGCCGACGACGGCGGCCTCGACCACGGCAGGGTGTTCGATCAACGCGCTTTCCACGTCGAACGGCCCCACCCGATAGCCTGAAGTGGTGATGACATCGTCATTGCGGCCAACGAAACTGATGCTGCCGTCCGCATTGAGCTCTACCGTGTCACCGCTCAGGTAATACTTGCCTTTGAACGCCTTGGTCGACATGCCCAGGTAGCCGCCGAACCAGCACAGCGGCGAGCGTTCGCGATCCACGGCGAGCACGCCCGGTTGTCCGGCTTCCAGCTCCTGCAACCGAGCGTCGAGCACCACGATGCGATGGCCGGGCACGGCAAAGCCGGCAGAGCCCTCGCGAACGGGATGGTCGAGACCGTGATGGTTGCACAGGACCATGCCCAGCTCGGTCTGGCCATAGTGGTCATGGACCACCACACCCAGCTGCTCGGCGAACCAGCGGATCACCTGCGGATTGAGCGGCTCGCCGGCACTGCTGGCGATGCGCAGACGGCCGCGCACACCGGCGGCGAAACGTTCGCCGGCCGCAATCAGCATGCGGTACGCGGTGGGCGACCCGGCGAGGTTGGTGATCGCGTACTTGTCGATCACCCGGCAGGTGCTGTCCACGGTGAAGCCGCCGTCGTAGAACAGCGTGGCATGCCCCAAAGCCAGCGGACCGGCGACCGCATAGTAAAGCCCGTAGGCCCAGCCCGGATCGGCCAGGTTCCAGAAGCGATCTTCGGCGCGCAATTGCACGGCGTCGCGCAGGTAACCCTTGAAGGCCAGCAGCGCCCGCAGCGGCACTTCCAGGGGTTTGGCCGGGCCGGTGGTACCCGAGGTGCACATCAGCATGAACGGCGCGTTGCCATCGAGCAGCGTCGGCGGGCACTCGTCGCTCTGCTGCTTGAGGGCGGTCCAGAAATCCTGTTCATCCGCAGTTGGCGAAGCGCAGCCCACGGTCAACACACTGGGACGGCATTCGACCTCATCGAGCTTGGGCCGATTGTGCAGGTCGGTGACGACCCAGCGCGCCTGCGAGCACTGCAGGCGCTGTTCGATGGCCTTGGGGCCGAAGGCGGTGAACAAGGGCTGGTAGACGGCGCCGATGCGCCAGGTACCCAGGATGGCTATCAGCAATTCGACGGTGCGAGGCATCAGCCCGGCAATGCGATCCCCGGGCTTGACGCCCTGGCCGCGCAGAAAGTTGCCGAACTGCGCTGCATGGGCCTGCAGTTGTTCGAAGGTGTACTGCGTGGCAACGCCGTGCTGCGACTCGCAATACAGGGCAACCGCGTGCTGGCCGAGGTGGCGATCGCAGCATTCCACGCAAGCGTTGAGTTGATCGAGGGTGCCGTGCAGATCCTGCGCGGCGGTGTCCAGGTAATCGAAGGCCTGGGCGGTACTGGAATAATCGCGCATCACATGTCCCTGCTTGTTGTTATGGGATCTTGTTGATCTGGGCTCGTTGCGACCTCAAGGGCACCGCTCGATAGTGATCCGCGGACGGCTTCGCGACAATGTTGTCAGCGCTCAGGCTGAGTGAGCGGTTTAGCCACCAGGGGCCGGATCAGGTTTCCTGACTCTGCTGCGCCTTGGCTTGAGCGCGTGTTGCTGGATCAGCTGTTGTTCCAGGATGTCGGCGCGCGCTTGCTGCGCGGTGGCGGCCTGCAACGCCGCCTCCTGCGCCTCGCGGGCACTTCGCAGCTGGGTTTCGAGCTGCTGCAGCGCGTGTTGCCCCTGCTCGGCGGCCAGCGCCGACCGTGCTTCCCTGGCGGCTGCTTGAAGTTGCGCGTCACCGAGCGCGCTGCGGGTTTCCTCCAGACGCTTTTGCAAGGCTTCGAGCTGTTTCTGTTGCTCGCGAGCTTCGAGCTGGCGCGCTTTCAGGTCTTCACGGGCGCGGTCGACCTCACGGTGCGAGCGCTCCTCGACGCCGCGCACGTAGGCCTCCTGGGCCAGGCGATTGTGCTCGGCCTGCTGCCGCTGATCGCGCAAGGCCTGTTGCAAGGCCGCAACATCGGCTTGCAGCTCGCTTCGCGCGCCTTGCAGTTCGACACGCTGCTGCTGCAAGTCTTCGATCTGCACCTGACGCTGCGCCAACAGCTTGTCCAGGTCGGCCAGCCGGGTTGCGGCGTTTTCCCGGGCCGTTTCAGCCTCGCTCACCTGCCGCCGGGCCAGTGCGATATCGCGGCGGGCCTGTTCTTCCACTTCTGCAACCCGCTCGTATTCGGCCGCCAATACTTCGCGCTGGGCCGCGACCGAGTGTTCGACCACCCCTTGGGCGAGCACGCTTGCCTGTTGCCAGACGGCCACGAATGCCTGCGCCACCTCGGCAGGCAGCCCCGGCAGGCGGGTCTCGCCCCGCAGCCGTTGCGCCAGTTGCTCCCACCACTGATCGAGCAAAGCGCCTACTCGCGCCGGGCTACCGCGGCCCAGCTCGAGGCGCACGCGCTCTACGGTCGGCCGCTCGCCGCGGGCCAGCACGGCGTCCGCTGCGGCAAATACGTCAGTTTCCGGTACGCCCACTGCCATGCCACACACTCCACTGGATTAGGTATGATAATAAAAGATTATCCGACTCTAAATAACGATCTCCTAAGATATAATACGTTGAACGTAATGAAAAATACATTTGATGTTGCGCTGATCGAAACCCAGCCGCTGGATCTGCACGTTCTGGCAGAAAACACGGCACACGCCGCTCAAGCGTTCATCGCAGCAGGAACCGCTGCCAACACGGTCCGCAGCTATCGCAGCGCACTGGGTTATTGGTCGGCGTGGCTAAAGTTGCGCTATGGACAAGTGTTGGGAGATGCGCCGCTGCCTGCGGCCGTGGCGATTCAGTTCGTCCTCGATCATCTGGCGCGACCCGTCGAGGACGGCAGCTGGAGTCACCTGCTGCCGGTGGCCATCGACCAGGCACTGGTCGATGGGCGGGCCAAGTCCCGCCTGGGCCCGCTGGCCTACAGCACCGTTCAGCATCGGCTGGCGGTGCTGGGCAAGTGGCACCGGGTCAAGGGCTGGGACAGCCCGACCGATACGCCTGCGCTGAAAACGCTGCTGCGCAGCGCGCAGAAGGCCCAGGTACGCCAGGGCGTGACCGTGCGCAAGAAAACCGCCATGGCCCTGGAGCCCCTGCAGGCCATGCTGGCCACCTGCACGGACGGCGTGCGCGGCATACGTGACCGCGCCCTGCTCCTGCTGGCCTGGAGTGGCGGCGGCAGACGCCGCTCCGAAGTGGTCGCGCTGCAGGTGGGCGACGTGCGTCGGCTGGATGTAGACAGCTGGGTCTATAGCCTGGGTGCTACCAAGACCGATACAGCCGGCGCACGGCGCGAGAAACCCTTGCGCGGCCCTGCCGCCCATGCGCTGGCCGCGTGGTTGGCCGCCGCGCCGGCGACTACAGGTCCGCTGTTCCGACGTCTGTACCGTGGCGAAAAGGTGGCCAGCCAGGGGCTTGGCGGCGACCAAGTGGCCCGCATCGTCAAGCGGCGGGCCCAACTCGCAGGCCTGGAGGGGGATTGGGCCGCACACAGCTTGCGCTCGGGCTTCGTCACCGAGGCCGGTCGCCAAGGCGTGCCACTGGGGGACGTGATGGCGATGACCGAGCACCGCAGCGTGGCGACGGTGATGGGTTACTTCCAGGCCGGCTCGCTGCTGGTGAGCAAGGCGGCGGACCTGATCAAGGGCGACGACTAGCTCCAGACCAAGACAAGGATGTCGCAACCGGATGTTGAAACTTCTGCGGAAACATCGGCTCCGGCGCCGGTCAATAGCATGTCAACGCTGACATTTTGGCTGAACCAGAGCCTTATTCGACCATCAAGGATAATTATCATGACCACTTCCAAGCTGTTGCCCCGCCTCGCTCTTGCTGCCCTGTGCGCGCTGAGTGTGCCTGCCTTCGCAGCCCAGACCGACACCAAGGAAGAAAGCGTGACCCTGGATCGTCCGGGCAATGGCATGCACGAAATCAAGGAAGGCGACAAGGTGCCGGATTCCTACAAGCGCAAGGAACTGGCGATCGACCCGGCCAAGCACGGCCTGGTGCAGCCTGAAGAGAATGAACAATGGGTCGAGATCAAGGACAAGTACGTACGCGTGAACATTCCGAACGGCACCATCGTGGAAATGATCGACAAGTCTTCGGTCAAGAAGTGAGATTTGCGCTTTAGTCCGGTGTTTCAGGGTTTCTGGGCTGGTAATGACGCTTTGTTTCTTCGCGGCCGGTGACTGCTCCTACAGGTAGGAGCGGTCACCGGCCGCGAACCAGGCGCCGCGGTCTGCCAGGCGCTACGCGCTAGGTGCGTCTGGCGTAGAGCAAGGGCAACACCGTGGTCGACTTGATGCGCTCCATGGCAAAGGTCGAGCTGATGTCGGTGATCCCCTCTACCTGGATCAGTCGCTTGTACACAGCGTCGTACCCGGCGATATCAGGCACCACGATGCGCAGCATGTAGTCCGTATCCCCTGCCATTCGATAGCATTCCACGACCTCGGGCAGTTCGCCGATAACGGTGTGGAAGTCAGCCAGCCACTGGGCATTATGTCGCTGCGTGCGCAGCTCGGCGAACACCGTCACGGCCACATTCAACGCACTGGCATCGAGCAGTGCGACCCGCTGGGTGATCACGCCCTGCTGTTCCATCTTCTGTATGCGGCGCCAGCAGGCGGTACCACCCAGACCAATCTGCTCGGCAATGTCTGCCAGCGGGCGGGTGCAATCGGCCTGGAGTATCTCGAGGATTGCCATGTCGAACTTGTCCACGGTGGGTCAGGCCTGCTTGAGTGATTGATAGGGGTGAGCATGGATGCAATGTTATTCTCTTTTATGACCACTCCAGGCAAATTCTTTGCTCTAAAGCAGGTTGGGCTAGCCTAGAAGTCAATTTTTTTCCCTCCATGCATGGCTAACATAGGCAGCACTGAATCAGACCTGGTCGACACGCCATGCCCACCCTCCCCGTATACCTGGATTACGCCGCCACCACGCCCATCGACGATCACGTGGTCAAAGCCATGCTCGCCTGCATGGGGCGCGATGCGCTGTTCGGCAACCCTGCATCGAGTGCCCACGCCTACGGCCAGCAGGCACGCCAAGCCGTCGAATTGGCCAGGCGGCAAGTGGCGGAACTGCTCAATGCTCCCGCCGAAGACATCGTCTGGACTTCAGGCGCGACCGAGTCGAACAACCTGGCGATCAAGGGCTGCACCCGTCCGGGTGACCATATCGTCACCAGCGTGCTGGAGCACAAGGCCGTCATCGACACCGTGCGCGAGCAACACGCCGCTGGCTGCGAAGTCACCTGGCTCACTCCGGACGCCAACGGCCTCATCCAACCGGAGGCCGTTGCTCGAGCGCTGCGAGCCAATACCCGGGTGGTGTCGCTGATGTGGGTCAACAACGAACTGGGCACCCTGACCGATATCGCCCGAGTCGCGCAGCTGGTGAAGGACCACGGCGCACTGCTCCATGTGGACGCCGCCCAGGCGGCCGGCAAGGTCGACATCGATTTGTCCGGCATGGCCATCGACTTGCTGTCCCTGTCGGCGCACAAGCTTTACGGCCCCAAGGGCATCGGCGCCCTGTACGTCGGACCGCGAGCGCGACCTTCGTTGCGCGCCCAGATGCATGGCGGTGGCCATGAGCAGGGCCTGCGCTCGGGCACCTTGCCCACCCACCAGATCGTTGGCATGGGTGCGGCATTTGCCCAGGCCTCGGCGCAGATGCACGCCGATAACGCGCACATCGCGCAACTGGCCCAGGGCTTGCGCGAAGGGTTGCTGGCGTTGACCGGTGTAACGCTCCATGGCTGCGCGGAGCAGCGGATTCCCCATACCTTGAACGTCTGCATCGCCAGCCCGTCTTTTTCAATGCAGGCCGTTGCTGGCCGTATCGCGGTGTCGTCGACCTCCGCCTGCAATTCGGCAAGTGCCACGGCATCCCACGTGTTGCTGGCACTGGGCTTGAGCCAGGCTCAGGCTGTGAACAGCTTGCGAGTGAGTCTGGGCCGCTACAGCACCCAGGAGGATGTCGACCAGGCCATTGCCGTGATCGCCGCCGCCCTGCAGGCCCCCGCGCCATTCTGGTGAAATCGAAGGCCTGGTAACCGCGTCGTTCTTTTCGCGGCCACAGACCGCTCTTACGGCATGAGTGTCCCGTAGGAGCGGTCCGCGGCCGCGAAAAGGGCGCCGCGCAGTGACTAACGTCCCACGATGAAGGGTTCGTAGCCATAACCCGCCCTGGGAGCATCAGAAAATCTCCAAACTACCGTTCGTCGGCTTCAGGGCACCGACGATGGCAATCCGATGCCCAAATCTTCGTACCGATTCCTATAACGGAGAAATACCATGGTCACTCGCACGATCACTCGCTTTGCCCTTGTTGGCCTGCTGTCTGCCACCAGTATGTATGCGTTGGCCGGTTCGGTGCCTCCAGGCAAGGAACCCACCCCTTCGACTCCAAGCACCAGCACCGACACCCGCACTGGCAACCAGATGGGCAACGGTCGCGCAAACGATGCGAACAGCAGCAGCGGCAGCACTACGTCGGGTACCCCGAACGGCCAGGGCACATTCAGCAACGGCACCGGCAACAGCAGCGGCGCCAACAGTGGCTCGATGGGTTCGGGTTCCGGTAACGGCGCAAGCTCGGGCAAAGGTGCAGGCAGCGGCGCAGGCGGTAGCAGCGGTAACTGATTCTGAGGCAGACGGGCACCAGGTGCCCCTGCCGACAGCGTTACCGAAATCGAAGGCGGGTGGGTGTCAGAAGGTGCGTACAACCGCATCAGGACATGCCACCCGTTTTCACATCCCTCACATACAGCGTCTTTTTCGGTATTCTTCCGGTCCCATCGCCCCAGCGCGGCGCCTTGCCCGCACGGCTCGATCCCATCTGACCAGGAAGCCTCATGTCCCAGATCATCCTCATACTCAACGGCCCCAATCTCAACATGCTGGGTTTGCGCGAACCTGCGGTCTACGGCCATGAAACCCTGGCCGATGTCGAAGCCATGGCCGTGCAGAGCGGACAGGAACTGGGCTTTGCGGTCGAATGCCGCCAGACCAATCATGAAGGACAGATGATCGACTGGATCCATCAGGCCCGCCAGCGCGTTGCCGGCATCGTCATCAACCCGGGTGCCTGGACCCATACCTCGATCGCCATTCATGACGCCCTGATTGCCTGCGAAGTGCCAGTGCTGGAAGTGCATATTTCCAACGTTCATCGGCGCGAGGAATTTCGCCATCAATCATTCGTATCGAAGGTAGCGGTGGGCGTCATTGCCGGCTTCGGTACCCACGGCTACAAGCTGGCCATCGCCCACTTCGGCAAACTGCTCGGCGGCAAGACGGCCATCTGATCCGGTTTTTTTACCGCTTTCTGAATCTGTTTTTACTTGCCTTCAACGCTCATAGTCACCTGAACGAAATTTCATTTTCTGGAGGTGTGTCATGGACGGTGTGATCATGTTGACCATCATAACCGCGACCCTGGGTTCGTTCGGTTACGTCATGTACCTGATCCATAAAGAGAGCAAGGAAAACAAATAGGCCGCCGAGTCTGACTGGGCGGCCTGGTCACACTCGCTCGCGAGCGTCTACTTGATGAAGTTGTCGACCAGCATGTGCGCCACATCGTCGGCGCGACCGCTGAGCATGGCCTTGGCCGAATACAGGGCCATATTGGACACCTGCGAGAACTCGATCTTCGGTGGCATCACCAGTTCTTCGGGATTGACCTTTACATCCAGCAGCGCCGGGCCAGGATGGTTCAGGAAGCGCTGCACCGCCGCTTCGAGGCTGGCGCCATCGGACACCTGCTCACCGTAGAAGCCCATGACTTCAGCCAACTTGGCGAAGTCAGGGTTGTGCAGGTCGGTGAAGTTATCCAACAAGCCTTCAACCTTCTGTTCGATCTGGACGAAGTTCAATGAACTGTTGTTGAACACCACCACCTTGATCGGCAGCTTTTCCTGAACGGCTGTGAGCAGATCACCCAGCAGCATGGCCAAGCCACCGTCGCCCGACAGCGAAATGACCTGGCGTTGCGGGTAGGCTTTCTGCAGGCCCAGTGCCTGGGGCATGGCATTGGCCATGGTGCCGTGGCGCAGGCTGGTGAGCGTACGGCGCTGACCGTTGGTGTTGATGTGACGCAGCACCCAGACCATGGGTGAGCCACCGTCGGCGGTGAACAGCGCGTCTTCGCTGGCGTGTTTGTCCAACAGGTGGGTCAGGTACTGCGGGTGAATCAGATGCCCGTCGGTATGGCGCTGGTCATGGGCCAGGGTCTTCAAGGTTTTCTGCCGCACCTTCAGGCAGTCTTCCAGGAAGCTGTGTTCGCTACGCTCGGCCAGCAGTGGCAACAACGCCTGCAAGGTCGGCAGGACGTCGCCCACCACCCCCAGTTCGATCGGGTGGCGACGACCCAAGTGAGCGCCTTTGCGGTCGACCTGAACGATCCGGGCATTCTGCGGGTAGAACTGGCCCCAGGCGAAGTCGGCGCCCAGCAGCAGCAAGGTGTCGCACTCCATCATCGCGTGGTAGCCGGATTCGACCCCGAACACGCCGGTCATGCCCATGTTGTATGGGTTGTCGTATTCGACGAAGTCCTTGGCCCGTGAGGTGTGGGCAATGGGCGCCTTGAGTCGGTGAGCCAGCTCGATCAGCTCGTCGTGGGCACCTTCACAGCCGACCCCGGCGTAGATCGCGATCTTCTTGCCTTCGGCAAGAATGGCGGCGATCTCGGCCAGTTCGTCGGGGCTGGGTTGCAGTACCGGACGAGGCTGGTGAACGCTGAACGGGCGGTCATTCTTGACCTCGGCAGCACTGATGTCCGATGGCAGGATGATCACCGCCACTCCCCCTTCGTTCAAGGCGGTTTGCGCGGCCAGGGTGGTCACTCGGCGCGCCTGCTCCGGCGTGTACACCTGTTCGCAGAACACCGTGCAACTGCCGTAGATGGCTTTGAAGTCCACTTCCTGGGGAAAGTCCATGCCCAGCTCGCTGGTCACGATCTGGCTGGCAATCAGCACCATGGGCGCCTTGTTGCGCTGGGCTTCGAAGATACCGTTGATGAAATGCAGGCCACCGGGGCCGCAGGAACCGGCGCAGGCCGTCAGTCGACCGCTGATGAACGACTCGGCGCCCGCGGCGAATGCCGCAGCTTCTTCATGGCGCACGTGGACCCATTCGATCTCGCTGCGCTTGATCGCATCGGTGACGTGGTTGAGCGTGTCGCCGACGATGCCGTAGCAGTTGCGAACCCCGGCCTGCTGCAGGGTCTGGATCACGATGTCGGCTACTTTCTTGCTGGCCATGAAGGCCTCCTGGTCAGAGAGTCATGCTGCTTAGGCTTGAGCTCGCGCAGGGAGTTCAGCCCGGCTGGTGCCGCCGAGCTGCAACCACATGACCGGTCGACGACGTTGCCCGGCGCGCAGGATCATGCTTTATTGGCGGCCTTTTTCAGTGTTCAAGGCCATTGCCATGTCTGCTCGCAAGTTGCTCAGCGCCGCCCTGCTCGTTCTCGTATCGCCCCTGGCCATGGCACACGCCCATCTGACCCACCCTGTGCCCGCCGCGGATACCACCGTCGTTGCCCCGGCGCAATTGAGCCTGGGTTTTTCCGAAGCCATTGAACTGGGTTTCAGCCAGGTGAGCGTGACTGCGGCGGACGGCGACGCGGTAGCCTTGCAGCCCTTGGCCAGTGCTGCGGGAGATGCCAAGACCCTTGTGATCAAACCTGCCGCGCCCCTGGCAGCGGGTCAGTACACGGTGCACTGGCAGGTCGTGTCGGTTGATACCCACAAAAGTGCGGGTGAATACCGCTTCACCGTGAGTCCGTGACCATGAGTGTATTGATCGCTCTGCGTTTCCTGCATTTCACCAGCCTGATGCTGGTGTTCGGTGCGTGCATGTTTCGCCCGTTGCTGCTCGTGCACCCCAGCCAGGTGGGTCGGTTGCGTAACCTGATCGATCCGTTGGTGTGCCTTCTGGCTGCACTGGCCCTGATCAGCGGCGTGGCCTGGCTGTTCGCCGTGGCTTATGAGCTGGGCGGCTCGCTGGACATGGCGCTGGTTCGACGGGTGCTGGCGGAAACCTTCTTCGGCAAGGTCTGGACGCTGCATCTGTTTGCCTGCGTGGCGGTCCTGGTGTGTCTGCGCCTTCCCCATCCGAAACTGCAAGTAGTGGCCAGGCCCTTGAGTGCACTGGCGCTGGCAACGCTCGCGCCGGTAGGCCACGCAGCCATGCTCGAAGGCGCCGCTGGCACCTGGCTGGTGATCAATCAGTTGATCCACCTGCTGTGCGTCGGTGCCTGGCTGGGCGGTCTGATGTTGCTGATGTTCGTACTGGCTCGACCCGGCGACCAAGACTTGCGCATGGTGCTCGGTCGCTTCAGTGGCGTGGGTTGTGTGCTGGTGGCCGGGATGCTGATAACCGGACTCATCAACACCCGGGCGCTGACCGGGACGTTCCTCCCGCTGCCTGGCCAATCCGGGTTCGCCACAGTACTGGCGATCAAGCTGGCGCTGGTGTTGGCCATGCTCGGCCTGGCCCTGTGGCACCGGCGTCAATTGGCCCGGGGCCCGCTGGACATCCATGGGTTCAAGCGTACCGTTACACTCGAATGGGCATGCGGGCTGGGCGCCGTGGCTGCAGTGGCTTTGCTCGGCACCCTGGCGCCTACGCCGCTGACTTGAGCCATCCTTGGCGCAGACAAAAAAAGGGTCGTGCTCCCCTGCAAGAGCACGACCCTCAAGATCTTTCCGGCTTCAAACTTGACAAGACACCACGGTATAAGACGTGAATGCGTGATCAGTATGCGAGGCGTTTGTTACAGTTTGGCGATGGACACTTCAGTCGATTTCACGAAAGCGATGACTTCGCTGCCGATCTGCAATTCCAGCTCGTGCACCGAGCGGGTGGTGATCACCGAGGTGACGATACCGGCCGGGGTCTGCACGTCGATTTCCGAGACGACCGGCCCTTCGATGATTTCCTTGACGGTGCCCTTGAACTGGTTGCGTACGTTGATCGCTTTGATGGTCATGCAGTCATCCTCGTTAGACATTCGGTCGCACCGCAGTGCGTGAGGTAGAGATTGCACCTACAACCGGATATTTAAAAAGAATGAATAATGCTTTTTATATGCCTTCAAAGAATATGCAGCATCAACCTGGCCCGCCTCGCTATTCGGGCTCGGCAAATCGCAGTGCCTGGCGTATGCCCATGACCTCGGCCTCCAGTTGCGGATAACCCACGGCAGAACCTGCATAGCTGAACCCGTAGGCCATGCCGGGCTGTACCGCTGCGACCAGGGTCTGGGTAATGGCGAGTGTTCCGTTGCGGGTGACCTTGCAGGTGGTCTGCGCAGCTGGCAGGTTGCCCAGCCGGGTCGCTTTGACCTTGGTGCACACGCTCTGGTAGCCGGAGCGGGAAAAGTTGATCTGGATGGCCTTGCGCATCTCCAGCAACACCGCTTCCAGGTTGACCGCATGGTCCTGGGCCAGCGCGCCACGGGTCATCTCGACGATCATCAACGGATCGCCATTGGCATCGGTCTTGGTGGCACGCTGGCGGCTGCCGCTGGGCTGGCCCTGCGCATCGGCCGAGTCGGGCAGGATCTGCACGTCCCAGTCGGCGGGCCAGACGATCACGCTGTCGTCGGCCCACACCGGTGTGCCGATCAGCCAGCACAGCAGCAGGCAGTGGGCGTGGCGCAGGTAGGGCATGGGGCTTGCTCCAAGGCAAAAGGGCCGTCAGTCTCGCAGACCCATGGCCGCAGCACTACGGTAATATCCGCTGTGATCAGCGGCAATCCAGGGAGCAGGCAGCAATGACGCAACGGGTTTTCAGCGGTGCCGGGCAAAGCAAGAACCTGCTGTACCTTGCCTCGGCCAACGGACGCCTGCGCAACACCGACCAGGCAAGCCTGCGCGTGGGGTTCGTGCTGCTGGAGCATTTTTCCCTGGCCGCCTTCACTGCCAGCCTGGATACCTTGGTCACTGCCAATCTGATCAGCCCGGCGGCCTACGCCATTCGCTCCTATGGCCTGGCGCCCGGCCAGGTGATCAGTGATCTGGGCATACTGCTGCAGCCGGATGCGCCACTGATGCCAGGCATGCACGACGAAGTGGACCTGTTGATCATCTGTGGCGGCTTTCGCACACCGCTGCGGCCTTCCCTGCTGCTCAGTCGAATACTGGCGGACTGCGCCCGTCGCGGCATTGCCCTGGGCGGGCTGTGGAACGGCGCCTGGTTTCTCGGCCAGGCAGGCCTGCTCGATGGCTATCGCTGCGCGGTGCATCCGGAGAACCGCGCTTCGCTGGCAGAACTCAGCCCGCAGATCACCGTCACCCCCGCCAGCCAGGTCATCGACCGCGACCGCGCCACCGCCGCCAGCCCCAACGGCGGCTTCGGCATGATGATGGAAATGATCCGCCAGCAGCGCGGCGAGACCCTGGCCAATGGGGTGGAACACATTCTTGCCTTCGAAGGGCTGCGCTTCAAGCGCACCGGTGGCCAGGCGACCGGCAAGCTCAGCCAGCCGCTGCGCAACATCATCGACCTGATGGAGAGCAATCTGGAGGAACCGCTGTCGCTGGACCAACTGGCCGAGTTCGTCGGCCGCTCGCGGCGCCAGATCGACCGGCTGTTCCAGGACCAGCTTGGCACTTCGCCGCACCGTTATTATATGGAACTGCGGGTCACCGAAGCGCGCCGTCTGTTGCAGCATTCGACGCTGTCGATCATGGACGTGGCGATTGCCTGCGGCTTTGTCTCGGTGAGCCATTTCAGCAAGTGCTACAGCGGCTATTTTGGCCACTCGCCCTCGCGTGAAACCCGCTTGGCAGACTGATCGGCTGCGGATGACGGGGAACCGTGTCGAGCTTTGCCGGTCGACTCCAGTTCATGCCTCAAGCGAGCACCCGCGCCATGGAATACGCCCTTCCCGATTCCTTGCTGGCCCGCGTGCCGATGCCCTGGCTCAGTACGCTGATCGCCGCCGCGCTGGCCGTATGCGTCATTCTGCTGATCCGCTGGGTCGGCCTGATCATCCTGCGACGCGTCTCCAAGTCCTTCGTACTGGCGCAGCAACTGGTCGCCCGTGCCGAGCAGCCGACCCTGTGGCTGATGCCGTTGATGGCCCTGCAGGCGGTGTGGACCTCGGCGCCCGACGACCTGCTGATGATCAATACCGTGCGCCACCTCAACGGCATGCTGGTCACCGCCTGCCTGACCTGGCTCGGCCTGCGCTGTGTCAAGGCCGTGGCTACCACCATGACCCTCAAGCACCCGCTGGACATCGAGGACAACCTTGCCGCCCGGCGCATCCAGACCCAGGTACGGGTGCTGGTGCAGTGCCTCAACGTACTGGTGCTGATTTTCGGCATCGCCCTGATCCTGATGACGTTCCCAGCGGTACGCCAGATCGGCACCAGCCTGCTGGCGTCCGCAGGCCTTGCGGGACTGGCTGCCGGCTTCGCTGCCAAACCGGTGCTGGGCAACCTGATCGCCGGCCTGCAGATCGCCATTTCGCAGCCGATCCGCATCGACGACGTGGTCATCGTCGAGGGCGAATGGGGGCGTATCGAAGAGATCACCGGCACCTACGTGGTGGTGAAGATCTGGGACGAGCGGCGCATGGTCGTGCCTCTGCAGTACTTCATCGAGAAGCCGTTCCAGAACTGGACCCGCAGTACCTCCAGCATCATCGGCTCGGTGTTTCTCTGGGTCGACTACTCGGTGCCGCTGGAGGCGTTGCGCGCCGAAACCAAACGCCTGTGCGAGGAAATTCCGCACCTGTGGGACGGCCGTGTGGTGGTCCTGCAGGTCACCGATACCAGCGACAAGGCGATGCAGTTGCGTATCCTGCTCAGCTCGCTGGATTCTTCGCGCAACTGGGATGCGCGCTGCCATGTGCGCGAGCGGCTGATCACTTTCGTCAACAACCGCTACCCCGAGTGCCTGCCGCAGCTGCGCGCCGAAATGTCGACCCGCACGCCGCATCCGGCCAACGAAGACGGGCCGGCAGACGTCGCCCGCCAGCCGCCGGTTTGATTCTCAGCGCCGCGGCGCGCCCTTGGCGGCCGCCTTCTCGTCCTGGCGATCGGATTCGAACAGTCGGGCCAGCTCGGCGCGCGCTTCCTGGGCGGTCTGCATGACCTTGGCTTCATCGTCGTAGATCGCATGCTGGGCCTGCAGCACCTGTTCGTCATGGCGCTTGAAGCGGCTGATCCGCGCATCGGCCTGGGATTGGCTCAAGCCCAGGCCGACCAGCGTTCGGCGGGTGATTTCCAGGCTCGAGTAGTAGGTTTCGCGAACCGCCTGGGCGCCATGGTCGACCAGCCGGTGCACGTGCTGGCGATTGCGCGCGCGGGCGATGATCTTCACGTGCGGGTACAGGCGGTTGACCAGTTCGGCGGTCTTGATGTTGATTTCCGGATCGTCGGTGGCGATGACGAAATACTCGGCCTGCTCGACCTTGGCCGCGCGCAGGATCTCCGGCCGCAGCGGGTCGCCATAGAACACCGGCAGGTGGCCGAAGCTGCGCGAGAACTCGATGGACTCCACCGAGGTGTCCAAGGCTACGAAGCTGATCTTCTGCGCCCGTAGGATCCGCGCAACGATCTGCCCCATCCGGCCCATGCCGGCAATCACCACGCGCGGCGCGTCGCTTTCAATCTCGCGGTAGGCGTCCGGCACTTCCACCGGCGGGGTCTTGACCCGCAGCAGGCGTGCGCACAGCAGCAACAGCAATGGCGTGAGCGCCATCGACAAAGTGATGGTCAGCAGCAAGGTGTCGTACAGGCGCGCGTCGAACAGGCCCTGCTCGCGGCCTATCTTGAACACCACGAAGGCGAACTCGCCGCCGGCGGCCAGCACGATACCCAGGCGTACGGCGCTGAGCCGGCCCAAGCCGCCGGCCAGACGCCCGATCAACACCAGCAATGGCAGCTTGATGCCGATCAACAGCAGCGTCAGCCCCAGCACCAGTGCCGGGCTTTCGAGCAGCAGGCCCAGATTGGCGCCCATGCCGACACTGATGAAGAACAGCCCCAGCAGCAGCCCCTTGAACGGCTCGATCTGCGACTCCAACTCGTGCCGGTATTCCGAATCGGCCAGCAGCAAGCCAGCGAGAAAGGCGCCCAGGGCCATGGAGACACCGGCCAGTTCCATCAGCCAGGCGGTGCCGATCACCACCAGCAAGGCCGTGGCGGTGGACACCTCCTGCAGGCCAGTGCGGGCGACGACGCGAAACACCGGACGCAACAGGTAGCGCCCACCGACCACCACCACGGCGATGCTGCCCAGCACCCGCAGGCCGTGATCCAGGGTACTGCCCTCGCCTGCATCGCTGCCACTGCCGGCCAGCAACGGCACCATGGCGATCAGTGGAATCGCGGCAATGTCCTGGAACAGCAGGATGGCAAAGGCCAGGCGACCGTGGGGAGCGTTCAGCTCCTTGCGTTCGGCCAGGCTTTGCAGGCCGAATGCAGTGGACGACAAGGCCAGGCCCAGACCCAGCACCACGGCACTGTTCAACGGTTGGCCGAAGCCGAGCAATGCCACCGCGCCGATCACCACTGCGGTCAACAGCACCTGTGCCAGGCCAACCCCGAACACCGCCTTGCGCATGACCCACAGACGCTTGGGCGACAGCTCCAGGCCAATGATGAACAGCAGCAGGACCACGCCCAGTTCCGAGATGTGGCTGACGCTCTGTGGGTCGCCGACCCAGCCCAGCACTTGCGGGCCGATGACCACCCCGGCGAACAGATAGCCCAGCACCGCGCCCAATTGCAGGCGTTTGGCCAACGGCACGGCAATCACCGCGGCCAGCAGGAACACCACGGCGGCTTGTAGCATGTTGCCTTCTTCGGGCATGGGGAACTCCTTGTCGGATGGGAAAGCGCGGACCGCGGCAGCATTCTACAGGCGCTGGCGTTCGCTGGCATGGGCGCGGATTGACGGCCCCGCGTCGACATGATTTGCTAGGCGCTTCGTTTTGGGTGCCCTTCACAGGGTGAAACGGGAAACCGGTGAGTGCCAGCTTCGATTGGATGCTGGCGCAAGTCCGGTGCTGCCCCCGCAACGGTAAGCGAGAGAAGTGTCAGATCCACTGCGCCTGTCATGGGTGTGGGAAGGCGACGCTTTCAAGGCTGGCTCATACCGCCCCTCGCAAGCCCGGAGACCGGCCCAGACTGTCTGTGATCGACAAACCCGCGGTGGGCGGGCGCTGTTGCGAGCATGGCGCGCCTGCGCCAGGCTTTCTGCGTGCGCGTGCCCGATTGTCGGAACCACATACCGTGGAGCCGCCACCGTCGGGACCACCAGAGGGAACGCCATGTCCAGCACCGTCTCAACCAGCCCTGAACACGCCCAAACGCATACCGCCACCCTCGCCCAGCGCATTGCGCTGGCGACTGGTACGTTCCTGCTGGGCTGCTGCCTGGTCGGCTTCGCCGGTTTCTCGCATATCGAAGCCGTGCACAACGCCGCTCACGACACCCGGCACAGCGCCGCCTTTCCGTGCCATTGAGGAATACCGAGATGATCAGGCACATCGTACGTACCGCCGGGTTCAGCGGGCTGCTGGCCGCTTTGTTGTTGACGCTTCTGCAAGCCCTCTGGGTCGCCCCGCTGATCCTTGAGGGTGAAACCTATGAAACACCTGCCGCGCAGCATGAGCATGCCGATGCCGCAGGCGCCGAGCACGAGCACGAGCACGCCGAGGCCTGGGAACCCGAAAACGGCTGGCAGCGCGTGCTGTCCACGGCCGGGGGCAATCTGGTAGTGGCCGTCGGCTTCGCCCTGATGCTGGTCGCGCTCTATACGCTGCGGGCACCCGGTCGCAATGCCCAGGGACTGTTGTGGGGGTTGGGTGGATTCGCGGTGTTCTGCCTGGCGCCGAACCTGGGCCTGCCGCCGGAACTGCCCGGCACGCAGGCGGCAGACCTGGCATCGCGGCAAACCTGGTGGATCGGCACAGCCGCGTCGACAGCTGCGGGCCTGGCGTTGTTGGTGTTCGGCCGCGGCATGCTGCTCAAGGCGCTGGGCCTGGCCATCGTGCTGGTACCGCACCTCATTGGCGCGCCCCAACCCGAACAGCATGCGAGCCTGGCGCCCGAAGCGCTGGAACAGCAGTTCGTGATTGCTTCACTGGTAACCAATGCGGTGTTCTGGCTGGCCCTGGGCCTGATCAGTACCTGGTTGTTTCGCCGAGCCCGTGGCTGAATCCGATGACGGCGCTGTGGGTAGGGTTCGGTTGTCGCCGGGGTTGCAGCGCGCAGGCGCTATACGAACTGCTGCAACAGACCCTGCTCGAACACCGGCTTGACTGGGCGGATGTGCAGGGCCTGGCCAGCATCGACCTCAAGGCACACGAGCCAGGGCTGCTCCTGCTGGCCGAGCGTCTTGCCCTGCCCTTCGCCACCTACAGCGCGCAGGCGCTGGCGCCCTTTGAGGATCGACTCAGCCATCGTTCCGCGCGCTCATTCGCAGCGACTGGTTGCCAGGGTGTTGCTGAAAGCGCCGCCCTGGCCATGGCCGAGCACTGCACGGCGTCTGCGGCGATGCTGCGTGTCAAACGGCGGCACACGGCGGTGGCTACCCTGGCCATCGCCAGCAGTGTGGGTCAGACCAGCTGCGCTGTGCGTTCAACTTGAATATCATTCACCCCTCCGCCTGTCAGGAATCCCCATGACCGTTTATTTCATCGGCGCCGGACCGGGCGATCCGGAGCTGATCACCGTCAAGGGCCAGCGCCTGATCCGGCGTTGCCCGGTGATCATCTATGCCGGCTCGCTGGTGCCCGACGCGGTGCTCGAAGGGCACACCGCGCACCAGGTGCACAACAGCGCCGAGCTGCACCTGCAACAGATCATCGAGCTGATGCGCCAAGCCCATGACCGGGGCGAAGACGTGGCGCGGGTGCACAGCGGCGATCCCGGCCTGTATGGCGCGATCGGTGAGCAGATTCGCTGCCTGCGTGAGCACGGTATCGACTACCAGATCATTCCGGGGGTGACCGCGACGGCCGCCTGTGCAGCGCTGTTGGGGGTGGAGCTGACCCTGCCCGATGTGGCGCAGACGGTGATTCTCACCCGCTATGGCGACAAGTCGCCGATGCCGCCGGGTGAAAGCTTGGGCAGCCTGGCCCGGCACGGCGCGACGTTGGCCATTCACCTGGGAGTGAAGAATCTGGATCGAATCGTCGCCGAACTGCTGCCCAGCTATGGCGCGGATTGCCCGGTTGCCGTGATTCACAAGGCCAGCTGGCCGGATCAGGACTTCGTGCTGGGCACCTTGGGGGATATCCAGCTCAAGGTCGCAGCCAAGGACTTCCGGCGTAGTGCGCTGATTCTCGTGGGGCACGTGCTGCACACGGACAGTTTCGCCGACTCGGCGCTGTACCGTGCGGGCCATGCCCACCTGTACCGTTCTTGAACGACATGGACTGCATGGCTGATTCCACCAAAGTGATCGCTTGCCTGATCTATCCCGGGGTGATGAGCCTGGATGTGACCGGCCCGATGCAGGTGTTCGCCTCGGCCAACGTCGAGCTGGCCCGCCAGGGCCTGGCGCCAATCTACCAATTGCAGCTGTTGGGGGAGGCAGCGGGCGCCGTGGCGACCTCCGCCGGGTTGAAACTGCATGCCGACGCCAGCTGGCTGTCGGTGGACTGCAGCACCCTGGACACGGTGCTGCTGCCCGGCGGCAGTAGCGATGCCGAACAATGCGCGAACGTCGCCCTGCTCGCCTGGTTGCGCAGCGCCGCGCCCGTGGTCCGACGCTTGGGTTCGGTGTGCTCGGGAGCGCTGATGCTCGCCAGCGCGGGCTTGCTGGACGGCTTGATCGCCACCACTCACTGGGACGATGTCGAGGCCTTGCAGGCCTTTGCCAATGTGCAGGTGCAAGGCGATCGGCTGCACACCTACGATCCCTCGGACAAGGACGGGCACAGCCACATTTTCACCTCGGCAGGCGTCACCGCCGGGATCGACCTGGCGCTGGCGTTGATCGAGGCCGACCTGGGCCGCCCCCTGGCCCTCGCCGTCGCTCGCCGCCTGGTGCTGTTTCTCAAGCGTTCGGGTGGACAGACGCAATTCAGTCCACACCTGGCGCGCTGCAACGGAACGACGTCGAGGCTGACCGAGTTGCTGGAATGGATCGCACTGAACCTGAGCGCCGATCTGTCCCTGGAAGCGCTGGCACACAAGGCCAACATGACGCCGCGGACGTTGTACCGGGTTTTCTTCGCCGAACTGAATATCACGCCGGCGCGGCATATCGAGCGCGTCCGCCTGGAAGCGGCCCGGGCGATGATCCAGGGCGGGCAATTGTCGTTGCAGAGCGTGGCGCGCCTGTGCGGCTATGGCCATGCGGAAAACCTGCGGCGCAGTTTTCAGAAGGTGCTTGGGGTGAGTCCGCAAGGTTACGCCCAGCGCTTCGGCCAGTAGCCGCCCGCATCGTGCTGCTTGGGCGCAGCGAATCGGATGCGGGCCTCGCGCCGTGGCGCGGGGGCAGCCTGCCTAGCTAGTAGTAGGCGTTTTCTTTCTGGGTGTGGTCGGTGACATCGCGAACGCCCTTGAGCTCCGGGATGCGCTCGAGCAGGGTGCGCTCGATGCCTTCCTTGAGCGTGACGTCCGCCTGGCCGCAACCCTGGCAACCGCCGCCGAACTGCAGCACGGCAATGCCGTCTTCGACCACGTCGATCAGGCTGACCTGCCCGCCGTGGCTGGCCAGGCCGGGGTTGATCTCGGTTTGCAGATAGTAGTTGATGCGCTCGTTGACGGGGCTGTCGGCGTTGACCATCGGCACCTTGGCGTTGGGCGCCTTGATGGTGAGCTGCCCGCCCATGCGGTCGGTGGCGTAGTCGACCACGGCGTCGTCGAGGAAGGCTTCGCTGACGGCGTCGATCCAGGCGGTGAAGCTTTTCAAGCCCAGGGCGGTGTCTTCCGGCTTTTCTTCACCCGGCTTGCAGTAGGCAATGCACGTCTCTGCGTACTGGGTGCCTGGCTGGGTGATGAACACGCGAATGCCGATTCCGGGGGTGTTCTGCTTGCTCAGCAGATCGGCCAGGTAATCGTGCGCAGCGTCGGTAATCGTTATAGCGCTCATAGTGGTTCCTCACAGACTTGCCAGCAGTTTACGCGAATCCGGCGACGCTGACAAAGCCTGACTGTTTTGGTCGGGAATCACCCCGTACGGGCCATCGAGGTCGAATCCAGGCGAGCGTCGGTCCAGTGCTTGACCCGGTGGTACAGACGCTTTTCGATCCACACGTAGCTGGCCCACGACACCAGGGCGATGGTGGGCACGCAGAACGCAAACACCCAGTATGGGTTCAGATGCCAGTGGACGCTGGCCAGCCAACCGGCGTAGAGCACCAGCACGTGCACCAGATACACCGAATACGAACAATCGCCCAGGGTTTTGAGCAAGCGGCTGCCCCGGAAGTGCGGCTCCATGGCCACGCAGGCCAGGACGATCAGCGCACTGGGCAAGCCCCAGTGCAGCAGTCGGTCGCTGGAATCCAGGTGATAGATCAGCACCGCCGACACGATGATCACGGCCAGGGGTAGCCATAAGCCCTGGGCGATCCAGCCGCGGCGGTAGAGCATGCCGATACCGATGCCCAGCAGGAACTCGTAGATGATGTTGTTCTGATAGAAGCGGCTGACCACCCCATAGCGGCCGAGCACTTCGCTGACCGCGACCAGGGCGGCGGCGATGATCAGCGGGCGGTAACGCTGCGGCACGGTGAACACCAGCGAGAACAGCAGGTAGAAGAACATCTCGTAGTTGAGTGTCCAGCCCACGTTCAGCGTCGGGTACAGGCCGTAGCCACCGGGATTTTCCGAAGGAATGAACAGCAGCGAGAGGATGAAATGCGGCAGGTCTATCGCGGCATGCGGCAGCCATTGGCCCAGACTGACCAGCATCAGCCCCATCAAGGCGGTGTACAGCCAATAGGCCGGGACGATGCGAATGACGCGGTTGAGCAGGAAGCGCCCCGCGGGCATCTGCTTGTCCTGGGTCGACAGGTAGATGACCAACCCACTGATGACGAAAAAGATATCGACGCCCACCGCGCCCCGGTCAGTGAAGAACTGACCGATGGGGCCTGCGGCATGGAAGTCGAAGAAAATCTGCATGAAGTGATGGCAGACTACGATCCAGGCAGCCAGGGCCCTTAAAGCTTGAAGCGAAATCAGCATGCGTACCGCCTTTTGAAACGAGAATTCGCGCCCCTTTTCAGGGCATTCCGAGGGGTGGGACTGCAAAAATCTCGAAAAGGTCGCGACACGCGTCAATGACTGACCGGCTGCAAGTTTCTTCCGGGGCCTTGTGCAAGGGATTGAAAAGGCACGAGCCCAGCGTTCCGAACATGAGTGAAATTCATGGTAATCCTTGTGATGATCAAATAGCGCACAGGTTTGCTATCATCCGCCACCTGTCACAGTGTCCGAATTTTCTGAAAGAGTGGTTCCCATGTCCGACCGCAGTGCTCGCCTTCAAGCCCTCCAGCAAGCCCTCAAAGAGCGCATCCTGATTCTCGACGGCGGCATGGGCACGATGATCCAGAGCTACAAGCTCGAGGAAGAGGATTATCGGGGTGAGCGCTTCGCCGATTGGCCAAGCGACGTCAAGGGCAACAACGACCTGTTGCTGCTCAGCCGCCCGGATGTGATCGCCGCCATCGAGAAGGCCTACCTGGACGCGGGCGCCGACATTCTGGAAACCAACACCTTCAATGCCACCCAGGTGTCCCAGGCCGACTATGGCATGGAGTCGCTGGTGTACGAGCTCAACGTTGAAGGTGCGCGGGTGGCCCGGCGCGTCGCCGACGCCAAGACATTGGAAACCCCGGACAAACCGCGCTTTGTCGCCGGCGTGCTGGGCCCGACCAGTCGCACCTGCTCGCTGTCCCCCGATGTCAACAACCCCGGCTACCGCAACGTCACCTTCGACGAGCTGGTGGAA